>ERZ773267.376-NODE-376-length-31127-cov-90.768119_pt1 | contig 31127 bp, 41 predicted proteins | sample MGYA00511959_ERZ773267 | MGnify/ENA primary metagenome ERZ773267 (study PRJEB29015, sample SAMEA2738165) | human oral metagenome | biome: human oral; feature: human-associated habitat; material: saliva | place: China | collected 2240 ... | reverse complement strand
CGCAGCTCCTCCATCTGAGCTTGCACCGCAGTGATGCGCGTCTTAGCGTCAGCGATCTCTTGGCGGATCACAACCTGCCCACGGCTATCAGCAGACGGGTCGCCAGGCCGGGTGATGGGTGCAGTCTGAGTAGCAGCCTGGTGGGCGTAGTACGCAGCAGTCTGGCAAGCAGCCTGCATACGCCCGAGGTACGCACCGAACGTCTCGTTACCCCAGTTGAGTCCGCCGACGCCTTCGCGTACAGCCTGAATCAGTTCGCTCTTGTCCAATGTTGGTCCTTCCTCATTTGTCTTGAATCCACCCAGGATAGCCTCCATCATGCCTATACCCTGAGCACAAGTCACCCACTTAGCAGGTGCGGGGTGATTGTCTGACGCCTTACGGCCGCGGTAGCCTAGGCCGTTGTAGCCCGCGTGTGCGGCAACAACCTGGTACTGGCAAGCTGTGTCACTTGACCCACCAGAGTCACAGGCTACGTGTATATGGGGCTCGAAACCCTGGCTACGGTACCTAGCCCAGGCCACACCACCATAACGTCTGGCACAAGCTACAAGCCGCTCGATCTGGGAACTACTCAGGTGCCAGTCCTGGAAGTCAAACGCCCAGCCGTCAGAGTGAGTTCCGGCGCTAGCCTTAGCCTCTCCTAGAGCCTGCCCTAGGATAATCGAGATATCCGGGTGATACTTAGCCATATAGCGCTTGAATAGCTTGTACCACTTAGCTGGAATCTCAGCAGCGTAGGCTTCCTGCCCATTGTATTTAGGGCCCACAGACACATATCCCATTTAACCCTCCTTCCTTGTCTCCACGGCCAGGATGCGCTGACCGTGTTCCTCCAACCTGGAAGTCAACATACGCTCCGAATTCGATACTCGTTCATTGAGCTGGCTCAAATTCGTGTTAAACCGGCCAATCTCTTTATCGTGCCGGTTCAGTACCCCCTTAATTTCCGCCGTTGTAGACGAAAGAATCTCGAGGTCGGTATTAGTCTTGTCAGCTTGCTTAAGTAGAATATTCAACTTATCCTGAACTGTGTTACCTTCAGCATCAGTTTTGTCGTAAACCAGCGCCTCGGTATCATTTTTCAGGTCAGCAGTGAGGTCCTTTATCTTCTTAAGCGACCCAGACATAGCTTTATATACTTTTACACCACTGTAACCAACCGCTAAAATACCCGCCAGGATAGCCCCAATAAGGCTACCCATAGTCTCAGGGCTCAACATATCACCTCAACCACAGTACAACAGCGGACACGAAACAGCGTCCACCTCTATTAGAACTCCCGCTGTAAAGCTTAGCCTGGCAATTAACCTCAATCCCCCCTTCTCGTTCGTCCGGTACAGTGAAGAATGGCCACGAAATATTGGATGGGATAGCCGACGAACCGAGGAAAGACAGGAAGTCAGGGCTGTATTGCCCCCTACATTCGACCCTACCCCAGCACGCAGGGGTGCCAGCGTTAGCATCGTAGTTAGGCATGATCGATCCACCGGCTATGACCAGCGCTTTAGTAGCCCAGCTAGGGGCCACAACGAACGTAGACACCCCTGTGGTCCAGCTAGTCACCGGAGACCAGTCAAGGTTACGGGAATTACCAGCATCAACGCTGATCTGAGACTTGAGTGCCTTGTCACCAATCAGACCTTCAGCGATCTCTAGGGTCCCATCGAACTTCGCATGCCCCTTAACGTGGAACAGAGAGCGGTTATACACCGCTCCTTCCCCGCCAATAGTGGCTGTAAGCTCGTTAATGCGACTCTCGAGACCCTCCAGGCGGTTAACTACCTCACGAATACCCTGGTCATTAGACGGCCTATCGACCGTAGTAGGGTCGAAACTCATCAATCCTCCAGTGAAAGCATAGGCTTAATCTTAGTAAGTTCCCCAGATACAGGGTCAGGGTCGCATACCCACCCGATAACCCTGGCTTTACCTTTGAATTGCAGCTCAGGGTTACTAAGATTAGTCATATCAATATCCACATAGTCGCCTAAAACGAAGTCACGTCCTGGCATAAAGTGGTCCAACGTAGTCTCCACGCTGATAGACGTCAATCCGTACTGCTGGCTCTCCTTAGCCGCGTACATATACTGCTGTAGCACGGCATCATCCACTGACCCCGTGTCAGGAGTCCAGCGCCTTTCGAGCTCAAGCCACCCATACTGAAGGACCTGACCGTTAGACGTGGAGAATTCCTTACGTTCATCCCCAGACCTATTGGAGACCACACGCCAGATTGTGGCTCCTTTACCGTCAGAGCAGTCCTCAACCTGCTGCCAGGAGCCTTGAGATAGCACAGCAGCCCCAGCAGTTTCCTTACCCACACCGCCAAGCCTGTATGCTGTGTGGACCACAATACCGAGGTGGCCATTAGCTTGTAGTTCCCAGCTAGTAGCGAACTCTGCACCATGCTTAGTCTTCATCAAATTCTGAAGACCCGCTAAGCACGTCATATCCTGGTCAGCACGGTACGTCCTATCACCCCAATCAAGGGTAGGATCCTCGTCCAGACGTCCGTTAAACTGGGCCACAAGCCTGTCAAGACCTATACCCCGCGCAATAGTCGTATAGCGCTGATCCCTGAAAGCCAGTTCAGGGATATAATTCCTTTTCAGCCACTCTTCAGCAGGCTGGAGTGTGAGCTCCATAGCTTCATCTGACCCATACGACCGCTTCTCTACCCAGCCAGCCCACAGAACGATGTTGTCTTCTATAGCTGCGAGGACAGCACGCATAGGCTGAGTGCCATCACGCCAGTTAGCAGGCCACCTATCACAGACGGGGAGACTCACAGTTACGGAATCTCCCCGCCCAATGATAGATGACAGACTAGACTTCACTGCCAGCCCTGGCAGTTCAGTAAGAGGCCTGCCGTCAAGAGCGGCAAATGAATGCCATTTAATCATTATCCGTTCTCAATTGCTATCCAGTCGAAGTCACAACCACGACCATTCTTAACGAACATCTGAAATTGTGTCGCCGTGACATTATATGGCTTAGGTGTGTCCCAAGTGAAGTCACCTGATGCTGACCTAACCGAGGCCACAACACGCGGTGCACTTGAGAACCGCCCAGGCGGGAACTGAATAGTGAACACCGCAGGCCCAGCAGAGCTAGCCGTCACTGTACCCGACGCAATAGCAGGGATACGGGGAAGAGTAACCTGGGGAATCACAGTATCCTCACGCCACGAGCTGCCAGTCCACAGCATCACCTTACTCGTGTCCAGCTCATAGATACGCTGGCCCTTCTGGAGGAACCACGTTGTGGGCCGGCTATTCGAATAGCACGGGATAGTGCCGCCCACAGCGCACGTGTACTGCCTAGAATCGTAAATCGTGGGGCTACCCGTAGTCGATACAATAACACGTGCAATCAGCAGAGCTCCAGCGGGCGTAGCAGGTGTGGGGAAGCTAGCCGACGCCGTCCCCTTGATCATCTCGAACGCTGCCTTGTACTGGTTGCTACCATCAACCGTACCGTCATACACTTTCAGCACTAGGATATCAGTGCGCGGGTACGACGTGTCCTTAGCGTACAGAGGCAAGCTAACATCGTCTACGTTAGCAACACGGTAGCTGCCGTTATTTGAGGCCACAGGCGTCACAATAGCTGTACCAGAACTGACCCGGATCTGGCTACCGTTAAGGCTAGGAGTCATACCTGACGTCACACCTGGCCGACACGCCAGAGGGTGGGTATCGTGGACCATAGTAGAGCCCACATCGAGCCGCCTGAATTCAGCAGCATTCACTGAGATATTGCCACCAATAGGCAGCACATTATCGAGAGCCATTATATAGTCACCTGTCTTACAATTACATCAAGATACGCGGTAGGGGAATACACATCAGACCTGAACCCAATAGTCAACTCACCCCTACCTAGCTCAGGCCATTCCCTGATAGTAGGGGACGCAGAGGACTGACCCTGCCTAAGTGACGTGCGGTTAGTCAAATCGATGTCTAGCCACTCATCATCCTGTAAAGTAAAGTCCCACCTTAGGCGCCCAGCACCACCAGGACCAGAAAAGATCACAGACGGTATCTGCACATAGCCATAAAGCTTCAAGGACACCCTGTTATGGTAGCCCGAGCTCACTGTAACCGACCCGTAGTTACCTGTCTCCAAGAAAGAGATAGGATATTTAACCGGGAACTTAATACCGCCAGTAAGGTTGGGTAGATACAGCCTGTGCTTAGCGGTGTACTGATCATCGATCTGGCCATCAGGAGTCTGACCTCCACGCCACCACACAGGGTCAGGAGCTATCAAAGTAGCGCCCCACTCAAATGCTGACCCATTAGCCAGGAACGTTATATCGAGAGCACTATCCCGGGCCACATACATTGTCTTCGGGCCACGAGGCGTATTAACAGTCAGTGGCGAGGTATTAATATCCGCGATACTCAGGAGAGTCTCCATGGCCTCCTCAGCATCCTCTAGAGACTGTCCTACATAATAGCCCTTGATAGCACCAGACTTAGCTCCATGAAAGGCTTTAGTACGCCATATACCGTCGTAGCCCACACGCTGGCCACTCTGCGCAACGGCGGGGGCTGAGCCGAAGAGCTTGCACTCACTCACAACCCAGTCCCCGCCATTGATCACGTGGCCATTCCACGTGACTTCTTTCACATCAATCTCCTCAACTGCCGGGCAACTTCCTCAGCAGTAGCGTAAGGGTCACTACTATACGCATTGACATTGACTCTACTGGTATTACCTCCAGCATTAGCCCCAGCATAAGCAGGTTGAACGCCATTCAGATTAGGCTGGAAATTCGACTGGAAGTCGCCCATAACACTCTTAGCAGAATCGAGCAGGTAAGGTTGCTCGTTCTTAAGGCTATCAGCGAAGTCCCTAATGATCGCTTTACCAGAATGAGTCACATAACCCTTACCCGAGAAAGGTCCCCACTTAGCAGGGGAAAAAGGCCACAGACCACGCAGCCAGTCCATGCCCTGCTTAACCCAGCCAACCAGACTATTCCACGCTCCTTGGATACCTCGCAAGAAGCCATCCACAAGAGCACCACCAGACCGGACCAGTAGGCTACCTAGATCACCAAGAGCTCCAATGATCTTGCCTGGCAGCGAGCGAGCGAATTCAGCAACCTGGCCACCTAGCTCCTGAGTCTTACGGAGGAATCCGTTCCACGCCTCAGACGCTTTCTGAGGGAGGCTCGAAGCAAGTGACGCTATACCACTAATGATCTTGCCAGGCAGTTGCTTAACCCACTCGATAATCTCGCCGCCCTTACGGACCATACTCTGGAAGAACCCACCAAACCACTCAGCGGCCTTACCAGCTAGCTGGCCAAGACCAGCGAGCCACTCCAGTACCTTGCCTGGAAGAGACATCAGCCACTCACCCACAGAGGCGAGCCATCCTGGAATGTACCCTAGGAATTGTACGAAGCCCACAATCAGGCCAGCGAAGATACCTATAGAGAAGCCCACAATCATGAGGGTAACCTCGCCAAGAGCAGCAAGGCCATCAAGGATCATCTGAGGTAGGCCAGCAAAGAACTCAGCAATCTGCTGCCCAGCTCCAGCCAGACCTTCCATAAACCACTGGCCAATACCCGTAGCGAACTCCGTCAGGCCTCTGACGAAGTCTTCCCACAGGTGCCCAGCTCCTTCCACAGTAGCGTTCCACACACCACCAATGAAATCAGATACAGCCTGCCAGTTAGCAATCAGGAGGACAAGTCCGGCAGCAAGAGCGGCTATACCCACCACAATCCACGTGATAGGGCTGGCAAGAAGAGCTGCCGTGGATGCCCAGATACCTGCCACCCAAGTAACGAAGGCAGGAATCAGGATACCTGCAATAGCTGCACCCAGAGCTCCGAACGCCCAGGTATTCTCTTTAAGCCAGTTACCTATATCCTGGAGAGTAGGTGCCATAGCTGACAAGACATCAGCCAAGGTGCTGAACACCGCTGAGCCCAGTGGCTCCAAGGCGAGCTGGGCATTGTTCTGAACTATCTGCCACTTCTCAGCGAAGTCCGACGTCTCACCGGCCACACCAAGAATAGTGTCATCAGTAGCGCCGATGGACTTCATCATGTCCTCAGCGCCGATCTTGCCCTGCTTTAGTGCCTCCACAAACTGGGTTGCACCTTTAGTGCCGAACAGCTTGCTAGCTAGTTTAAGAGCGGCAGCTTCATTACCTGTCTGGATATAACCACTTATTTCACCGGTAACGCGCTTGAAGGCTTCCTTCGGTTCCTCACCAGACTTAGCCAGCGTGGTCAAGCCTTTAGTCATGGATGTCATAATCTGGCTTGAATTCAAACCGGCTTTGTCAAACGCACCGATCATAGCCGCTGTATCTTGGAACCCAAATCCAAGAGCCTTCATTGTAGGCGCAGCCTGAGCGGTTTTCTGGGCTAGGTCATTGAAACCTAAACCAGTAGCCTGGCTGACCCTGAACAAGTCATCCATAGCTCCAGGAATTTGCTTAGCCTCAAGACCGAACGCGCTGAATGCTGCTGTAGTCTTGCTGATATCCACGTCCTGGCCGAGCAGCCGGCCAGCCTCAAGAACCTGCTTAGCCACAGTCTCAAGGTCCTCGCCAGTCAGACCTAGCCTGGTATTCAGGTCAGCGACAACTGGGGCTATCTTAGAGAACTCAGCTGGAGTAGTAGAGCCCACACGCTTAGCAACATCGACTAGTCCATCGAGAGCCTCGCCCGTAGCACCAGTACCCGTGCGGATAGTATCAGTGACCTCATCGAAAGTCTCACCAACTTTGTAGAGTGCAGCGCCAATACCCGCGGCCACACCTGCACCGAGGGCTGCAAGAGAGCTACCTTTAAGCCCTTCAGCCAGCCTAGTAGACAGCCTTGCGCCACCCTCTTTGCCTGCCTTATCCGACCCCTCGTTTACAGCCCCAGTGATTTCTCCAACAATAGCTTCCTTGTTACCCTTCATTGAGGGAACTAGCTGATAGTAACCTGTGGCTAGCTCAACAGAAGCCATTTATGCATCCCACCAATCATTGAATTCGCTCAGAGGGATCGGATCATACCCAAACGCACGTTCGTCATCCCTAACTTCATTCGGCCGTCTAATGGGTTTAGGTGGAGGCTCACTAGACTTCCCAGCACGCTGCCAGTTAGCTCCAGCAAGGACGTCGTAGATGTTAGCTAGCATGTAGCCGTCTGTGGTCCACACGTAGCCTAGATCCTTAGCCAGCGGCCCTCCTGGCTCAGCATGGCTGACTATAGCCTGGAGGTCCCGCCAGGTAAGCTCCTCCGAACCTATCTGGCGGGACCTCAAACCTAGCCCAATGAGCTCACGCTCTAGGGCTAGTGGGTGATTATGCCACACACCCACTAGCCCTATTATTCCCCCATGCTGATTTCAGAGTGCTCTTTCCACGCCTCCATCAGCGCCATAAACATGTCGTCGTCCAGCTGATTAGTGATACCCGGAACATAGTGCTCAAGCAAATCAAGCTGGAAATCAAGCAATTCGGAAGTCTGCTTGGACGTGGGCTTCTTACCACGCTCCTGCTGAGCCTGAATAGCCCCGGCCAGATCACCCATGCGCTTACGTATACCCACAGGCAGCTTCTGAAGAGACGGCAACTCATGAGTAACTTTAGACCCCGGCATACGGAATTTGAAGTTATCCGTAGCCTTAGGACCGTCAAGCTGAAAGACCTTGCTCACGCCCCAGTCACCCCGTCATCAGTGGCGATGTACAGCGAGTTACCCTGGGCATCCGGGTAGCAAGTCAGGGTCACAGGCAGCTTAATCGCGTCACTAGCAGCGAACGTGATGTCGTCAGCCTCAGTGATCTGGCCATCAGGCACCCAGATGATGATCTTAGCGTCGCCATCCTTCATGCGGAAGCACCAGGTCTTGTGAGGCAGCTCATCAGCACGCAGCTTCATCAACAGGCGAGTACCCTGCGAAGTCGTCTTCGGGGTAACAGTAACGTTGTTCTCACCGAAGAAGTTCTTCGCCGAGCCCTCAGAAACCTCAAGGTGAGACCACTTAATAGAACCCGAGAACTCACTCAGGATCTTCTTAACCACAGACTGAGACCAGTCTTTGATGTCGTTAGTTGAACGCTTAACCGACAGAGTCAGGCCTGCATCGGACACATACCCCGAGTCAGTAAGCTTAAGGGTACCCAGATCGAGATTATACAGATCAGAAGGCAGCGTAGTCACCAGAGTAGTAGTGGACAGGATAGCTCCAGTCACTGCCTGATCCGGACGGCCTGCCAGCACATTACGGTTATTTACAGCCATTTAGTTCACTCCTGCTAGAATCATACGGAACGTAAAAGAATATCGAGCGATCCCTGAACCGCCAGAAGACTGGCTGCTATCAGGATCATAATAAGGGTAAGCAACAATATCGACTTTATGGCAAGGATATTTACCCATATGCCCGTAATAAGGTCTTTCTTCAACCCAGTTAAGACATTTAGCCGCCAAGTTAAAGGCTTCTGTGCTATCAGTGTTGTCCTTACCCCAGCATGTGACGGTAAGCTGGACCCTCACTCTACGAGGATCAAGGCGAGTACCCGAGCTAGTCAACTTAACCACACACTGTCGAGTTCCTAGCTTGTCTGCCTGCTGCCTGACAGGCACCCCCTGTAGATGAGCCCTCAAGCCCATAATACAGGCAGCCTCAGCGTCAGGGAACTCAGCAACGAAATTACCCATGAGTATAACTCCCAAACGCACTAGTCAACGTCTTGTTGTCAGCCTCAGACTTAGCTCCATAAAAGCTAGCCGGCCTCACGGTAGCCCTAGCTCGAGTCTGACCCACATAGCCCGACCACTCAAAAGCATCGTCACGGCCAGCGTTGTCATTAGCCTGATCACATATCTTCTGGGCCATGTCATTCAGAACCCCGGCTACCTCGGGGGACTTAAGCATCTCCTGGAATCCCTCATCATGGAATTCAAGTCGCTCAAGCATCAGTCCACCGCCACAAGCTTAATCACCTGGTGACTAAGGCCGAGGTAATCATAAGACCACACACCGGGAACTCCTGACACTCTGTACACAGGTGTGGTCTTGTTAAACCATTCCCCCGGCGTACCTTTGTGGTCCCAACTAAGAATGACCAAATCCTTAGCCTGCACAGAAGCAGTCAGTGGAGCATACACCGTATACGTCCACTGACCGTCACCCTGCCTATCCCCAGACAGCTCAGCAGCACTAGGCTGCTGAATAGAGCAGCCCTGGATAGTGAACTCCTTAGCAACCTGGTCTTGAATCAGATTACCCCGGTCATCGTACTTGTCTTGAAGTCGAGCTACCCAGATATAACCATTAGTAAGGAAAGGGAAGCTCAAGGGCGATACACCAACCTAAATCCATCAAGTGCCCGCTTAGCATAGGCGCTCAATCGAATACCCCCACCAGGAACTTCAAACGTACTCGATACAGAACCCACCGCAGCCTGGTTAATACCGACCGGAGCTGTCACCGACGCCACAATAATCGACGCCATAACAACCTCAACCGTAGCTGGCAGCTCACTATACCCGTGAGTCATAGTAGCCTGTATAGCACCCATAGCAGCAGGTAGAGGATCAGCGATCCTGCACATACCTGCTTCAGACCATTCCTGGACCACACGTTCATGACCGAGGTACTCGATCGTGGGCTCATCCTGAAGCATCAAAGTGGGCAGCTTAATAAACCTGCCACCCTTATGATCTACCCGCTTAGTCTCAGTAATAAGCGGGTAAATATGCCATTCGCAGAATTCCCTAATCAATCCGGAAGCCTGCCTAATAAGAATAGGTGTAAGGGGGTCATCCTTTTTGATGACCCCCTTACTTAGGGCTTCCAGAGTATCAGCCCCAATAAGATCCATGATCAGGGCTTCAGAGCGACCTTGCAGAAAGCCTTCGGCTGAGTGATAGTCAGCAACTCACGGATCTCCATACGGACCACAGTCACGTCAGAAACGAACAGGTCAGCATGCGAGTTCGTGGCCTCGATACGGACACCACCCTTACGCACCAGCATACCACCAGCCTTGAACGCACCGACAAGCGCAGTGCCCTTAGCGATACGTGGGCTGATAACGGTGTTCAGACCCCACAGCGAAGGAACAACCTGCACCTGGCCGTTACCGTAAGCACCGGTGAAAGCACCACCACCAAAGTACTGACCGTTGCTGTCCTTAGCCAGACGCTGAGCAGCGTAATCCTCAGGGTTGATCACGATAGCGTCAGCCGGGAAGCCACTCTCCTGGAGAACGCTCATGGCGCCATTCAGGATACCCTCACCGAACTGCTGCACAGTAGCGGTCTTATCGAGCTCATTAGTCAGGATACCCGACTTCTGAAGGACACCCTGGAGCTGGCCGTTCTGGCCAGAGCCATTCAGAAGCTGATTCTCTTCAGCAACAGCGATACGGTACACGCCACGCTGGTTAACGTGTGAGGCCAGCCAGGCATGATCCTCAAGCATCTCGTCAGAGAACGCCAGGATACCGGTGATCTTCTTCAGTGCCTCGATGTTGGTCTTCGGGTTAACGAAGTGAATGTTGTTCTTCTTCGCACCCTGAGCAGTCGGGCCGGCGTCACCCTCAACAGCGCTGTCCTCCAGCCAGGCCACAGCAGCGCTATCGGTGTTACCCTGAGCGAACAGGTCACCGACGTACAGCGGGGGCTGAGCATAATGTGCAGCCTTGTCGTAATCAGTATCGAACCCGATCAGGGAGTCCCAAGTCAGGTGCCAATCCTCAGCACCCTTGAACTCGGGGCCATTCACCGAGAAGTTGTCACGGCCCTTAACCCGAGCAAGCTCAGGACCGAAGTGCTTAACGAAGTGCGCACCAAGAGACTTAGCCTCACCAGCAACCGCCACAGAATTTCCTTTCAGTTCATTAACCGCGCCTTCATTCGACTCGAAGGACTTGATCTTAGCAATAGTTGACTTATACTCTTCCACCAGAGCTTCGGTATCCTTACCGACAACCCCGGACTCTTCAACTGCCTTAAGGCGACCCTTGATCTCAGCAGCCTTAACTTTCAGTGCCTCAATCCCACTCACTCAAACAACCCCTTAATCTCAGCTAGAATAGACTTAGCCTGATCATCAGCAGGCTTATCCTCAGGCTTATCAGCTGGCTTGTCTTCAGCCGGCTTATCCTCAGGCTTGTCTTCCTCATCGAAATACTCATCGAGCTTGGACTCAAGCGCTTCGATAATCGGCTTGACCACAAGCTCAGCAATCTCTTCAGGCGTCATTCCTTCTGCCTCTTTCTTAGATTTGACATCAGTAATAGCTGCCTCAGGATTAGCTGGGGCAGGGACCACAGACACCTCAAGCAGCGAGACTTTCTTAATGTAAGTCTTGCCATCCTTGTGATCTGCGTCATTAACGTAGAAGCCGAACGACATACGGTCAATTCGGCCTTCCTTCAAAAGCTTATATATGACAGGCCCGTTACCCGGCCCTTCAGTATCGACCACACACCTGACAAGCAGCCCGGTGTCATCTTCCTCGGCACTCTCGACGTAGCCAATGTTATTCATCGGGTCAGTGAGGTCATGTCCATAGAAGACCGGAATCTTCCGACCTTCCCATTCTTTCAGGGTGTCAGCGAACGCACCCTGCACCATGACGTCACCATACGAGTCAACGTTACCGAACACCGACGCATACCCAGTGAACACACCGGTACTGGACTCAGACTCTTCTGCTTTAACCTTAAACGACTTAGTCTTAATCGCTACTCCCAATCTATGCTAGTCGTGCAATTACAGTGAGCAACCTCAGCAGGGTCATCATCATCACCTGGATACTTCATGCCATTGCTGAACTCTTCATCCAGGCCCACACGCTCACCGTCCATAGCAGCGTGGGAATCCCTAGCATTAGGCCCCGTATGCCATGTCTTGGTAGCAGCGCCTGACTGCCTGCCAGCCTCCTGTGTGGCCCAGCCCATAGCCCACGTGACCATCGATCCTGCCATACCTAGAGCCGCTTCTTTCAGCCAGTGTTCTACAGGCTCAACAGTGTCAGGAGGATCATCGCCCTCCATGGCCTCTTCCCACTCAGCCTGCTCATCCTCTAGGTCCTCTAGGCTATCAACGATACCCTGAGAGATACGCTTAGCTCGCTTCTTCAGATATGACTTAGTAGATCCTTTGTCATAGTCCTCGTCACGCCCCTCGAGTAGCTTGTTGCCTACCTCGCTGGTCAGCCCTAGATCAAGGTCAAGCAGGTCCTCAGCTAACGACTCATCAGCTGAAGCTTTAACCTTCAACCGCCCTGCTTTATACAACCTCTTACGGGCATGAGCTTCCAGCACTGTGGTGTAGCGCTTGACCCACGACTTACGGTCCACACGCACACCTCGAGACTTAACCCTTACCTCACCTGAGTTCTGGCTATACCCTCCAGGGTCCACACTCACATTCAGCGGTGTGATCAGATCATCGCCACCATCGATAGCAGGAAGGTTCAACCTAGCCCGAGCTTCATTACGGGTCATGTACGCCGAGCCCACAGCTGACTGGAACCACTGAGCTTGCTGTTCGAAGTCGGCCTGGAGTTTCTCGGCTACGTTGAATTCAATGTAAGACCCTTTAGCCCCGCCCATAATAGGAATAAGGAATGCATTAAGAGTAGACTCTATTTCCGCAATAAGCGGACCCAGAGTATCCCCATAAAGCATTTTACGGAATTCCCTGACATTGCTGTAATTAGCATTATCAAGAATACCGACCATTGTGGGGTTAACATGGAAAGCATTAGCTACCGTGCTATATGCCAGCTTAACGCCTTCAATGTACTGCTGATCAGTAGCGCTGAAGTCCACACGGTTAAGAGTCATCCCATCTTCAAGAATGGGCGTGCCCCCAGCGCGCTTACCCGACCCAGTATATTTCTCGTACCAGTCCTCACGGAAATTCTCTCGTTGAGAGTCAGTCCAGCGGGGTGCGTCAACAGGTCGCTGAAGCACAGCAGACACTTTACCCCCGCGAGCCCACAACTGCTGACGGTACTTCGATGCTTGAATCTGCTCAGCCAGTACTTCCTTCAAACTGACAATGGTCGCGCTGCACCCTCCGGGATCAGTCGGATGATAGCCACCGAAATAGACCACACGTGAACTATCCAAGGTTAGCTTCTTGTCAGACTCGAAGCTAACCTCATGTGTGACCTTACCGAAATTATCAGACTTGGTCTGAACCCAGCTAGGGGGCAGGCGGTAGACTTCCCAGTTACCGTTCTGGTTCACTACTGGCCACCAGTAGGCCCTATCATAAAGGGCCTTATCCACAACGAGAGCATAGATCAGCTGATACAGAGTCATGCTCTCATTAGCTTTGGCGCCAGAGAGAAACCCGCCAACAGGGGACGAGGTATCCCTCAACCTACCCCCATCGCTTTGTTTAACGTAGGAATGCACGCCCAGGTGAGCGATATTCCTGGCGAGGAACGTAACCACAGTACGCAGATGTGGTTGAGTCTTGAATAGCTTAGCGGCTGAAACACCGGAAAGATCAACCAACTCAGTTGGGCCGACCTTATACTGCCGAGGCTCATATGTGGTAATACCCTGAAGTCGGTTAAAGATACCAGACCAGAAACCCACTAATACACCTCCAATTCAATCCTGTAAACAGTATAACACATTTCAAACAGATTCTAGCCCCGACACGCCGTAAGCCGAGACTTTTGTTTTGTGGAATTGCCACACATTCATAGCTGTGACTAATGCTGCAACACCATCGATCTTATCCCGCTTCTTTTGCTTAGCAGGTTTAATATTACCAGCAGGGTCCATAGCAGGACGAATATTGTCTATCTGCCACGCCATAAGAGGGTTACCGTCATGCTTAATAGCACCCCCCTGCATAACCAGTCTCTGAATCTCTTTCATAGGGCCTGACATAGAGACAAACCCCTGACGGACTTTCTCAAGTCTGTACCCGTCAGCTTGAAGATCATTAGATACCTGAGTAGCATTCCACGGGTCGAACCCTATGCACTGAACATCGTAATGCTTAGCATCCTCATCAATCTGAGCTTTAACAAAATCATAGTCAGTGACATTACCTGGAGTCAACTTAATTAGCCCTCTATTAGCCCACACAGACGCATTACGGTACGTGGCCCTGTCCAGTTCAGCTAGCGCAGCCTCAGGCAGGAAGAAGCGAGGCAGCATCTGGTATGTACCGTCCTCTGCTGGGAACAACCACACCAGTGCTGTTAGGTCAGATACCGCTGCAAGGTCCAGGCCTCCATAGCACTGTCTGCCCTCAATGTCCAGCTGGGCCACAGCCCCCTTCATCCAGTCAGACCTGCTGATCCACGACTCGTCCAGCCTGCCCCTGATACCTAGATGTAGCCTCAGGAAGCTGGCCTTAGCCACAGGGTCAGTCCTCGCCTTGTCAGCAGCAGATTGCATAAATGCCCTTGACGGAGTTACGGGGTATAAGGGATTAGCCTTAGCCCACGTCTCTTCTGACCAGGGGTCATCTTCAGGGGAAGCAGACCACACCACACAGAATGATCGAGGGGCTTCTACAACCCCCTTACATATGTTGTCTACCAGCTCTCGGCGCTGGTCGTACGGCGTTCCCACACTGCCGTCGTCGGCTGTGGTGATCACCATCGTCAGGGGCTGTTCACGAGCACCAGTACCTGTCTCCATAGCCTCCAGCAAGCTCAGGCTCTTATGCACGTGCAACTCGTCACAGATAGCACCGTGGAGGTTAGCACCGTGAGCCAGGTCACCCTTGCTAGAGACAACCTTGATTACGCTAGACGTCCTATCCTGCTTGATCGAGTTATGCAGTGATCTGATGCCAGCCTGCTTCAACAATGGCGAGTTGTCGACAAGTTGCTTAAGCGGTGTGAAACATGCCCCAGCCTGATCTCGTGAGGCTGCACCGATAATAACCTCAGCACCGCCCTCATGATCCCCGAACGCGAGCACCATGGCTAGTGCACTAGCCAGTGTGGACTTAGCTCCTTTACGTGGCATTTCAATATAGGCATCCCTATACAACCTCAGCCATCGCCCTAAAGAATCATCATAGACTTGCCAGCCAAACAATGGGGCCACAATGTAGGCTATCTGTACATTAGTTAGCTTAAGGGGCTTACCCGCCCACCTACCTTTAGTGTGCCTTAATGCAGAAATAACCCGAAGAGCATGATCTACGCTCTTCGGGTTAAATCGTACTTGCATACCGTGGACCACACCGCCAGGATCAGGGCATTTGAGGTGTGGCCCCCTTTCAGGTATGTCCAGCTTCCTACTGACTAAATAATCTTTAATTTCATTAGGAATTACATTATTCATCGTATTCACATAAGGAATGGGTTATCAGTGTCTTTATTCTTACCCGAATTCCTTGCTTTAGGCGTCCATCCAGCCTCTTTCATATAAGCAAGGAATGCTTGTGACTGTGACCGGAAAATAACCTCAGCTGGGTGCTTCTGCATCCTGTGATTGGGGTTATCAGTAACCAGCACGCTATCAGCTGAAATAACCTCATTCGACGCTTTTCTTGCAATAGCATAATGCCTACACATAGCCTCGATAAACAGGCCGTCCATCTCATCGAGGTTATCGAGAACTTCTTTGGGCATCATACCCACAAGCTCGGACCACACACCTCGCAGGACCTCATTGTTGGCGATTCCAGGAGGAATCTCACTAAAACGCTCTTCTTCGGTCATATTACACACTCCTCAAATCTTAGTGAACAGTGTTCACTTTAACGATCAACTAACCTGTATTTCACGGAGAGTTACCCCGGCGCAGCTTTTTAATTGAATTTCGTGATTTTCTCGACGCTTCCCTTGTTTTCTTGGAATGACATTCACGACATAATGATTGCAATCGATTTTCGTCTAGAATTGTTAATTCATTCTCAATTGCTTTAATTCCATCTATATGATCGACTTCCGTTGCAATCATTCCGCACAAATTACAGAAAGGATTCTCTTTAATGAATCTGTTACGAAGTTTCTTCCATTTACGGTAAGTCTTTCCGTCGACATTCTTCCAAGCAGTTGGACGCAATTCCCAACCAGACTTTGTCGGTGTGTGGGCCAGGCACGACGCTGTGCCTGGCAAACCTAGCTCTCCGCACCAGCATCGCTCAGGGGCTGAATACGGCATCCTACACGTCCTATCCGGGTTACCCAGGGGGTACCTACCGGGGTATACCCCAGGGGGCTATTCCTGCACCCCCTGGGGTACCTTACCCGAGTACCCCCTAGGGTTCCAATCCAGGGGGTACTCCAAACCAGTACCCAGGGTATATCTTCTACCCTGGTATACACCTTAGCGGGTACCCCCTAGCATGTCAAATCCCTAGCCACCCGGCGTGTCACCATGCCACGGTCACCTTCACCAAGATCACCCCAAACTCGATCACACTCTCCAGCTGGACCACACGTGTGCCGTACATCGGCACCGCCTGCTGGATCGCCCTAGCCTCGTACGACTCCACCGGGTAATTCCCAAGCTTCGCCCTGAACCTCAGGCATGTGGTCTTGCTCTGGTCTTCGTGGACCATGCCAGCCTCTTCCAGCCGTTGTGCGCAAGGTAGTGCTGGTACGTCACCACACCCCGGCGCCTCGACAACTCGCTTAACAATCTCTCGTGGAAACTTCATGCTACGAGCTTAGCACATCTCCCCGCCACTCCGCAACACCTCCTGAGAGCTTCACCGTCGCGCCTTAGACGGCCTCAAATCGTCTGGGGGTACTCCAGTGCCCACCTGACCCTGCTAGGCCCTCAGAATCCATCCTAAGGCGTCTCAGCGGCATCCTAGCCTCCACTCCCCAACGCTAGACCACACACCGTCTCCTCACTTCCCCTCCCCTCGGTCGTCCCGCCGGGTGGGGGAGGGCCGCGAGACGGCCCGACCGGGTCAGACATCAATCACTGAACCACACACCCCCTGGCGAGCCGCGAGACGGCGAGCCCCAGCTTCCCCTCAGCTCAGCTTGTGCCAGCCCGCCGTGGCCCTCGTGCGGGCCGGGGCCCCGGCGTTTACGCCTGGGGGCCCCGAGCCCAGGCACGAGGGGGACACACGGCGGGGAGCTGAGCGACCTTGGGAGCCAGCAAGAGAAAGGTCTCCCCCCATACCCCCCTCTAAAGAGAATAATATATATAACTTTTCCTCTCTCCGAGAGGGTCTCTCTGGCGTAAACGCCAGAGACCCTCTCGGAGAGGAAGGTAGTGGGAAGATACCGCGTGCGCCTGCGTGTGCCGCGTGCGCGCGTCATGACGCGTGTGTGTCACGTGCGCGTGTTACGCGACTTCTGACGGGCGCCCACGCGCGCGCCCCAGGGAGGGGAGGGGGGTTGTAGGGGGAGGGGATCTTAACCTCGGTTAACTCTTGGGGGTTGCAGGGATGTGTGGTCCTGTGCTAGGGTGGATTCGTGATCACGAGACGAGAGATCCTTGCAACCATCAACGCGACCACACGTGAGACCGGCTACGAGCGTGTCCTGGCAGGTGACCTCCTGGAGGCTATCCGGGCAGACGACATCACTGCGCTCAAGGCGGCACTCAAGTCCCTGTCCGACGTAGCTTTGTCCCCCTGGGCGTTCGCACGAGCTGTCCACGACACCTGTGGCCCCATGATCAAGCGCCACACGGTCGGGACCAGAGCAGCGTGGTCCCGGGTCCCAGGGTGGGCAGCCCGCCACGAGGGCGAGGCCCTAGCCACACTCGCCCTCATGTGCTACCTGGTGCACGAGAGCGACCAGCGCCCTGACGCAGTCAACGCCCTGCCGGTCGCAGTCTGTTGGTGGTCCTGACCTAGATTGATCCTGACCCTGCCAGGGGTGCCCATAAACGGCCTCAAAATGGCCAGGGGTATCCTAGGTAGGGTCAGGTGCTGTTAGGCCGTAAAACGCGAGCACTGGCATGTTTGACGGGGTGCTCAGGGTATGCTAGGGTAAGCGCCATGACTTGGACATGCAGAGACTGCGAGAAAATCATCGTTGGCCACAAGCCTGAGCACTGCCCCGAGTGCCACGAGACCTTCACCCGCACCAAGGCAGGCGACAAGCACCGTACGGGCCGGCACGGGGTGGCTGAGGGCCCAGACCGACGTAGGTGTCTAACCCCAGCTGAGTTGGCCGCTAAGGGTATGACCCAGAACTCGAAGGGTTACTGGACCACCGGGGAGACATTCGAGAATGCCTCTGAAAGCTTCCACCGGTAGCATTAGACGGCCTATCAGCCCCTACCCGGTAGTCTAGCTAGGGTAGGGTGCTGCTAGGGCCTCATATTCGAGATACACAGGGGTTAACTTCGGTTAATGCTTTCAGATTTTGGGTTGTAGCAGGCCAGCAGGGGTGCTAAGCTAGATCCAACGAGACACAGAAAGGACCACACACATGATCGCCTTCAGGATCCAGGACAAGAACCGGGGTGTCGAGTACCTGCTCGACCCTGAGACCCAGTACAGCTGGCCCATGGACTACGATGAGTCGAAGGTCAGGCACGGTGTGAGCCCGCTCTGTTCGCTATCGCGTACCTCACTGCACGCATGCATGATGACCTGATTGACCCGTCGGAGGTCGAGTTGATCCTGCATGAGTCGGGGTGGATTAACTAAGGTTAACAGTTTCGGATCAGGGGTTGCATAGGCCCGCAGAGTGTGCTAAGCTAAAGACATCAAGAAAACAACACGAAAGGTTCAAAACAATGCTTAAGTTCATCGGTTACATGGTCGCTATCGTTGCTGCTGTTGCCGCTGCTTTGGGTATCGGTATCCTGATCACGTGGATGATCTTCTACGGTCTGTGGTACGTGGCCCTCATCCTGATGGCCATCGCCGGTGTGTGGTTGGGATTCAAGTATGAGTCTAAGTACGGCCACAAGGACGAGTTCGGTGATTGGAGTGAATTCTGATGTATGAGTTCGGTGATCTGCCTCGGATGATCCAGAGTATCAAGCCCGAGCGAGGATGCATGTCATCTGTGGTCTTCTCTAGCCCTGATGGTATCTGGTGGGTGCCGGGTAAGTACTACCCTAAGCCCGGAGGGGCTTATATCCACCCAATAATGAGGCTGCTAAATGAGGTTGGGGGGTCACGCCCTGGTATCGCGTATGTGATTAACTACGTATGCCCTACTTGTGAAGCTATTCTGAAGACTTTCCCACAGTTCGATCGGGTTATTGTTAGGAGCTATAGTGATAAATGAGATTGAGCTAGCCTATGAGATTGCCCAGCACTCTTCCCACCCTGAATGCAAGGTAGGTTGCTATTTCGTAAACACCTCTGGGGATTACCAGATATCCACGCATAACGTCGAGCTTGGCCCTAAATGTCACGACGTTGCACCTGACGGGCAGTGCCTTGAGTACGTCCACGCGGAGGTGTGGGCTTCTCAACAGCTTATGGGGCTACCCTATCGTCTTAGGGAGGGCCATATAGCTATGACCTATGAGCCTTGCGCACCTTGCGCTAGAGCGCTGCTTCTGGCGGGGTTCAGGGGGTCTCTGGAGTATGACAGGCCGTGGCTCGATCCAGCTCTGAAAACATCAGACTGGCGAGAGCATAAACAGGGTATAACCGTACTGCGTAATGCCGGTGTTGAGGTCATTAGATCTCGTCCCGAGTACGGTGCAAGGCACTATAATGACCTTAATTTCGGTGACTGGTACCCTCAATGTATGGAGACCATTAATTGGGGTAATATCCGGTTTAGGCACCTTACTAAAAAGGCCTGCATGTTTATTCTTGAGACCTTTCATAAGTACCTCGGAATGGGCTATAATGTAAGTCCAGATGTCTCTTATGGGGTGACTAATTACACCATGGCTAAGAACTTCAATAAAGCAGTTAAAGACTTTACCTACTGGGCTAAACATGGTAGCTCATGGGTTAAAGAACCGGGTTACATAATTGTCAAGTGTGTATCGGAGGTTTATCGCCGTGCTGTGTGAGTATGATCGAGCTATATACAACCTGTCTAGACAGGCTGCTGAGTTAGTCACAGAAGGGCAAGAGCACCCGTACTGGTGCTACGGGTCATGGAGTGTGGTCTACACGCACGCACCCCTGTCACAGACACGTAGGGTGTCTGTGGACATGGCCCAGCGTGAGCTTCACTGGATGCTCAGTGGGTCAGGGGCCACACAGCACGACAGGTGTGCTAGAATCACCCCCGACGTGGAGCGTATGTGGTCTCCATGGGCCACAGATGAGCTAGGGCCTATGTACGGCGTCCAGTGGCGTTATGGAGGTCCTGACGGGGCCTATGACGCCGTACGTGATGCCGTGGACAGGCTTGTGGCTAACCCTACAACCAAGCGGGCGGTGTGGACTGCCTGGCAGGGTTACGAGATAGGGTCTATGCGTATCCCACCGTGTCCGGTGGCGTGGGCGTTCAATGTGGTAGGTGGCCGAGTTAACCTAGACATCTTTGCCAGGTCCACAGACGCTGTGTGTGGGCTGCCTTACGACACCCTTGAGGGGTGGATGCTCATTCACCTGATGACTAATACACTGAGGCAGCACGGTCACGAGGTTAGTCCGGGGCAGTTGCGGTTCACTACAGCTAATGCCCACGTGTACTGTCAGAATCTTGATGTTTGGCATAGGATGCTGATACCTGCTAGGGTTGAGAGTGAGGTTGAGTTTATTCCAGCCAAACAAGGTATACTTAATTTCAAAGGTAAAGGTTTTAAGGCGGTCAACTATAAGGCGCCTATTTATTCAGCGAAAGTGGTGGTTGTTTAATGTTGAAGTTATTGTTCATTGGCGCTTCGTGGTGCTCACAGTGCCCACAGTCTAAGGCTAATTTTGAAAGGGCTATGCAAAAGTTCCCTTATCTTGGGTGGGAGTATGTTGATGTTGAGGTCAATCCTGACCTAGGGCGTAAATTTGACATCATGTCTGTCCCAACTGTGATAGCCTTGCGCGAGGGTGTGGAGGTTGCTAGGATGGGTACTGGGACCACACTCCAGTACAAGAAGATGATTGAAGGAGCAATTAACTAATGTTTGAGCCAGTCACTAAACCTCGAGACTATCAGCTGGCCGCGGTTAAGTGGCTGGCTAAAAAAGAGCACGGTATGCTCCTTATGGACACACGTACTGGTAAGACTAAGACAACCATCGACTGGCTGTCATGGCTTATGCACAATCGGGATGTCAGGTATATCGTTGTGGTCTGCCCTAAGATCGCTATCGATGTGTGGGTCAGGGAGCTCCAGCAGCATTACTGGGGACCTGAGGCGGATATTGTCTATGACGGGGCCTATGAGGCCACAGCACTACCTAAGATTGTGCTAATCAATTACGATAAGTTCTCTAGGGGTTATCCTAAAGGACTATTCAAGGGTGCTGAATACCACGCCTCAGCTATTGTCCTGGATGAGTCACACCTTATCAAGACGCCTGCCAGTAAGAGGTCTAGACGTATCGTGGGTATGGCTAAATCAGCGCGGTATCGGGTATGCCTGACAGCCACCCCTGTGGGTAAGCGTAATATGGTAGGGGAGATTTACCCACAGTTGGTATTCTCTGACCCTAGTATAAGGGCTGATTTCCCATCAGCTAAGTCCTTCCGAGAGTATTTCGGTGAATGGTCTAATTTCGGTGGTTTCCCCCGCTATATCGGCCCTAAGAATGAAGAGGAGTACCAGGCACTTATTAAATCCCACTCCATAAGTATCTCCCGAGAGGACGCCCTAGGCACTAAGGCCGTGCAGGAAGAGGTAGTGCCTGTATACATGGGTGAGCCCCGCTACGCTACCTACCAGGCTATGGTAAGGGATGAGCTCGATGTCCTGGAGGCTCAAGGCGAAACAGGAGCTGACTCCGTGCTAGCCCTGTTCGCCAGGTGTCGTAGGCTGGCTGAGGGGCTGTCCACAGGTGAGGGTAGGCTAGTGTATAGCGAGCATAAGCTTGACGCCTTGCTCCGGATACGTGACAGCTACAGTGGCCGTATTGTGGTAGCTAGCGAGCTACTGGACTCTCTCACTGTGCTGGAGAGATACCTGGACCACACATACAGGCTGGACGGTAAAGTCAAGAATAAGACCTCCGTTCTGGACGCTTGGAAAGCTTCTGAGGCTGGCACCCTGGTGGTAAACCCACAGGTAGCAGCTACTGCTGTGGATATGCGGGAGGCGGATGTGCTGGTGTGGTACGGGGTACCTACATCAGCTTTGACCTACCGCCAGATGTCTGATAGAGTAGCTCTAGCAGCTGATCCGAAGGTTATCGTACTGGTAACCCAGGACACTGTGGAGGACTCCCTGTGGTCCAGCCTGGCTGAGGCTACGGAGTTCCGTAAAGAGATCATGTTAAATACCAGAGACTTCCTGTTAGGAGAGACTTATGCTAGTGAATCCGTCTGACCGTCTGGTCATAGCAGCCACGCCTGGCGTGACTCCTGAGGTATTCGCCCGAGGGCTCGGGTACGCGCCAAGCGAGCTTGTTGTGGACCCACACAACTCACATGGGGTCATGACCCGCTCATGGGTCGATGGAGATATACACGACTACGTTGGGGTCAACTCGGATATCCGCGAGGAGGCTAAGCCTAACGTACCACGGGCTAAGGGGTTCAACCTTGCAGTGATTGCGTTCAATCTTGATGACTTGTTCTCGGACTGGGGTAAGCAGTTGTGGGCAGGGGCTGAGACTGGGTATTCTTGGGCTGAATTCCTCGTCCTGAGTATCGGGTACCGTTCGTGGGTAACTGAGCAGGCTAGAACGGCTAGCTGGAAATTGAACAAGTTCCGCACCGCCACCACCTTCGTTATAGGAGAGGAGTCAATCGAGTACAAGTCGACCACAGACGTACGTACTGCGCACAAGCTGGCTAAAGAGCTCACAAAATGCTATTTCTAGACATCGAGACCACAGGGCTTAACCCCCGCGCAAAGGATGCCGCCGTGCTTATGGTCGGCATCCTCGGGGATAAGCCTGAGGATGAACCTCGGGTTTTCCACATGGCCTCCAAGCACCCTGAGACATGGCAAGACAGGCTTAGTAGACTGTGTGGAAAACTGCCACCTGTAGTGGGACACAACATTAAATTCGACATAGTCTATGCTAAGCGTTTCGGTACTCATCTTGAGGCAGCTGGAGACACCATGCTTGGTGCCCATATGGTGGACGAGAACCGTCCTCTGGGGCTTAAGTCGCTCATGTCTGACTTTATGGGTGGGGATTGGTCTTATGACGGTGTGTGGGATGACTCTGATCCTGAGGCTATGGCGGCCTATCTGAAAAAGGACCTCCTGGCCACACGTGAGCTTTATCGAATTAACAAAGGCAAGCTCACAGCTAACCAAAAGAAGCTCCTTCGTAAGGTTGTGGTTCCGGCGATCAATATGCTAGCTGAGACTGAGGACTACGGTATCCCTATTAGTCGAGACAAACTTGAGATAGCTGAGAGTAAATACACTTCGGAATTGGCCGAAATTGATGCCAAATTGTACTCCGAAATACCCTCGGAAATACCCGAAGGTATGCAGGTTAAATGGGGTACTACTAACTTTCAGCGGTGGTTCCTGTATGATTATCTGGGTATCCCCAAAAAGGAGGTCGGAAAGCCAACTAAAGCATTCCCTAATGGAGCACCCAGCCTTTCTAAAAAGGCACTTGCATATATGGATCACCCTATTGCTAAAACACTATTAGAAAGGTCACGACTAAAGAAGAACATAGACGGGTTTATTACCCCATATAAAGAGCAAATAGATGCTAGGGGACGGTTATACACCTCGTTTAAGCTTCATGGCACGGTGACAGGTAGGCTGTCGTCGGGCAAGGTGTGTGACGGTGTTGGAGTTAACCTACAGCAGGTTCCGAAGGACCCCTACATAAGGGGTCTGGTAGCTGCCCCTGAAGGGTACAAGATCATAGAGGCTGACTACAGCCAGCTTGAGCTACGTGTAGCCGCTGTGGTCTCGCGTGACAAGAACATGCTCGAGCTGTATCGTGACGGAGGTGACATACACTCACAGACCACACGTGCTATTGGGTTGGACCCCGACAACTCGTTTGACCGAAGGAAAGCTAAGATTGTTAACTTTGGCTTCCTATATGGGATGAGTGCTAAGAGTTTTGTCCAATTCGCGAAGGTTAGCTACGGCACAGACATTACCCTGGATGAGGCTGAGCAGTTCCGCGAGGACTTCTTCAGGCATTGGTCAGGACTGCGTCCTTGGCACGCTAGGACCAAAGCTAAGGCACATCAGCTGGGGTACAGCTCGACTATGTTCGGACGCCGGCGACACCTGCCAGGCCTGTACAGTGATGATGAGTATGAGGTAGCAGCGGCTGAGCGCCAGGCTGTCAATAGCCAGGTTCAGGGGACAGGTAGTGACGTCATGCTTAGAGCTGCCACACGCGTGTGGTCTAGCCTAGAGGGAGACAGTCACATACTAGGTCTCATTCATGACGCTGTGCTCGTGCTGGTGCCTGATGATCTAGCCAAAGTCACAGCTAGCATGATTAAGGAGGTCATGGAGGAGCCCCTGCCACACTTCGACTGCCCTCTGGTAGCCGATGTTGAGGTAGGTACTTGCTGGGGACCTGAGATTGATGTAAGGTAGAAGACATGCAGATAACCACAAGCCTGATCAAGTCTTGGCTTAACTGCCCTTTGGAGGCTTACTATGACCTACAGGGGATCTCAGCCAAGCCTCATCCCGGTACGGCCCTGGATAGGGGTACGTATCTCCATGCGTGGCTCGAGACAGGCACCCCTCCTGAGCGTCCAGCTGACCTCATGGAGGAAGAGCATGAGATCTACGATGATCTTGACCGTGTGTACCGTGCCTACGAGTACAGGTACCGGGATGAGCCCCTCAACGTCCTGGCGTGCGAGCTCGATTTGAGCAGGGGTATCCCAGGATGCAACCACGACTACCGCGGTAAGATAGATAAGGTAGTCGAGCTCGGTGGCCGTCTGTGGGTGCTGGACCACAAAACCCACCAGACCCTCCCTACAGCCGAGTACCGGCAGCTGGATATCCAGTCGCATGCGTACCTATGGTTGTTGGAAGGCAACAAGAAGAGGCTTGGGTGGGACCTCCCACTTGGGGGTATGATCTGGGACTACATCCAACCACAGCGTGTTGTGTGGCCCCAGCTGACTAAGACAGGTAAGCTTAAGATCACGAAGGGGTCCACGGGGAGCACTTGCTACCGATCTCTGATAGACTGGGCTCATGAGCATCGGACGGAGATCACCTCGGCTGAGTGCGACACCATCGCGAAGGATGCTGAGTTGTTGAAGCGTCAACATTGCCCAGCTTTCACCAGGCTGCTGGTGCCGTTCAATAAGGAGGTGCATGCCAGGCAGATCAAGAGTATACTAAGGTGGGCTAGGCAGGTTGGGGAGTACGACTGGTCTAAGCCACCAGAGGACCGTAACCCGTCAGTGTGTGGTAACTCGTATTTGTGCCGTATGGGTAAGCTTGCAGCAGCACGAGTTGAGTTCGGTACTGACGAGCAATACCTTCAATTCTTTGACAAGAGAGACCCTATGGAGAGGTACAAATGATTACATTAGTGTACGGGCAGCCTAAAACAGGCAAAACCACTTTTGCAGCTACGGTGCCAGGGGTACGCATCATCGACCTTGAGGGTGGCACCCGTGCAGTACAGGCCGAGACCACACACGTCGATACGTGGGAGGCCCTGGCCAAAGAGGTTCAGTCCACCGTAGCCAAGCCTCCAGCAGCTGTGGCCCTGGACAGTATCACGGTGGCGCACGAACTTGCCCTCAACTTCGTTTCTGGGCGTAAGCGTGGGGACCTCTTGACTGTGGCTAAGCCGGTTAGCCTGCCTCAGTATGGTCAGGCAAACGAACTGATTAAGTCACTCATCCTTACTCTGCGTGGTCTTGACATCCCTGTGGTACTCACGGGCCAGGCTAAGGTCACCTACGTGGATGAAGCTGACCCCGAGGACGCTGATGTGGCCCAGACTAAGGAGGTAACACTCGCTCTCCCGGGACAGGCCAGGCAGTTTGCACTTATGTATGCGGACGTGATAGGGTATACAGAGTCAGTTAAGAGAGACACCAACAATGGGTATCGTATGTGGCTCAAGCCCACACAGGGTATCGTGGCAGGGTGCAGGGCAGACATTGCAGCCCGTAAGCCCTGGTTGGGGTCTCCTACTTGGGAGCGACTTGAAAGGTACCTCACACATGATTGATTTTTCAAAGGTCTGTAGTAATGCACTCATTCACCTGTGTGATCAGATGGATGATCTGCCCTGGTGCATCGAGCACCATGACCTCGCGGTGATTGACGTACCTAACCCCATCACTGTGGCCCACCAGGTAGGCCAGTATGAGGTCCGCTACAATGACCACATGAACCGCGATATGTTCACCATCACGGTTTGCTTCTTCACCACTACGACTGCTACAATCGACTACATCCGATCAATCCTCAAGGAAAGGGGAACCAACAATGGCTAAGATCTCGATCGACTTCTCCGACGTCAAGGCACCGAGCTTCAGCACCGTCCACCAGGCGCCAGGCGTGTACAACGCTGAGATCGCTGGGGTGGAGATGACTAAGACCAAGTCAGATAACACCGACATGCTGGTGTTCGCTATCGTGGCAGGTCCTGGGCGCTACCCCTACTACTGCAAGATCGTTCCGAACCAGCTGTGGAAGCTTCGTGAGCTGATCGAGGCAGCTGGGACTAGGGTTCCTAACAAGGTTGTCCAGATCGATCCCGCCAAGTACGTTGGGGCTAAGATCAACGTAGAGCTTGAGGACGACACCTACAATGGCAAGCTGCGCAGCCGTGTCGCACGTGTGGCCCAGTTCTCTGAGGTCGAGCCCAAGGTTAAGGAGGAAGTCCAGCAGGACGTTGAGGACGACTTCGGCGAGTTCGACGACATTCTCTGACATAGTCTGGGGCAGGGACAGGAGCCCTGCCCTGGGCATGCTAGAGAGTACGTTCTCACGCCAAGTGCAAAAGTATGTAGAGTCACGTGGTTGGTGGGTTGTCAAATACCACGCCAGCCAGTACACTAAGAAAGGCATCCCAGACCTGATAGCCTGCTTCAGAGGCAGGTTTGTGGGGCTGGAGCTTAAGACAGGCTCATCTTTGAGCCAGTGGCAGATTCGAGTTGGGGCTGATATCATGTCAGCCGGAGGGTATTGGGCATGCGTAACCCCCGATACCTACCAGGAAGAGATAGCTAGGGTTGAGGATGAGATTCTTCGAGACAATCTGGGAGGGTTGTGATGGGTATTTTTTCATCTGTGGGATCAAATGGCCGGGTCAGGCTTTCAACCCGGGCAAAGCCTTTCGGGCTGTGGACCAACTTGACGAAGCGAAGCACTACGTGCGGGATCTCGTTGAAGCTGGGCAGGATGTATATTTCACTCCCGGTCTTTTCAGTAAGCCAGAAAGGAAGGCGGAGTACCTCCAAGCGGGCCCGCTGATCTGGTCTGACGTAGACGATGGCCACACGGAGGGTACTAACCCACTCGCTATGTGGTCTAGCAGCCCGGGCCACACGCAGGCTATCTGGCGACTGACTGAAACTGTACCTCAGCCTGATCAGGACAGCCTGTCTAGGTCAGTCAGCCACGTGCTAGGATGCGACCCTGGGGGCTGGGACGCTACTCAGCTACTCAGGGTACCTGGTACCCCCTCGCATAAGAGGGGCTGCACAGTAGGACGCCCCGTATATGGGGCCACACAGACTCCTGGTGAGCTGGCCTCAGCAGTGTACCGTACACTGGACGGTAGCTCTTCGTCTATAGCTGGGCAGCTGCGTGCCAGCAAGGCCCTGGGCGATAGATCGTCTCAGCTGTATGCTGCTATAGCTAGCATGCTGGAGTGTGGGGTTGAGCCGGAGTTTATCCCTGGCTTGATCAGACACACGTGCCTTAATAAATGGGGTTCACTAAGCAAGCTTAAGGCTGAGGTGTCTCGTGTAGCTAGCAAGCTAGACCTTGCAGGGTCTAAAACTATTGAGACTATCGAGATAGTTGAAGATTCACCTAAAGAGCCTCTGCTCCAGATCAGGCAACTATCTGAGCTAGTCAACATGCCCCCACCACGGTGGCGCATTGACGGTCTGGTAGAGGAGGGTGGCTGTGGCTTTATAGCAGCACCGCCTAAGCACTTCAAAAGCTGGATCATGCTCGATATGGCTATCAGCCTGTCTCTGGGGCAGCCCGTGCTAGGGTATGCTAGATCACACCAGGCACCCTGCCTCATCATCGAGGCGGAGGACAGCCTCTCTCGTGTGTGGTCTCGCGTACAGACTATCCTCCAGTGTCGTTTCCCCCACCATGACCCTCGAGGGTACATAACCTGCAAGTCAGGCGTGCTGGAGCTGAACCCTCCTGACGGGGATATCCCCCTCTATATAGCAGGCAGGCCCACACAGGGACTGTCACCAGAGCTAGCCGAGGAGATAGGCGAGACCATCGACTCGATGGGTATAGGCCTGGTATGCTATGACACGCTGTCTATGCTGACCACCGAGTCAATCAACGACTCACAGGCTATGTACGGGCAGATCCTACAGCCCATCAAGGCGGTAGCCCAGGCTACAGGGTGCGCTCAGCTCATAGTGCACCACACACGCAAGGCCAGCAAGGACATGCCCTCCAGCGGAGGTGCAGCACTAGCAGGCAGTGTGGCCCTGCATGCGTGGTCAGACAACAGTCTGTACATCACCAGGCAGGCAGAGTCATTGAGTATTCAAGTAGAAACTAAGTCGGGGTCACAGGACCTTGTCGTCACCGGGCTAGACACTCCGGGAGAGTGGCAGCCAGAAGTTGTGCAATCCCTCTAGAGTGTGCTAAGGTAATACCATGATCGAAACACAGGGAACAATCCGAGTCGAGACCGTTGAGAACTTCTATGGAGCTAGCATCGAAGCACTCCTTGAGTGTGGCTATCTCTACACCAGTGAGCTGGGAGACATCTACTGGGATGCCTCACAGCACACACCAGTCGAAGCAACCTTTCTCGTAGTGGAGCGGTGAACAATGTACACTATTGATGAGCTTCGTAGGGTAGCATCCACCCCAGGCCATCTTAAGGTACTCGACAAGTTGACAGAGTGGGGGTACGATGAGATCCATGATGACTTCATGTGGGAGTGGGATCTCTGGGTATGCCCCCGCTACTGGGCAGTGCAGTACTGCCAGAAGGCAGCAGACAGGTACCTACCGTGTGGTGAAGAGCTGTACGACCACAAGGGAGAGAGTATCGATGACAGCATGGTAGGTGACCTGCTCACCGACCCCGTACCAGCTCTCATGCTCAGGGCTGAGTGGGTGCTAGACACTCACTTCAAAACTGTGCTAGAGTCAGAGGCGTTCAGGATGGTACCCTGGGACCTGAGCCTGAAAGAGACAATCACAAAACTGAGGGCTATACCAGGAGTTGAACGCTCACCGCTGGTATACCTGCTAGACGACATGGAGGCCACACAATGCTAGGATTCAAACGAGACCCAGAGTACGTAGCCGAGCACGGCATCGACCTTGCTGAGCTTCACGACCACGTCCTCAGCGTGTACGGAGAGGACCTCAGCGAGGCCATCCTCGTCAACCTCAAGATTGACATTGACCATGCTGCTGAAGGTAAGGTAACCTGGGACGGTGTGGACCTGCCTGACTACCTGGCCGCATACTGCTACTACTGTGAACTAGACAACCTCATGGACGAAATCGACTCGATTGGAGACACACTATGGTGATCGACCCGGAAGCAATGGCGGCACAGCTGCGTTACTACTACCCTCACGCTAGCCAGGAGCAACGCCTGGCGTGTGGTCAAGAGATCGCTCAGGTCTCAGGCCTGTACTGCTGGCCACCTGAGAAGATCATCAAGAGGATCATCAAGAAACATCTTGGAGCCCGGTGAGAATCATGGACATGATTGTCGCTATGATGATGCTGGCTCTTGCCCTCGGGCTGACTGTTGGGTACTTCCTCAATGAAAGGTGGTAGCCTATGCCCCTAGTAAACAAATAACCCCCTACCTGTTAGGTAGGGGGTTATCTTATGCCTAGATCAGGCAGTCACCTCAGGAGCCTCAGCACGACGAGGGACAGTGGTGTCCAACGTGTTCTTCTGCTCCACGGTAGGGGATGCAATCTTAGCTGCATCGTAGAGGCCACACGCACCGAGACCCATCAGCAGGTACTTAGCGGCAGCCTGGTAGACAGGATCACCTCCAAGGAAAGTCTGAGCAAGGCCCAGAGCGACCGACAGTACCACAGTAACCGGCATAGCGGCTTTAGCTGGCAGGCCGCAGCGCTTCAGGAGCTCGACAATAGCGAGCATAGCCGGCACAGTGGCGAGCGTAGTAATATCCATGTGTCTCCTAACTACAGTATCCCTGGGGCTCTCTCAGGGATGATGTACATATTCTCTTCCCAGGCGATGTCCTTGTGCCACATCACCCCGAAGTTTTGATTCACACCGCACTGCACAGCGAAGTGCAGCTTGGTGTTGTAAGGTGAAAACTCTGTGTCGAGGTGTCTCACCATCTTGCCGTCCACGAACCACCGTACACAGTCAGGGTAGATACGCACCCCGTACTTGTGCCACTGGCGTGTATCGAGGTCGATGACCTGAGGCCAGTGCTGCGGTGAGCGGTCCTTAGGTGAGGGCCAGTGGAGATTCAGCTGAGTCTTGGTCTTGTCAGACTGGGTCTCCATGAAGTTGATCTCGCCCTCAGGCCACCTAGAGTCTTCCTCGGGCCACAGCATAGCTACCATTTCAGTCGTCCAGGAGGGCGGGTTCTTGACCCACATGGACCAGTAGCCTTCACCCTTGACGTTGTACAGGGACGCCCATGAGCCACACCTCAGCGCGTTATTGAGAGCTTTCTCGTGTGTGGCCCCGGCCTCGACATACATCAAGTATGCTGGCCTGTCGAACTGCATCTTGAGTTCGAACGTGCGGCCGTCAGGTAGTAACTTAGTCATGGCCGGGTCGAAGCGACCTAGAGTACCGTGCTCAGGACGCTGTATACCCCACCCACCGTATGACCTGTAGTCGTATAGTGGTTTCTTTTTCAAGTAGTCTTTCACTGGGGGAGAGTCCCCTGATATTATCTACCAGGGGACCACACCTCCTTTCAGGCTATTTCGCTATCAGGCAGTGACACCCGGATCCC
>ERZ773267.373-NODE-373-length-31243-cov-9.036905_pt1 | contig 31243 bp, 27 predicted proteins | sample MGYA00511959_ERZ773267 | MGnify/ENA primary metagenome ERZ773267 (study PRJEB29015, sample SAMEA2738165) | human oral metagenome | biome: human oral; feature: human-associated habitat; material: saliva | place: China | collected 2240 ... | reverse complement strand
GTTCGGACGAAAAAATCTACGCCAATCTGAGGGTCTATTTTATCAGCGATTCCTTTATCAGTGTCTCCCAAATTATTTCCCGAGCAGCTTTGCCTTCAGTGCGCGATAACGAATTGTCTCATACGCACCAATCTGAGATTCGGGATAGTCACTTCCGTAGGCGTGCCCGCTGACGGAGAGGAGGGGCGGCGACTGGATGCGCTTCGCGACGGCCATACCCCGATAGATGCCCCACCAGTGTTCGAGGTCGGCGATGAAGTCCTCTGCCGTGGGGAAGTAGGTCTTGACGAGCCCCTTTTCACAGCCAATATAGGCCTCTAGGTCATCGTCCGCATAGTGTGTGAGGATGTCCTCCGGATTCCGATCCGCCTCGACGAAGGCACGGAAGAGGTAGTCGTGATACGGATAGTGGATGGGGTCGCCCTTGCCCTCGTCCACATTCTGTGCATCGGAGAGTTCCGCACTCGGCACGATGTCGATGATGCCCTGCGGGATGGCCTCGCGCCTGTAGACGTTCTCGTTCAGGTAGCGTGCGAGGTCATAGACCTGATATTTCCAAAGATCAGCGAGCGCACAGAGGAAGCCCGCGAGGTCGCCGTAGAGGGTCGCATAGCCGACGGTGGTCTCTGCCTTGTTCCCGTTGCAGGTAAAGCCGGCGCCCCATGCGGCGGCGATCGTCCCGAGGACGCGACCGCTGCGGTTGCGCGCCTGCATGTTCTCGCGGACGAAGGAGGAGATCGTCAGATGCTCACCGGGAGCCGCAGCTGCCCCCTCGATGGGGATTTCGCTGAGCTGTTTTGCCGTGTATGAGACGCTCTCCTCGATGGGGACGATCATGTGACGGCAGCCAAGATTCTTTGCGAGCTGGGCGGCAAGCCCCTTTGTCGTTGCGGAGTTGAACTTGCTCGGCATGTTGACGAGCAGGACGTTCTCCGCGCCGATGGCATCGACGTAGAGTGCGGCGGTGACGGCGGAGTCGATGCCGCCAGAGATGCCAATGACGACGCGCTTCATGTGGATGCGCGCGAGGAATTTTCGTACGGCGTAGCGGAGCGTGCGATGGATGGGAGCAATCGGTTTCTCACTATGGGATGTAAGGACTGGGGGAAGATGTTCTGTGTCGATGACGGTCACACCCTCGGTGTACGCGGGCGACATCAGTACACGTTCGCCCTTTTCGTTAAATGCGTGTGCTCTGCCCGGGAAGGCGTAGACGGTCTTGCCCTTGTCCTGCAAGCCGAGCGTATTGACATAGAAAATAGAACTGTGCTTTTCGCGTGCCGTCTCTGCGAGTGAGCCTGCACCGAAGCAGAGCGGGAAGGGACTGGCGTCGGCGGCGAGGATCACATGCTCTCCCGGCAGCTCGTAGAGGAGCGGGGAGAAACGCGTGCCCGCACCATGGAGCGGACGGCGTGCGACCTCGCGCAGGACGCCGTCGCGTGCGTGCAGGAGGGTGCGCGAGAGCCCGCAGCAGCCCTCTCCGCCTGCGTCAACATTGCCGAAAATGACGGTGATGCCGTCCGCCGCAGCGGCGATCTCCTCGGCGTAGGCCGTGCAGTCACGCACGAAGGACGGCTGCTTCCATACACTGCCGAGAAAGAGGCCTGAGAGACTGAGCGCAGGGAAGAGGGCGAGCTCCGCGTGTGCGTCCTTCGCCTCACGGATGCGCTCCGTCATGGCCGCAGCGTTGAGATCCGGGCGGCCGGGAATAATCTCCATGGAGATCAGTGCAATTTTCATTGGATTCTTCCTTTCAAATAACTAACCATGTTTGATTTTTCTTCCCCCACAATGGTATAATCGGACACGGTGAGTGAAATGGCAAAAAAGAAAGTGCAAAAGACGAATGCGGCGCGGATTCTGGACAGGCTCGGCATCGACTATGAGCTGCTGACCTATCCCATCGATGAGAATGATCTCTCGGCGAACCACGTCGCGGAGGTGACAGGCATCCCGCCCGAGCGCATCTATAAGACGCTCGTTGTGCGCGGCGACCGCACGGGCGTGTTCATGGCGGTTATCCCGGGCGCGGGGGAGCTTGACCTGAAGGCTGCCGCCGCCGCAAGCGGCAACAAGCGTGCGGAGATGGTGCATCTGAAGGAGGTCTTTGACCTCACGGGCTACGTGCGCGGCGGGTGTTCTCCGCTCGGCGCGAAGAAAAGCTATCCCGTCTACTGCGACGAAAGCATGATGCAGCAGGAGCGCATCTGTGTGAGCGCGGGGCGGCGCGGCGAGCAGCTCTCGCTCCCGCCCGCCGATCTCATCCGTGCGGCCGAGGCACAGACGGCACATCTCGCACGACAACATCGCCCAAAACACGAATCATAGTATAGCACAGATACAGGGCAATGCCCAAATGAAAGGATGTATACAATGGATTACTTCAGCACGCGCGGAGGCGCGGAGCGCGTTTCCTCTGCTGCGGCGATTCTCAAGGGGCTTGCCTCGGACGGCGGGCTGTTTGTGCCTGCGTCATTCCCGCAGATGCCGCTTTCTGCCATCGAGGAACTGGCGGGGCTCTCATACGAGGAGCGTGCCTTACGGATCCTGCGCCTTTTTTTGACGGACTATACGGAGGAGGAAATCGAGGGCTGCGTGCGCCGCGCCTACAGTCATACGTTTGACGACGTACGCCGTGCCCCCGTGACGTCGGTCGGTGATCTCGAGGTGCTCGAACTCTGGCATGGTCCGACGAACGCCTTTAAGGACATGGCACTCCAGCTTCTCCCCCAGCTGATGAGCACGGCGCGCGTGAAACAGGGAGAGAAGGACACGATTCTCATCCTGGTCGCCACCTCGGGCGATACGGGCAAGGCGGCACTCGAGGGCTTCGCCGATGCCGAGGGAATCCGCATCATGGTGTTCTACCCCGACGGCGGCGTCAGCCCCATCCAGCGACTCCAGATGGTGACGCAGACGGGGGACAATGTCCGCGTCGTGGCCGTGCGCGGCAACTTTGACGATGCACAGCGCGGCGTGAAGGAGATCTTCGGCGATGCGGCGATGGCAGCGGAACTCGCCGCCGCCCATACCAAGCTCTCCTCAGCGAACTCCATCAACTGGGGGCGGCTCGTGCCGCAGATTGTCTACTATTTCAGCGCCTACGCCGATCTCCTCGCGGCACAGAAGATTCAGGCGGGCGACGCCGTGAACTTCACCGTGCCGACGGGGAACTTCGGCAATATCCTCGCGGGCTACTATGCAAAACGCATGGGGCTGCCCGTGGGGAAACTCGTCTGTGCATCAAACGAGAACAATGTGCTCACGGATTTTCTGCGCCGCGGCATCTATGATCGCCGCCGCCCCTTCCGTCAGACGATGTCGCCGTCCATGGACATCCTCATCTCGAGCAATCTCGAGCGTCTCCTCTATCATCTGACGGAGGACACGGCACAGGTCGCTGCATGGATGAGATCGCTCGCAGAGGAGGGCTCGTATGACGCAAGTACGATTCTCTCTGCGCTTCGCGAGAGTTTCTGGGCGTCATTCGCAGACGATGGGGAGACGACAGAGGAGATACGTCAGATCTACGAGCGTACGCAGTATACACTTGACCCGCACACAGCGGTTGCCTATCGTACGGCAGAGAGCTATCGCCGCGAGACGGGTGATCTGCGCCCGATGATCGTCCTCTCCACCGCCAGCCCCTATAAATTTGGTGCGTGTGTCCTGCACGCGATCGGTGCGGATGTAGAGGCACTGGATGACTTCGCTCAGATGGAGCATCTGCAAAAGCGCAGCGGCATGCCGATTCCGCCGCGTCTTGCCGCACTGCGCACGGCACCTGTCCGTCACGAGGAGATCTGCGAAAAGGACGGGATGCGCGACGTCGTGCTGGACTTTGCACGTAGATAGAGTTTGAATCGCGGAATTTTTTTCACAATAAAAGAGGGTTTTTCCTATTCATGTAGAAATGTGACAGAGTATGGGAATCAGAGACAAAAAGTCACGCATCCCGCATCCATTGACACCGATCTTTGGGAAGGAAGAGGTAACTATGGCAAATATTGATCTGACACAATACGGCATCACGGGGACGACGGAGATTGTCCACAATCCGGACTACGATCAGCTGTTCCGCGAGGAACTGCGCCCCGATCTCGAGGGGTATGAGCGCGGACAGGTCACGAATATGAAGGACGCCGTCAACGTCATGACGGGCATCTACACGGGACGTTCGCCGAAGGATAAGTACATCGTGGACGATGAGACGTCGCATGACACGGTGTGGTGGACGTCCGACGCCTACAAGAATGACAACCACCGCGCCTCACAGAAAGCGTGGAACTCCGTGCGCGAGATCGCGATCCGCGAGCTCTGCAACAAGCGGCTCTTTGTCGTCGATGCCTTCTGCGGAGCCAACGAAAATACGCGCATGGCCGTTCGCTTCATCGTCGAAGTGCCGTGGCAGGCGCATTTTGTGACGAATATGTTCATTCGTCCGACGGCAGAGGAGCTCGAGAACTTCAAGCCCGATTTCGTGGTCTACAATGCGGCAAAGGCACGCGTCATGCATTTCGGCGATCTCGGTCTGAACTCCGAGACGGCGGTCATGTTCAACCTCACGAGCCGTGAGCAGATCATCGTCAATACGTGGTATGGCGGCGAGATGAAAAAGGGTATGTTCTCGATGATGAACTACTATCTCCCGCTGAAGGGCATTGCCTCCATGCACTGCTCGGCAAATACGGATATGAACGGCGAGAATACGACGCTGTTCTTTGGCCTTTCCGGCACGGGCAAGACGACGCTCTCGACGGATTCGGAGTGCCTCCTGATCGGTGACGACGAGCACGGCTGGGATGACGAGGGCATCTTCAACTATGAGGGCGGCTGCTACGCGAAGGTCATCAACCTCGACCCCGAGGCGGAGCCCGACATCTACAACGCCATTCGCCGTGACGCACTCCTCGAGAATGTGACGGTCGATCTTGCGGGGCGTGTGGATTTTGCAGATAAGACGGTGACGGAGAACACGCGCGTCTCCTATCCGATTGATCACATCGAGCACATCGTGCTGGGCAAGGTCGCGAAGAAGTCGGCGGGTCCGCATGCAAAGCATGTCATTTTCCTCTCTGCCGATGCATTTGGCGTGCTGCCGCCCGTCTCGATCCTAACGCCGGAGCAGACGAAGTACTACTTCCTCTCGGGCTTCACGTCGAAACTTGCGGGCACGGAGCGCGGCATCACCGAGCCGACCCCGACGTTCTCCGCGTGCTTTGGACAGGCGTTCCTCGAACTCCATCCGGCAAAGTATGCGCATGAGCTTGTCCGCAAGATGCAGGAGCACGGCTCGCGTGCCTACCTTGTCAATACAGGGTGGAACGGCACGGGCAAGCGCATCTCCATTCAGGATACGCGCGGCATCATTCACGCGATCCAGAACGGTGCGATTGACAGTGCGCCGACGAAGAAGCTCCCGTACTTCGACTTCGAGATCCCGACGGAGCTGCCGGGCGTCGATCCGAAGATTCTCGACCCGCGCGACACCTATGCAAGCCGCGTGGAGTGGGAGGAGAAGGCAAAGGATCTGGCCGCACGCTTCATCAAGAATTTTGGCAAGTATGCAGGCAACGAGGACGCAGATGCGCTTGTTGCCGCAGGCCCTCAGCTCTGATGATTTCTTAGATCAATGGAGGCTGCCGCAGAAATGCGGCAGCTTTTTTTAAAGAATGGAGGAAGCGCGTGAAGCTGACGGACAGTGTGAACGCCGTACGCGGTGTCGGCGTCAAGAAGGCAGCACTCTTGACGCGGCTCGGTGTACGGACGGTGTACGATCTTCTGACGTTCTATCCGCGCGCCTATGAGGATCAGAGCCGCATCACGCGCATCATGGATCTCGCGGCAGGGACGCGCGCGACCGTGCTTGGCATGATTCAGCAGGTAGCGGAGCGGCAGACGCGGCGGCGCGGCTTTACCGTTCTTACGGCGCTCGTCGGTGATGGGACAGGCGCTGCGCAGGCGGTCTGGTTCAATCAGCGTTTTTTGAAAGGGAAGCTGCGTGCAGGACAGCGCATCCTCCTCACAGGGAAGGTGGATTATGCCTATGGCGGGGGCGGGCAGATGGCGTTCTCACCCGTTACGTCCTTTGCCCTGCTCGGCGCACAGGAGGACGCCGCGACGCATCTCGGCATTCTGCCGGTCTATGCGGCAACGGAGGGGCTGACGCAGAAACAGCTGCGGCAGATGACGGCGGATGTGCTCGCGCACGCGGGCGCGGCGCTGACGGAGACCCTGCCGGAGCAGATTCGGGCGGAGTATCACCTCATCGGACGCGCGGCAGCATTTCGTCAGATTCACTTCCCAAAGGATACGGAGGAGCTCGCAGCGGCACGGCGGCGGCTCGCCTTTGAGGAGCTCTACCTCATCCAGTGTGGGCTGCTCGCGCTCAAAAAGCAGACGGCGGAGCATGAGGAGGGGATTGCCCATCGGGCGAACGGTGTGCTCATTGCGCGTGTACGCGATGCACTTCCCTTTGCCCTGACTGAGGATCAGGAGAAGGTCTGGGCGGAGATCTCGCGCGATATGGAGTCTCCGCTGCCCATGCGCCGCCTTGTGCAGGGGGATGTTGGCTCGGGCAAGACGGTGATTGCGCTCCTTGCCCTCGTCAAGACGGTGGAGAGCGGCTGTCAGGGCGCGCTGATGGCACCGACGGAGATTCTTGCACGCCAGCACTATGACGGCCTGCGGAACCTCCTGACACCGCTCGGTATCCGCGTGGGCTTCCTCTCGGGGCGGCTCACAAAGAAGGAGCATACGGACGTGCTGTCCGCTCTAGCCGCACATGAGATCGACATCGTCATTGGAACCCATGCGCTGATTCAGGAGGGCGTGGCGTTTGACCGCCTCGGACTCGTGGTGACGGATGAGCAGCATCGTTTCGGTGTGGCGCAGCGCTCCGCGCTCGAAAAAAAGAGCGAAGTCGTACCCGATGTGCTCGTCATGACGGCGACGCCGATCCCGCGGACGATGACGCTGACGGTCTACGGCGATCTGGATGTCTCACGTATCGAACACCTGCCGCCGGGGCGGCAGCCCATCCGTACATTCCTGCGCGATGAGACGGCGCGGGCGAAGATTTACGCCTTCGTTCGCCGCGAGATCGAGCGTGGGCGGCAGGCGTATGTCGTCTGCCCCTTGATTGAAGCAAATGAGGAGAGCGATCTGCCGTCGGCGGAGGAGGTTTACGCGGAACTCTCACGCAGCTCTTTTCGCGGGATCCGCTGTGGGCTTGTCCATGGCCGACTGAAGGCGGCGGATAAGGAGGCGGTGATGCGCGGCTTCTACACAGGGGAGATCAAGCTGCTCGTGGCGACAACCGTGATCGAGGTGGGGGTCAATGTGCCGGACGCGACGGTTCTCGTGGTCGAGCACGCGGAGCGGTTCGGACTGGCACAGCTGCATCAGCTGCGCGGCCGCGTGGGGCGCGGCAGTGATGCGTCCTACTGCATCCTCATTGCGGGGCGGCAGGCCGTGGGGGCGGAGCGGCTGCGCGTGATCGAGGAGACGAGCGACGGGTTCCGTCTGGCGGAGGAGGATCTGCGGCTGCGCGGACCGGGACAGTTCTTCGGCGCGATGCAGCATGGGCTGGGCGATTTGAAGATCGCCGACGTGCTCGCCGACATGGATTTGCTTCTCCTCGCGCGGCGTGCGGCGCTGGCAACCATCGATGATCCTGCGGCACTCGATTTTGTCCGGCCGGCACTCCTGCAGCAGTATCGCGAGCAGTTTGAGCACATACGGGAGGTATGAGTGTATTCCTTGACAGCGGTGGATTCTCTGCGATAGAATAGGACAGATGATAACATAGGAGGGGATTGCCTTGACAAATGTTTTGGTCAACGGTGCCTGCGGACGCATGGGACGCGCCGTGCTGAAAGCCGTGATCGAGGATCCGGAGCTGACGCTTGTCGGTGCGGTGGACATCAACGCGTGCGGCGACAGCGGCGAACTCGCAGGGCTGACGAAGAACGGCGTGCTCGTGGAGACCGATCTCGCGGCAGCACTCGAACGTCTGCATCCGGACGTGATGATCGACTTCACGCGTCCCGATGTCGTCTATCAGAATGTGCTGCTGGCACTCACGCATAAGGTGTCACCCGTGGTTGGGACGACGGGCCTCTCGGAGGAGCAGCAGCGTGAGATCAAGGCGGCGGCAGAGAAGAATGATACGCCGGCGTTTATCGCACCGAATTTTGCCATCGGCGCGGTGCTGATGATGCTGATGAGCCGTATGGCGGCGAAGTACATGCCCGAGGTGGAGATCATCGAACTGCACCACGACAACAAGCTCGATGCGCCCTCAGGCACAGCCGTGCGGACGGCGGAGATGATCGCCGAGGTGCGTGAGGTACATGAGCAGGGGCATCCCTGCGAGAAGGAGACGCTCGACGGTGCGCGCGGCGCGGACTTTGAGGGCATGCACATCCACAGCGTGCGCCTGCCGGGCTATGTCGCACATCAGGAGGTCATCTTCGGAGGACTCGGGCAGACCCTCACGATCCGCCACGACTCGATCAACCGTGAGTCGTTTATGCCGGGGGTGGTGCTCGCCGCGAAGAAGGTGCGCTCGCTCACGTCGCTCACGGTCGGATTGGATAAGCTGCTGTAAGGGGAAGAATATGAAGAAATATCGTGTCGCAATACTCGGCGCAACGGGTGCGGTCGGACAGGAATTCCTGACACTCATTGAGGAGCGCAAGTTCCCGTTCGCGGAGCTGCGTCTGCTCGCGTCCAGCCGCTCCGCAGGGAAGAAAATCGCGTTTATGGGCAAGGAGTATACGGTGCAGGAGACGACGCCGGACTCCTTTGAGGGAATTGACATTGCGCTCTTTGCGGGCGGTGCGGCAAGCAAGGAGTTTGCTCCCCACGCCGTCAAGGCAGGGGCGATCGTCATTGACAACTCGAGTGCCTTCCGCATGGATCCGGAGGTGCCGCTCGTCGTGCCCGAGGTCAATCCCGAGGCGATCAAGGCGCACAAGGGCATCATCGCGAACCCAAACTGCTCGACCATCATCATGGTCATGGGGCTGAAGCCACTCTATGATATCGCGAAGATCCGCCGCATCGTCGTGTCGACCTATCAGGCGGTCTCCGGTGCGGGCAAGGAGGGCATGGCAGAGCTTGAGGAGCAGGTCGCAGCCATCGCCTCCGGCAAAGAGCCCGTGGCAAAGGTTCTGCCCGTCGGCAAACTGCCGAAGCACTATCAGATCGCGTTCAACCTCATACCGCAGATCGACGTCTTCAAGGACAACCTCTACACCAAAGAGGAAATGAAGATGATCGACGAGACAAAGAAAATCATGGGTGACGACCGTATGCGCATCACGGCGACGACGGTGCGTGTGCCCGTCTACCGCAGCCACGCCGAGTCCGTCAACGTCGAGTTTGAGGACAAGGTGACGCTTGAGGCGGCGCGTGCGGCGATTGCGGCGTTCCCGGGCATTATCCTGCGCGACAACCCTGCAGAGCAGGAGTATCCGATGCCGCTCTTCACCTCGAACAAGTACGATGTGGAGATCGGCCGTCTGCGTTACGATGAGTCGCAGGAGAATACGCTGAACTTCTGGATCTGCGGCGACCAGATCCGCAAGGGCGCGGCACTCAATGCACTCCAGATCGCAGAGTACATGATTGCACACGATCTCGTTTGAATGACAGCATAAAAAAGGACTTACTTCCGGTAGGAGGTAAGTCCTTTTTTATGCTGCACTCATTTCTGAGAAGAAGAAAGGAATCCTTGTATATCAAGGCTTACAGAAAATTTCATCCATTGTATACCAAGAAAACCGAATGTGCGTTTTCTTGAAAAAAAAGCCTGTTTTTGCTATAACTGTAGATAAAAGTGGTGGATTGTGGTGAATTGTGTCATATAGTGGCGATAGAATCCTGAAAGGTGGTGCGGCCGGATGTTCATGGGGGAGTACACCCACAGCATTGATGCCAAGGGCCGCGTCATCCTGCCTGCCGATTTTCGACAGGAGCTCGGAGTCTCGTTCATCATCACCAAGGGCCTCGACGGCAGCCTGTTCCTCTTTCCTCAGGCAGCGTGGGATGAGTTCACGGCGAAGCTGCGGACGCTCTCGATTGCCGATCCGAATGCCCGCGCTTTTGTGCGCTTTTTCATCGCGGGGGCGCGGACGCTCGAATGTGATAAGCAGGGGCGTTTCCTCGTGCCCGCCAACCTGCGCGACTATGCGGACATCGGACTGAAGCAGGATGTGATCCTCACGGGCGCGGATACGCGCATCGAGGTCTGGGCGAAGGAGAAGTGGGCACGCTATGCAGGTGAGGTCGATCCGAACATCACGGAGATCTCGACGCAGCTGGCGGGCTACGGGATTACGATATGACAGAATTTCATCATGTGAGCGTCCTGCCGGAGGAGGCAGTGGCCGCACTGAACGTCGTACCCGGCGGCATCTATGTGGATGCGACGCTCGGCGGCGCGGGGCATGCACAGCGCATCGCCGCACAGCTGTCGGAGCAGGGGCGCCTGATCGGTATCGACCAGGACGAGACGGCGATTGCCGCCGCGCATGAGCGGCTGGCGGATGTACGCTGTCAGGTCTCCCTCGTGCGGGATAACTTCCGCAATCTCGCCGCGATCCTCGCGGCAGAGGGCGTTCCTCCCGTGGACGGCGTGCTCTTTGACCTCGGCGTATCGTCGCCGCAGATCGATACGCCGGAGCGAGGCTTCTCCTATATGCAGGACGCACCACTCGATATGCGCATGGATCAGAGAGCGCAGCGCAGCGCGTACGATGTAGTCAATACCTATACGGCGGAGCGGCTCACGGAGATTTTCTACACCTATGGAGAGGAACGCTGGGCAAAGCGCATTGCTTCCTTTATTGAAAAGGAACGTCAGGCGCATCCCGTCACGACGACAGGAGACCTCGTTGCCGTGATTGACCGCGCCGTGCCGAAGGAGGTGCGCGCGCGCGGCGGACATCCCGCCAAGCGAGTGTTTCAGGCACTCCGCATCGAGGTCAACGATGAGCTCGGGATTTTGGAGGGGGCGCTGACCGCTGCCGTAGATGCCCTGAGGATAGGGGGACGGCTCGCGGTCATCACCTTTCACTCCCTCGAGGATCGCATCGTAAAGAATACGCTGCGGCGGCTGGCACAGGGTTGCATCTGTCCGCCGCATACGCCGATCTGTGTCTGCGGGCATACGCCCGAGGTGCGGCTGATCGGCAAGGCGCGTGCGGCGAGTGCCGCCGAGTGCCGTGCGAATACACGCGCGCGCAGTGCAAAGCTGCGTGTGGCAGAAAAGATCAAGCGATAGGAGGGAGCGCACATGTTGGCGCAGAAAGAAGAGTATCTCAGTCATGAGCCCGCGTCGGTTCCGGCAGAGATGATGGAGCCCCCGAAGGAACCGCTGATTCGCCATGAACTGAATACGAACCTGCGGAACTGCCTGCGCGCCATTTTCTTCCTTATCGCATTCGGTGCCATGGTGGTGACGCTGCTCGGCGGCATTGGTGCACAGAGCGGCTACACCCTCCTGGAGACGCGCCAGAAGGCAGACCAACTGGAACAGGAGAACGAGCGGCTCAAGATCGAGATCGCCCAGCTGAAATCACCGTCGCGCATCGAGTCGATTGCTGTTGACCGGCTCGGGATGCGCGTGCCGCGCAATACGTATTTTTCGCATGAAGGGGAATGAGGTTCTATGACGAAGCGTTTGGAGGAACTCGCCGCGCTCCTGCCGGGAGCGCGCATCGTGGGGGATGCGCAGACGGAGATTACGTCCATTGAGCGTGATTCGCGCAGGGCGAGGGAGGGCACACTCTTTGCCTGCATCGTCGGCGTGCACGTCGACGCACACAGTTTCATACCGGATGTGGCGCGGGCAGGAGCCCGCGCTGTTTTGACAGAGCGGGCCTCGGTGGATGTTCCCGCAGGGGTCGCCGTTCTCTACGTGCCGAATCTGGAGAAAGCATTGGACACGATCGTCCCGTTCTTCTATGATTATCCGGCGCGCGCCATGCGTGTCGTCGGCATCACGGGGACGAACGGCAAGACGACGACGAGCTATCTCGTGCGCGCCATCCTGCGCCATGCGGGACGTCGTGTCGGGCTGATCGGGACGATTCAGGCGATGATCGAGGATGAGGTGCTGCCGACGGCGAATACGACGCCCGACATCATCGTGCTTCAGCAGATGCTTGCCGAAATGCGCACGCGCGGCATGGATACAGTCGTCATGGAGGTGTCCTCTCATGCGCTTGCACTCGGGCGCGTGGCAGGGATCGAGTTCGATACGGCGGTCTTTACGAACCTGACGCAGGATCATCTTGACTTCCATAAAACCATGGAGAACTATGCGCGCGCCAAGGCGCATCTCTTTGAGCTTGTGTCCGCTCCCGGTGCGAAGGAGGGCAAGACGGCGGTGCTGAACGCCGATGATGCGGCATCGGAGACGATGCGCGCATATACGCGCTGCCCGATCATCACCTATGGCGTTGACCATCCTGCCGATCTGACGGCACAGGATGTGCAGCTCGCGTGCGACGGCATGGAGCTGACGCTGATGCATGGAGGGAAACTCCTCTTCCATCTGCATACGGGCATTACGGGCCTGTTCAATGTGCACAATGTGCTCGCTGCCGTCGGTGCGAGCCTTGCCGAGCACGTGACAGCGGCGGATATTGCCGCCGCGCTCACGGCGTTTACGGGCGTGCCGGGACGATTTGAGCTCGTGCGCGAGGGACAGGATTTCGCTGTGATCGTAGACTATGCGCATACACCGGACGGGATGGAGAACGTCCTGCGCACGGCACGCGCGGTGACGAAGGGACGCATCATCGCTGTCTTTGGCTGCGGCGGCGACCGTGATCGGACGAAACGCCCCATCATGGGACGCATTGGCGCGGAGATGGCGGATATCGCCATTCTGACCTCGGACAATCCGCGCACGGAGGATCCCGCTGCGATTGTGGATGAGGTGGAGCGCGGCGTCCTCCCCGTGATCGGGGATAAGCCGTATGAAAAGATCGTGGATCGCCGTACGGCGATCTTCCATGCCATAGGGCGAGCACAGGCGGGGGATACGGTCGTCATCCTCGGCAAGGGACATGAGACCTATCAGATTTTGAAGGATGGAACGATTCACTTCGATGACCGTGAGCAGGCGCGTGAGGCGATAAGGAGCAGGGCATGAAAAACGGACTGACATGGGACGAGATTTGCGCGGCGACGGGGGCGTCTGTTCGTCGTGGGGGCGTCGCAGGGGATACGGTTCTGCTCATTACGACGGACACGCGCAAGGTCGCGGCGGGCGATCTCTTTGTCGCGCTGCGCGGGGAGAACTTTGACGGCACGGCGTTTGCAGCGGAGGCACTCGAACGCGGTGCGGCGGCAGTTCTCGTCGATCAGAAGACACCTGCGGCCGCACTGACGGCACTCGATGCAGCGCGCGGCGGCGTCCTTGTGGCGGAGGATACGCTCCGCGCCTATCAGGACATTGCACACGCATGGCGCATGAAGTTCGATATCCCCGTCGTTGCGATTACGGGATCGAACGGCAAGACCACGACGAAGGATCTCACGGCGGCGGTGCTCTCGGGGCGCGGCAAGGTCTGCCGCACGGCGGCAAACTACAACAATGAGGTCGGCCTGCCGCTGACCCTGCTCGGCATCACCCCGGAGGACACAGCGGCGGTCGTGGAGATCGGGATGCGCGGGATGGGGCAGATTGCTGCGCTTGCACCGATCGCCGCACCCTCGATCGGCATGGTAACGAATGTCTGCGAGGTGCACATGGAGCTCCTCGGCTCGATCGAGAACATTGCCAAGGCAAAGGCGGAGCTGGTGACGGCGATTCCCGCCGGCGGCACGGTGATCCTCAATGCTGACGACCCACGTGTCGCGGCAATGCGCGACAGTGTGGCGGATGGGGTGCGTGTCATGACGTATGGCATTTCCGCTGCTGCGGATGTGCGTGCCGAGGCACTGCAGTGCATGGCAGACGGCTCGCGCTTCATGGTGACATGGGACGGCGAGCGTCATGAATACGCCACCCCTCTGCCGGGACGGCATAATGTCAGCAACGCACTGGCGGCACTCGCGGCGGGCTTTGTCCTCGGCATGACGCCGCAGGAGATGCAGGAGGGGCTGACTCACCTCACGGCGGAGAAGATGCGCTATGAGGTGCATCAGGTCGGCGCATGGACGCTGATCAACGACGCCTACAACGCCAGCCCCTCCTCGATGCGTGCGTCGCTTGAGACGACGGCGGCACTCTACCCCGGGCGGCGCATTGCCGTGCTCGGGGATATGCTCGAGCTCGGTGCGGCGGCGGAGAAGGCACATCAGGGCGTGGGCAGACGGGCGGCGGAGCTGGGGTTTGCCATGGTCGTGACCTATGGCAAACAGGCGCAGTGGACGCATGAGACGGCAGAGGCGGCAGGCTGCCCGGCCTGTTATCATGCCGCCTCCCATGCCGATGCGGCGGCCTATCTGCGCAGCCATCTCATGGACGGCGACACCGTTCTCTTTAAGGGCTCGCGCGGGATGCGCATGGAGCAGATCATCGCCGCATTGACGGGGGAGGGAGCGCACTGATGGAAGCCCTCCTCGAATCCCTGAGCCCGCAGCTGCGTCTCCTGCTGTCCGCCGTGACGGCACTCGCCATTGTGCTCTTCAGCGGTGTGTATTTTCTGCCGCTCCTGCACCGCCTGAAATACGGGCAGAGCATCCGCGAGGAGGGACCCGCGAGCCATCAGCAGAAGAGCGGCACGCCGACGATGGGCGGCGTGATGATCGTGCTCGCCGTGACCGCAGCGACGCTCCTCTTTGCGCCGCTCACGGTGACGACGTTGCTCGCGCTCTTCATCTTTCTCGGACATTTCCTGCTCGGCTTTGCGGACGACTATATCAAGGTGGTCAAGAAGCGCAACCTCGGGCTGCGTGCCTATCAGAAGCTGCTCGGACAGCTCGGTATCGCCCTTGTCACCATTCTCATCGGACGACATCTCCTCGGACATGATACGAGCGTCTGGGTGCCTATCCTCGGCACGTCGCTCGATATCGGCGCGTGGTACTACGTCCTCGTCGTCTTTGTCCTCGTGGGAACGTCGAACGCGGTCAATTTGACGGATGGTCTCGATGGTTTGGCGGCGGGAACCGTGGCGGTCGCCGCACTCTTCTATGCCATCCTCCTCTACGGGACGGACAGCAGCCTGATGGCGTTTTCCGCCGCGATAATAGGTGCATGCGTCGGCTTTTTATGGTATAATCATCATCCGGCACGCATCTTTATGGGCGACACAGGTTCGCTCGCTCTCGGCGGTGCGCTCGCAGGCATAGCGATTCTCTCGCGGACGGAGGCACTCCTGCCCATCGTGGGCATCATCTTCGTCTGTGAGGCACTCTCCGTCATTCTGCAGGTCGCATCGTTCAAGACGCGCGGCAAGCGGATCTTCCGCATGAGCCCGGTGCATCATCACTTCGAGCTCGGCGGCTGGCGCGAGACGCGCGTGGTCTATACGTTCTGGGGCGTTGGCGCCCTCGGCGCACTGCTTGCGTGGGTGCTTGTACTCGTGTCGTAGCGCTCTGCGCTACGCAACCTTTTGAATGATTCACCAAGGGAGATATCGGGAATTGTCCTATCATAATCAGTCGGCACTCGTCATCGGGGCGGGCATCAGTGGATTTGCGGCGGCAAAGTATCTGGCGGCACAGGGCGCACGGGTGGTGCTCTCGGACGCAAAGGATGAGACGGACGCCGAACGCGATCCGCTCACACAGCAGCATATTGAGAATTTGAGGGCGCAGGGCATCACCTGCGTCTTTGGTGCACAAAGGGAGGAACTGCTCGGCGGGGTGGATCTCCTCGTCCTTTCCCCTGCCGTGCCCGAGCGCATCCCCCTCGTACAGGCGGCGTGCGCGCGCGGCATCCGTGTCACGACAGAGGTGGAGCTGGCGGGCGAGATCGCACGTGCACCGATCTGTGCCATCACGGGGACGAACGGCAAGACGACGACGACGACCCTGCTCGGCGAGCTTCTGCGTGCACATTTTCCCGTGGTCGGCGTGGGCGGCAACATCGGTGTTCCGCTTATCGACATAGCACAGGAGACGCCTGCCGAGGGGGCGATTGCCGCTGAGATATCAAGCTATCAGATGGAAGCGACCACGCATTTTCATGCACACATCGTCGCGGAGCTGAACATCACGCCGGATCACATCGTGCGTCATGGCTCGATGGAGGTCTATCAGGCGATGAAGGAAAAGCTCTTCGCCGCGCAGACGGCGGAGGACTACCTCGTGCTGAACGCCGATGACCCTCATACACGCGGCATGGCGGAGCGTGCGGTGGGGCGCGTCTGCCCGTTTAGCCGCAGGGAGGAACTGACGGAGGGCGCGTGCGTTCGTGCGGACGGCATGATCGTCCTTCGCTGGGACGGCGCGGAGCACGTCCTGATTCCCGCGGATGAACTGGGCATCCCCGGTGCACATAACGTGGAAAACGTACTCGCGGCGACGGCGATGGCGCTCTTTGCCGGGGTGACGCCCGCAGAGATGCGCCCTGTTCTGCGCGCCTTCAAGGGCGTTGAGCACCGCATCGAGTTTGTGCGTGCGCTCGCGGGGGTCAGCTACTACAACGACTCGAAGGCGACGAATACGGACTCGGCGATCAAGGCACTTGAGGCGTTCGACGGACACATCATCCTTATCGCGGGCGGCGATGACAAGCTGACCGATCTGGGAGAGTTTATGGAGCTCGTGCACGCGCGCGTCGATGAGCTGATCCTCGTCGGTGACGCGGCAGAGCGGTTTGCGGCAGCCGCGCGGGATGCGGGCATTCCGGAGGCACAGATCCACCGTGTCGGCTACCACATGGAAAAGGCCGTGCAGCTGGCGCGCGAGCTCGCTGTGGAGGGGCAGGTCGTCCTCCTCTCGCCCGCCTGTGCGAGCTTTGATATGTACGGCGGCTACGAGGAGCGCGGACGCGATTTCAAGAGGCTTGTGAACGAACTATGAACATCATCGTATCGGGCGGCGGCACGGGCGGTCATATCTATCCCGCACTCACGATCATCCGCGCGATCCAGCGGCGCGAGCCGTCGGCACGCATCCTCTACGTCGGGACGTCGCATGGACTAGAGGCGGACATCGTGCCGCGCGAAGGGCTGAATTTTATTGCCGTCGATCTCGCGGGCTTTGAGCGGCATCTCTCGTTCGAGAATGTGCTGCGGGCATGGCGTGCCGTGCGTGCCGTTGCGCGGGCGCGCGGCATCGTGCATGGCTTTCATCCCGATATCGCTATCGGGACGGGCGGCTACGTCGCGGGGCCGATTCTCCTCGCGGCGAGTCTTGCGGGTGTCCCGACGCTCGTACAGGAACAGAACGCTGTGGCGGGGGTGACGAATCGCATCCTCTCCCGTTTTGCGACGGCGATCGCCGTCGGAATGGAGGATGCACGGCGTGTCTTTCCGGCGGAAAAGACCTACGTCACGGGCAACCCCATCCGCCCCGAGGTGCTCACGGCAACGCGGGCGGAGGGCGCGGCGGCGTTTGACTTTGATCCGTCGAAAAAGACTGTGCTCGTCTCGGGCGGCAGCCGTGGAGCGCGTACGATCAACCGTGCCATGGTCGAGGTGATCTGTCGCGCGGCGCAGCAGACAGAGGTGCAGTACCTCCACGTCACGGGGGCGGAGGAGTACGAGGACACGTGCGCGCGCATGCGCGATGCGGGCGTCGATGTATCGCAGTATCCGCATCTGCGCGTTGTGCCGTATCTTTACAATATGCCGCAGGCGATGGCGATGGCGGACATTGCCGTCTTTCGCGCGGGGGCGACGGGGCTGGCGGAACTCGCGGCACGGGGGGTGCCCGCGATCCTCATTCCCTATCCGTATGCGGCGGAGAATCATCAGGAGAAGAATGCACGCGCCATGGAGACGGCGGGCGCAGCTGAGGTAATCCTCAACCGCAGCCTCGACGGCACGGTGCTGTCGGCGGCACTTGACCGCCTGCTGGCAGACGACGTGCGCAGGGCTGCGATGACGGCGGCGATGAAACGCCTCGGAAAACCTGAGGCGGCAGAGGAAATTGCAGCACTTGCGCTGCGTATCGGAAAAAGAGAAGGGTGAATACGTTGCTCAAGGAATTGAAGGGGATTCAGAAGATTCATTTTGTTGGAATCGGCGGGGCGGGGATGAGCCCCTTGGCCAAGATCCTTCTCCAACTCGGCTACACGGTATCCGGCTCGGACACGGGCAACTCTCCGCTCATCGGCGAGCTTGCCCGTCTTGGTGCGCATGTGTGGACGGATGGACAACACGCGGAGCACGTGCGCGGCGCAGATGCCATCGTCGTCTCCACGGCGATCCCGTACGATAACCCCGAGGTGATTGCGGCGTGGGATCTGCGCATCCCGAAACTCCATCGTTCGGACATCAATGCGGCACTCGTCAACGAGTACGACGGCATCGCTGTCGCGGGCTCGCACGGCAAGACGACGACGACCTCCATGATCGGCGTGACCCTTGACCACGTCGGCGTATCGCCGACCATCATCGTCGGCGGTGAGGTGCCCGATCTCGGGACGAATGCGAAGCTCGGCACGAGCCGCTACCTCGTCTCGGAGGCCGACGAGAGCGACGGCTCCTTCCTCAAGCTGCGTCCGCATATCGCCGTGGTGACCAACGTCGAGGACGACCACATGGACCACTACGGCACGATGGAGAAGATCATCGCGGCATTTCGTCAGTTCATCGAGCAGGTGGACGCAGACGGGACGGCGGTGCTCTGCTTTGAAAACGAAATCCTACGCAATATCGCACGCGAGACAGAGCGCAACGTCGTTTCCTATGCCATCGACCATGAGGCGGACTACCGTGCATCGAACATCGAGACGCGCGGCTCCGTGATCTCGTTTACCGTTCATGAGCGCGGGACGGAGATGGGGCGCGTGCTGCTCAATATTCCGGGGCGCCACAACGTCCTCAACGCGCTCGCCTGCATTGCCGTTGCGCGCCTCGCGGGTGTGGAGTTCCCTGCGATTTGTGACGCACTCGCCCAGTTCCACGGTGCGAAGCGACGCTTTCAGACCAAGGGCAAGGAGCGCGGCGTTTGGGTCGTGGACGACTATGCGCATCATCCGACGGAGATCGCCGTCACCCTCGCGGCGGCACGGCAGACGAATCCCGAGCGGCTCATCTGCGTCTTTCAGCCGCATCGCTACTCGCGGACACAGCTCCTGCGCACGGAGTTCGGCAAATGCTTTGCGGATGCCGATCTCCTTCTGATCACGGACGTCTATGCGGCGGGGGAGACACCGATCCCGGGCATCAGCGGTGAGACCGTGATGGAGGAAGTCGTGCGTCAGACGGGGCAGGACGTTGTCTACCTGCCCGACCGTGCGGATCTCGAGCACTATCTCGCCCAGCAGGTGCGTGCGGGCGACCTCGTCATTACGATGGGCGCGGGCAACATCCTCGAGGTCGGCGAGACCCTAGTCGCGCAGCTGCGCGCGGGAACGGCGGGGAGGGCAGGTATCGCGGCATCGGATGCGTATCCGATTGTCGTCGTCATGGGTGGCCCCTCCTCCGAGGCAGAGGTCTCGCGTCGCTCGGGCGCTGCCATCCTGCAGGCGCTCCACGCCAAGGGCTATCCCGCCGTCGGCATGGAGCTGAACCCCGCGACCTTCGCCGAGGAGATTCGGGCACTCCATCCCGCGATTGTGTTCAACGCCCTTCATGGAAAATACGGCGAGGACGGTATCCTGCAGGGCACGCTCGACATGCTCGGTATTCCGTATACGGGCTCGGGGGTGCGCGCCGCCGCGCTGACCATGGATAAAATCATGACAAAGCGCGTACTGGCGGCCGAGGACATTCCAACACCGCGCTGCATGAGCTTCTATGCGAGCGAGCGCACAGCGAATACGCCGCGTGAGATACGGACGGCATTCTCCCTGCCGCTTGTCGTCAAGGCACCGGAGCAGGGATCGAGCATCGGCGTCTACATCGTTACGCAGGACGAGGAGCTCTCGCCTGCGCTCGATGCGGCGTTCTCCTACGGTGATGAGGTGCTCGTCGAGGAGTTCATCGAGGGGCGCGAGCTGACCGTCGCCGTCTGGGGGACGCCCGCAGCAGCGGAGGTCATGCCCATCATCGAGATCCAGTCTGCCTCGGGACGCTATGACTACGACAGCAAGTATACCCCGGGGGCATCGACACATATCGTCCCGGCACCGCTCTCCGATGCGTGCCGCAGCGAGATCGAGCAACTGGCACGCCGTGCATACGTCGCCTGCGGCTGCAACGGCCTCGCGCGCGTCGATCTCCTGCTGAGTGCGGAGAATCGCCCCTACGTCATTGAGCTGAACGCCGTGCCGGGCATGACGGAGACCTCGCTCGTCCCCGATGCGGCGCGTGCGCTCGGCATCGAGTTCCCTGAGCTGTGCGAAAGGATCCTCGCGCTGGCGGGGTATCGGCGATGAGCTCTCGTCGCATTCTGCGCGGGGCGTTCTACCTCCTGTGTGCGAGCGGCATCATTGCCGTCCTCGTGTACTCGCCGCTCTTTACCTTTCAGCAGCTCATCGTTCATGGAAACGTACATCTCGATGAGAATGAGCTCTGTGAGATCGCACGGATCCACTACGGGCAGCGGCTCTTTGAGCTAAAGACCGACGAGATGACGACAAATCTCCTGCGCGACCTGCGCATCGAGTCCGCCGTCGTCCGCCGCCAACTGCCGCACAAGATCGAGATGGATATCGTCGAGCGCATTCCCGTTGCGACGGTCGCCTGCGACTACGGCTATCTCGACTTTGACCGACAGGGGAAGGTGATCGCAAGCTATCGCTCACTCAAGGGCGCGGACATCCCGATCATCACGGGCGTCAAGCTGCGTGACCTCTACATCGGCGACGACAACAACGACCCGCAGGTCGCGCAGGCGATCAGCTTCCTCGCGCGCATCGACCCCGCAGACATCGGCGAGATCTCGGAGGTCAGCCTCAGAAATCCGGACGCCGTCGTCGCCTATACCAAGACGGCGCTCCCCATCCGCCTCGGGCAGCTGAAGGGGATTCCGGACAAGGCGGCACTGACACAGGACTTCCTGCGCGATCAGAAAACCACACGGCATACCGTTGAGTATGTGGATTTCAGCTATGATGCGCCGTTCATCAAACTGGCAGACAAAACAACAGAGGGAAAATAAATGGAACAATTCCGGCGCGGCGGGTGGCTCATCGCCCTCGTCTGTGTATTGATTGGATTTATGGTCGCCGTACAGTTCCGTACGGCGCAGGACGCGAAGGGGAGCCTCTCCCAGCAGCGCATCGAGGAGATCTCCGACCGTCTGCTCCAGACCGAGCACGAGCGCGACGAACTGAGTGAGGAACTGCACAAGATGCAGACAGCGGCGGTGAGTACGGACAATCAGCAGGATAAGGATCTCCTGCGCTATCGCGCGGCACTCGTGCCCCTCGAGGGTGAGGGCGTGATCGTGCGTATGGACGACAGCACGAAGCCTGCCAAGGCGGGGGAGAACCCGAATCTCTATGTCATCCATGACGACGATCTCCTGCGCGTCGTCAACGAGCTGCGCGCCGCAGGCGCAGAGGCCATCGCCATCAATGGACAGCGCCTGACGGGGACATCCGAAATTCGCTGTGCGGGACCGACCCTCTCCGTGAACAACGTGCGCTCGTCCGCACCGTTTGAGATCCGCGCCATCGGCGATAAGAAGTCGCTCGAAAATGCCCTGCGCATGCGTGGCGGCGTGGCGGAGACGCTCGGCGTCTGGGGCATCCAGCTCGACATCAAGGCGAGCAACGATGTCTATATTCCGCCGTATCGCGGCAGCATACGGCAGTCCTATGCCCGTGAGACGGCAGAGCGTGAGGAGGAAAGCAAATGATCTACATCGTTATCGTCAGCGTTCTCCTCGGGCTCGTGATCGGCTACAGCAGTCCCCTCGTCATTCCCGTTGCGTATTCGAAGATATTCTCCGTCGCACTCGTCGCTGCCCTCGACGCCGCCTTCGGCGGGCTGCGCGCCGTTGTCTCCGAGCGGTTCGACAAGCGCGTCTTTGTGACGGGATTCTTCTCGAACACCCTGCTCGCGGCGGTGCTCGTCTTCATCGGCGACCGCCTCGGCATCGACCTGTACTACGTCGCCCTGCTTGCCTTCGGTTTCCGTATGTTCAAGAACCTCGCCATGCTGCGCCGCTATCTCCTGCGTGACTATCGCGGCGGCGGACACAAGTCCATGTTGCGCAATCCCTGAACGCAGAGCGCATTCACATCGGTTTGTAAAAATTTTTCTACACTATAGAAATATAGGGGATTTCATGGTAGAATATACGAGGAAAACTACTGTCTAACGATAGATTTTGTGATAAATCCTACATGGAGGCTGAGACTGTGTTCGAAATGGATGATAACTTTGAAGAGCTTGCAAAGATCATCGTCATCGGCGTCGGCGGCGGCGGCGGAAATGCCGTCAACAACATGATCGACTCCGGCCTGCAGGGCGTTGAGTTTGTGGCGATCAATACGGATTCGCAGGCGCTGCTCCAATCCAAGGCGGCTGTCCGTATCCAGATCGGCGAGAAGCGTACGCGCGGACTCGGTGCAGGTGCGCGTCCGGAGATCGGCGAGGCGGCGGCGACGGAAAGCCGCGAGCAGATCCTTGAGGCGCTGCGCGGCGCGGATATGGTCTTTATCACAGCGGGTATGGGCGGCGGCACGGGGACGGGTGCAGCCCCCGTCGTGGCGGAGTGTGCGCGTGAACTCGGTGCGCTGACCGTCGCCGTTGTGACGCGTCCCTTCTCCTATGAGGGAATGACGCGTGCGCGCAACGCAGACTCAGGCATTGAGAACCTGCAGCAGCACGTTGATACCATCATCACCATCCCGAACGACCGCCTGATGAAGATCATCGACAAGAGCACGCCCGTCACCGAGGCGTTCAGCAAGGTGGATAATGTCCTCTGGCAGGGCGTCAAGGGCATCACCGACCTCATTACGAACCAGGGCGTCGTCAACCTCGACTTTGCCGACGTGCATACGACCATGGCAAACGGCGGTGCTGCGATCATGGGCATCGGCGAGGCGCGCGGCGAGGGCGCATCCGTTGCAGCGGCAAAGGCGGCGATCGAGTCGCCGCTTCTTGAGACCAGCATCGAGGGCGCGACCTCTGTCATCCTCAACTTTACGGGATCGAAGAACCTCAGCATGTTCGAGGTCAATGAGGCATCCGAGTGGCTCAACAGCATGATTACGAATGCGGCAAACGGTCGTCAGGCGAACATCATCTGGGGCATCGGCGTCGATGACAGCTTGGAGGACAGCGTGCGCGTCACCGTTGTCGCGACGGGCTTCGGCGCGAGTGCGGGGAGCACACCCGGAACAGCAGCTGCGGCACAGGAAGAGGCGACGACGGGCATCTCCGAGGACTGGATCCGTATGCCGGGACTCGGCGGCGCATCGAATGCACCAAAGGAGCCCGCGCGTTCCGCACGGCCGCAGGCACAGGCGCGTCCCGCCGCTGCGATCGTTCCGCCCTCCGGCGGGCAGCAGGGCCGCATGAACGTCGTCGAACCGAACAGCGGCGCAGGCGGTACGGACATCATCGACATCCCCGCGTGGATGCGCAAGCGGTGATGGATTGATTGAATGTGATATAACTAAAAAGACTGTTGTACGAAGTTTGTAGCTTCGTACAACAGTCTTTTTCTATCTCATCAGAGTGTGGCGGCATGGAAGCATCAAAGAGGTACCCTCCTATCCCTCCAAATCCGGCCGCAGCTCTGCCGCTGTACGCAGATAGATATGATGGATGTCGCTCTGCGGCAGATCTGTGTTGACGAGGAGAAGGACGCGAATGCAGCGCGGGAGGCTGCCCTCGATGGCGCACTGGCGCGCGTCAAAGAGGGGGACGAGGTCGAATCCGCGGATGCGGCGCACGCCCGCCGTGGGGAATGCCGCCGTGAGATCCTCGGTGACGCTGAAGATGGCAGCACCGATGTCAGCGGGGGTGATATTGTTCGTGCGCAGAATCTCCGTGACGAGTTCCTGTGCCGCCTGCCAGATTTCTTCCTTTTCGTTGCGCCCAACGGTAATGGCGCCGCGTATGCCGCGCATAGCTCTACACTCCCTTGTGAATGTCCCAGATGAGCCGCAGGCTCAGGATGAATGCGATGAGGTAGCCGAGAATGCCGAGGAGGGGAATACCGCCAATTTGCGGCTGCATATTCGTGGTGCAGATCGTGCTCGATGCGATGAGGAGTGCCGCGCAGAGGAGCGAGATGATGAGTTTGTTGATCATCTTGTCGAGACGCTGTACGGGCTCCTCTGACCCCGTGAGGTCGATGTTGAGCTTCGTCTGTCCGCCCATGGTCATCTTGAGGAGGTCGGCGAGCTGCTCGGGGATCTGCACGGATTTGCGCAGGAGCATGATGCCCTCCTGCCGCGCCTTTGAGAGACCCTCGCGCCACGTCATGCCCTGCACAATCCCCAGAGAAAGGCTGCGCGCGAAGATCTCAAGGAAGCTGACCTCAGGCGCGCAGCGGCGCATGACGATCTCAACGGTCATGACACCGCGTGCAAACATGGCAAGTCCGCTCGGACAGCCGATGTGATGCATCCGCAGGATGCCGAGAATCTGATTCGTCAGAACGCCCATGTGCACGTCGGTAAAGTCGAGCGAGCCGTACTGCTCCATCATGACGTCGATGTCCTGATAGAGCTGCGCATGGTCGATGCGTCCCCTGACGATCCCGAGAGCGAGGACGGCTGCCTTCATCTCGAAGGTATCGTGCGTGGCGAGTGCTATGATCGCGCGCCGCAGAGCCGTGCGGTCACGATTGCTGAGACGCCCCATCATGCCGAGGTCGAGCCAGACGATGTTGCCGCCGCGGATGCGGATGTTGCCGGGATGCGGGTCACCGTGAAAAAAACCGTCCTCGATGATCTGCTTGGCATAGTTCTCGCCGAGCCGCCGCCCAATCTGCGTGACGTTGACCCCTGCCGCGTGGAGAGCATCCGTCTGGTCGAGCGGGATGCCGTCGATGTACTCCATGACGAGGATGTGCTGCGTCGAGAGATCGCGCAGGACGCGCGGGCAGGAGACGAAGGGATTGTCGCGGTTGAGATGTGTAAATTCCTCGATGTGGCTCGCCTCGATGAGGAAGTCCATCTCCTGCTTGGCGATATTCCACATCTCGTCCATCAGCGTGCGAAAGTCCACGACATCGTCGCTGCTGACGAGACGGATGAGGGTGGCAGCGCGCTTCATGAGCATGAGGTCGGTACGCATGATCTCGTGGATGCCGGGGCGCTGCACCTTGATGACGACCTCCTCGCCTGAGGCGAGCGTGGCGCGGTGTGCCTGCGCGATGCTGGCAGAGCCGAGCGGCGTGCTGTCGATCGTGCGAAAGACCTTGTTCCAGTCGCGGTTGTATTCCTGCTCGACGATGGAGAGGATGATGGGGAAGGCGAGAGGACGTGCCGCTGTCTGGAGCTTCATCAGTTCATCGCAGTACTCCGTCGGCAGAAAGTCGGGGCGCATGCTCATGATCTGGCCGAACTTGACAAATGTTGGCCCGAGATCCTCGAAGATGGCGCGCAGTTTTTCCGGCGTGAGGCCGTGGACGATGTCGTGACGTCGCAGTACCGTTACCATCTCACGCAGCCGCAGCGCAGCGTTTTTGTTCTCAGTGCCTTGCAGCAGTACGCCGAGCATCGTCTCACCTCCCGCCGTATGGGTTCATATACCTGACTGTCATGCCCGCATGATTCAGCGTATCGTCGATTACTTTTTGTACTTCTCCGCGAGCTGCTGCTTTACCGTCTCGTTGCTCAGGTACTCATCGTACGTCGAGATGCGGTCTACGACACCGACGGGCGTGATCTCGATGATGCGGTTCGCGACCGTCTGTGTGAACTCATGGTCGCGCGAGGCAAAGAGAATCGTGCCCGAGAAGGAGATCAGGCCATTGTTGAGGGCGGTGATCGACTCGAGGTCGAGATGGTCGGTCGGCTCGTCGAAGATCAGCACATTCGCACCCGAGAGCATCATGCGCGAGAGCATGCAGCGGACGCGCTCGCCGCCCGAGAGTACCTCGGCGCGCTTCTGACTCTCCTCGCCCGAAAAGAGCATCCGTCCGAGGAAGCCACGTACGAATGTCTCGTCCGGGTCCTTGGAGTACTGGCGCAGCCAGTCCACGAGATTGAGCTTGACGCCGTCAAAGTAGTCGGAGTTATCCGAGGGGAGGTAGGTCTGCGTCGTTGTGACGCCCCATTTGAACGTGCCCTCGTCCGCTTCCTCCTCGCCCATGAGGATCTTGAACAGCATCGTCTTCGCCGCGCCGTTCGGCCCGACGAAGGCAACCTTGTCGCCCTTCTTGAGGGTGAAGCTGACATTTTTCAGCAGCTGACGCCCATCCACCTCTTTGGACAGCCCCTCGACGGTGAGCAGCTGATCGCCCGCCTCGCGGTCGGGGGTAAAGGCGATGTACGGATAGCGGCGTGCCGACGGCTTGATGTCGTCCAGTGTGATGCGCTCAAGCAGCTTCTTGCGCGAGGTCGCCTGACGGGACTTTGCGGCATTGGCGGCAAAGCGCTGGATGAAGGTCTGAAGTTCCTTGATCTTCTCTTCCTTCTTCTTGTTTGCATCCTTTGCCATTTGGAGCGCAAGCTGACTGGACTGATACCAGAAGTCATAGTTGCCGGCGTAGAGGGAAATCTTGCCGAAGTCCACGTCACAGATGTAGGTGCAGACCTGATTGAGGAAGTGGCGGTCGTGCGAGACGACGATGACCGTGTTCGGGAAGTCCGTGAGGAAGTTCTCGAGCCAGTTGATCGAGGCAACGTCGAGGTGGTTCGTCGGCTCGTCGAGCAGGAGGATGTCGGGCGAGCCGAAGAGTGCCTGTGCGAGCAGGACGCGCACCTTTTCCGATGGGGTGAGTTCGTTCATCTTGAGATGATGCTTGTCGTCCGAGACGCCGAGACCGTTCAGCAGCTGTGCCGCCTCCGTCTCTGCGTTCCAGCCGTCGAGCTCGGCGAACTCTGCCTCGAGCTCCGAGGCGCGCATCCCGTCCTCGTCGGAGAAATCGGGCTTCTCGTAGAGCGCATCCTTTTCGTCCATGATCTCCACGAGACGTGCATGTCCCATGATGACCGTACGCAGTACCTCGACCTCATCGTAGGCATAGTGATCCTGCTGCAGGACGGCGAGACGCTCTCCGGGCGTGATCTCCACGATGCCGCCCGTCGGCTCGATGTCGCCCGAGAGCAGCTTGAGGAAGGTCGATTTCCCCGCGCCGTTCGCGCCGATGATGCCGTAGCAATTCCCGGGGGTAAACTTTAGATTGACATCCTTGTAGAGGACACGCTTGCCGAACTGCAGGCTGAGATTGTTGACGGTAATCATCTATCCGTACTCCTTTTCTATTTGTGAAGGATGGCGCGGAACATCGAGAGAATGCTCTGCCCGTACGAGTCGCCGGGCACAGCCCAGCGGCCGTTCAGATCCTGCCAGTTGCCGAGTGTACCCGTGCCGTAGACACTGCGCACGAGGCTGTAGCGCGGATCAACGACGGGGAATGCCGGCTGGCGCGTTGAGGCGTAGGCAAGCAGATGCTGAATGTGGGCGCGGACACCGAGCTGCGAGGTAGCAAAATACGCGCCCTTGACCTCCGAGCTTGTCGTTCCCAGTCCGCAGTAATTGTTCTGGTCAGGTGTGACTGTACCGCCGTAGCGGAAAAAACCTGTTTCCTTGAGCGCCTGTGCGAATGCGACATCGGGACGGATGCCCTCGCGCTCCCCCTCCTCATAGTAGTAGGAGACGAGCTCCTTCGGTGAGACCGAGATGGCGGGATAGGGGTTCACGCTGAGGAGATAGTCCACGCACTGCTGCTGGCTCGCGAGTGGTGTCCCAATGATCGCCGTATCGTACTCCGAGAGTGTCTTGGGGATACTGAGAGACGGATGCTGTTCGGCTTCCTCTGCCTCCTCCGCCTGCTTCAGGAGATTGCTGATCCGTGTGCGGAAATCGTCTGTCGACGCATCCGTGCCGCGCTCCGTATGCACCTTTGTCGCTGTATTCGGGTCATGGACACGGCGTGCGTCGGCGTTGTTTGCTGTCAGAATGAAAAGACCAAGGGCTGCGGCAAGTGAGCCGCGCAGAAGAATATCCTTACGCAAGAAAATGTACCTCCCATATTGCGGGCACGCAGATAGCCTCTGCGTGCCTTTACGGCAGCCATGGAAAGAGCTGCGACAGAATAAGAATGACCGTCAGCACGATCGTGCTGCGGTGTATGGCATGATGCGTCCCGCCCGCTGCCATGAGCAGCACCCACGTCAGTAGGGCGAGTGTCAGCCCCGTCCGCAGGTCGTAGGTCGCGAGGACGAAGATGGCGAGGACGGCGGCATCGCACAGCGTGAGACGTTTTGCGCTCTGCAGCTGCGCGAGCGCACGCCGGAGAAGCATGAGCCCCAGCATGGCAAGGGCAAGTGCCGGCGCGGCGGGGAACTCCGCCAGTGCCGCGAGCAGCGGCGCGCAGGGGAGCAGCAGGAAAAGCAGCAGAGCCGTCCCCGTTGCCGTGGACGGGATGCCGCCGATGCGCCCCTCCTCCGCCGCAGGCAGCGCCGCTGAGATCGGTGCGATACTGAGCGGAAATGCGCCGAGGAGACTGCCGATGCCGCTGACGACAAAGAGCCGTATGAGCGGCGTGCCGGCTTTGGTGGGTGGACGCTCCCCCTCTGCCGAGAGCACGGCAGCGCTCTCCACCGTGAGTGCGATGAGGAGTGTTATGCCGAGCCCGATGGCGGCGGGAACATCGAGTGTGTCCTGCCCTCCTGCCATGAGCGGCAGAGCAAGCTCGGGCTGCAAAAACGGCGCAGCAGGGATTTTCCAGAACCCCTCCACCCATGTGAGCAGCAGAACGATGCCAATGCCAATGGGCAGAGCCAGCTCCTTTTGCCGCACATAGAGCAGGAGTACGAGGAGAACGCCGACGAGCGTGAAGTACGTCAGCGGATCGGAGAGCATGCCGCCCATCGTGAGCGCCCACGGTGACGGCAGAAGAATGCGCGCCGCCTGTGCTGCCTGCGCCAGCATCCCGAGTGCGAGTGACAGCAGAAGTCCCGTGCGAATCACGGGCGGAAGTGCGTCGATCATGCGCCCCATGGATGCGGCACGCATCAGCAGCACACCCATGAGCGCTGTGACAGCAGAGACAATGAGTACATCCTGCCATGCAATGCCGTGCGCGATGATCTCCTCGTAGACCAGCCATGCCGTGATGGCTGGGGAGGGGAGGAGAACGCGCGTTGCACCATTGCGCGAGACGATGAGCGTCCCGACCGCAGCGGCGAGCACGCCGCCCGTATATGCGCCAGCAAAGGGCATCCCTGCACGCGTGAGCAGTGCTGCAGTTGCAGTGAGCACGAGCACGGCGGCGCAGACGAGGACGAACGCACGACCACATGCCGCACCAATCCATCTGTACCGCTCGCTCATGTCACTCTCCTACATTACTCAAAACACTTCTATTTTAACACAAAAATAAACGTCGTGCCATAGTCCTCTGTGAAATCTATCTTCCATGACAGTGTGAGAACAAAAAAGCTGCTGCAGGAAGACATTTCGTCTTCCTGCAGCAGCCAGTTGCCTACAGGAGCAAATACTTAGGACGATGCGGTGCTGTCACTGTAGGATGATTCACCGTTCGCACTGCTTGAGGAGCTCTTATCCCAGCAGCGATGCTTCGGCGCATAGCTGTTGTAGAAGAAGAAGCCAACCACCATCAGCACGATGAACGTGATGTTCGTGACCGCCGACAGTGCCCAGATCAGGTACAGGCAGACTGCCATGCCGATCGGTGCGAAGAGGTAGAGCGCCGGGAAGTGGAACGTGCGCGGCAGATCGGGGGAATTGCGGCGGAGCTGGATCAGCCCGACAAAGACGATGAAGAATGCCGCAAGAACACCGGTGTTCGCGAGCTCGACGATGTAGAGCATCGGCACGCAGCCTGCAATGAACGCGATGAGCGCCGAGCCGACGAGCGTGATGAAGTACGGCGTGCCATACTTCGGATGGATGTTTGCCATCGACTTTGGGAGGAAGCCGTCACGCGACATGGCGAAGAAGACGCGTGCCTGACCGAAGATGTAGACGATGAGGGTCGTGATCATACCGAAGAGGATGCCGACCGTAACGAGGTTCGCGAGGCTCGTGTAGCCGATGAGACGCAGGCAGTAGGCGACAGGATCTGCGCGGTCGAGATCCGTGTAGGGGATCGTCGCCGTGAGAACAAGTGCCACAACGGAGTAGATGCAGAGGCAGACAAAGACCGATGCGATAATGCCGATCGGGAGACTCTTCTCCGGCGTCTTGCACTCCTCGGCGGAGGTTGCGACCGTATCGAATCCCATGAAGGAGAAGAACACAACCGCTGCGCCCGCCATGATGCCGCCGGCACCGAACGGGAGGAACGGATCGAGGTTCGCCGCTACTGCATGGGGCGACGTGACCACAACGTAGGCGACGATCGCGCACAGCGTGAGCGAGATGAGGATCGTGTTGAGACGGGAGCTCTCCTTCGTGCCGTGAGCGAGGATGACGCCGATGATGAGCGTGATGACGACGGCGGGCAGATTGATGATGCCGCCCTCCGGCATCGTTGTGAGGAGTGCCTTCGGTATCTCCATGCCGAGGGATGCCATCATCCCGGAGAAGTAGGCGGAGAATCCGACGGCGACCGCACTCGCAGTGACGATGTAGCCGATGATCAGCGACCATCCGCAGAGGAACGCCATGCCCTCGCCGAGGGAGGCAAACGTATAGGCGTATGCGCTGCCCGCCGCCGGGATGAGCGATGCCAGCTCTGCGTAGGCGAGACCGACGAGCATACAGAGGAGACCTGCTGCAATAAAGGAAAGAACAATACCGGGCCCCGCATAGCGTGCCGCACCGATACCGGTCAGAACGAACACGCCCGAGCCGATGATGCCGCCGATGCCAAGGAAGGTTAGGTCCACTGTGCTCAGCGTGCGGAGCATGCCGCTGTCCTTACGCTGGGCACTGAAGTCTTCCAGTGTTTTTTTCTTAAAAAACATAAAGCCTTCACGCCTTTCTTTCAAACATATTGTCAAACAAAACTTGTAAAAGGGGCTGTTTCACAGCACATATCGATATATGAGAGTGAAACAGCCCCTCAGCAGTCAGTTCACAAATTACTTAAGGAACTCGTCGATGGGCTTGAACGG
>ERZ773267.371-NODE-371-length-31518-cov-9.544131_pt1 | contig 31518 bp, 36 predicted proteins | sample MGYA00511959_ERZ773267 | MGnify/ENA primary metagenome ERZ773267 (study PRJEB29015, sample SAMEA2738165) | human oral metagenome | biome: human oral; feature: human-associated habitat; material: saliva | place: China | collected 2240 ... | reverse complement strand
TTCAGTTACTTTTTCAGAACCGTCTACTTTTTGACCTTTTTGTGTTTCATAAGTAGTTGTTACCTTAATAACACCTTCGACACCCTCTTGAAGAACTTTTTCTTCACCTTTTTTAAGTGTTGGGTCTTGTTTATAAATTGTTTCAAAAGGAACTTTCTTTTCAGTTACTTCAGATTTAGAACCTTTAGTGCCGACTGCGATGATTTTATCGACCCTCTTAACGGTTTCAACCTCAGTTACTTTTTCAGAACCTTTAACTTTTTCACCCTTTTGAGTTTCAAAAGTTGTTGTGACTTTAATCACACCTTCGACACCTTCTTGAACAACTTTTTCTTGTCCTTCTTCAAGAGTCGGATCATCTTTCTTAATTATTTCAAAAGGTACTTTCTTTTCAGTTACTTCTAACTTAGAACCTTTAGTGCCGACTGCGATGATTTTATCGACCCTCTTAACGGTTTCAACCTCAGTTACTTTTTCAGAACCTTTAACTTTTTCACCCTTTTGAGTTTCAAAAGTTGTTGTGACTTTAATCACACCTTCGACACCTTCTTGAACAACTTTTTCTTGTCCTTCTTCAAGAGTCGGATCATCTTTCTTAATTATTTCAAAAGGTACTTTCTTTTCAGTTACTTCTAACTTAGAACCTTTAGTGCCGACAGCGATAATTTTATCGACTTTCTTAACCGTTTCTTTTTCAGTAACTTTTTCAGAACCTTCTACTTTTTGACCTTTTTGAGTATCATAAGTCGTTGTTACTTTGATAACACCCTCAACACCTTCTTGAATGACTTTTTCTTTTCCTTCTTCAAGCGTTGGATCATCTTTCTTAATTGTTTCAAAAGGTACTTTCTTTTCAGTTACTTCTGATTTAGCACCTTTCGTACCAATATGGATAATTTCATTGACAGGTTGTTTAATAATATTTTCGGTTGTAACCGGATCTCCCTTAACAACATCAATCGCCGTATTTTCAAATTGTTTAACAACATCTTCAGCAACTTTACTATCGTCAATAGCCTTATAAACATTAGGATGACCCGCACCAGTCATTTTAGCAACAGAACCAAACGCATTAGGCGCCTTCAAATCACCACCCGTTGGAAAAACAATACTCATAAATGTTTTAGCGTTTTTCTTGGCATAATCAACAAAAGATGTATCAATCGTTTCTTGATCTTCCCAGCCATCAGTAAACTGAGCAATAGATAACGTTGTATTCGCTCTACGTTGTTTTTGGATCAATTCTTCCATAGGTGTTTTAGTTCCAAATTTAGGTTCACGAAGAGAAGTGGCGCCAATTTGTTCAATTTGAAGAGATGGATCCCGCTTGGTTTCAAAAGCACCAAGAAAATCATTCAAATCACCACGAGCATTACGAGGATTACCCGCCATTAATTTATTAATACCATCCAGGGCTTCAGCCTTAGTCATAGCAACCGTAGTACCACCCTGATATCCATTATTACCTGAAATATAGGATTCAGCTGTATTAGCTGTATACATTGCAACAATAACTCGGTCGTTATCCGTTAAAGAATTCACCAATGCTTGCGCTGCACGAAGAGATTTCAAGTAATTACCGCTCATAGATGTAGAACCATCAAGAATAACAACAACATCCGCAGGCTTACGAGACTTAATCGTCGTGCTCTCCTGAGTCGTCACAATTTCCTTTTCGCCCTCAGCACCTTTTTGAATAACTTTCTTCTCACCTTCAGGAAGAGTTGGATCTTCTTTCGTTTCAGTCTTAAATGGAATCTTTTCAGTTCGTTTTGTAACTTTAGGCTCAGCTGGCTTCGCAGGAGCTACTGGTGGAACAACCGGTGAAATAGTGTCTTCTTTCTTATCAACTTCTTTACCATCAACAGATACAGAACTTGTAATTTTCTTAATAGATTTCACATCACCCTTAAATGAATAATTGACCGTATATTTGCCATCAGCCAAATCATTCAAATCAGCTGAAACTTTATTACCTTCAATTTTCAAATCAGTCGTTTTACCATCAGCTGAAACCAATGAAGCTTTTGCCAATGTCACACCATCTTCAGGAGTAATTGAAACATGTGCTCTTTGCTTAATCGTTGTTGTTTTTGTAACGGTCGCTGTTGATTCAAACAATTTAGCAATCTCTTCAGACCGACCCGGTGCATTTAAAGATTTAAACACCTTAATATTAGGATGGCCCGCCTTCTTCATTTGAGCAACTGAAAGCGCGCTATCTGGATCTGAATCATCAACAACAGTCATAAATGTTTTCGCCGTTGTTTTAGCCCAATCGGCAAAAGAAGCATCAATATCTTCTTTTTCGTTCAAAGTCCAGTTATCTGTAAATTGAAGAACGGAAACAACTTTGTTTTTGTTAGGTTGTGCTTTATAAACATCTTCAAAACCTGTACCATCTTGTGCGTCCGATGCAATATAGTTACCCAATAAAGGTTTAACTACTTGTGGAATAAGTGTCCAAGATTGAGCCACATCATGTACTTGTTTTTCAGCATTTATCTTGTTAAGAAGATCAATAGCTTCTTTCTTAGACATTAATTTTGTTGCAAGCCCCCCATCTTGTCCACCAACAACATAAGAGTTTTCTTTGTTTGTTCCATAAAACGCAAGCATTACACGGTCTTGATCTGTCAGTTGATGTTCAATAACATAAATCATGTCATTAATTTGTTGTTTTCTTGCACCAGTCACACCATTACGTTGTTTGTACTCCCCATCTGAAAGAGAACCTGACAAGTCAATAATCTGAATCAAATCCATAGGTTCATGGGTTTTTGTACTTGTTGATGATGTCGAACTCTTTGTGGTGAATTCCAACTTATTCGAACCAGTTTGCCCTGATTTATATTCCGCAGCAAACACCGTTGTAGGCGCCAGTGCGGACCCCACAACAGGCGCAATAGCTAAACTTAACATAGAGACATTGACTAAATGTTTCCCAATTTTGCGCATTTTAAAAGTTTCTTTTAACATTGAAATAATCCTTTTCTAAAAAATTTATTAACAATTTCATTTTAATATATTACCCAATACAAAACAAGTCAAAAAAAGAAGTGAACTTGCTTCTTAATTTTGATAGATATATGTAGCATTACCCCACATTGGATTCGATGCATCAAACCAACCACGATAATCTTGAATCGTACGATTTCCGTTATAGTTTGACTCCAACACTTTCACATAACCAGTTGTTTGATCCACATCAGTTACATATGCAACGTGTCCATAACCACCGTCATCCCATGATACAACGGAACCGACTTCGGCGGTTTTACCGGTACGGAATCCATCTCGTGCAGCTGAGTCTGCCCATTGACCACCATTACCCCAGTAATCGCCGACCCAAGGTGCAACGGTTTTAACGCCCCATGTACATTCACCAACAGGATAACTATCCGCTGTCGAACTGTATTGTGGATGTTCTCGTACAGGTTGTGCAGGCGCTGGTTGTTCTACAGGTTGTGCTACATTCCCAGTAACGGGCTCAGGATTAGCAACTGAAGCCGGCTCAGCATGAACAACTTCATTTTCAGGAATAGCAGGTGCTTTATCCTCTGTCGCAACAGGTTCAGACGCCGTATTATGTTCTGAAACTTGATTTTCAACAGGCTTAGATTCTATAGACTCAACTTTTGCTACATTTGTATCAGTTGTCGCGTTTTCTTCCACAGGCTTCGCATCTGCGACAACATCAGTCGTTTTAACCGCATCTTCGGGTTGTGCCACAGTTTCGGATGTAGCCTTATTTTCAGACACTGATACTTCAGCACGATTAACGACAGCCGAATTCAACTCCGGTACAGTATTAGCAACAGGCGCTTTAACCCCAACCAAGGCAGGCTTCGCCTGATACGTTAAAGTAGTAGCCTCCGTTACCGGTTTATCATTAGAATTACTTGGAGTGATATTCATAACATCATACGTAAAATCCTTAGCGAGTGTAACTTTAGGTGCACTTACATAATTTTGTTCAACTTCAGGCTCTGCACTCTCAACAGGTGTTGCGTCCACAGTTGTATCTGACGCAGAACTTGCTGTTTGTATGCTCGGTTTATTATCAACCGCTTTTTTTTCATTACTAGATACACTTGATTTTGAACTTGCGGTAGCTCTCTCATTCTGAGATTCCGCATGTTTTTGCACAGGCGCCTCCATTGCATTTTGAGTCGCCACAGCTCCACCTACAACGCCCAATGTCGACGCCGATAACAAAAGACCACCTATTACCGATTTTTTATTAAACATATTATTAAAACCTTTCATTATTAAATTTCTACAATTATTCAACGATTTATTATAACAAAAAAACAAGACTCGAAATATTTCAATTTAGTGACAATTTCACAACAAAAAAATGCGATTTTGTTAAAATCGCATTTTAGAGTGAACTAGCTTGATTTCCCATCATCGCTAAAATATCTTCCGGATTCATTTGTTCAGCAGGCGTCGCCTTTGGTTTTGAAACCTTCTTTTTCTTTTCACCGGCCGCAATCAAATCACGAGGATCAATTGGAGTCTCTTTTGGACTTTCAACTTCAATTGGAATTTCCTTCGTCTCATTTTCATACGTAATTGTCGTTTGCGGCTCAGGCTTAACAAATACATCTGAAACCAATTTAACAGGTTTGCTATTTGACGAGCCGCTGTTTTCTAACAATTGCAACATCGCAGCCTCATAAATATCAATTGTACCAAATCGTTGAATTAACATCTTAATAGCCATTTCTAACGATTTCGATTTAACTTGCTGATTTTTCCACCATTCAGCTACTTGTGGGTCTTTTGATGTAAAGCGTGGCGCATATACTGTCATCTAACTAATATCTCACTTTCATTTGATATACGACTATTATACACTAAACTCGTGCAAAACACAAATAAACGCCTACTTTTTGCAAGAATCGTCCAAATATGCTAAAATAGAACTATCCTTATAGAAAGCGAGTAAAAACAACCGTTATTATGAACAAAAACAATAAAAAGAAACAGCAATTAGCACAAGACACAATAGTTCAACTAATCAACCTCCATCAAAACCCCAATAATAAGCACTTTGCATATATTGGTATTGATGACAATGACGAATCATCCCCATGGAACAGCCTTGTTTTAGCCGGCGATACGGGATTGCTCACCCACGCTCTATTCGAAGAACGAACACTATTGCCATACGACCTCCGTTTGCACATGATGGTACACATTTTAACCGAAGATACGGATTTAGTTATCGAAGCTCAAAAAATCATCAGACAAAGCGGATTCAAAAATGATTAACATTGAAAGGAAATTCAAATGAAAAAAATTACATCTATCACAGTACTTGGCCTTGCACTCACATCACTAGTTGCGTGCAAACCACAATCAAACAAAAATACAACAGTACCTGAACAAAAACCGGTCAAAGTTAAAAAAGCAGAAAAAACTAAATCACCAGAACCAGCACCAAACATCAATAGCGTAACCGATGATGGCACGAAACAGAACTTGGTTGATAGTATTAAAACCCAAAAACGCAAACAATACGTTGAATACTTTAATTCAACCAACGAAGTTAGCGTTAATGGTATGAAAGATATCGAAGAACTCGTAAACGATCCATCAAAAGATTTTGATGTCACTATTATTGTCGCTCCTGGAATTAATGGTGAAAAAACAAAAGAAGAATTTATAGAATGGTTCAATCAACAAGAGCATCACAATTTCCCTGTGACATTTACAGATGAAGCTACTTTAAAGAACTACGATATTACAACAAATCATCCAAAACCAATTTACATTGATTCTAACGGAAACTTGAATTTATCAGCTCGTGGGGTTAATGCCCGCGCAACAAACGAATCTATTAAATCTTATATGGCAAATGACGTAAAATAAATAACCAAAAGGTTAGCGCCCAAGGCGCTAACCATTTTTTAATATACACTTTATATTTATTATTAGAAAGGCTTACCTTATGAAATACTTAGAACCCTATGAAATTCAACATCCAAACGTTGAACTTGAAAATATCATCGATACACTTCAAGACCTAGCAAGTACTGACGAACTTAAACTAACAAAACCAGCTCTCGATGCACTTGCAACGTCAATTCTTGACGAACTATAATGGTGGTTAACATGTCTAACTTAGCAACACGCATGCGCCCACAAAAAATTGAAGATGTTGTCGGACAAGAACATTTAACAGCTCCTGATAAAATTTTAGGACGAATGGTCGCAACAAAACAAATGTCCTCCATTATTCTATATGGTCCACCTGGAACCGGAAAAACATCTATGGCCAGTGCTCTATCTGGAAGTCTCAATATTCCCTTTGAATACTTTAATGCTTCAACAGACGATAAAAAGAAACTGCAAGCCATCGCCAAAGAAGCAGAATCAAACGGACAACTTATTTTGTTACTGGATGAAATCCATCGATTAGATAAGCCAAAACAAGACTTTTTATTACCATATACCGAAAATGGACAAATCATCTTAGTTGGTGCTACAACAGAAAACCCCTATATTTCAATCAATCCCGCAATTAGAAGTCGAGCTACTTTATTAGAAATCAAATCAGTGAACCCTCAAGATATCGTACAATTAATTAAAAAGGCAAGCCAAGTTGACGAAATCTTGAAAAAGTACACAATTGACATTTCTGATGAAAGTCTTAACTTCTTAGCAAATAATGTTGATGGCGACGTTAGAAAGGCGCTCAATTCATTCGAATTGGCTGTCTTATCGACACCTAGCGACAACGATACTGTTTCAATCTCAACTGAAACTCTTGAAGAAATTCTACAAAGAAAATCACTGCCAGGCGACAAAGATGGCGATGAGCATTACAACTTACTATCTGCACTTCAAAAATCAATTCGCGGTAGTGACGTCAACGCAGCACTCCACTACTTAGGACGACTCATCTTATCAGGCGACTTGACAGCCATCTGTCGACGATTATCCATTATTGCATTTGAGGATATTGGACTTGCAAACCCAACAGCGGTTATTCTTGCAAAAGATGCTATTGATGTTTCACGTGAAACAGGCTTCCCAGAAGCTCGAATCCCACTAGCAATGGCTACTGTTGAATTGGCGCTTAGCCCGAAATCAAACAATGCATACATGGCTTTAGATAAAGCTATCGCTGATATTCAAAATCCACAAATTGATTTAACAATTCCAATGCACATTCGAGATGCACACTATAAAGGAGCATCAAAAATGGGCATTGTTGGATACAACTACCCACATGATTTTGAATTGCACTACACACCGCAACAATACGTGCCAGATGATTTGAAATATGTACAATATCTCGATACTGACAATCTCACGACCGATCATGAAAAACAACTCATCGATCGAGCCGTGACGATCACAAAACTAAATGGAGACGCTTAATATGTCCTATTTATTAACATTACCTGATCAAACAGAAGAAACTCATGATGATTTGACAACTGCTATCTATAAATCAATCGATATTTTAAAAAATCAAATGAATTCAACAATGCAAGCCATGTTGAAAGACATTGATATGACTAAACCAAATATTCATGTTTATGATGACAGTGGCGAATTCTTTATCAATGTACAACCAACGGATATCGTTGACTCAGCTAAATCAAGACAAGTTCTAGCCGTTATCGCTTTCACGCCCTCTCGACAAAAAGAACTTCGAGCCGTTATTACGAAAGCGTGAAAACCATGAACTTAAAAGACTACTTAGAATTTATACACTTTTGGGTATTAAGCCAGGACCCAAAAACACTCACAGAAACCATTAACCTAATCAGAACGTGCCCAACGCCAGACGTTATCGAAAGTACACCATTGCCGTTCTAGACCACTTAGAAAGAAAAGACCTATGCCATGTACTGAATACGACATTCAAAAGCCCTCTATCAATTCTCGTATTAGTTTGCTCATCCAATTTATTTTCGAATGTTGTATCGTGCTATATAGGCAAATAAAACTTCGTAAAAATTGGAGAACGTACTCGTATGAACAACAAACAAGCGGGCGCATCACGCCCACTACTTTATATTATCGCAAATATTCGAGGCAAAATTAATGACAAAACAAACTTCTTTAATGATACCGTTTGTGCCAGTTGCCAAGAAGAAGTATTAACCAAACAATACTCAAAAGTTAAAGCCAACATTGAATCTTATCTTGATTTATGGGAAAGGAAGTACAACATTGACTATATTGAAAGTGTTGAATTCCATAAAGCCTGTGAAACAGGAGAGATTCTAGATAGAATGGAATTCTAAAAAACATCCATTGCAAGCCAGTTTTCCAATAACAATAAAAGCAACCATTTCGGTTGCTTTTTCTATAGCGATAATTCATCGTCTTTTTCGAATTGTTCCAATTCTTTCGCATGTTTTTCTTGCGATTCTTGAATTTCACGCAGACGTTCGTGCAACGTTTGTTTCTTCTGAGCAGACTCGACCTGACTGACAACTTTCTCTAAATCAACCGATGGATGCTCTTTTTCGATTTCCTTTTTAAACGCATTCACATCAATTGTTGGAACAGCGCGTGATTGAACACTTACAGGTCGCTGTTTAATTTCAATTGCAACAGATTCTAAATCTGCAACCTTTTTAGCAACCTCTTCTTCTTCACGCTCACGCTCTTCTTCCTCTAAAAGCAAATCAATTTGTAACGAGATATTCTCAATATCTTGCAACATATCCAATTCGGGGTCATATACATCCCCACCACCCTCGAGTACTTCAGGGTTCATTTGCTTTTGGATTTCCGCCATTCGAGCTCGTTCCCGAGCCAAATCAAATGACGGATCCAATCCAAGACCTCGAGCTTCAACAACTTGATCGTGCGTATAATCTTTAATCATTAGTCGTTCATCGTCCATCTCACGATGAATTGGTTTTAAATCGAATTCTCGATCAGAATTTGAACCAGATTCTCGGTTCATTGTCTTTGTATAATCTACCATCTATCTATACCACCTATATAAAAATATATTAAAGTCATTTTATATTATAACATATTTAGAAATCATCGCAAAGACATTCTTCCAATTTTTCAGATAAAGCCCACGGCAACCGTGTTTTACGATGATTTCCCTCGTTTTTTGCTAATCGAATATAGGTGTTCACATCACCATACATTACAAGATATTTCTTAGCACGAGTAATTGCTGTATATAAGGCACTACGCTTAGCCCAATAATCAACACCAGGACGCAATGCGTATAACACTAACGGAAACTCACCGCCTTGAGACTTATGCGTTGTTATAGCATACGCCAATTCAATAGGAAAATACCGACGCCCGTCTCGACGGATACGCTCAACCTCATACGTTCGCCACCCCGTACTTGTCGGCGCAGGAACTTCAATATAAATGGATTCGTATCCATTCAAACGGGTTACATAACCAATATCACCATTTGTCAATCCATTGTCAAGATTACTTGTGACCATTACACGGTCACCAACCCGAACCTCATATCCAGAACATCGGACACTGTCATAGGATAACGATCCACGTTGAATCCAATAATTTTGAATCGCCAAATTCAAACTTCTAACAGACGCATCGCCCATCCGAACCGGTGATAAAATTTGAATATCAGACGCCATATACCGACCGCTATTGATAACCGCTTCATAATCTTCCACAATGGCTTTATCGATATATTTACTAGTCGTATGTCTGAAAAATGTTTCAGACGTTTCACCAATCACGTATGGGAACAAACCATCATTCGTCAACTTAGCCAACTCAGAAATCATCGACCCTTTACCTTGACGGTGAATAACAGATAATTTCAAAACAGGCACATCGTAATTCTGCATCAAATCATATAGAACTTGGCCATGTCCCACAGGCTCTAATTGGTCCACATCGCCGACACAAATCAACCGAGACGATGTCGGAATTTGATTAAACACATGATATGCAAGACCCACATCGACCATTGAAAACTCATCAACAACCGTTAAATCATACTCATACGGTTCGCGTTCCCACGCATATTCTTCTTCAAAAACTGTATCCCCCGTTGCATAAATAGGAACACTCAAGGCGCTATGAATCGTACTTGCGTCTAAACCAATAGCTTCCGTCATACGTGACGCCGCACGACCTGTTGGCGCCATCAAATTAATCCGAGGTTTTTCGAGAATCCGCAACACTTTAATGATTCCGTTAATCGTTGTTGTTTTTCCTGTTCCTGGGCCACCAGTAATAATTACAAATCGATTTTGAACCGCAAATCGAATAGCTTCTACTTGAGATTCATCATATTTGAAATCAGAACCAATGCTCTCTTCAACTTTACGTATTGCTTTATCGATTAATACATCAGAAATAAGCACTTCGTTATCAAGAATTCGATCAACCACACTGTCGGCAATAACTTCTTCATAATGAGATTCTCGTCGAAATTGAACACTATCTTCATGAAAAACAATTCCGTTGACTTGTCGTAAAACTTCTTCGACACGGTCATGTGTTAAATTTTTACGATCATGATTCACAACGCATTCCACCAAAACTCGATAATCTTCTACAATCGTAGATCCATCGTTTAATAAATTATTCATATCAAAATATAACAATGCGCGAATGCGTTCAAAACTATCAGGCGCGAAACCAAAAGCAGACGCAATCATATCCGCTTTTCTAAAATCAAACCCTTTCGTATAAACTCCTTTTAATAATCGAATGAAGTTATACGGATTATGATAGAACATCTGATAGGCATTCTTTTCATTATCAACCACACTATAAATGTTATCAATTAAGGCTTCATCTTTAAATGTTGAATTTATAATACTAATAATCGTTTTATCTGAAAGTCGTTGTTTCATTAATTAATACCTTTCCAATAGATAGTTCTATTATACCATAAAGCCACGAATCATGCACGTTTTGCGTGCATATTTGGACTAAAAACTCGTCTCCAAGAGACGAGTCGTTTTCGAATTATATCAACTGAAAGGAACCATTGTTATGTTAGAACAATATATCCATCGCACTCTATCGAAACTAAATCGAAGTCTCGATGATGTTTCCTTTAAAGAGCTTGTTAACGAAACTCAAACATTGGCCTCTGAAAAGCATAATCACATTACATGCGAGGGGCATTTATTTCCAAAATTATTAGCGCTAACGACAAATAATAATAATCAAAACCCATTAGCCTTATTCTACAACGGAAACGTCGAAAATTACTCATTTGTCACTTTAACGCAAACACCCGAAGATATGTTGCTGTTTCTTGACAAACATCCTTACTACAAATCTAAAGATTATACTATCACACAGCTCACACCGAACACTATTTTTGTTGAAGACAATCTCTACTAAAAGGAAACCTATGCACCAATTAATCACAACACTTACAAATCTTAAAAACGCAAGCAAACAAGCAGAGAAAACAGAAATTCTTTCCGCTATTACTGACCAGGCAACAAAACGATTGATTCAATTTTTAGCCGATGACAATCAAATTTTAGGATTGTCTACTAAAAAATTGAACAAAACCGTACAACCTATCGCCCACGATATGGACCTTACATCGCTTATTGATTACTTATTAGAAAACAATACAGGATCCGACTACGAAATCGGACTCGTTCAATATTATATCAGTCAATTTGACGAACAAACCAAAGATATTCTTGCACAAATCATCGCAAAAACATGGAAAATCAATGTTGGAGCAAGCACTCTAAACAAAATCTACGGACCTCAATTTATCCTTGTCTTTAGCGTTCAATTGGCAGAACCTCATTATAAGGCATTGCCATCAATGCCAGACGACAAACCTTACATTGTCACTCAAAAACTCGATGGTCTTCGTGCCATTATCGAAGTCAAAGGCAATAAAGTCATCTCTATCAAATCTCGTAAAGGAAAAGCCTATACCGGCTTATCTCAATTGAAATCCGCCATCGAATCAACGTTAGCACCCAATCAAGAACACTTTATCTACGACGGTGAATTGCTCTTAGAAGACCCGACCAATCAATGGACAAGTAACGAACGCTTCCAAGAAACCATTTCAACCGTCAAATCTAAGAACGAATCAAAAAACGTTGGTTTCCACCTGTTTGATGCGCTACCTTATGATGAATTCATCCAAGGGCAATCCACATTGACATACGCTGAACGTCGAGAACAATACATCGACAACATCCAAGAACATAATTTGCTTCACGTTGTTCCAATTCTCGGCACCGCTACAAAATCCGAAATCCCTCAATGGAGCGACTATGCGATTGAACACGGATTTGAAGGTGTCATGTTGAATGACCCCGATGCGAACTATTATACAAAACGCCACAAAGGGTTACTAAAAGTAAAGAAAATGCACACCGCCGATTTACCAATCATCGGTTTTGAAGAAGCCATTGACGGCAAAAACAAAGGTGGCCTTAAATCACTGATTGTTCGCCTAGACGATGAAAATGTCGTAAACGTTGCATCAGGCTTAACCGACGAACTACGCACTCAAATTTGGAATAATCAAAGTGATTATATTGGCCAAATGATCGAAGTGCAATACTTTGAAGAAACCACCAACCAAAACGGCGGACGCTCCCTTCGCTTTCCCGTATTCCGTTGCTTCCGTGACGACAAAACACCTGACGATATTAATGTTGAATAAAGAAAGGATCTTATGCAAACATCACTTGAAATTTTCCTCAGCCAATCCAAACCCTTACTTCAAAACTACAATTTTGAAGAACTCCCAACCCGCACAAACCAAATCTATAAAGCACATAATAATGAATTTGGCACCACCATTCAAATTACATCATCCCCAAAAGACGGATACGTAGATGTTCTTTTGAGTGGTCGATTCAACTCATATTCTTGCATCGTTGCAACAGATGCTCACGGAACGTTTGAACGCATCATGCATCAATTTCACAATTAGAAAGGACGCTCTATGTCAATTATCATTCCCTACATTCTCTTTGGTGTTTCCTTTGTTTTCACCTTAGCCTTTCTCGTCCATGTCTGTTATTTAAGTATGTCTATGAAATCATCACTTAAACAGATCCAAAAAGAAATCCATGACGAATTCGCTAAAGGTCAACTATCCATTAAACACGAAGCAGAACACTCCAACGATCTTATCGTTGGCGGTCTCACTCAAATGACCGATACCGTTTTACAACATCATCACGATATCTATGCAAAAAGCACTGAGCGTTTAATCGATGCACTTGATAGTTATACGGACGCCACCGTAAAAGTCATTAAAGAAGACATTGCTTTACATCGCGCAGATGCTCGATCAATGAATCATCGCAAATATCACACATTGCGCTAGAGGTGGATTATGACTAACAACATCTATAAACTCAGAATCCAATCAGGCTTGTCACAACCAGAACTTGCAAAAGAACTCGGTATGTCTTTTCATAGTTACCGTGTAATCGAACACGACTACCCCAATATCAATACAAGAATTGAAACTCTTCTTAAAATTGCTGACTACTATGGCGTTTCTTTAGACTATCTTTGCGGGAGAACAACGGAGATTTCAACTATCCCTGAGATCACGGAAAAATGGCATGAAAACTTCCTTGCTAGAATCGATTTAACAGGACAAAACACGCGCACAAAGCCAATCGAACTATCAAAATTACAATTGCCCTATCCGTATAACCTGTTGCATGACATTTTCAAATCACAATCAATTGAACGCACATCAGTCGTTAGTGAAATGTTCTATAAACAATTAGAAAATAAAATTGAACAACTACCAGAAAGAACTCGTTTTCTCTTAAGAGAGCGCTATCTGTTAAATAAAACATTCCAACAACTCAGCGACGAACAAGGTGTAAGTCGAGCTCGCATTCAACAAATTATTGACGTTGCTCTTAAAAATCTCAATAAAACCCTAACTCCGTTTCTCTTCGACCCCGAAGAAAAAATTGAACAATTGCTTACAGAAATCGATGCTCATCAGAAAACACTGAAAAATGTTCGAAAAAAAGTTTTTGACTCGGCTGTAAATGACGAATATGGAAGATATCGCGTCTATAGTCAATTAATCAAAGACGTACCGTTTAGCGTTCGAACTCATAACGCTTTAGCCCGTGCAAAATGTGTAACTGTAATGGACTTATTAGTAATCATGAGCACCCCTCAATTTTTACAAATTCGACAATTAGGGGCTAAATCTCGTAAAGAAATTTGCATATGGGTGAATCAACAAAAATGTCTTAATATAACCGTCAACCCAAAACATCAAGACTACGTGTTTCAAACACAAAACGCGGTAACAATGCACCTTGCAAGCATTAACGATTTTTCAATTCTAGAAATTGATTCTCAAAAATATGTTGGACCTATCAATTATATTCACCAAAAACTAAAAGAATTTGGCAAACTCATCCAAAAGACACACGATGTAATGACAATCCATCTAGAATCAACCCCGGAAATAATTGAAAAACGCACCGTCACGCTCAACCGTGACGCAACAATCACACAATATTGTTTTAAAAGGACTTAACACATGACTACAATTGAAAACCTAAATAGACTTATCGACAAAGGGCAAATCAACCCTAAAGAACTAGCTGATCACTTGCGCATCACTGAAGATAAATTCTTTGAGTGTCTTGCAACAAACCACTTTTCAGCACTGCAACGCGCTTCTATCCATGCCTACATGAAATCACATCGTAAAACACAAAACGCGCCTAAATATCAAATTAACGCACACGCGGCAGACGCCATTTACACAGATGCGAAACACGCGCCATATCGTGAACGATTCAAGGATCATAGCAATCAGTCAAATCTCGACAAACTAACCCTCAAAGAAATCATTGAATTGACTTACATCGTACCAACAACGACGGTTTCATTCTGGCTCAAAAACAAAGAGGATTTGGATCAAATCATGGTGCGCTTAGATACCGACCCTCAACCATTACTAGACGGGTTCAAAGCAGCCTATAAGAAATATCTAACAATCTATACGCAAACAATCCCATATCGAGCACCTAGCGTTGATTTAGAACGTGAACCCCTAAAGCAAGCATTGATTGACAAATTAGACGAGAAACATCTTGCAAGCGTTAATCAATTAAACGAATTTTCAGCGTACGATAAAGACGTCGTTGCTTTACTCGATAAGCCTGCAAAAACAATCAAAATGAACGTTACACTTGCACATACTCTGCATACGTTCTTATTCCCAACGAAACCGTTCACTTATCCAAATGTAGACTGGACTTCCATGTTCGTACCTCTCCATTTCATTCGTAAAGAACTCTTTTCGAAGAAACCTGGCGGTATTAACAGTAAATCTCGTGCGACCATTCAAAACATTTCATTTAAGATTTTGTTTAAGGCTATGATTGACGAAAACTTAACACTCGCCCAAGTTCTCGCTATCGAAACACTCAATCAACACGAACGCGATGTCGCTTACGATTTCTTCTCAAGAGCTATTAAATATTATCAACAACATAGCCTCGAATTACCATCATTAGAAAATACACCGTTTGCGAAATCAACAAAACCATACGTTACACTATCTCAACTAACAAAACCTGTCAAAGAAAAACCAACAGAAACTCCAAATAAACCGGTTGAGAAACACGTTATCGCAACATCTAAAGATATCGTCAAAGAAACATCCAAAGAGCCTGTTAAAGAATCACCTGCTGATGAACCATTGGACGTGACACAGCCAGCTAAACTTAATAAGACTCGTGATGTTTCCGTTGACGTACACACGAGCCCAGAATTCCTTAACAAACAAACATCGACAGATGTACCTGCACCTAAATCAGGTAAAGAACGCCTGTCCTCTATCGCTGTTTACTTGGAAGAGGCTTTGGAACGTCAACAAGAGATCAATATCACTTATAATAAGAAAACTCGGCATACCATCATCCAGATCGCTGTAGCCGACTAACTAGAAAGGAATCGTTATCGTGTCTTACAATCAATACGATATCGTTCTCGTCAAAGGAACCGCGCTAGATGTCGGTTCCTTTAATCATCAACCGTGGTCGGCTATGATTAATGACAAAGAACAATTAACTGAAAACTTTTTATGGGTTAACCCAAAAGATCCATCCCTGCGCGCTATTGAGATTGATGACCCCATTCTCTTTATCGTGCCCATCCATAAAGTAGAAAATGGAACTTACTACTCTGAGACCCACCACGATGCAGAACCCTATCTCATCTTCACGGATACTGACATCTTACGAAAAGCACCTCTTAATCAATTCTTGGAGAAACCCGTCACAACACCAATCGAAAAACTAAAAGCGGTACCTGTCAAGAAAAAAGAGCAAGAGCCTACGGTTGAGCCATCTGAACCGGAAACCGAGCACGATGCCGAACCCGTAAACTATATCGGGTCTGACGAGGTGGGCAATGGTAGTTACTTTGGCGGAATCATCACCGCATCTGTGTATGTCAAAGATCAAAAAGATGTGGACTTCCTCTTAAGTTTGGGCGTCCGTGATTCTAAAAAATTATCGGACAAGAAAATTAAAGAGATGGCGCCACAGATTAAGGATTATTTAGAACACAGCATCAGTGCCGCAATTCCCCAACAATACAACCAAGCAATCACGTCAGGTCTCAATATCAAGGAAATCATGGCCGTATTGCATAACGACGCTCTATCAAAACTAAAGGATGTGAATCCGGAGTTCGTGATGATTGATCAGTTCGCGCCACTCGCCACGTATCGGAAATATTTATCGAACAAGGAAATCGCATACGATGATCGTTTGCGTGTCGAAACAAAAGCAGACGGCAAGTACTTAGCCGTTGCAGCTGCGTCTATTCTTGCCCGTGATGCGTTTCTGACTCAAATTGAAACAATGAGTGATTACTTGAAGAAAACATTCGGTAGTGCATTAAAGACGCCTCTTAAACAAGGAGTCACCGCGAAGTCGAAAGAGCAAATTGCTCAGATGATGAAACTGAATATCGATCTAACGCACTACGGTAAGATTGACTTTAAAACGACCGATGAAGTGCGTCAATCACTTGAAGATGAAAACGCCAATTAAAGGGTGACGCGTAAACGCTATTTTGGTATAATATTTATATGATAGGTTGGAGACGCTCTTCAACCTATTTTATTTTAGGTGATTTTCGCCAAAAATGACTCGAAAACGGAGTACTTTTGATAAAAAGTGGATACAAAATCGATAAAAACGGAGACGAAATTGACAAAAACGGAGATATTTTAAGTGGATATGGAGACATAAAATTTAATAATATTAATAAATATATTTAATAAAACCCTTATTACATATAGCTTTTAGAAAACAACTAGCTTTTTGCACGTCTCCACTTTTGCACTTTTTTAAACATTTCATTTTAAATTGATGTAAAAATATAATTTGTGTTATATTAATTTTTACGTTTCTATATGCTCTTTAAAAAGGTATCAGAACCGGAGATTTCATATATTTATGGAGATTTATAAAAAGGTCAGCACTCTAAGCCCTTGTGCACCAATTGATTTCGAATAGTGGTAATTTATTAATGTACGATAAAATATCTCCACTTTTTGACTCCAAAACGGAGAGCACACTTTTGAAATCTATAGTAAATTCCGGCTAATATTATAGGATATTGCTAACTTATTTATATTTATTTCCATCGTTATCGACGCATTGTTGTTATTCATTTGACATTTGATTACAATCGATGTATAATAAACGTATACTTAAAAAACAGAAAGGTATTAAAAAAAATGACAAAAAAAGACGCACGCATCGTTATCGTCGTCGACGATAACTTGAAAGAAAAATTAACAGTAGAAGCTGAGAAACAAGGACTGCCGCTAAGCGTTCTTGGTCGAAATCTTTTTATTCAATGGTACAATGAACACTCTAAAGACTAACAGGAGGCTCAACACATGTCTACGTCATTAACATTGAACGCGGACTTTTTAGCTAAATGTACGTCAGAATATAGTGTTGATCTAAACCCTTACATTTTTGACACTATCGACTTTTTACGATCGGAATATTCGAATCCAATGGCTATCGATTCTGAAGACGACCTCGTAAAAATATTTACAGACATGGCCAACAGCTTACGTCGAATTCATATTGTTAACGAAGCGCTCCGTGTTGGCAAACAACCAGACTACGCTCGTGGACGAACCTTTAAATTCGACTTAGATGAAATTGCAATTATTATTCACACATTCATCCCAATTGTTCAACTAGCCATGACTGAAAACACTAAAAAGTTCGAATTAGCCACATATCGACACGTAGGCGCACAACAAGGAACTTACCAATTCGACACCCGTCTGATTGAAACCATCATCTATGCCTTTAACCCTGCAACTACAAAAACACAACTCGATACGTGTTTGCGTATTATTGGGATTAAAGCAAATCTCACAAAAGAAGCATCAGATATTCATAAAATCCCTGTCGGAAATGGTATCTACAATCGTCAAACAAAAGAACTCGAACCGTTTACTCCTGATTTCATCACGACCACAAAAATTGCCACAAATTACAACCCCCACGCACAACTTGTCACCATCCATAACGATGATGACGGAACAGACTGGGACGTTGAATCGTGGCTACGAGATTTATCAGGATGCTTAATTAATAAATTCGATCAAGACACCAACACCTTGTTCTGGCAAATTATAGCCAGCGCCATTAATCCAAAACAAGTTAATGCTAAAGCCATCTTCTTTTATTCGTCTGTCGGCAATAACGGTAAAGGAACCTACGGGCAACTTCTCAAAAACCTAGTCGGAAAGGAAAACTATTCATCATTGCCTATCCCTGCGTTCAAACATGAATATATGAAAGAACAATTATTAGGTAAAACCTTAAATATTGCGGATGAAAACCCTGTCGATATCTATTTAGATTCGGTACAGGACTTCAAAGCCGTTATCACTGGTGATGATATCCTTATTAACCGTAAATTTGAAAAACCAATTGCCGTTCAAATTAAAGCAATCAACATTCAAATGTTAAATGGACTTCCACGGACAAAAGATAAATCAGACTCATTTTACCGTCGATTGATTATTGTTCCTTTTGTTTATTCCTTTACGAATAACGGTGAACGTGCTTATATTAAACAAGACTACATTCATCGGCCTGAAGTTCTCGAATACGTTTTAAAGCGAGCACTTGAAATGGAGCCTTTTACAGAATTCATTACACCTAAAACATCTGTCAAAGCTTTAGCGCAATACAAAGAAGATAACAACTCAGCAGTTGAATTTTGGAACGAATTTGAAAATCAATTTGCATGGTCGACCCTCCCGCCAAGCTTCCTATATGCGTTATATTTAGCATGGTTCCAAGAAGAGCACGGTGGTGAACAGAAATCCTGTTTTTCTAAAAAAACGTTCTTACACCACATTCAAAACCACTTGCAACAAAGCCCTCATTGGGAGTTTAAAGCGACTCGAGAAATATGCCCCAGTCCATTTTATGTTGGTTCCAGCATGAATGCTGATGAACCGCTTATTACACGATACAATCTAACTCAATACATGGATTCAGCCTATAAAGGTTCAGATCCTGAACTCAAACGAGCATTTAAACGTCCACGTACAGCTCGAGGCGTTGTTCGTCTCTAACTAAAACGATGGCGACGCTTTCGCCATCACATTCTCAATTACATTCAATCATACTATTGTGGTGCAGATATGCATTACAACCGCAAAACCAGAACTTCGTTCTGGTTTCTTTTTCTGATTATACATATACGAAGGGCGCCCATGACCCCCTTCGTAATCGAACTAGCAATCTTATTATAGAAAGGACAACCATATGTCAAGGCACAAATCAATTAAAGCTCTCATCCGTAAACTTACAATATTAACTATCTACAATGCGGAACAAATCATTTCAACGGAACATAAACTTGAAACTGAAATTATTTCCATGCTCAAACAACATTCCTTGAAACAAGGTCTCTATCACGAAATTCTATCAAAAGCAAAAGAATTAAATATTCTCGCAACAGCATCTATTATACAATCGACTCATGCAAAACTCGCAACCTCTATTCAAATTGAAACTGTTCAACGTGAACTTGTCGCTCTTGCATCGCAACTGTAATTAAGCTATTTTTCAGAAAATATGATATAATAGAAGATATCCTGTACGATTGAGGAAATCTTTAATGAGACATTTTAAACCACTAATGATAAGTGCGTTATCAATATTAATGTTATCTATAGGCGGTAATGTTTACGCACAACCGTTTGCAAACATACAACCAATAAATAGCGCGCAACAAGTTACACTAACAGACCCCGGAGTCGTTGGCAATTTTGACGTAACAAACCCACGCACAGTTAACATGGTTCAAGTGAATTACAATGATCCAGGCAACTCTGCGGCGGTTCTTGTTCGATCAAAAAATGGACTTGATTATTCATTTGGATCAGGTATGTTTATTTCGCCCAATGTGTTCGTTACCGCTGCACATGTGCTCACAAACGATGACGGGTCTATTGCCCCCTCCGAAGGTTATACTTACACGCAAGGGTCAAACAGGGCCTATCAACCAAATACATTTGAACCGTACGGCTCAACCTACGCGTTCACAGCTAATCAAATCCACTATTATAATCAATTGGCTTATAAATCATCAACACCAACTGATTTAGTAGCCGTTGTTGTCGACGCACCAATGCAACTAACGCATCCCGGTGCCGAATTCAATGACCTTACGGATTCAACTACCAACTTGTCAACCGTTCGAACAATTGGCTATCCCGCAAACGCGAACGGTCAAAATCTTATACTTGGTGCTCTGTATCAATCAAGCGGAAACCTATTGACGAACTATAATGTTTCCGGCATGAGTGTCACTGATGGGGATTCGATTGAAGGTGTATCAGGCTCTGGCGTGTTAAACCCACAAAATCAAGTAGTCGGTATTCATACCAATTCGTTTTTATTCGAAAATGGAAATCGACCTGGCTTTATCCGTTTCAGTCAAGACCAAATCAGATGGCTAAAAGAAATCGTTAATAATAACAAAGTATCCGGTTGGAAAAAGTACAACGGTGCAAATTATTACTTCCAAAATAATGGCCATCTTCTAAAAAACACCACAACAACGATTGATGGTGAAGAATATACTTTCGATAATAACGGAAAAGCTACCTTAAAGCGACAAGCGAACGCAACTCAAATAGCAAGTTCGAGTACAACTAAACCAACTAGCTCGAGTAGTAAAAGTAGTACAACTAGTTCAAGCTCAACTAGTTCCAGCACATCCTCTAGTTCAAGTAGTACAAGCCACAAGCTCGTTAGACCCGAAGTATTAGGTGATACTTCCGACATAAAGACTAAAACTAAAAAACGCAAACAAAATACAAACGTCGTACTAATTCTTACAACAATCTGTATCGTTTGTTTTTTGACTGGTTTAGGTGGTACAATTTATATTAATAGAAAATAGAAAGTTGATAACATGGATCAAGAATTAATTACATTAACCCAACGCATCGTCAAAGATACTATGGAAAAACTCGCTGAAAAGCAAAAACTGTTTAACACCTACAAGCGCCGACCCCGAATTCCAAGTACAAATTCAAAAAAAACCGTGACTCGATTCGTCGGTCGACGACTTCGATTCGAAGATAATGCGTTCGTATTTGAGGGTGAAAATCGTTATGACCCGGAACTTTGGCCAATCGACACTCAATATAAAAAGATTGTCGATTATTGTGTTAATCAAAATATTGTTTATTAATCAATTCTAGAAAGTGACTTACAAATATGTCAAAATCAGAAATTACCATATGGCCTCAAAAAACCTTTAAAGAATCTATTACGATTTATGACGAATGGAATTTTGAACGAAATAGTTTGCCTCGAACTCAAAGCGAATTCTATAACGACGTGCAAGAAATTGTGAATCAGATATTAAAAGATTTCAATAATACACGCCCTGATCAAAAAATTCGCTTCGATTATCGATCAGAAAATAATTCGTTTCGATACTTTATTGAAGAATACTATGATGGTCACTTGTTTATCAACTTTTACGTTTCAGACCATACAGGTAACCCCGCATTAATTGCTACGTACTTTAACAATACAATCAAATTCTGTGAAGACGCGATTACTGCATTCATCAATATGAAATACAGCGTATACGAATTCGAACATTGGCCAATAAAAGGCTTTTACGAAACATTTATTCGAGCAACAAAGACTTATTTAGAAATGGACTAACTATGACTTACGCAGACGAAATCTTTAAAAAGAACATTGAAAACATCTTACTTAACGGTGCGGTAACAAAACAGGCACGTCCACAATACAAAGATGGAACCACCGCCCATTCGAAATACATAACAGGCGCTTTTGCTGAATATAATCTTGAGTCGGGTATCTTCCCAATTACAACTCTTCGTAAAATCCCAATTAAATCAGCAATTGGTGAACTATTGTGGATCTATCAAGACCAATCAAATGATCTAGAACTACTCCGTAATAAATACAACGTTCGTTATTGGGACGACTGGAACATCGGCGATGGCACAATCGGTCATCGATACGGCTATGTCGTTAAAAAACACAACATTATTGACAATTTGCTGAAACAATTAGAAGAGAACCCATGGAATCGCCGTAATGTCATCTCTCTATGGGACTATCAAGCTTTCGATGAAACTGATGGACTCTTGCCTTGCGCATATAACATTATGTTCGACGTTCGCGATGTCGATGGGGTCATCTACTTAGATGCCACTCTTACACAACGATCAAACGACATGCTCGTTGCGCATCACATTAACGCGATGCAATACGTAGCCTTACAATTAATGATTGCAAAACACTTCGGATGGAAACCTGGTAAATTCTTCTATTTCGTTAACAATTTGCACATTTACGATAATCAATTCGAACAAGCTAATGAGCTACTTAATCGAGAACCTGTTAATTGCAAACCCCGATTGGTTCTAGACGTTCCGGATAAAACGAACTTCTACAATATCAAAGTTGACGATTTCAAATTACTTAACTATGAATATGTCACGCCTCAACTAAAATTTGATTTGGCCATTTAAAAAAGCACTCATACGAGTGCTTTTAGAATACGTTTTTAAGTCGAACGCTAAATTCTAATTTATGTTTTGTTAAATTGACCATTACAACATGGACTTCTGACGGAATCACATCGCCGTTCTCATAATAACATTCAACGCCATATTTAAAATGATCATCTTTACGAGAATTGATTAAATAATCAGCTAATCGTTCGAAATCGTCTAGTGAGTACTGTACAAAACCGTATCGTTTTAGACCGCGACCTTGAACTTCAGGATAGGTCAATTTTAAGCCTTTTTTTGACTTATTGACTAATTCTTTCAATTGATTCACCCGAGCTTGATTCGAATCAAGAGTTCCTTTTGATGCTGGTGCATAACCAACTTCATATTTGGCACCCATGTTCAAATGAGCAGTGCCCATAAACATAATATTTGGGACATCACCGTCACTCAAACAATATCGAAATGGAATCAAATGTGTTGCGTGCCATAAATTATGTGTTGTGCCTTGCACCACAACTTTATCATTCCATGTCTTTTTTCGACCCGGAATAAACGTTCGTTGTCTCATTTTAGAATCTCGAGACACAACTTTACGTTTAATTAAATCTTTATTTCGCTGTAATGTCGATTTTGTGATAAACATCAATGCTCCGACAACACGTTTGCCACCACGTCCTGCTTCCAAATCAACAGTTACAACATCAGCCGACGCCGGTACGCCTAACTCGTTCATTGAAAAAAGAAGGTTATGAAACTTTTTACGACTTGCAACTTGAACCACATGTAAATCATTTTTATTTTTTGAACGCTCACGCCATCTGGATCGAAAGACCCATTTCAAAAATACAAAACCAGAAACAAGTAAACTAGCGACGAGCAATAATACTTGCTCAAATATTAACTCGTTCACTCGATCACCTCGTAATCATATAACCCAGTCAAGAAATCACTGAATGTAAATGTAATCATCTGCGGATGATTTGAACCCCGGTCACTCATAATATCTGATCGATGCACAACAACACACGATAATGTAATATCACAAACAAGACCTGTAACATTTCGTAAAAAATCGGGCATGCCTTGACGAGAATTCACTCGAGTAATCTTCACTACATGGCCTTTCAACTCCGATAATTCTTGTACAACACTTGATACGCGTTTCGCATTTTTTATAATAGTATATTCATTCATAAATGTAAAAACTTTCTATGGATTTAATATCACTATTATACCACAAAGGAAGCTGTTTTTCAAACCAAAAACAGTTTTGATGTTACCGTCTATATTTTGCCATATAAACATTCTATTTATATTCACTTGACAAACCACACCATTTTTGTTCTAATTGGACTAGAAAACTAAAGGAGGTCCCATGCCATCATCAGACTTTTTTGATACAATTCTACAATCAACACGCGCACGAAAAGATGTTTTATTCGATTCAAAAAGCAAAACAATGCCAATCGATGCCTTTAAGGTTGTATTCGAAGAATCCTATGAAAAACTAACCACATTAACATCTGAAGTATTGTTACAAAACGCAGAAAATATTGCGCGTGCTAAACAAATTAATGTAACAACAACTATATTTACATTGCAAATTGATTTGCTACAAACAGACAAAATTCAAATCAATTATAAACCGCCACGCAAACGCCATCTGCAACTTGAACTTCTTGTAACACCCTTGCACGAAGTCACAGGCGGTGAGCACTTTATTGATATTACAATCAACAATTCTACATTAGCCCACGCCCTTGCAGAATATGGTCGACAAACGTTTGTCAAGGAATTGTATGAATTACTTGATAAATTAACAACAATTATTACAGAAAAGGAAACCAACAATGACTAAACAACGTGGATTTGAACTCCTCTCAACAGAAACCAACCAAGAACTACTACCAAAACGTGAAACAGCTCACGCCGCAGGATACGACTTGAAAGCAAGTCAAGAGGTCACTATCGAACCCGGTGAAATCGCACTCGTACCGACAGGCGTCAAAGCTTATATGTTGCCCGACGAAGTATTATACTTGTACGACCGTAGCTCAAACCCTCGTAAACGCGGACTCGTACTAATTAATTCAGTAGGTGTTATCGACCACGACTACTACAATAATAGCTCTAACGAAGGACATATCATGGCTCAATTCAAAAACATCACAAACGAGCCTGTAACAATTAATCGAGGTGACCGCATCGTTCAAGGGGTCTTTGCCAAATATCTCATCACGGACGATGACGCGGCAGAAGGTGAACGCACAGGCGGTTTCGGGTCAACGGGTGACTAGAAAGGCGCTATCATGAACAACAATCAAGACCGTAAAAATCTAACACCGGACGAGCTCTTCGGTCCCGACTGGCGAGACGAACTCGATCAAGTGGAAGATGATTGGGTTTAACCGTTTCTGTTCCCCTTAAAATTATGTTTTAAGGGGACTTTTTTAAATAAAGAACTTTAAAGAATTGCGTCCAAGACGCAATCGTTTTCTATTTCAGATTATTTCGAAAGGATTATATTATATGTTTGACTATTACGATGACGAGGATTTTTGTCCACAACCAGATCCACCTCACATTAAACAACTAATTCGGGATATTGATTCAATTTTAAATGACAAATCAATCAAAGTTTTTACCGATTTTGACGCCGAGGACGGCTATAATCACATCCGTATTAATGCATTTGCAAAAAGGCACGATTCTTGTTTCTTAAAACTATACCCGAAACCAAACATCACAAACAAAAACTCAAAATGGGACGTAGACGTTCACATTTACAATTACGAAACATCATTCTTCGAATGGGATGATACAGTTTCAAATGTTACACTAGAAAATCTACCACAAACCGTAAAAGAAACCATTGATAAAATTAGAAAGGATTACAAAAATGACTAAATTATCTGAAAAACTACAGGATTATCAACTCGCACTAGGATTAACTTTCGCGGGCATTCTCGCAACCTTAATCGTTTACGCACCACTCTACCTGGGCATTTTCTTTTTCACGAAATCGTTCAACATGTTCTTGACACTACTAGCATGGTTCGTGCTTTATAGCATCATCGTTTTACCAATTGTAGCAGTTATTGCTTTAAAGATTCTCGAAAAGGACTAAACTTATGCGAAAAACTGAAACCCCAAAACTCAACGCAACAATCGCGAATATCAAAAAACTCAACGCCACTGTCGCGAAAATTCTTCAGGCGAATATTGACATGACAAATCGCAAACTAGAAACATTAGTTTATTATTGTTACGTTTGGAATCTTGTCATTAACTCTGAGCGATTATTCACAACAGAATTTATTGCAGGCGTCCACGGACCGTTCATCAAACAACTACATTCACGCCTACAACAAACAACCATTTCTGATTTGAAAAACAAACGGTTATCCACTTCTGCACTAACCGATATTGAAATCGATATTATCGAACAAGTTGTGCATCAATATGGAAAGTTCTCAGAAATTGAAATCGTTGAACTTGTACAATCAGAAGAACCATGGTTAGTTGCGCGTGGCGAGTGCAAAATGTTAGACTACTGTCCAAATGCTCTTGATGATAACCTCATCAAAGAATATTACAGCAAATTGCTTTAGAAAGGAATCAACATTGAAAAAATTAACAAACACAGCATTAAGTCTTTTAGCGTTCTTTATCATTGCCCTCTTATTAAACGGACCGCTTAAAAACTTCAATCCATTTCCACTTCTCAAAAATACAAGAGATGATTACTATCTCGTAGCTGGTTCATCAGGGCTCGATCCCGAAACGTTTAATCAAACATCAAATTTTGCATATTGTGAAAAAGACGAATTAGGACGTAGCGGACAAGCTCGCGCAACGATTACCTCTAAAGATGTCTTCGAATCAATCGGGCATCGCGATGAATTCGAAAAAGGTGACAACCCGAGTGGCTTCCCTGAAAAGAATTTCATAGCCAAGATTCAGACAACGAACGGTCTATATAAAGGTTGGTTCTATAACCGAAGCCATCTAATTGCAGATTCTCTAGGCGGTGATGCTAAAAGTTACAATGCCATCACAGGAACTCGCATGCAAAATGTCGGAAACCGTAAAAACACAGGTGGCATGCAATATATCGAGCGCAAATGCGTCGACTACTTGAAAAAGCATCGCTCTGTAAAACTCTACTATCAAGCCACACCGTACTATCGTGGTGATGAACTCATCCCACGCACCGTCGAAGTACGAGCTCTAACAAGTGATGGCGCAATCAATGAAACCGTCATCACATACAATACCGCAAAAGGATACACTATTGACTATCATACAGGTAAAGTGACTAAAGACAAATAGAAAGAAGAAAAACTTATGCGATTCTTACAAATTCAAGACAACCCATGGGACTACGACCACGATGTACTCTGGGACAAACTAACAAATTACTTTACCGTAGATGTCAGTGATTATAAGTTTGTCGATTACTTAAAAACAAATAAAGTAATTGTAACAACATCGACCGAAACTTTACAACCGGTTGACCTGACCATTTATATCGTAAATAACGAAGCATATCTCCCTGTACCACAACTTTCACGTCTATGGGATGCAACTCGTTTTAATACAGACGAAACTCATTTCTCAAACGATTTCTTGCAAGAACTCATGTGCGAAACTGCTTCAAATAGACATTTCCAAAATCAACTGCAAGACGCCATTGCGAATCTCGCACTAGAAAATATCTCAGGGTGTTCATCGGCGGAACTAAATAACATGTTCAACGAATACTTCGAAGACGGCTTAGACAATTTTACCATTCGTCACCAATTATATTTCTCATATGAATTTACAAGTTCGAAATCAATCAAAGTCTATACGCCTAAAGACGAATTCGAACTTATCAAATCAGATCTCACCGATCAATGGATGCTAAGCGACGAACTGCCTGAACATCTTATTGAAAACTTCAAAGAAGATTGCACGGAACTCAAAAACATTATTCTCAATCAACCAACTGAATTAAGACTCGCCCTAAACGAGTCATTACCAAAACAACTTGTTCCGTATATCGACAAAATCACAAATATTGTCGTCACTCTCGAAGCAAACAAATATGGGCTAAAATGGATCATCGATAACGATTATGTCGAGGTCGAAGAAGATTACGATTACTATCTCTACAGCGGTACATGCTACAAATTGAAACTTAATGTACCAATGCGCTTAGAATATGATAATAAAAATCTAACAGTCATCGTCTTCCCAGTTAAACAAGGTCAAAGCCTTAAACCTATCCATGAAGCTATGGACATGCTCCAAAATTACACCTATTATTGGAAATCAATCAAAGAAACATTGAAACAGCTTTATACTAAAGATCTTATCAAACAAGAACTAGAATCTAAACGTGATTTTATTCGTCAACTAATCTTCAGTTCAAACAATAAAACAATCTGTTTTAAAGAAGACGATGCAACATATAAACTCGAGATTCAACAAGACCGAGCCATTTATGATTATAATTATAATAGACAAATTACGTTTATCAAGAACGGAAACGACTTTAAAATCTCTCTTGAATATAGTAATTTACGGCACACAAAGATTGAAGATCTCAGAAAAACTATTCACGAATTAATCGATAAATTCTAGAAAGAAAGAAAAACTTATGCTAACATTCCAAAAAATCATCGACTTCGCGCGATCACAAAAGAAAGAAATCGTCGATCGAATCAAAGATGCTGACGAATGGTATCCTGACGACGACATTGACATTTCTGTTATCGTCGCAATCAGCGAAAATCTCGACAACAACGGGAATCATTACCTAATTCTTTCCGTTGATAAAGAATCCGACAACATTGGGCTTCCGCAATCAGTACATTTGTTCAGTTTCTTCGTCGACAAAGATTCGCGTAAATATTCTCGTAAAAAATTACTCAAAATTGTCGAAGAAAAATTGACTGCTTTTGAAAATAGCATCAACGCATTCGCCGATTAGAAAGAAAATTATGTTACAAACCATTAATTTCTCAAACGAATTCGATTTTAAAGCCATTCACGACTATATTAAACGAATTCCTAAAATTAAAAAACTCAAAAAGCATTCCGTGAAAATGACCATCTTTAAAGAATTCGCAACAGACATCGCAATGCCGATTAAATCCAATTCTATCGAAGACGGTCTAAAAATGCTCTATCAACAATATCACGATTCCGAAATGACACGTCCAAAAGTCGTAAATATCAACGAAACCAAAAACAAGTTAGTTATCACGTATATGCCGTTCTTGGACGCGCCGTATAACATTTCACTCAATGTAACAAAATAGAAAGGCTGATCATGTCTAAACTAACAACAGGGTTCTTTTGTGTGTTGATTTTTAACGTATTCGGCTATCGTTTTTTGAGAAACAACTCCAACTGTTTGCATAAAGAAGCTTGGATTCCAAAGATGCCCCTTATATAGTTTTTGCTTGTCTTCCGGATGAAGTTTGAACCACTCTCGAGCGGCAGCACCTTTAAAACTTTTAACAATACTCGACGGTGCAAATTTCGGTGGAAATGAAAGTACTAAATGAACGCATTCTGGCATCACTTCAACACTTTCGATTGTTGAGCCGTTCTTTTCAGCGAAGGACGCTAAAAGCATTTTTAACTCTTCTTGCTTTTCTGTTGTATTAAAAATGGATTTTCGATATTTGGTAACAAAGACCAAATGAAAATGAAAATCATAGACTGCTATTCTAGTCTCAATCATAGATGAATACCTCGTAGTTATTTATTTTAAAACTTTTTCTTGACATAATTATATCACATGTGGTATAATATTGTCAAGAAATAAATTAGAAAGCGAGTCGTCTTTATGCGAGCACAAACACCGAGTTTTGTAGTTTCGGTGAAACTTCATTTACCTAAACAGATTGAAAATTATTTAGAAAAAAGTTTTCGTATTTCAAATAGTGCTTACAATGAAGGACTGAGTCTTGGTCTTAAGCGTTTTGAAGCAATGAAGCGAAACCCCTATTATCAAGAACTGTTAAAAGCGAAACGTCTCGCTAAGGCTGGAATTGACAAATTAAAAAAAGCTAAGAAAAAGACAAAAGGGTTGATGCAACAAGTTAAATTATATAACAAAGCTCTTCTTGAATTAAGAAAGGCTTACGGTTTGACTGAATTCGGTTTATCTGCGCATTTGACCCAACAACGACGAAAAGAAGGTTCATCTTATCGACAGTTGAGTTTTAGTGAAATTCAAATTATTGCAGGTCAAGCAATGAAAACCTTAGAAAAAGTTCTTTTTTATCAAGTTAAACCGCACAAAGTAAGGTTTAAAAGTAAGTTTGATTTAGATGTTAGCTATAGAAACCGTACAAATAAAGAAGCAACACGTTTAGTGCCATCAGATAGAAAAGGCATAGCTTATCGACTTTACATCCATAAAAAGTCAACTTTTGTAGACATTCCAATCAAAGCTTTTAATGACTACCAACAAATGAGCTTGTTACGGTGTGAGAAAATCAAATATGTTCAAATCATTCGAAAAACCATCCGCGGAAAGAAGGTTTATATTCTACAAATTGTGTGTCAAGGAACGCCACCTTCAAAAGTAACAAAAGGAAACGAGGTGGTCGGGATTGACCCGGGAATTTCAACGGTAGCTTTTGCGTCACCAAAAGAAGTTGCTTTAGTCGATTTAGTACCGAAAAATATCGCTCAGAAAGAAAAACTCTTGAAACGATTCGATCAAGCAATCGAACGTAGTCGACGAGTCAATAATCCTGAATGTTATAACGAAAACGGTACTATTAAGAAAGGTGCACGATTTAAACGTCCGTCAAACCGACAACTACGATTGCGAAATCGAAGACGCAAGGTTTATCGCTCGTTATCCGAAGAACGAACCAAACTTCAAGGACAACTCATCAATCACTTGGTTTCACAAGCGTCTAGTATTAAGATGGAAGAATTGAATGTCAAAGGCCTTCAAAAACGGAATCGAGATATTCGCATCAATCCAAAAACAAATAGACCATTTAGCAAAAAACGTTTTGGAAAAGCCGTTTTTAGGGCAGCGCCTAGCGCCTTTAGAACAGCTCTTAAAACAAGAGCGTCACAATTAGGCATTGACTTTAAAATCATTTCACCTAGAAACGTAAAACCAAGTCAATACAATCACATCACTCAAACCTTTGAAAAGAAACCCCTTTCTACTCGAGTTTATAATCTATCGGATGAATATCCAGATGTACAACGTGATTTATATTCTGCCTTTCTCATTGGACATATTGAGGACGGTCACTATCAACAAACACAATTAGAACAGAACTTTCCTATTTTCTACCAACAAATGAAGGATTTTCTTCAACAACCACTTGAAACTAAGCGTTTAGCTTGGTATCTAAAATAACACTTTTGTCAAGGACAAGACCTTAACCCCGAGGGACTGACGCTCCTTCGTTACCGCACAAGACAGAACCTCTTCTTTCTAC
>ERZ773267.370-NODE-370-length-31536-cov-20.666084_pt1 | contig 31536 bp, 27 predicted proteins | sample MGYA00511959_ERZ773267 | MGnify/ENA primary metagenome ERZ773267 (study PRJEB29015, sample SAMEA2738165) | human oral metagenome | biome: human oral; feature: human-associated habitat; material: saliva | place: China | collected 2240 ... | reverse complement strand
GACATGACAATGCCGAGGAGAATGACCCAACCTCCACGCTTACGCGCGCGTGGCACTGCTGCGACCGAAGAGGGATCAACAGGCGCCTGCGCGGGTGGCGCGTAGCCCAGCGGCCCACCTGACGTACGCAAACGGATTCTTCCCGATTCTCCTTCACGAGGCAGTCGCCGGCTAGGACCGTCACTTTCCTGTGCAGCAGGCACTGCAGCGTCGTCGGAAGAAGACGACGAGGCCTCGACAGAGGGATCGAAGCGAGCAAAGCGCGGGGTACGCGCGGGGGCAACGACCTCGCCATACTGTTCCCAGGGAACCGAGGACGGAGAGGAAGGGGCTGCGCTCTCCTGCGATTCATCCTGCCACTGTGGCGAGCGCGCACCGAAACGCGGCTGATCCTCAGCGGCCATCGCGATCCAATCGCGAGATCGTCGCACCCAGGCGTTCCCGACGAAGCTCATCCACACCTGGAATCTCGAGAGGTTCAAGCTTGTGTCCACAAGCGCGTTCAAGGAGCAAATCAGCCAACTGCGGATTGCGGGCAAGAACTGGCCCGTGCAGGTAGGTGGCGATAATCGACCCCTGGACAGCGCCATCGACCGCTCGAGACTGTTCAGCTTCGCCCTCGCCGCCTTGACGATCAGCGGGCAAGATCGAATTGCCGTTACCGAAAAGAACCCTGCCCAAGGGACGTGCCAGCGGCCCTAGGCGACTGCCGCCACCGTGGTTCTCAAAACCTGTCAAGGGCTCGGTGAGCCCCTCAATTTCGGGTTGAACAACGAGTTCGCCAATGGAGCGCTTACCCTGTGGCAAGGTCGTGAGGTCCAGGAGTCCCAGGCCAGAAACCTTGCGATTACGCGCATCCGTGTACCAGTGACCAAGGATCTGCAAGGAGGCACAGATTGCGAGGAGAGGGCGACCGGCCTCGACCGCACGCTTCAGGCCAGAATCGGCGGTGAAGGTCTCAACTGCTAGCTCCTGAGCGGCGTCCTCTCCCCCACCGAGGGTGTAGATATCGAGGTCATCGGGGATTGCATCCCCCACACCGACGTACTCGATCCGGGCATCGATTCCGCGGCGGCGCGCACGCTCCGCCAAGACCAGAGCATTGCCACCGTCAGCGTAAGTCCCCAAGACCTCGGGAAGAAGAACACCAATTCTCAACGCGCTCATTCTGCTTCCTCCGCTTCACGATGAGAGTCCAAAACCCGCTTGAAGTCGCGCAGAGCCGTGTAGTTCAGCAAGATTTCAACGCGACCAGGGGTACATGCTCGAAGCGCTTCCATGGGTAAGGGGAAGAGTTCACAATGCACACCCGCATACTCCAAGCGCACCGCGAGATCAGCGCCGCGCTCACCACAGGCGTAAACCTTGCGTGCTGGCGCGCCCAAGACTGAGAAATCAACGTCCCACAGCCACGAGAGATCCTGACCGTCAGCAACCTGGCCGTTCACGGCAACGATCACCTGGTCGACGGCCGGATCAATCATGTACATGGCTTCTTGCCAGCCTGCGGGGTTCTTCGCCAGCATGAGTCGCGCCAGACGCCCGTGAATTTCGTAGGTCGAGTAGCGTCCCGCAACTTCTTCAACCTGTGACATCGCGCGGCACGCTGCCTGCGGGTCTACGCCCATCGCAACCGCTGCAGCCAAAGCCTCGAGAGCGTTCGAAAGGTTTGCGCGTCCAGGAAGGGACAAGCGAAGAGGAATGCGCAGCCCATCCTTTCGGCACGCAACAGCGGCAGGGTGAGCAGCATCGGAGAGATCTTCATCTTCAAGCCACCACATGGGTTCGGGACGCTGGTATTTCTCCAAGCCTTCTTCACCCGAAACGGAGGTCAAGGGAACCACTCGCCACGAATCATCGGAGTGGATCACGCGTCCACCCCGAGGAAATGCAGTCGAGTCCCCCATCCACGCATGTCCCGCTGCAACCCATTGAACATTGGGGCTATCCCAGGCAGCAGAGGCAATCAGCGGATCGTCGCAGTTCGCGATGACAATGCTGTCTGGATGCTCATTAACGGCCTTGCGCAGGCGACGCTCTACCGCTCCAATCTCACCCACGCGATCCAGTTGGTCACGCGAGAGATTCAGTAAGACGATCGCTTGAGGGTTGACGAAGCGACTGACCACCGGCATGTGCATTTCATCGACCTCGAGGGCAGCCAGCGGCGCGTGAGAACGCATAAGAGCGGTCGTGATTCCCGGCGTCATATTGTCACCGTTGGTATTGGAGGCAACCTCACCGATTGCAAAGAGAGCCGCGCGCAGCAGTCGAGTCGTGGTCGACTTTCCGTTCGTTCCAGAAACAACGGCGCTGCGGCGATGAGCAGCAAGATCGGCGAGCAAATTCGGGGCAAGTTTCAGCGCGACTTTGCCGCCGATCATTCCTCCCGATCCGCGGCCCAGCCTGCGCGATGCCCAACTGGCGCTTGTCCCAGCAGCAATTGCCACACGCGAACGCAAAGTCAATGAAGTCATGGAAACAACACTACATGCCTCCATGCCTCATAGCTTCTCCACAGCTTGGACATAAACCACACAGATTTGCGGTGGGCACAGTTAATGTCATGAACACGAACGCAGAACTCACCGCTCGCAGCGCAACACGCACACAGGCCTCGGCTATGAGCGCATTCGCCACCTCGGCGATGCGCAAGGCCACCCAGGCTATCCGCGCCAATGCACGAGTCCTGCGTTACCTGGCCTCGTCGCTTTCTTCCACCGCTGTGGACTACACGCTGCTCTTGGTCTTTAACGCGACGATCGGCGGCGTCTTCTTGCCGGTCGCGCTGGCACGCGTCTCTTCGTGCACGATGAATTACACAATGAACCGCAAGGTTTTTAACGCACGAGGCGGAGTTGTGGCAACCGCGATCCGTTACGCGATCATGGCGGCGAGCGTGATGACCATGTCCTACCTGATGATTCAGGCTTTGGTCTCCGCCGGAATGGCACTGTGGATGGCCTCGCTGACTGCAAGCAGTTCCTTGTTCATCGTGAACTACCTGGGGCAGAACTTCTTCGTCTTTGGCACCTTGGCTGATTTCCGCGTGTTCATTACCGAGGCCACCGCTTCCGTGAGCCTTTTCGCTTCCCGCGCAGCAACTGCTTGTGCGTCTGCGATCCGCGGAATTGTTGCTCGCCTGCGCGGACGCGAGCTGGTTTTAGCTGCCTAACTCTCATAACGAAAAACGGGGAGGTATCGCAAGATACCTCCCCTTACTCGTCGCCTCGAGGACCATCACCCGAGGGACGAGCTATCGTGAAACCACAACGGTTCCTTCGATGACCCGAACTCCTTCGGGTGACGCTTCAATGAGCGCGCGGACTCGCTGGTTACCAGCGGGCCTCCACGCGACCAGACCGTGATTTCTGACGGGCACCATGCCACGCCGAGTCTCCTCACTGCGCCGCGCATGTGCACGACGCATGGGGCGAATCTGACCATCCGGGCTTGCGACAAAAACTCTGTCGAAGACAGGTTCAAATTCTTCGACCCTTTGGGCCAAAGCGTCACGTTGCGCTCGCAGGCGATCAACTTCGTCTTCCAGCTCCATGATTCGCTGGATCCCAGCCAAGTTGATGCCCTCTTCCTGGCTGAGGCGTTGAATCTCCTTCAAACGCTCGACATCGCGTCGCGTGTAGCGTCGTCCGCGGCCCTTCGTACGAAGGGGTGTCACCAGGCCAATCCGATCGTATTGACGCAAGGTTTGCGGGTGCATTCCCGCGAGCTGTGCGGCAACGGAAATCACGAAGGTTACTTCATCTTGATGTCCCATCACGCACTCACCTTCTTCATGAGTTCTGCGCGCGGATCACTCTGATCAAGCGAATCCGCTAGCGACTTGATCGAATCCAGCTGCTCAGGGGTGAGATCCTTGGGGACCACCACACTGATGGTTGCCAAGAGGTCACCCGTGTCCTTCTTCGTGGCCACGCCGCGTCCCTTCAGACGCAGGGTGCGACCAGAATCAGAACCAGCAGGCACCTTGACAGTGACGGTCGAACCGTCGATCAAGGGAACTTCAACCTTGGCGCCCAGCGTGGCCTCGGCAAAGGTCACGGGCAGGGTCATCCGAAGGTCATTCCCCTCGCGGCTGTAGACCGGATCTTCCTCGACGTGGATCGTGACGATCAGGTCGCCAGTTGCTCCGCCATTAAGCGAGGCCTTGCCCTTACCGCGCAGTCGCACGCTCTGGCCGTCCTTGATTCCCTTGGGAACCTTGACGGTCATGGGCTTACCGGAGACTGCCAACTTGATGTTGACTCCGCTCAGGCTCTGCCTGAGCGTGATGCGCGTCGAGGCGTGCAAGTCTTCACCCTTTTGGGGTGCTTGCTGGTAGGACGTTCCATGCGCGCCGCCGAAGTCACCGAATTGAGAGGCGCCTGCGAAGGGTGAGGATCCCCGCGAAGAACCTCCACCAAAACCGCCGAAAGCGCCCAAGATGTCGTCCAGGTTGATACCTGCGCTGCCGTTGGTGGCAAAACGAACGTTTCCGCCGTTTCCACCACCGAAAGCTCCGAAGATATCTTCAAAGTTCACACCGGATGCTCCGGAGCCACCGGCACCGCCGCGGAAACCGCCGGCGCCCATCGCGCGAATCGCATCGTATTGCTGGCGCTGCTCAGGGTTGGACAGGACCGTGTAGGCCTCGCCGATTTCCTTGAAGCGCTCTTCAGCTTCGGGGTTGCCCTTGTTCTGGTCGGGGTGCCAGGTGCGCGCAAGTTTGCGGTAGGCCTTCTTGATTGTGGCCTCATCAGCATCCTTGCTTACGCCAAGGACCTTGTAGAAATCCTTTTGGAGCCAATCTTCTCCACTCACTGCGCGTCACCTCCTTTTTTGACTCTGCAGTTCGTTGAATGTTCCTTATTCAGGGTTGTACACCAGGACTTTCGCCGCGCGGATAATGGTGTCTCCGCGACGATATCCAGATTGCAAGACCTGTCCCAAGACCGGATGGTCCACGTCGGGATTGGGCTGAGCCATGAGCGCTTCATGAAGCATGGGGTCAAAATCGTCCCCCTCGTCTCCGAAACGTTCCAGCTCGAAGCGGGTGCGAAGCGTGTCTTCAAGCTTGTTCGCGATCGAGGCGAAGGGGCCGTCACTCAGATCCCCGTGCTTGCGCGCGGCCTCGATATCGTCCAAGACGCCGATCATGGCTTCCAGCACCTGGTCGCGTCCGGATTGGACGTGGCCGGCGACGGATTCCTTGGAGCGGCGAACGAAGTTTGAATATTCCTGGTTTAGGTTGTACAGGTCTGCGTGGGCGCGGGCGAGTTTTTCTTCTGCCTGCGCCACTTGGTCGAGAGCCTTGGACAGTTCACTGTCTTCGAGCTGCTCTTCGAAGTCCGACATGTCGACTTCGCCCGTTTCCTCGCCCTGATTGCTTGCCGAGGCCGCAGCCGCACCTGCAGCTGCACCCTCTTGAGCGTGGGGCTGGGCGTCGCCCGGGGTGGCCGGCTGAGAGCCGACCACCGGATCCTGGGCGTCGTCGGAAGTATTCGTGGGCTCGATGCTCACTTGTCGTCCTCGTCCACAACTTCGGCGTCGATGACGTCGTCATCGGAGGAAGAGGAGGAAGACTGCGAAGCGCCTGTTTCAGCGGCGGCCTGAGCAGCCTGAGCGTTCTGGTAGACCTCCTGGCCGATCTTCATCGCGGACTGGTTGAGCTTCTCAACGGAGCTCTTGACAGCCTCGATGTCGCTGCCCTTGAGGGCTTCCTTCACGGCGTCAAGGTCGCCCTGGACTTCCTGACGGGTCGCTTCGGAGACCTTGTCGGCGTCTTCCTTCAGGGTCTTCTCGATGGTGTAGACCAGCTGCTCTGCGGAGTTACGAATCTCAAGCTCCTCGCGGCGCTTCTTGTCGTCCTCTTCGTGCTGCGCGGCCTCGTTGACCATGCGATCGATCTCTTCCTTGCTCAGGGCGCTACCGCCGGTGATGGTCACCGCGGTTTCCTTGCCGGTTCCAAGATCCTTCGCGGAGACGTGAACGATACCGTTTGCGTCGATGTCGAAGGTCACTTCGATCTGAGGAACGCCGCGCGGTGCGGGAGCAATACCAGAGAGCTCGAAGTTACCGAGCGACTTGTTGTCAGCGGTGAACTGACGCTCACCCTGGAAGACCTGGACCAGAACCGAGGTCTGACCGTCGGCAGCGGTCGAGTAGACGCGCGATGCCTTGGTCGGGATTGCGGTGTTGCGCTCGATGACCTTATCCATGACGCCACCCATGGTCTCAATGCCCAGGGACAGAGGAGTCACGTCGATCAGCAGAACGTCCTTACGGTCACCCTGGATGACGCCGGCCTGCAGAGCTGCGCCAACTGCGACGACCTCATCGGGGTTCACACCCTTGTTGGGCTCGCGGCCACCGGTGAGCTTCTTGACCAGTTCGGCAACGGCGGGCATACGGGTGGAGCCGCCGACCAGGACGACGTGGTCGATCTCGCTAACGGAGATTCCTGCGTCCTTAATGACCTTCTCGAAGGGGGTCTTGGTGCGAGCGAGCAGATCCGCGGTCATTTCTTCGAACTTCGCGCGGGTGAGGGTCTCGTCCAAGTGAACGGGGCCATCAGCAGTGACCGAGAGGTACTGCAGCGAGATGTTCGTGCTCATGGCGCTGGACAGTTCCTTCTTGGCCTGCTCAGCTGCTGCACGCAGACGCTGAAGAGCAACCGGGTCCTTGGACAGATCTGCGCCATCCTTGGACTTAACCTGCTCGATCAGCCAGTCAACGATGCGCTGATCCCAGTCATCGCCACCAAGGCGGTTGTCGCCTGCGGTTGCGCGGACCTGAATGGTGGAGAAGCCGTCGTCGTCCTTGCCGATTTCCAGCAGGGAGACGTCGAAGGTACCGCCACCGAGGTCGAAGACCAGAATGAGTTCGTCTTCCTTACCCTTTTCGAGGCCGTATGCCAGTGCCGCTGCGGTGGGTTCGTTGACGATACGCAGGACGTTCAGGCCTGCGATCTGACCGGCATCCTTGGTTGCCTGACGCTCCGCATCGTTGAAGTATGCGGGGACGGTGATGACCGCGTCGGTGACGGGTTCACCGAGGTAGTCTTCCGCGTCCCTCTTGAGCTTGGAGAGGATTCGTGCGGAGATTTCCTGAGCGGTGTACTTCTTATCGTCAATGCTGACGGTCCAGTCAGTCCCCATGTGGCGCTTGACCGAAGAGATGGTGCGATCAACGTTGGTGACCGCCTGACGCTTGGCGATTTCGCCAACCAGGACCTCACCGGTCTTGGAGAATGCGACGACCGAAGGGGTCGTACGTGTGCCTTCTGCGTTTGCAATGATTGTGGGTTCTCCGCCTTCGAGCACTGCGATAGCGGAGTTCGTGGTACCGAGGTCAATACCTACTGCGCGTCCCATAATGAGTTTCCTTTCATCAAAGCGTGGTGGAAATTGTCGCCGAGGCGATACCGCGCTTTGTACGTCTTCTGTTGTGGTGGCCGAGGATATCGACCTCCAGACCACCTTGAGCCTGTTGCACTCAAGTTTAGGGATCAAGCCTCACACCCGCAAGCGCTACACCCAACCTTGAGTCTGACATACTCAACTTTTTTTGGAGGGTTTTATTCCCTGTTTTCCAAAATTTCCTGCTTCTAATTGGCGGCAACGCCAATTACCATTGAAAGTCCGCGGAAAAGTCAGGATTCATTCCGCGGAACTTCTCCATATCGCGACGCTCTTTCTTCGTCGGGCGCCCACTCCCGCGTTCACGCTGGGCGAAGGCGACCCCCAGCCGAGGCCTCGGTTCGCTGAGATCTTCGTAGCACAGTTTCGCGAAGGGATACCCCAGGCGCTTCACAATAAGCTTGCGAACAATAAGGACGCGGTCAAAACCCTCCACCCGCAAACGAACCTCATCACCCACGCGCACCTTCTGGGCAGCTTTTACTGATTCCCCATTGAGCTTGACGTGTCCGGCGCGCGCAGCCGCCGTTGCCTGAGAACGCGACTTCACCTGGCGAGTTGCCCACAGCCAGGTGTCAATGCGCATGGTTTCGCCACTCGCGAGCGCCCCCTGAGGGACCTCACGCGGTTCATCAACTGCGCTCACGCCCGGCTTTTCACTCATGGCAGCATCTTAACTCCCACGCGCTTGCAGCCTTCTTACTCCCCCACCGCCCGCACAAGTGGCGTTCCGCCACTCAGCGCCCACTCGGCCTCGTTTGTGGCAAAGAAGGGAGCAAGATGCCAAGATGAAGCGATGGAGTGCGAACATTTAACAAGCGGGCAGTGTCATTCCTGTCCGCTGATGCCCACTCCCTATGATCTTCAGCTTGCACGGCGTCAAAGCGCGGTCGAAAAGATCCTTGCCGACATCCCGCACGCATCCGCCATGCAGTGGCTCCCTCCTGCGGCCTCGACACCTTCTCACTATCGAACGAAGGCAAAGTTCGCGGTCGGCGGCACAACCGAGCATCCGACTCTGGGCATCACCGGCCCAGCGCCCGCATACGAAGGTGTCGATCTTCCTCACTGCATCGCTCACACCGACGTCATCGCTCGCTGCATTGACCCCCTCAAGGAATTCATCAGGAACACCGGCATTGAGCCCTACAACATCGCGAAACGCACGGGCGAACTCAAACAGATTCTTGTGACCCAGGGCTCCGCTGAAGCTCTGATGATCCGTTTCGTGATGCGATCAAAGCGCGAACTGGCGAAACTGTGTTCTCGCCTGCCTCTTCTGCAATCTCTCATCCCCACGCTCCAGGTCGTCACCGTCAACATCCTTCCCATTCATGCGGCCCTTGTTGAGGGCGATGAAGAAATTGTGATCTCCGAGCAAACGACCCTTCCCATGCTCGTTGGCGATGTCGAACTGCATTTGGGGCCGAGGTCTTTTTCGCAAACCAACACGGGCGTGGCCTCGGAACTGTATCGCCAAGTCGCGCAGTGGGCGCGCGACAGTGGCGTCACCTCGCTGTGGGATCTGTACTGCGGAGTGGGCGGTTTTGCCCTGCATGCGGCGCTTGGCGGGGTTAAGCGCGTAAGCGGCGTTGAGATTTCTCCCGAGGCCATCGCCTCGGCCCAGCGCACCGCCGCCGATGCTGGGGTGAGCGATCGTGTAACGTTCATGGCCGCAGACGCCGCACAGTGGGCTTTCGACCAGGGCATTGATGCCACTCCCGAGGCGGTCGTCGTCAATCCCCCACGGCGAGGCATCGGTGGGGCTTTCGCAGAGTGGATTAATGATTCACGCGCGCACTACGTGATCTATTCCTCGTGCAACCCCAAGTCGCTTGCGAGCGACTTAAAACGAATGCCAAATTACGCCCCACTGCAGGCGCGGCTCTTCGATATGTTCCCCCACACCGAACACATGGAGTGCGCGCTGTTGCTGGAAAAATTGCCCTAGTGTGGCGGGGACGTCGAGTCCGCGGTGGTGCAGATGCGGATCACGTGTGCGCGATGTGACCGCGCCTTGTAGAACATTCAATCCAAAGCTAAGCTCGTCAATAGACGATGTGCTTTTGTATCAACAATGAGTACACTGAAAAAATCCTGAATCACGACGTTTTAAACACGCATCAAAAACTGGGGGACATAATGAAGAAAAGCCGGAGAGTTCTGGCTACAGGCGCTGGGCTGGCCCTTTTCGCCGCAGGTACGGTAACAATGTTTGCGCCTCGCAGCGCTCAAGCCGATGACCAGGCCTTCCCTCTTTCGCAGTACGCCTCTTCTACAACGACGACTGTGTGTAATACCGATCCTGTGATCACGACCTATCACGGTACCGTCGTAGTAAATATCCCGATCACCACGCTTCTTGCAGGCCACGAGGCCGAAATCCGCGCTGCAGCTGCGCAGGGGCTCTCCCCCCACGATTCCGGTAGCTCCTTCAACTCCGACATCACACTGACCGTGAGTGTCCCTGAGGAAGTCAATTTGGGGACGTCTCGCGCGAAATCTACCTCGTCAATGCTCGCCTACACCTGGTTCTCCCCCAACTCTGACCGCACACAGGTCACTGCGAACATCCAGTTCAAGGATCTGAACTGGCAGCAGCTGCTCGACATCTACGATGCAGAGAAAGCCAACCCCGGCCAGCACACGATCAAGGTCCAGGTCCCCTATGCCGTTGGCACCACTGACCCCACGGCAGCGACTCGACTGGCCAGCGAACAGGTTACCGTTACAGGTAAGTTCAATTTCTTCGCTTCATCAACCACCCCCGCTCAGGTCTTTAACTTCGACACGAAGACCCTGACGCTGGCGGAGTCGCCTACCGACTGCTTCGCGTCCGCACCAACCCGGACAACGCGCTGGGTTGATGAAGAGGACGGCCACGACTTGCAGCCCCCGAAGACCGGACCGAACTTCTTCCAAGCCGCAGGAATTCCCGACTACGAATTCTCCACCTGGGAGCTCTCTTCGGATCGCTTGACCGGCATTTACAAGTACAAGAAGGCTTTCGGCTCTCTTCCGGTCAACGGTGATGACCCGGCGATCGACACCGATTTTAAAATCGGCACCGATGAGAACCCCCCAACTCAGAAGGAAGAGATCCACGCCGAGAATAAGAACTCGCTTCTGACCATCGAGAACGTCGTTCACCTGGACGACCTTCGCGGCGGACGCATTGCGGATCTCCTCCAGAAATACGACGAGACTCCCAACGCTTTCGACGATATTGCGCTGAAGAATGCTCACTTGGGCTTCACAACCCAGATCACTCTTCCTGCACAGCTAAAGTTTTCTGACCCCTCGGCCATCTCGGTGACCGGGCTTCCCCAGGGCTTCTCAGCGAAGACAGTGGCAATTAATGGACAGACCGCAACGGTCACCGTTGACTTCGATAACCCCGATCAGATCACCACCATTGAAGCCCTCAAGGATGCGATGGCGGGGCTTCAAGGTGAAGCGGTGATCACCATTAAGAAGATTGCCTTCACTGATTCCGCAACTGCCGATTCGGATTACACGATCGATCACCTCACGCAGGGCACTATCTCGGTTGATGTCGAGAAGCAACTCGGTGCCATCGTCATACCCGGGCAGCCTTCACCCGCATGCCCTCCGACTATGGGCGAATACGAAACTGTCGAACCGGCCGAGCCTCACCCTGTTCTTGGAACAGTATTCGATCCCCCGTCGCCTGCTTGTCCTCCTTCGGACATCCCTTTTAGCGCCGGATGGAGGCTCCCCATGACCGGCCCTTCTGCCGGATGGGACGAAGCTCCGCTCATGAAGCACACCTTGAAGTACACGACCAGCGAGTCGCATCCCTACGTGACGCGCCTGTCCTTTAAGCCTGGTCCGACGCCGACACCGACGACGGTCACGCCCTCGGTTCCTCCCACGCCTGCAACGCAGCTCGCCAAGACCGGTGCTATCACCGGTGGAGTGCTGCTGCTCGCTGCCGGGACAAGCGCTATTGGCGCCGCGACAATGCGGAAGAAGCGCTCGTAATTCGCATTTCATAGTCATAAGGCGGGGGGGCCGGGGATTCACCGGCACCCCCGCCTTATGTGTGGTGGGGAGCTGCCCCTCAGCTCAGCTCCCCACCGGGATACTCACCTCAATTCATGCGCCGCCTGCGCAGCGCATAGCCCGCAGCTGTCAGAAGGGCAGCACTGATCAAGATCGTGCTTGTTTCGCCACCTGTGCGAGCAAGAGATAACTTCTTGCCCTTGCGAGTGCTCTTCTTCTTTCCATCCTTTGCCGAGGCCGTGCCCGCTTGCTCTTGAACAGCGGAGCCAGCCTGCTGTGCGCCGCTTTGAGAAGGATCGGCGCTAGGCTGGGTACTTGGATCCCCGCTTGGCTGGGTGGTGGGATCCGTTGTCGGCTGAGTACTTGGATCCGTCGTTGGGTCCGGAGTTGGGTCCGGAGTCGGTGCCGGCAGCGAGACGCTGAGGGCAGTGCTCAAGCCAATGCGTGCGTTCGCCCGCATTGTTGTGCATGCCTCCGGAGTCGGATCAGCCATGCAATCCACGCCAAGAAGATCGTTGGTCGTAGGACGCTCGATCTTCACCATGCGGAGATTGTCGAATAAGACCGGCGCATCGCCCTCATCAGCGGCGATGGTGAAACGTACCTTCGTTCCATCCTTCGTGACCGTGAAAGTCACAGGAACGCGTTGGAAGGAACTAGGATCGCTATTGGTCCGGTGCTTCTGATCCGCAGCCATCCAGTTTTCGGCCCAGGTCCGGTCAATGACGGTCTCTGGGTTTGCAGCAGGATCGGTATCGTTCACCGTCTGGACATCCAGATAGTTCTGTCCGACCAGTCCTTCAGCATTTGTATTCACCGTCAGCGCTTGTTCATCATCCAAGGAGCGAGCACGGCGTGCGCTTCGCGTACCAACACTGCGGTCGCTACCCGAAACAGCCGCGCGCGTCGTTCCATCAGGAACAAGAACACCCAGCTCGGCAATTGCAAGTAGGCCATCGGGTTGGTCGGCCTTGGTCTTGTAATTGCTCAGGACTCGGATGCGAACATACTTCGCGTTCACGGCCTCGTCGAAGGTAATGCGCTGAGCAAGAGCCGTGTTTCTCAAAGTGCCTTCGGCGACCTTCTGATTGATGTTCGCTGCGTCTTGGCCAACATAGACCTCGTAGGCCTTGGGCCGGCCATTAGCTTGCCCCGCGCGTCCTGCGATCGACAGGCCGCCGATACTCACCGGCTGTGCGCCAGTGGGATCGTTTCCTTCGAAGAGTGCGAGATCAATCGTGCTGGGGTGATCGGTGAGGTTAACCCAATCCTTGTCGTAGAAGGTCGTCAGGTCCTTGTCGAACATGTTCGAGGCCGGGTTCCCTTCGTAGGCAGCGGGTGCGCTGACCAGCTGGAGGGCTCCCGTGTAGTCCTTAAGCGTCAGAGTCGGAGTGGGCTCAGGGGCGGGGGTGTCACCACCCTCGGTAGCGTTTCCACACAGGACGCGGGCATTACCCCAGTTCGCGTGGTCGTTACCGTTGCCATTGCCGCCGTCTCCAACGATCAAGCGGATGTACTTCATCCCTCGAACATTGCCCGAGATGTCCCTCGGTTCGCTTCCTCCCCTGATGACCGAAGTTTCTGGAACGACATCGGACCAGTTGGAACCGTCAGCGCTACCGATGACGTGGAAGGTCACTGAGCCACTCCACTGTCCATCCTGCACGCCAACCGTTGCCTTGAAGGTTGTGCACTTTCCTTCCAGTTCGAAACCGAGGTCACTGGGAGCGTGTGCGCCCAGACCCTTGGCATAGGGCTGATCATTCATCGAGATCGGATCACCGTCTCCTGCTTGATCTTCACCGACCTCGCTATCACGTTCGACAGGTCCCCAGCCGTTGGAGTTCCACGTCGATGAGAAGGGGATATCAGATAGGTAGTTGACGGCATTGGATCTGATGGATCCCAGGGCTGTCACACTCGTTGTGCCCACAGCGGTACGGTCCTCATCACCGATCCGGTAGTGGGCCTGGTGCGTCAAGGTGACGGCATTGCCGCCGGCCCCTTCGGGAATGCTCACTGTCCACGTGGTGGTGAAGGTTTCTCCCTTGGCAAGAGTCTCGGCAGTCGTGGGCGAAGTCGCCTGTGCGCTCCACCCAGCCGGAAGACTCAATTCGCTGCGGACATTGGTGACGTCCGCGGACTCATTATTCACCAAGGTCGTTGTCACTTGGACGGTCTTGCCTTCGATCGCGCTTCCCTGGGTTGCGATGCTCGCAGCAGCGCAGGCGGGGACGTCGGCGGTTGTTCCAAGATCTTCGACTCGGAAGTTATCGATCGAGAAATCGTTTCCTGACTTTCCTCCCTGGACGTTGTAGAGGCCAACCCAGTAGGAGCCGCAAGCACCAACATTGAGTTCTTCAACGAAGTGCGAGGGCCTCTCCGTTTGGGGAAGGAGCGTCGAATCGAGATAGTTCGCACTGACTCCGTCAGCTCCCGCAGAATCGTATGCGGTGACCCAGTAGTATGAACCGCTCACGGCGTTGTCGTAATCGTAGGAAATACGGTAGCGGTGTCCCGCCTGCAGATTCACGGTCTGCGGAACAGTCCGGTAGACAAGACCGCCGTTTTCTTCATGGCTCTTCAGCGACCAGTGTCCCGCGATCGCATCATCCGTCGCCTTTCGTGAACGATCGGGAAGGACTCCGCCTCGTTGAGTGTAGGGAGCGTTCAGCGAGGCCAGGACTGTGCGCGGGTCCGTGATATTGCCGGCGTCGCCCTTGACGAAGGGGCCCCAGCCTTCCGCAATATTCTCGAAGTCCTCAAATACTGTCGTCACAGGCTTGTCTCGAGTAGCCCCCAAGTCCCCATTTCGCTGCTGCGATCCAGCGTTTGTCACTCCATCTCCCGAGGCGGAAATAGTGACCTTGCGGGTCTTTCCATTGTTGATTTGGAGCCACGCGCTGCCCTGGTAGGTTCCTGCGTTCAGGGTCATCTCTTGGGACAGCGAGGCCTTGCCTGCACCCAGTTGCGCGACAGGATCACCGTGAGGATCCTTCACGACGCTCACTGAACCAGCCGTTGTGTAGCCACTCAAGCTTCCCGAGTTAAATCCGGGATCAGCGAAGACGGTTCCTGCACCCCATGCGGGGGTTGAGACGGCTGCGGGAGCGTTTTCTGGAACCAGCACGAAGGCCGTGTGGTCACGATCGCTTTCAGCCACTCCGTCATAGACCGAGGCCGGGATGGTGACCTTTCCGCCGGAAATAGCCAGATCAGTGACCTTCACGCGTCCTTGATCGGTGAGTCGGTAGAGAGCCAGAGACCCAACACCTTGGTACGACTTCGTCAGCGTCCACTCCGTCGCAGTTCCAGCGGGGTTGTAGTAGTACAGGCGATCTGCCCCGGCAGAAGTTCCGTTGTCCTTCCACGGCAAGAGGTAGCTATCGCCTCGAAGGACTGTTGCCCCGTCGTAGACAAATTCACGCGAGGAAGACATGTCTGCCTGAATCGTCCCAACGACGTAGCTAGCCTCTGTTTGAGCAGTAACCGCCGTCGCCCCTGAAGCCACCGTTCCATTGGCAAATGTGTAGGTGTGCTTCGTCTTGCCATCCCCTGCATCCGCGGTGTCGTAGCGCATGATGCGAGAGTTCTGGAGGAACTTGCTGGGCAGGTTGTTTGACCAAATATTGCGATAGAACGCGTCTTGGTCTTGGTGGCCAGTCCAGCCTTCGAACTCGACAATCTGGGGGTAGCCCAAGACAACGTTCGGGTTCCAATTGTCCTTATTCGCATTATCGACGAAGCGGATGACCTGGGAGTTCAAGCCCTTGTTGGTTGCACCACCGTAGTGCTCGTCATTCGACCAGTGTGACCACAGCGAGTGCCTCTCGAAGCGGTCTGCCCATTCAGATCCGACTTCCCATCCCATCTTGTTGAGTTCGTTGCCCAAGCGGTCAGCTTGCCAGCCCGAACCGTAGTAGACATCGATGTAGATCCAGCGGAAATTCGGGTACTTGCTTAAGGGGAATTGATTGCGCAATTCCTGGAAGCGATTAACGGCACCGCCATTGCCCAAGTCGTCACGCTGATTGACGTAGTAGGACTGGTTGAGCCAGTTCCACCCGCGGCCACCGGTGAAGGGAAGAGAATGGAAAGAGTTTGCTTCCGGGTAGGCCTCGGTCGTATTGACGTGAACGCCGTAGATCGCATTGACATCCTTCGTGCTGGCGAAGAGGGTGCCGAAGTCGGCCTCGCCACCGGCGCGAGTATTGATGTTACCGCCGTAGTCCATGTGGCCCGAATCATGGCCTTCAGAGGCATAGCCCTTGACCATGACGCGCTGCCCCAGGCCGTCAGTCGCAAGGCTCACGCGCTTGACGTCATCGGCGATCTGGAGGAAAGGATGCGTTGCGGCCGAACCGAAATCGAAGGGAATGTGGGTGACAACCCACTTATGATTGTCGGCTGCGCCGGTGATCTCGGGAGTGATATCCGCATAGGCAACTGCGGCATCTTGCCAATCAACGCCGCCCGAAGAGTTCGCGTCTCCTGTGAAGACAAGTGTCGTGTAGGGGCGTTCTTCGTCCCCAATAGCATCCGTCGCGGCCTCGGAACGGTAGGTCCACTGACCGTTTTGCGCGATCAGAGTCTTGATGCCGTTTTGTTCGATAACTTGGCGCTTCCACCTGGAATTCCAGTTGTTTTCATACCCGTGGGGCTGGTCGTAGGTCGCGTTGGTTTCCATACCGACGGCGACCTTATTGGTGTTGACCATGAGGTAGGCGCTGGGTTGTTCGTAGTAATCAATGGGCGTCGAGGCGGTGATGCTGGCAAAAGTATCGTCAACACCCGCATAGGAGTCGCCATTGGCTGCGCCTCGGGAGACTCCCGTGATGCCACATGCGTATGCTCCGCCTTGGTCTGCATTTACTGAGACGAGGCCGTGGCCGGGAATTTCCACCGTGTGCGCGCCGCTCATCTCAGTGATGCGGAAGGTCAAAGTCGGTCGCTTTGCACCCTCCGTTCCTTGGGAGTGGGAGGTGATTTCCTGTACCTCGATCTCGGCTTTCATCGTGATCTCACTGCCGACGAAAGTTACCGTGTAGGCGACTTTCTGGTCGGAAACACGCTGCGCTTCAACAGTGTTGACGGTGTATTGGTTTCCGTCGATCGTGACCTGGTGAAGCGTTTCCGCGCGGCCGCCAACGGGGTTTCCCGCAAAGGTATATCCGGTGACCTGTGGGAATTCGTGCGAGACCGTTGCACGAAGTTGTCCCGCGCTAATGGTCGTGGGCGCGTTGAGAATAACGGGGGTATCTGTTGCACCTTCAGTAGCATGTGCAACCGCTGATCCCGGAAGGGACAAGGCGAGTGCCCCAAGGATGGCCAGGGGTCGCCAAAAGACGCGTTTGTCTATCATCGTGTCGGGCTCCTTTGCCTAGACGTGACTCATCTATCTTCCAGCGAACATTCATCAAATGCAAGGAGTTTTTGAGAGGTATTTGTTCCACAGGTGGAGCACAGCTTGTCCATAATCCCTACAGAAACCGGCCGTGAATTCTAGGGGCATGAACAAGAATGACTTCCCCGCTCCGGCCACTCCTTCGGCCGATGACCTTGCCCGTTCCTTCGCTGCCCGCCAGCAAGCAGCCACCGCCCAGGCCACTCAGGCAAGCTCAGCCTCGGCCTCGGCAGAACACAATGCTCCTACCCAACGCACCCGCCCCGCGAAGCGTCGCCGCAAGGGACTGCGCAACGGAATCATCGCGGGTGCAACCGCGATCACGCTGGCCCTGGGCGGCACCACCGCGTGGGCCCTCAACCGCTACGTGATCGACCACGTTGAAGTCACCAGTGCTTCTTCGTACGAGGCCGCGCAGGGCAACGCGCAGACAACTTCTCTGAACACGGATAGCGCAACAATCACCTCGGATACCTACACGAACGGAAACACCAAGATCTCCGTCAAGCAGGTCCAAAACAACGGCGTCACCTATTACGTCGCCGATGTCCAGCTCTCCGACGCGACTGCTCTGCGTTCCGCTTTCGCAAACGATCAATTCGGCGCGAATATCACGGACCTCGTCTCCTCGATAGCAACGGATAATAACGCGGTCTTCGCTATCAACGGCGACTACTACGGTTTCCGCTCGACCGGCATCGTGATCCGAAACGGAACGATCTACCGCGATAGCGGCGCTCGTCAGGGCCTAGCCATCTACAAGGACGGCACGATGAAGGTCTACGACGAGACTTCGACCAACGCTCAAACCCTGGTCAACGAGGGCGTGTGGCAGACTCTCTCCTTCGGTCCGGCTCTTTTGCAGGACGGCCAGGTGATCAGCGGAATCGACAACCTGGAGATCGATACCAACTTCGGTAACCACTCCATCCAGGGCAATCAGCCGCGAACCGCAATCGGAATCATCGACGACAACCACTTTATTTTCGTCGTTGTGGATGGACGTTCTCGTACGTCAAGCGGCGTAACGATGAGTGGCCTAGCGGAAATCATGCAGAGCCTGGGCGCAAAGACCGCCTACAACTTGGACGGCGGCGGCTCTTCTGAAATGTGGTTCAACGGCCAAGTCGTCAACAACCCCTCTAACGGTGGCGAACGCGCTACCTCCGACATCATCTACATCACGAAGGGAGCTTGAGCCATGTACGTGTTAATTCCTGCTTACCAACCGGATGCACGGTTGCCGCGTCTCATCCTTGAGCTGCACCGAGCTGATTCAGCAATGCGCATTGTTGTGGTCGATGACGGTTCCGGCGAAGAATACCGGGAGATCTTCGATGCCTCGCGCACTGCGGGCGCACACGTCATCTCCTACGAAGGTAACCGCGGTAAGGGCTACGCACTTCGGGCTGGTTTCACCTACATTTACGAGCATGCCCAAAGCCTTGGAATCAATGACTGCGTTGTGACTGCAGATGCCGATGGCCAACACACACTGGTGGATATCTTCCGCGTGGGCCAGGCCTGCGCGACGTCCAATCAGAGTGTCCTGGGCGTCCGCGAGTTCGTCGGTCATGTTCCGGCGCGTTCGAGGATTGGAAATAGTGCGACCTCTGGGCTCTTTTGGCTTGCAACCGGCTGGAAGCTCAAGGACACCCAGACTGGACTCCGTGCCTTCCCGATTGATCTTTTGCCGACCTTGATCGATATTGAGGGCGATCGTTATGAGTATGAGCTCCGTGTTCTTTTGCAGCTTGCGAAGTACCGTCATCCGGTGACACAAATCCCGATTGAGACGATTTACGAGGCCGGCAACCCGACCTCTCACTTCCGCCCGCTGCAAGATTCCGCGCGAATTTGGGCCCCGCTCCTGAAGTTCGCTGCTTCTTCTGGAATTGCGACCATTATCGACTACGTTTTGGTTCTTCTCCTGAACGCGATTACGGGGACTTTGCTCTTCCCCGTTGTTGCTGCTCGTTTGGTCAGTGCTTCGGTGAACTTCGCAATGAATCGCCACGTTTTCGAGGCCAAGGGAACCTCCCTGCGCCGCAGCGCTATGCGTTACGCTTCCCTTGCCCTTGCGGTCGTCGCCGGCTCCTACATCATGCTTTCCGTGATGACGAGCGTGGGAGTGCCGCTATGGCTGGCAAAGATCATCGCTGACACGACGATGTATCTGGTCTCCTACTCCGCGCAGAGCCGCTATGTCTTCGCTCCGGAGAAGGAGACGGCCTCCGGGCAAGAAAACACTTGTGGCCACTCTGCCTCTGTCCAAGCCGCGGCAGTGGATCTGCAGGATTCCAAGCCCGAGGCCTCGCTTCCGACCCCTGCAACGCCCACGTCGGCAGCTGTGCACTCATTACGCGCACGTGCTGCAGTGGGTTCACATAACGATACATTTCGCTTGAGCCGCGCCTCCTAGAGGAGCCCTCGCGCGCTATCCTCAATGGCATAACTTTGGCTCATGTCCACGCACCAATTAAGGAGCACCCATGCGTATCGAGATTCTGAATACGCTTCCCGATTCTTCTCACGATCAGGTTCACGAGGCCTTCGACCGTTTGCTTCCGCAGCTGTCATCCTCTGCGCAGCCCTTGTCTATGGAACAGATTAAGGAGCTTTTTGCCCAAGAATGCCTGCACCTGGTGTGCGCCGTTGATGATGAGGAGAAGATCGTGGGGATGCTCTCCCTGGTCGTCTTTGATATCCCAACGGGAAGGCGCGCGTGGATTGAAGATGTTGTAACAGATCAGGCCGTGCGCGGACAGGGCGTTGGTCAAAGTCTTGTGGAAGCCGCAGTGGACCACGCCAAGGCGTTGGGGGCTCGGACAGTCGATCTGACATCCCGGCCGACGCGAGAGGCGGCGAACCGCCTCTACCGTCGGGTTGGTTTCCTTCAGCGCGAAACCAACGTCTACAGGAAGTCGTTATAACCGTGTAGACCCAGAATGTGGGGTGGGGCAGCTTAGGCTGCCCCACTTTTCTTTTAGAGAATCGTGTCGGAGATGACGTTCAGGATCCTCAGCAAGGTATCGCGGTCACTGCCGTCTACTGCACTGAGAAGCCCGCTGCGGATTGCGCTTGCGAAGACACTATTAGCGGCCTCGTAGGCCTTGCGCCCCTCGGGGGTGAGGCACACAAGAACGGAACGTCGATCCGTTGACGATCCTTCTTTACTGATGAAGCCCTTTGCGACAAGACGGGAGATCGCGCGGCTGGTTCCAGAGCGCGTTAACGAGACAAGGGCCCCAAGCTCTCCAGAACGCATGGGCTGTTCTCCATTAGCAAGCTCATCGAGCATTTCAAACTCGATTAAAGCCAAAGGAGCGCTCTTGCTAATTTCGGAACCCAAGGCGCTCTGAACAGCACGCGTAACAGAACTCCACGCGTGCCAAAGCTCAGCTTCGCTCTCATCAAGGAGAGTCTCATTGCTTTGAGTAATCACCCTTTCAATTTATCAGCCTCAGAGAAATAAAACTACCCCCTGACCTGCGCAAATGCGCAAATAAACCGGACGGATTTTCATCGAAGTATTACAAACTAATATGATCTGACAACGATTGCATCTAAATAATTGAACAAAGTTGTTTTAGTGTCATCTCGCCTTTACTGAAACGAAGCGGGAGCCAATATATGCGACTCAATATTTACCATTGCACATATGTTCACCCGTTTCTGAATAAAATGTGCAGCGTAAAATGCAGGTATGACACCACGACTTGAGTCTAAAAATCCAGAACTCGACTCCAATACTCTTGATTATCTCCATTTCCTAGCTGATTCCCCGACGCCCTATCACGCGGCTTCCCTCGCCGCTCAGCGCCTCGAAGACGCGGGATTCACCCGCCAAAGCGAAACAGAACCCTGGGACGCAAGCCCCGGTGGACATGTTATGGTTCGCGGCGGAGCCGTCATGGCATGGGTGGTTCCCCAGAACGTCAGCGATGCGACAGGATTCCGAATTGTCGGAGCACACACAGACTCCCCCGCTTTCACCCTTAAGCCCTCACCTCAGACCACGACAGGCGATGGCTGGGGGCAGATCGAGGTCGAGGTCTACGGCGGGATGATCATGAATTCCTGGCTCGATCGCGAACTATGCGTTGCGGGTCGACTGATCATGGCCTCGGGAGAAGAAATCCTGGTCCGCACAGCACCATTGGCACGCATTCCTCAACTCGCAATCCACCTCAACCGAGGCGTCAACGACTCTTTGCACCTCGACCCCCAGAAACATCTGCACCCCGTATGGACGGTCGACACCCCAGATGCCTCGCTGATGGACACGATCGCCCGCGCTGCTGGTCTGGAAAACGCAGACGAGGTCGTTTCCTTCGACCTGATCTGTACGCCCTCACAAGGTCCCGCTACCTTTGGTTCGGAGGCACAATTTGTTGCCGCTGGACGCCAGGACAATCTCTCTTCGGTCCATCCTGCATTGACGGCACTGGAAGACATCGCAGGGATGGGCATTCCTGAAGGCGGAGACATTATTGTCTTGTCGTGCTTCGACCATGAAGAAGTGGGTTCCGAATCGCGCACAGGCGCGGCCGGCCCGATCCTCGAAGACGTTTTGCGTCGCACTGCTTGGGCGCTTGGACGTGATGAAGACGGCTACGCGCGCATGATTGCTTCGTCTACTTGCGTGAGTGCCGATGCTGCGCACTCGGTGCACCCGAATTACCCCGAGGTGCACGATCCTTCGCATCACCCGGTCATGGGCCGCGGCCCGGTCATCAAGATCAACGCGAAGCAGCGCTACGCAACAAACGGTGTGGGTATCGCCCTGTGGAAGCGTGCATGCACACGTGCAGGAGTCTCTTCACAGGACTTCGTATCGAATAACGCCTCGCCCTGTGGGACAACGATCGGCCCAATCACCGCAACGCGTCTGGGTATCGAGACCGTTGACGTGGGTGTTGGATTGCTCTCTATGCACTCGGCTCGCGAGATGAGCCACGTCCAAGATCTTCTTGATCTTCGCAAGGTGTTGGCTGCCTACTGGCTTGGCGCCTGATTGATTGACATGCCGTGGTGCCCGGGTGAGTTCTCACCCGGGCACCACATTTTCACCTCTTAGTTAAACGCAGCAGCGAGCTCGCCGCTCAGCGCGCGCGCAATCGTCCGCCTGAAGCGTTCATTTATCGGCGGAAGCTCATCGCCTCGAACAAAAGCAGCTTGAGTATTTTCCCCATCGGCCGGGAAGGGTTCTCCGTCCTCCCACTCGCACGCAAACGCCAAGTCAAGGTAGGTTGTTTGGTCCCCATTCTCATAGATCACAGGACCCACGACTTCGACGCTGATCAGACGCTGTGCACGTGCCTTGCAGGCCGTCTCTTCGAGGATTTCGCGACATGCGGCTTGAGCGGGCTCCTCTCCCGGATCGATAATCCCGGTCACTGGAGTCCACTGATGGTTGTCTGCGCGTTGGACAACCAAGATCTCGACGGAAGCGGGGTCGATGGGGGCACTCCAATCGACGCTCGCCCCATCGTGGCCTCGAAGAACGACCGCGGTGCAGCCCGAAAGCCAGAGCGGGGAATTGCCCACATGCTTACGGAGTTCAAGAATAAAGTCCGGTGTAGCCACTGATCCTCCTACTCACAGTGTCCAAATAAACGGGATCAAGAAGATCTTGACGATGATGGCGAAAGCAAACATCGTTGCGTAGGCGGCCTCGATTCGTTCATCGGCCACCCGCGCATCGGCAGCCTGCAAAACTGCCGGCTGGCCCAAGAACCCAGCGACAGCACCCGCACTACGAGGCGCAGACAAGCCCAGGAAGCGGCCCGCAATAGCCTGCGCGACGCAACAGACTGCGACGATGATCAGCGCGAGGAGAGCTGCTTTCCACCCTTGGGGGCTGGCTAGGAGCTCAACGAAAGCTGGGCCGGCATTGAGGCCCAGGGCCGCCAAGAAGAGCATGAGGCCAATGGAACGGATCGTGATGTTCGCCGAGGCCGGCAGGGTCCATACCAGCGGGCCTGTGCGACGAAGCGCGCCAAGGAGCATACCGACAATGAGCGGGCCCGCAGCTGAGCCCAGCTGGAAGGTTGCTCCGCCAAACATGGGGAAGGGAATTGCCCCGAGCGCCATTCCCAGAACCATGCCGATTCCAAAGGCCATTCCATCGACTTCACTCACGCGACGCTCGGAGTCACCGAGGAAGCTTTGGACATTGTCGAGTTCTTCTTGAGGGACAACAACTGCGGCATGGTCACCAAGGTTGAGTTTGAGGTCATCGCAGGCGAGCAGGTCCAGATCGCCGCGTCGAACTCGCGTAATAGCCGCACCGAAGCGGGTCGCCATATTGAGTTCCGCAATCGATCGTCCAGCTACGTCTGGGCTGGAGACGACGATGCGTTCAAAGGCCACGTCTGAGCGATCATCGGCCAAGTGCGCCTCGGTCTGGACACCGAGCTGTTCGACAACTTCTGCGATTGCCGAAGAGCCGCCAACGAGAACAACTAGATCTCCCTTGCGCAGTTCTTCGCCGGGAATCAAAACTCGCGTACGCCCCTCGCGCTGCAGGTAGGACATGCGGACACGTCCTTCTCGCCAGGCGGGGATCTTTCGGGTTGTCACAGCCCGCTCAACGCGGACAGTTACCGCGTCTAATCCCGCACCCGCGAGTGAAGGGGTGTCTTTTTCGCCGATCCACTTGCGCGTCACTGTCATCGTGACGACGATGATGCCGACGATCACGCCAATGGGGTACCCGAAGGCGTAGCCCACTGCAGCATCCGGGCTTCCACTGACGCGCGTGGCCGCGTCGAGTGCAGGGGCCGCGGTCAGTGCGCCCGTGTACAAACCAGTGACGAGGCCTTTGCCCAGTCCCAGGAAATGGCCACCCACCCAGGCAATGACAGCTCCGACGATACAGATAATGGTCGCAGAGCCCAGGAGAGAACTCTGGCGCCGCAGATCAGCGAAAAATGTCGATCCTGCGGCAATGCCGACTGTGTAGACGAAGAAGGCCAATCCAATTTGTTGAATAATCGCAGTCCCGTGCCCTGCTTCGGGACTATATGCAGAGACCAAGAGACCAACAAAGAGAGCTCCGGCCGCACCAAAGCGGAAGGGCCCGACACGAATCGCCCCTAAAATAGCTCCGAGTCCAACAACAAGGAATAGAGTCAGAAGATGGTTCTGTGCGAGGAATTGGGCCATAAGGACTAAGGGTAGCTTCCAGTGGAGAGGAAACCCAGAATATTGCGCGATAAGAGTGGATACAGTGGCGAGTAAGACACTCTCGCGTCCAGAATGTTCACAGCATTCGCACAGCATGTTACCGTTCAATAAAGGGCGACGTATAGGAAGGATCCCGCCATGACAAATCCGCAGCCGGGTTGGTACCGCGATCCCTCGAACTCCTCCCAGCTCAGATGGTGGGACGGATCGCAGTGGACCAGCTATACACAGGCAGCAAACGGTGCCACAAGCGGCACGAGCCCTGCCGGTAGAGTGACGACCTCGTCATCTGCCTACAGCGCTGTGCCCGCTCACCCATCAGCTTCAACGACCGGCTCTGCACAGGCGCAGTACCCATCTGCTCAGGCTTCAAGCGCTCAGCCTCAGGCACCGTTTGCGCAGACGCGTCCTTCTTCTGCGCCGGCCCAAGCACCTCTCGCACAGCCCCAGGCGCACTCCGCTCAGGCTCGCCCTGCGTCCGCGCCAGCTACCCACATGCCTTCCGCGCAGCCCCAGCCTCGTAACGGCGGCGCACCCCAGGCGAGCGTTCCTGGCGTCCCCCAAGCGGGCTACTCAGCGGCGCCAACGCGGCCTTCCTACGCCTCGACAACGCAGGGGGCATACGGATCAAGCAGCACATCTGGCTTCCCCGGCGCACCCGCGGCCCCCATGGCGCCTGCTCGCCCAGCGAAGCCCGCAAAACCGAAGAAACCCTCCGCATGGACGGGTAAGCAAAAGTTCCTCACCGTCATGTATGTGCTTTTGACGGTCGCTTTTACTGCTTCCGGCTTTGCACTCATGAATTCTGCGCAGCACAATCAAGATCGCGCATCCATCCTTGACGCTCAAATTCAGCCGCTGCGTCAAAGTGTCGCGGAACAGCAAAAGAAGCTTGACGCATTGAACAAACAGCTGGAAGGGTCGGGCAAGTGAGCAGCATGAATCCCCAGGCAACAGGTGAATCCACTCAATCCGAGAAGCCGCAGGAAACGAAGGCTCCCTCTTCGAAGATGCCGAAGCGTGTTGTGCGAATTACCGCCGCGCTGTGCGCTATCAGCTTGATCTGGGCAATTGTCACACTGGTTCAAGCCCTGCTCGCTTACCAGAAGGTCAGCTCCCTGAGTTCAGAGACCAGTGATCTTCAGTCGCAGTCAGCCTCGATTGAGCAACAACTCACTGAAACGCAACAGAAAGCAGCCACGGCCCGAGTTCAGCCGTGGTGTGATTCGGTCACCCCCGCATCTGCCAGTGATGCAGGCAAGATCCAAGACCTGCTCAAACAGTTGAAGACCGTTGATCCGAAGGGCGAATACGCAGAGCAAGTCTGCCCCAACAAGGTCAAGGCATTCACTATTAATCAGGATTATTCCAAGCTACAAGCCTCCTTGGAGGACATCAGCCTCAAGTGCGAAGCTGACGGCAACCACGTGAGGATTTCGGGAGAGCTCAAGAAGTACAAAGGCCCGAAGGAAGCAACGAGCTCAATGAAGAAGTCGAACCTCACCCTCACGATCACTTCATCGCTTGAAGGAACCACTGATACTGCGACAACGCAAGCGAAGATTGAGGGAATCAATCCGGGTGAATCGAAGCAATTCAAGGCAGAAGCTGATCTTCCTGCGAAGGCACTGACCTGCCGAGTATCCGCGGTGTCCTGGTGGCCCGCTGATTTGAAGTAAGGACAGCATCGCATTTTGGGCGGCATCTTCACGGTGCCGCCCAAAATAGTAGTTGGGGGCGTGCATATCGCACGCCCCCAACAATTCGTCTAATTAGAAAAGCGCTTAATGCGCGTTCTCCTAGTTCCTCGCGATGGCCTCGCGCACCAAAGGAATCAGTTCCTCGCGCGAGGGATCCAAGGCCTCGGCGCGGAATTGTTCGCGATCGGCGCCCTCAAAGGAAGCAGCAGTGCCTGGGTCCTGATCCTTAGGGATCGAGAAACCGAAGACAATGACGTCAACGACCTTGCGGATCGGGATCTGGTTTGCTTCTGCGGAGTCATTGACGCTGCCCAGAGCCTCGAGATAGAAGATCGAGAGGATCTCACCCATGATGTTTGTCGGTAGAAGTGGCTTGCGTCCCATACGTTCGAGGGCAGATTCCAGCATGCCGGTAACAAAATCGGCCAAGTGGTTGCGCTGACTTCCCGGAATACCGCTTGCCTCGGGGTTACGCATCTGGAAAAGACGGTATTCCATGAGGAGGATGTAGGCGGTGCGCCCCTGAGTCGCCAGGCTTTCCAGGGTCCCAACGATACTGTCGAGGTCCAGCGGGCCTTCGATTGAATCAAAAGCCTGCGTCATCTCGGTCAAAAGTTGCGTCGAATATGCGATGAAAGCGTCTTCAAGGAGCTCATTCATATTCGAGTAGTTCGAATAGAATGCACCGCGGGTATAGCCCGCACGACCAACAACTTCATCAATTTTTGTTCCCGCAAAACCGCGTTCAACAAGAATTTCCACTGCTGCGTCAACGAGGCGCGAGCGCGTGAGCGCCCGGGCCCTGCTTTCGCCCTCCGCGCGTTTCTTAGTCACAGCCACCTCCACGATTAAAGAATTACTGGGCACAGCATAGTCACTTTTTCGTTGATTTTCTCAGCCAAACCCGCAGTTTAAGAAGTTTCTTCGGCATTTAGTAAAGAAATGAAAAGTAATTTCAACGGTCGAAGAACCTATCATGTCTTTAAGATCATAAGAATTTGTGGAGTATTCATCATGACCCCCAGCATTAAGCATTTACCCTTGATTTCCGGGCATACCATTCCCCAATTCGGCTTTGGAACATACAAGCTTGTCGGCGAGGATGCTTATCACGGGGTCCTCGATGCACTTGAGATTGGCTACCGCCACATCGACACCGCGCAAATGTACGGAAATGAGGCCGAGGTTGGACGCGCCATCGCGGACGGCCCTGTGGCGCGCGAGGAAATTTTCGTGACCTCGAAGCTCAACAATCCCAACCATGAGCCCGATGTTGCGCGCGCCAGCCTCGAGCGTTCTTTGGAGGAACTGCAGCTGGACTACTTGGACTTGTTCTTGATCCACTGGCCTCTTCCCATGCACTACGGCGGCGATATTATGCCCACGTGGCGAGCGATGGAGTCTTTTGTCCGTGAGGGGATGGTGCGTTCCATTGGTGTTTCGAATTTCGAGGCCCATCACCTCCAGCCGATCCTCGATAGCTGCGAGGTCCCGCCCTCCATCAACCAGATCGAATCACACCCGTACTTCGCCAACCGTGAGCTACACCATTTCAATGCTCGCTACGGGATCATTACCGAGGCATGGGCTCCCCTAGCGCGCGGGGCGGTCCTTTCCGATCCCGTCATTGTCGATATCGCGCGCCAAGTCGGTGCGCAAGAATCGCAAGTTGTTCTCCGCTGGGCAATTCAACGAGGCGACGTCGCTTTCCCGAAAGCGTCCTCGCATGAACGGCGCGCGGAAAACTTCGCCATTACAGGCTTTGAATTGGACGCGGATCAGATGCGCAGGATTGACGAACTGGATCGCGGGGAAGAAGGACGCACGGGGCCTCGTCCCGATGAGATGGACCGAATGTAGCGCTTTCGCTTCAGGCGCAACTCATATCGTTTTTGGATATGAGACAGGCACAGATTGTGGGTGTGCCGCTGGGCTATCGTGAAGACATGACTCATGTTTCTACGACTGACTTGGACCGAGTTCTTGCTTCCCTCGATCCTCAGCCCAGCGGCACTTATGTCTTCTCTCTGGTCGACGAGATTCCTCAGGGGGTCGATTTCTTCGCCGTGATCCGCGACGAGGATGGCTACACCGTGGTTGTTGAGCAAGAGATTGCCCGTGAAGCAGGCATCAATGCCGATGAACTGTACACGCGAATCGACTTGGGTTCTTCCACCGAGCTTGCCGCAATCGGCATTACTGCGTCGATTGCGCAAATCCTTGCTGCGCGTTCGATTACCGCGAATTTCATTGCATGCCGTCGCCACGACCATCTCTTTGTTCAGCCTGATCGCGCGCAAGAGGCCAGCGCTTTACTTGAGGATCTTGGCCGTCGCGCTAAGGGCTGGCTACCCGCCTGAAATTCATTTTTCGGACACACGCACACGCATCTTCGGCCTAAAGTAGAAGCATGGCTGTACTACCTACGGGGAGCGACGAAGCGATCCTCCGTCTTTCTGACGGGACGGTCAAACAGCGCAACCTTTTAACTGGAACTGAAGTGTGGACGGTTCCGGGTCGGGCTCACCGCCCTCTGACTCGCCCGGGTTCGCCTGCCCCTATCATCGATCATGATTTAGACGGGCATCACTGCGCCTTCTGTTCGGGTCGATACTTGGAAACCCCTCCTGAGAAAGCGCGGATTGTTCGCACGAGCGAGGGTGAATGGGAAACTCTCCACGGCCTCGGCGCTGAGGAACTTGGAGATACCGTTGCTGAATTCCGGCGGATTCCCAACCTTTTCGAGATCGTTTCCTACAACTATTGGCACCTCAATCACGGCCATGTTCCTTCCGAGGCCGAGCGGCGCCGGATGGCAGAATACTTGGCGTCCCCGCAGGGCTACGACCACGTGATGAATGTTGTCCGCGCGCGTTTCTTAGCCTCGGGTGGAAGCCTCGAGGAGTTTGAGGATCTGTCGGATTCGGAGAAGCTCACTCAGGCGAATGGTTTCTTTTCGGGCGGGCATGATCTGATTGTTGGGCGACGCCACTTCGTCGATGGGGCGAAGGACACGTCCCAGTTGGCTTCGGCTGGGACGCTGACGCCCGAGGAGCACTTCCAGTACATGTCGATGACCGTGCGGGCGATGCGGGACCTGTACGACTTGGATCCAGCCGTGAAGTATGTTGTGGCCTTCCAGAACTGGCTCAAGCCCGCGGGCGCATCGTTTGATCACCTGCATAAGCAGCTTGTGGCGATTGATGAGTTCTCGACGCAGACGCATGACGAGATTGAGCGCGTGCGCACCTATCCGGGAATCTATGACGAGCTCTTGAAGATCGCCGCGACACGTGGGCTGATTTTGGCGCAAAACGACCATGCGGTGGCGATGGCTGGGTTTGGGCATCGCTATCCCTCCTTGGCGATTTGGCCACTTCACGCGCCGGCTGAACCCTGGGAGTACTCCCCTGAGCAATTACGAGGCATCAGCGACCTTGTGCACGCGATGCACGCGGCGACGGGTGCGGAGGTGCCGTGTAACGAGGAGTGGTACTACCGGCCCCCGAGTTCCTCGATTCCCATGCGCATGAGGATCTTGATCAAGTGGAGGATTTCCACGATCGCCGGTTTTGAGGGCGGGACAAGGATTTACCTCAATACGATCGATCCATGGTCCGTGCACCAGCGGATGCTGGAACGCCTGGTTGTCATGCGCGATGAATGTTCGATCGCGCCGATGAAGCTGGGCGAGGAGTGCAAGGTCACGCCGCTGTTGCTGAGGTGAGGGCTCGGGCGGGTTGTCGGCGTTGATATGGTCTGCGCACGGTCAAGATGATCGACTTCCCGGTTTTTCGGGCATGACAAAGGCGAGAGACCCGAGGCCTGCCATTCGTAGATCGGTTTGATAGGCTTGGGGGTGCCGGGTTGGTACCCTCCGCGAGGCTCGAAATAAAAGCCCGTCAGAAAGTGGAGGCTGAAGGCCCGGCATTTTCTATTCCAGCGGGATCTCGGCTCATCCCCGCGTGTGCGGGGAGTACATCAGGGGTTGCCTTTCATGTTCTGGCTTGTTAAGGTTTAGGTGCCGAGCCGGTATCCCCCGCGAGCCTGAAATAAAGTGGCCGAGAGAAAGTGGAGGGCCGTAAACTCGGCTTTATTTTTGAGAACCCATCCCCGCCTGTGCGGGGGAAACTCCTTTACCAGTTTTTGCGCCGCGCTCGGCTTGGGCTCATCCCCGCGTGTGCGGGGAAAACGGCATAAGGCGAGGGAAGCCAACCAGCCCACCGGGCTCATCCCCGCGCGTGCGGGGAAAACGAAGAGGGAGAATTAGGCGTGCTGCCTGTCGTACAGGCAGTCCTCCCAGTACTCCCGGATCAATTCTTCGTTGTACCCCCTTACAAGGCCGTCGATTAGATTTTCCGGAATGTCTGCTCCGTAAATAGTGAGGTCTCCGATGATTTTCATCGTGAGCGATTCGTCCTCGGCTATTTCAAGAAGGAACTTACTCTCCTCGTCTTCGAGAACGGGCATAGGAAGGATACTATCTGCATATTCAATAAGGTCTTCGACCGTATACATCGCCTCAGTCATAATCACTCCCTCACTCAACTGGTGTCAATTTACCATTTGATGCGCGAAGTACGCCTACGCCTCCAATGGGATGTGTAGTGATTGTTGTGCCCTTTGTCGCGTGTTTGCCTCTCACGCTTATCTGCGGACGTTCTGCCGAACAAAAAAACTTGTGGCCCCAACATCAGTTGGGGCCACAAGCCTAAACGCGGTAGCGCAGGGATTTGAACCCTGGGTGGCTGTTACACCACACAGCATTTCGAGTGCTGCACCTTCGGCCGCTCGGACACGCTACCTCGGCACCCCACAATAGCGGATCTGGCAGGATCGGGCAATTCCACGCCAACATAGACGAAGCGACCTAGACTGACGACATGGCAAAACGGCGTATCGATCCAGCAGAAGGCCACACCGCACTCCTCACGTGGTACCACGCCCCCGAAAGCGCCTCGCGCGCAACTCTCTTCACCGCCGTACGCTACACGCTCGAAGAAATCGCAGCCCTACACCCCGGTCGATCCGTCGAACTCCGCGTCCCCCCGGCAGGCGCCACTCAAATCCTCCCGGGTACGACGCACCGCCGAGGGACTCCCCCGGCGGTGATCGAAATGTCACCAGAAACCTGGCTCAAACTGGCATGCGGAATGCTGGATTGGAATGACGCGCTCTCCCTCGGGGACCTTCAGGCCTCGGGACAGCGCACCGATCTTTCCACGTATCTTCCGCTATTTTCTAATTTGCGATAGCCGGCTGATCAAGATCCGACAGGATCTGCGACGCGGCTTCAACCGGCGCAAACCACTTATTCGTCTTATTCACCACGCCGCGCTGAGCAACCGCCGCAATAGCGGCAGAAACCGCCGCGAAGGTCACCACCGAAACCAAGGATGCCGTACCGTCATCATCCTGAGGTGCGGCCTGACCGGTCACAGCCTTCCAGCCCAGCTCCGCAACCTTTCCGGCCACGAAACCGACGGCCATAGACAGCCCTGCGGTAATGAGTTTCTGACTGAGACTGCTTCCCATGATGACTCCTTGCATCAGATCGCATCGAACACTCGATACCAACATTTTGCCCTATTGACGCGGGAATATCTCACCTTCTATGCACTATTGCTTAGACTGGTACGGTGCGAAAGACCAAGACCGCCTCTCTGTCCACTCAACACCAAGCTCGCCGCATCGCCTGCGCTGCTCTTCTGTGTGCGCTCGCACTGAGCGCCTGTTCCCCGTCAATCCCTCAGGGAGCCCAGTGGACGGACGATCCTTTCCGCACAGACTCAAGCTC
>ERZ773267.369-NODE-369-length-31556-cov-15.120917_pt1 | contig 31556 bp, 28 predicted proteins | sample MGYA00511959_ERZ773267 | MGnify/ENA primary metagenome ERZ773267 (study PRJEB29015, sample SAMEA2738165) | human oral metagenome | biome: human oral; feature: human-associated habitat; material: saliva | place: China | collected 2240 ... | reverse complement strand
TCTGAATATATTTATGATCATCTGCATTCTCAAATCCAGACTGCAGAGTATTGTGGTCGATATATGCGACGGAACACTCAGTCTTGACCTGTGGAATTCCCATCGCCTCAAACTCCAGATATGCCATAGTTCCAGTTGCATCCTGGGTCAAAGTCTGGTCAATCCTAAGCCCTATTTCCTCCCCCACTTTCATCTCTCCGCTAACTAGGTGAGATCTAATAATTTTCTCAGCTATTGTATATCCCATTTTGTTCCCTACCAATTTCCTTCTGCTTCGCCAGTTACGAACTTATTTACCAGTGCATCGATTTCATCAGCACCGATAACCGAAACTCTACCATTCTCATACTGTTCATCAATCCAGCTCTTGATGTAGAGTACCACCTCGCTATGTTTATCCACCTTACGAGTACCCTCAAGTTGGTATTTCTCATTGAGCCACAAAGCAACTCCAGCTGTACCACTATTCTGATTAATCGAAACGAGTGGCGGTCTATTCAGAAATTTCTTAGTGTCAAATATATTGTAAATTTCTTCATTCTTGAGCAATCCATCCGCGTGAATTCCAGCCTTCGTAACGTTGAAATTCTCACCGACAAAAGGTGTCTGCTCTGGTAGATGATAACCTATCTTATTCTCATAGTATTCGGCCAGTTCCGTGATAACCGTAGTATCCATTCCATCTAGCGTGCCACGAAGCTGTGCATATTCGAAGACCATCGCCTCAAGCGGTACATTTCCAGTCCTCTCTCCTATGCCAAATAGCGTAGTATTTACCGCCGCTGCTCCGTACAACCAAGCTGTTGCAGCATTAGTAACCGCCTTGTAGAAATCGTTATGTCCGTGCCACTCAATCATCTCGCTTGGAACACCCGCATAGTGCTGCAGTCCATATATAATACCTGACACTGAACGAGGCATCGCAACCCCACCATAAGGAATTCCGTATCCAAGCGTATCGCAAGCACGAATTCTAACAGGCATATCAGCCTGTTCAGCGAGGTCCTGAATCGCCTTTACAAATGGTACTACAAAGCCATAGAAATCAGACCTCGTGATATCCTCAAGGTGACAACGCGGCATAACTCCCGCTTCAAATGCATCGGAAATAACGGAGAGGTAATGCTCCATCGCCTGCCTTCTGTTCATACCAAGCTTCGTAAATATATGATAGTCCGAGCAGCTGACCAGAATTCCCGTCTCTTTGACGCCGATATCATGCACTAGCTTAAAATCGTCTTTCTTAGCTCTAATCCAGGTCGTAATTTCTGGAAACTCAAGTCCGAGTTCGCGACACTTATCTATAGCTCGCCTATCTCGCTCGCTGTAAACGAAAAACTCCGTCTGCCTAATCTTGCCGTTTGGCCCAGAAAGCCTCGACATCATCTTGTAAATATCCACAATCTGCTCAACCGTATATGGCTCGCGAGACTGCTGACCATCACGGAAGGTCGTATCTGTAATCCATATCTCCTTAGGCATGCCGAGCGGATTTCTTCTAAAGTTAAAGGAAACCTTCGGAATCTCCGTATACTCGAAAAACTCGCGCATCAAATTAGGGTCTTCTACATCCTGAAGCTGATAATTATACGGATCCTGTTCAAGCAAATTCGATTTCTTATTAATCTTGATGTCACCCATCTGTTTCACCTCGTAAAATTTGGTTTTCCCTTGCCCTTTAATCTACCCTTGCATAACTCGCGCGCTTAAATATACCAATTTTTACTTACGCGCTAGATTGTATACGTGTATATTAATATGCAATATTTATTGTGTCAAGTAGTCAAAGCTGCTATGATGAAATCTCCACATAAAAAATCCCCTTGCCAAATCCTGGCAAAAGGTTTTTTTCAAGAATATTCTTTATCTTATATGTTCTCTCTTTGATTTGTCTATATAAACCACTCTGGATCTTTTCTCTTAAAATGCAGCTTCTCTCTCGCAATCCTCGTCGCCTTAGCAAGCGAGCCGTAGAATCCACGTGCATCCTGCGGACAAGCCTTGATACACGATGTGCACGAGATGCATTCCTTCGGGTTAGACTTTCTGAGGTCATCAGTAGAGATTGCTCCAACTGGGCACACTTCTTTGCACTTTCCACAGCTTATGCACAGAGAATTCGCTGTAGGGTGAATCGGTAGCTTCATCGGCTTACGCTTTGGAATCGAACCAGGAATTATGAGCGGAGCGAGTCTTCCTCGCATTGACGAGATATCCGTACATACGAAGCGTTTAAGCTTCTTAGCGCTAATCCTGCTGAACTCAATCATCTTCTTGATATCGTTCGAATCTGGTCTGCTCTCCGCAATCTTAGAGAACATCGAGTGCTGAGCGATAAATGCAGCTGCGCTTATAACGTTAAAGCCTCTCTCACTTGCATATGTATATAGCTCGTAAAGCGCATCACCGTAACTGTTGTTTCCATATGATACTAGCGCAACGAGATACGCACCATTACCATTCACCTTGGATAGCATCTCCTTGCAAATCTCTGGAATTCGCCCAGACATTACTGGAAGCCCCATAACAACTATGGTCTCATCGGTACAATCAATAGATGTATTGATTCCGTGGCGCTCACTTAGACAGAGCATATCGTAAAAAGAATAGCTGAGATCATCTAGACAGCTATCGCGCATGTTTTCAGTTAATTCAATTGTAATCTTCTTAGTTATCTTGGCAGTCGCACCCGACGGGCTGAAGTACATGCCTACAATGTTCTTAATCATCTTTGAATCTCACACATTTGCAGTGCCTAAAGCACTTTGAGAACATCCCTTCATATTATTACATAGATTTTACCATGCAAAAGAAAATAATTTGTCTCGGTAATGTGCATTTTTGTGAAGATAGAATGAAGAAGTGAAAGAAATAAAAATAGCAGCTCCGAACTACCGAAACTGCCTTTTATCGTTTTATTCCATTATATCTGGAACTTGCTATTTCAAGCTCAAACATCTCAAACTTCATTTTCAAAACGAAGTTCAACCTCGCTTATATGTTCGCTTCAAGCTTTGAGCAGTGAATCTTCGCCTACTTGATATTGTAATCTTCGTTCCACTGATTGAAGTAGTCGATCTGCATCGCTTTCTTCATCTTATCAAGAGTTGCCTCTGCCTCAGCATTCGCAAGTTCGGTACCCTTTCTGAGCATTTCAACTACCACTTCAGGATTCTCTTCGTAGTATGCACGTCTCTCTCTGATTGGCTCGAGGAACTCATTTAACACCTTAAGAAGGAACTTTTTAACCTTAACATCACCGAGTCCACCTCTTCTATAGTGGTCTTTGAGCTCATCCAAATCCTTGTAATCAGGTAGATACTTCTCGAATGAATCAGGCTGCACAAACGCATCTAGGTATGTAAACACAGTATTGCCTTCAACCTGACCTGGATCCTCAACCTTGATGTGGTTAGGGTCAGTATACATACTCATGACCTTAGTCTTGAGTTCCTGCTCGCTGTCCGATAGATAGATGGTGTTGCCGAGTGATTTGCTCATCTTAGCCTGACCATCAGTGCCTGGAAGTCTTAGGCACGCCTTATTGTCCGGTAGATAAATCTCTGGCTCAACTAGGACTTCACCATAAGTAGCATTGAATTTACGCACTATCTCGCGGCACTGCTCGATCATCGGTTCCTGATCTTCACCAACTGGTACGATAGTGCCCATGAAAGCAGTGATATCGGAAGCCTGGCTTATAGGATATGTAAAGAATCCTACCGGTAGATTTGCCTCAAAACCACGCATCTTAATCTCATTCTTAACTGTAGGATTTCTCTGAACTCTAGCAACTGTAACGAGATTCATGTAGTACATAGTCATCTCATGAAGTGCTGGAATCTGTGACTGAATAAAGATGGTCGTGCGAGCTGGATCAAGTCCAATTGCCAGATAATCCATCGCAACCTGAAGCACACTCTCGCGCACCTTCTCTGGGTTATCAGCATTGTCAGTCAAGGCCTGTGCATCTGCAATCATAACGAACATCTTGTCGATACTCGAATCCTCCTGCAGGATGAGCCTCTGTCTCAATGATCCCACGTAGTGACCGATGTGCAGTCTGCCGGTCGGTCTATCTCCTGTTAATACAACTTTATTTTTACTCATGTTTTTACCTCTTATCTCTATATTTAAAGCTATGGTGCAACTTGCTGTTGGTCTATTTCATCTCGAACTTAGCCGCGCCATCGCGTCCCATAGATGGCATCTTCGGTCGCAACTCCATCCATGTGCACATCCGTCTCCTCTAGCGGAATATCGTCTGTGAGAAGCTTCTCAAAGCAGAGCGCAATCTTGTTAAATCCCGACACACTAAGAAATCTATCATAGTAACCCGCACCGTGACCGATTCTCCGTCCGTCCTTCGAGCATGCCACGCAAGGAACAATTGCTAGGTCAAACTCATCCGCTGCAATTTCAGTCGCTTCAGCAAGCGGCTCTCTAATTCCGAATGAACCTCTCGCAAGTTCATCACCGTGCCTATATTCCTTGACTATCATCTCATGCGGTCCGACGCAGAGCGGAATCCCAACGCGTTTGCCATCCTCAAGAGCACCTTCAATAATCGCATCTGTCACAGGTTCACCGCCCATCGACATGTAACAAAATATCGTCTTTGCATCCCTATATGCATCAGTTTTTACTACGAGATTAGTGATTTTCTTGCTTGCCTCTTCGATATATTCGGGAGAAAGCCCTTTTACGATTTCTCGACATCTTGCGCGAAGTGCCTTTTTATTCTCATGTATGTTCTGTTTTCTATGAGTTTCCACATTAGCTCCTTTACTGTACATCGTAGGTCTTGCGGATACATGCAGCCATTTGCCATATACTAGCCGCATCTACAGCTGGTTAATTATATCCTTCTTTATCTTCCTAGTATATATGATTGACATGCTAAGTCCAAAGAATTCTGCAAATACAAATGAAAGCCACACGTAGTCGATGTTGCCGAGCTTAGATAGGAAGTATGCCGCTGGCAGTAGCACGATTAGCTGTCTTACGATGGAGACGTACATGCTGTATACACTCTTGCCAAGTGCTTGGAATACTCCGCCTAGCATGATTGAGTATCCTGCAAGAGGGAACGCGAGCGAGATAATCCTGAGCTCAACGGTTCCAATTTTCATCAGCTCTGGTGAGGCTGAGAAAAAGCCTAGTAATACATGCGGGATTGTCCAGAATATGAACATTCCAATGGTCATCATGGCTATACCGTAAATTACAGACAGTCTCATTGTCTCATCTAGCCGCTTGCGGTTCTGCGCACCATAGTTATATGCGATAATCGGAACTATTCCGTTGTCCATACCGAACACTGGCATAAAGATGAAACTCTGGAGCTTGAAATAAGCTCCAAAAGCCGCAACCGCAGTAGTCGTAAATTTTACGAGTATCTGATTTAGTCCGAAGACCATGAATGAGCCTACCGACTGCATGATAATCGATGGAATTCCGATTCCGTATATCTCTTTGATAGTGTTCCATCTAGGTCTGAAGCCTTTGTATGTAAGCTTTATCTCCTTATTCTTCTTGACGTTGAAATACAGCCCTAATAGCGCACCAACCGTCTGTCCAAAAACAGTTGCATATGCAGCACCAGCGATTCCCATCTTGGGCACTCCGAACCACCCAAAGATAAGTATAGGATCCATGATTATATTGATAATCGCACCGATACTCTGTGTGATAAAAATATAAATGGTCTTGCCCGTGCTCTGCAGAAGCCTCTCAATAGTCACCTGTAGAAATACCATAATAGAGAGCCAACACACAATTCTAAGGTACGTAACTCCGTACTCGATTATCTCATGATTGCTAGTCTGCATCTCGATAAAAGGTCTAGCGAACACCCCGATGATTACGAATATCGCGTAAGTCACAAAGCACAGGAATATTCCATTTTGCGCCGTAGCAGTTACCTTGTCGAACTCCCTTGCTCCGAGATATCGCGACATAAGAGCACTCATACCGACAGCAGTACCTACTCCAAACGCAATCATCATCGCTTGAACTGGGAAGCAAAGTGATATAGCTGTGAGCGCATTCTCGTTAATCTGTGCGATAAATATACTATCTACGATGTTGTATAACGATAGCACAAACATGGAGACCATAAGTGGCACTGATAGTTTTATAATCAGTGACGGTATTGGTGCTGTTCCTAATTTATTTTCTTTTATCTCAGCAGCTGCACTCATTGTTTCCCCGTTCTTATATTCCTAATAAATAAAAATGACTGAACGGCTACTCCATTCAATCTTTTCTTCATTATAACATTTTGCAATGAATTTTTTCTAGTGTTGTTACACAAATAAACACATAAAACTTGTAATATATGCAAATATTGCCTGTATTCGTGGCAAAGAAAAAAACGCAGCCTGAGCTACGCCTTTTCCATTGCAGTATATTTATTATTAAGGATGTTACAGCCCGTAGGCTTGGAACAACAATTTTAGATTAGAGAAGATATGCACTTCTCCACTTCATCCATCTTCGCAGTTGGTTCAAATCTAGCAACAACATTACCACCTCTATCTACTACGAACTTGGTAAAGTTCCACTTGATATCAGGATTATTCTTATAATCCTTGTCCATTTTCTTAACTACGACAGAGAGTCCTGTCGCCTTGAGTCCTTTGCCAAAGCCCTCAAACCCTTTCTCCTCCTTGAGGAACTTATAGAGTTCGAGCTGGTTTTCGCCGTTAACATCAGATTTCTTCATCTGAGGAAACTGCGTTTTGTACTGAAGTGTGCAAAACTCTTGAATCTCTTCATCTGTACCAGGAGTCTGACCTGCAAACTGATTGCACGGAATGTCGAGAACCTCAAATCCTTGTTCGTGATATTTCTCATACATTTCCACAATCGGCTCATACTGCGGTGTAAATCCACATCCTGTCGCTGTGTTAACAATTAGGACAACCTTTCCCTCGTAATCCCTCATGGATATCTGTCTGCCATCTGCAGCTGGAACTGTATAATCGTAAAAGCCCATATCTACTACCTCCTGTTACAGCCTTTATAAAGGCTTCAGCAAATATTCCGCCACGCGCATTTATCGTTAGGCAGATTGCTTTCTTACAAAGTCTCTAGTCTAATTTCCTTTTTTAGACTCCCCTTGCATATACAATTATATTTTGCTAAATTCATTTGTCAACAACTCGTAATGCACTTATATAAATACTTAATTCACTCCTTGTACTCTTTGCTTGGCGCATATAAAAAGTGTCAGGATGCGCATCCTGACACTCTATTCTTCTTGTTATTATCTACTCTTTAAAGCCTTTCCATTAGTTACCAGCTCACCTGTCCGTCGCCAGTAATGTCTATCTTATCCCCGAGGAATGTTGGCTTCGGCTTAACGATGCACTGCACAAAGGCTTTTTCCCTAGCGAGGAATTCCCTCACTGCACGAGATTCATCTCCGTCGTACCGCTTCTCTACTGCACTTACACCAACAACCTTTAGTCCGAGTCTCTTAGCTGTGTATAGTGACCTACCTTCATGATAGTACTGCGTTACGACTGCCGCAGTCTTAACACCGAATATATCTCTAGCCCGATACATCGACTCATATGTCGAAAATCCTGCGTGATCTAGGAATATATCTTGCGCCGGAACACCGTGCTTCAGACAGTAATTTTTCATGACCTTTACCTCATCGTAATTGGTCTTGCCATTGTCCCCAGATAACAGCAGCTTCGGTGCCGCTCCAACCTTATACAGTTCGATGCCGCGGTCAAGTCTATCCTTCAGGATCTTAGTCGGCTCGCCATTTCCATACACTCCTGCGCCAAGCACGATAATGCAGTCATACGATTTGCCACTAACCTGTTCTACGCTGCGGAGGCTTCTCTCACCTTCTAACTTAACGAACAGGTTAATCCCCACTATGATGACTATCACTGCCAATATTAACTTGAATATCCATTTAATAATCTTGAGCATAGGTATAATGATATCCCTCATAGGTAATATATGCAAGGAAGTAACGTGTATATAAATCAAAAACAAATGAAAACCGGGCCTTCACACGCGTTCATCTGAACAGGGGTGTCTATGACCCGGCAAATTTCAATTATAATGCTTTGGCTTACGCCTCAGTCATCGACGATTAGTCAACGAACTTAACAGCTGTTCCGTATGCCATAACCTCCGCAGCATTCTGCATTACGGACGCGGATGCATAACGAACTGCAACGATTGCGTCAGCACCTACGCTCTCAGCCTCTTCAACCATTCTCTTTGTTGCAAGCGCTCTAGCGTTGTTCATCATCTCGTTGTACTTAACGAGCTCTCCACCAACTAGAGTCTTGAGTCCAGCACCAAAGTCTCTGATAGCGTTAACTGTCTGGATTGTGCTTCCCTTTACTAGTCCGATTGTCTGAACTTTTCTGCCTTCGATTTCGTTAGTAGTTACTAAGATCATCGTCTTCCCCCTTCTGAATCTCGCGGATTCTCTCGATCAAGATGTGCAGTATTCCATATATTATTCCAGCACATATAAGTGCTGCAATGATTCTTATGCCAAGCGGAATTCCCGGTACAATAGCAAATCCGACAAAATAAAGCAATACAGATCCGATTATACTTCCGATAATTATAACCGCTACGAGAATACTACCGATTTTATTTTTCTTCATAAAACATCTCTTTTCTAAAATGCCCGAGCTCGCAGTATTGTGAACCCCGCATTTATGGATAATTATACCATCTGGGTGATAATGCTATCAATAGTCAGATTCATTACTAAGCATTACGTAAAATGCTCACTCAAAGTAAAGTCGCGTACTTTATCTAAAAACAATAAATTTACCGGTTATGTAGTTAACAACTACCACTATAGCCTCAACAATCATTTTCATTATCTTGTCATTTAGTCCAAGTATGTGTACTGTGATGTGCATTAATAGCATTCCCAAAATCAGAGTTCCCATTCTAGTACCTATAAATGATGATAATTCCTTTAACCAGCTATCACCATTATTTTTAAATACAAATCGTCTGTTAGCAATAAATGCAAACAAAGTAGCGAAAACCCACGAAAGCACATTCGAAATTTGGAGTTCCAACGGAATCTTTGGATTTAAAATTGTTGTAATAGCATAGTATGCAAGCATAGTTACTATTTCAGTTAATATTCCAACTACTAAATATGCCAACACTTCTTTATCATTAACCAGCTTTTTCATTATTAAATATTACACCATTGAAAATATAATCGGCAATGTTATTCCTAAGTTTATAATAGCCATCAAGGCACACCATGTTGTACACACTACATCTTCTCTAACCCATTTGTAAAAATAAGATATTCCTTGTTCTGTCAGTATGACTACTGCCCATGAAAAGTAAATAGCGAACAAAGGACTTTCACCAATGCTCCACCCTTTATATAACACTAACACAGCTGAGAATACTAACCAGAGAATACTAACCCTTGTTTCAAACTTTTTATAATGTATAACCGCAGCTATTATCCCCAAAACGAACATCAAAACTGCACCAAGATTAATGTTTGAAGTTAATCCAACCCACCCTACTTTATCATTTTCTATTTGAGATGCAATAGAAAATTCTGATGCCCCAATCATGTTTAAATATGAATATATTTTGGCTTTAATAGGCAAGCTTACTAAAAAAGTGCTCATTCCAGTTGCTTCTGAATAACCATTGATAATTGTATGGATCCTTCCGAAGCTTATAAAAAAAGCTATTGAATAAACAGCACAAACAACACTCTCTGTAATCCTATTACGTATTTTTTTTGTTCTGTCAAGTAATATGAATCCCGTAATTGCGCAAGATGTCATAATTGTTCCTGTAGCAACTGCAATCGAAGTTTTCGATCGTTTATCATTCTGCCTAAGCAACCATACCGTTAAGATTATCAAAAAAACAATTATTGAAAACTTTTCGAAATAAAGTAAATTCAATATTATTGGAGCCGAACATATATATATCCACTTCGTCCACTTGCTTTGTGTTATATCACTAAGCATCATAGCAGATATAATAAATAGTTGCGTATGAAAAATCTGAATAAGGATAGAAATACTCAGTTCACTATAGGCGCCAATTGATTTTAGTAAGAAATAGCAACTTGCATAAATAGGAAAATAAACTATATTGATAAGCGGATGCCGTATGTCATAATATCGAGGGTCTGGATACATATTATTAAAAACCCAGCCGCTATCCATTGAATATACAATATCATATTGTTGGTAGAGCTGGTCAGTTAAAGAGTAAATAACAAGCACCGAAAACGCAGTGGCCAGAGATGCCACTACGTAGAATTTAAAATTACCATCAAGTAATTGTCTCATTAATTCCTTAATAAGTTTCCCTACTCTATAAATAGCAACACCTGCAGCAAGCCCACCGCCTATAACGTATAAATTGCGAATGCCATATTTAGCCGATAGCATCCTCCCTGTTGATAAAGTGACAAATATTGTAATGAGTACTATTAGCTTATCAATACGATTAACAAACAGACCTTTGGAAGAGTAAAACCAAAACAAAAATGATGTAACAATGCTTGCTATTAAGTAGTAAACATTTTTAATTCCTAATGCTCCAAGTTCCATCATCCCAACACATAGAAATACTCCCGAAACACTTAACAACATTCTAAGTAAGTTTATTTTTATTTTTTCGTTGTGCCTAATTGTTATCATTATACTTTTGCCTTTTTATTCCAATTTACTATTTCACCACCGCGATTAACCTTATATGCATTTTTCGCAATTGTCGCCATAGGTCTATCACTATTTGAATCAGAGTAAAACTCTTGTATCTCGCCCTTAGGAAAAGCGTTCCTAAAACGCCGTACCTTTTCTTCCCCTCTGCAATTTTTTTGTAGAAATTTTCCGTTTTGCACATCTACTACAGAGCCAATTAAATCATGAACCTCCAGCATCTTGCATATAGGTGCAAGTAGAAATTCGGGTGAAGCCGAAACAACAACATCATCACCTTTTCTTTTTTCAAAATACCACTTCTCAATTTTATATTTATTTTTCCCCCAAAACAACTCAACCTCTTTTTCTGGAGATGAAACCAACTTTAAAAAAGAAAAAAAAGTTTCCTTTAACTGTGTTTTATCAATTTTCTTAATACCGTACATAATAAATCCAGTTAACTGATACGGTATATTTATCACAAGTCGAGGATGTCTTTTTAGGCAGAAAAAGAAGAAATCTATTGAACTATCTCCACGATAAATCGTCTTATCAAAATCATATACATTCATTTCTCTATAAGATATCTCCATTCATTTTATCACATGCTATATATGTAAATATTGTTCAGAAAGTGCCTTATAACTTAGCAGTGTCACCGATTACCAGTTCTTACAGCCTAATATACATAAAGTGCACAGATTACCAATGCCATATAAATACTTGTCATGACCCAAAGGAGCTTGTCGTGCGCCAATACCTCTACAGGATCTCCATCCGATTCTTTTTCTATATTTAAACTGTATTTCATGCCAATAGTAACAACGACAGGAACGGTCCATAACATTATTTTATTTCCAGTCCCCGCCGCCCATAATGCATAAAATGTCTGGGCAAGACCTAGACACATATACATATTTTTATCTAAAAAATTGTAATCGTAGAATTTTAGTACTCCTCGAGTTGCAATTTCTTGATTATCTTTTCCCAACTCATTTCTTCTCTTACCTAATCCCATATAAAAAGATGCCATAATAACCGTCAAATAAAGCCACTCAGATATCTCTATATTCGCAACAACTCCACCGTATGAAAGTCTCAAAAGAAACCCCGATGCGAGTATAACAATATCCAGAATTGGAATATTCTTAAGACCGTTACTGTATAAAATATTAATCACGAAATAAACGCAAATATATGCACAGGACATATAGCTCTTTATAAATAATAAATTTAAAATTATAGATATAAAAAAACATGTGCAAAGTAATGTTATTCCCGCCTTGACAGATATAGCACCACTTGCAATAGGCCTGTATTTCTTCTTTTGGTGTAGTCGATCTTTTTTCACGTCTTTTATATCATTTAGTATATAGATAGATGAAGCCAGAAATGAAAAAACAAAAAAGCCCACTACAACAATATGTGTATTTTTTGAAGAGAACAACTCTCCGCTAAAAATTAAAGGTAAAAATACTAGAAAATTTTTAACCCAGTGCTTTACACGCATTAACTTCATATAACTAACAAATACTTTTTTCAACCCAACCCCCTAACCTATAAGCAAAATATTATATATTTTTATGAATTATATCTTATCTATCATACACTGTAAATCACAGGCTACGTATATCCAATGATATACCCTTCTGTTACAGTTCCATATTTAGTTGCATAACCATCAATATAAACACGTCTTGTTCCACTTGGTTCACTGTTTTGAGCGTGAGCTAAGCTGTGTTCATAGCAAGGATGCGCTTTTACTTCTTTCGGCTTTCTGCGAAAAAACCGAGGGCATCCCTTCAGTATCTCATTGGCTCCCTTGGTTTCACGCAGTTCGGCTTCAAGCTCCTGTATCCGACGATCTTTCTCGTCGACAGGTTTACGTTTGTAACCAATGCCTACAAAATATGAATCACCTTGATGCTTTCGGATATATCGCCAATCAGTAAGTGTGTAATATGAAATGCCAAGCTGCTCTGCAGCCTTTCTGACACCGATTTCGTCTGAAAGGTCGAGGGCTTCCTGTTTGAATGAATTGTCGTATTGCATAGTCTCACCAATCATTTCATTGATATGTTACCTTGAAAATTTGGTGGATTTACAGACTCTACTTAAATGTTACAACTCCATTTACAAACAGGGCAAATAACACGTTTCATTTTACTATCCTCCTAGTATACCATTTCTAAGGAACATGTAACCCCAATACACCTTGAGATTTCAAGGGTTTTATACTATTTTACCAACACGTTTTGTCCTATAACTCTTTTCTTCATACGAATATTTGCTCATAAAAAGTACACCTCCCGTCATATTATGAACTTATTTCTTTTTAGTATACCAGTAATTCATATCTACATCGCCGCTTATTCCATCAACTCTACCATTGCTTGTATACTGCCAAAACTCATAGTTCCCTTTATATGTAACTCTGTCGTAATATTGTGCAACCCATACTTTATACTTGGTTAAATTACTCATATTCAATTTATTATTTAGCCAACTTGTGCTTGCATAAATCATTGGGGTGTATCCAAGAGATTCAATCGTCTCACAGAACCCTCTCATCGCTTCCGTTCTATCTCTTACCGATATGTTACTTGACCTTCCTCCTTGGCTTTCAGTATCAATTACTAGTGGCAACTGGATATTGTAGTTCTTAACAAGCGATACTAAATATCGTGCTTCCTCTACTCCTTCTGAGTAATTCATAGCCTCTGAAAAGATATATGCTCCAATATAAAGTCGTGCTGCAAGTGCTCCCGTAATGTTTTGATCAAACTTTGAATCTTTTGCAAGGCTTCCGTTCATCTTTCCGCGATAACCTGCTTTGATTATTGCAAAATCTATTCCTGCATTTGCAACCCTATTCCAATCAATATTCCCTTGCCAATTTGAAACATCTATGCCATTCAGCCTCGTCATAATAGCTCCATAGATATTTGTAAAATATGTTTTACCATTAATAATAAATGTTCCTCGTAGCATTCCACCCCAACGGTCAAATGCAAACTCTCTACCATCTATATTTAATATGGTATCTTTTACCATTTTGTAATCTGATGTAAAGTAGTACCACATCCCGTTTATCTGCTGCCAGCCTAATTCTGCTGCCCCTGATTTATTAAAGTAGTACCATTCGCTTCCTATGTTCTGCCATCCCGTTTTCATCGCTCCATCGCGTTCTCCTCCGAAATAAAACAGCCCATTTCCTACTTTCTGAATCCCGCTTTTCATTATTCCAGTTTCATCAAAGTAGTACCAGCTTCCATTTATTATCTGCCAGCCAATTTTCATTACCCCGTCATTTGCTTTCCCAAAATAATAATACTGGTTATCGAGATACTCCCAGCCTGTCTTCATTGAACCATCTCTTTCCCCTCCAAAGTAGAATATCCCATTTCCTACTCGCTTTTTCCCCGTCTGCATGACTCCTGATTCATCAAAGTAGTACCAGTTGCCGTTTATTACTTGCCAGCCAATTTTCGCTGCACCATCATTTATTCCACCAAAATAATAATACAGACTATTAATATACTGCCAACTTGTCTGCATACGGCCCTCTGTTTTCTCAAAATAATACTTATTATTATTTATATAGCAAAAGCCTTTCTGTTTTTCTCCATTTTCATTATAGAAATACCATCCTGTCGAATCATGTAGCCATGTTCCTTTTATATGTGCTTCTTCCTCTTTTATATGTTCTTCTTGTTTTCCTCTATGCATCGAAACATTGCTTTCGGGCACTTCAGTGTCTTTTGCCTCTGTAGCTTCTTCTTTTGGTTCTGTTTCTGATACAACGGTTGCTGTTACACTTGTATTTTCAGATATTTCTCCTTCTTCTGCATTTGCTGTTGTATAGAATCCCAGCACAAGAACCACAAAGGCTACTGCCATTACCAGTTTATGATAGTGTGTATTCTTTATTTTAATCGTCCTCTTTACCCAATCTGCTCTCTTCATTCTTTCACCTTTCTTGCTTTCAAATTCATAATTATCTTTTAAGCTTAAACCTTTTTATTAGTGATGATATCTTTCACCTGTTAAAATAAAACAAATCGGTTTTATTTTTGTAGTTGCCCACATTATAATTACAGAAAATACACTTACTGCAGCAGTACCTAATATTGCTTGAGGCATTGAGTTGAACGTATATCCGTAGTGATAAAAAGTTGAAATTACCAAATTGTGCACAAGGTAGACCGATAATGAAAGCTTTATCATGCATTTAATAACTTTACTACTATGGGGTATATTGAAATTTTGTTTAAATATAATGAATATAGTGCTCGCAAGAAATACTTCAAACCCTGCAGATTGATTCTGAAACATTTGGTTATACGATCCTGATTTAATAGAACTTAGGTATGTTCCTATACAAATAATTATATATAGGACTATACTTACGCATACAAGTAATATATTGTTAATTTTTTTGTTATAGTTTCCAATCAAATAGCCCAGTATCAGGGTTCCAAGATGTGCTCCAAAAAATTCCATTTTAGTGATGATATCTAGTTCAGTATATACTTTTAGATGTTCTGGAAGTAGCGCTGCAATCATAGCTCTAATGTTAACAACAACAATTATCCCTAATACAAATATTTTCCCTTGCCTATTCAGCATCTTTATACCATTACAAAGAACTGGCGATATAATGTATATTGCGATTAGAGTATACAGGTACCAAAAATGTATTGCGACAGGCGCATGAAAGGCTTTCAGTATTCCAATTCCGATTGTTCTTGCACTAATTGTATTATCAAAAAAAGAATACAAAACGACGGCAATAAACGACCACGTTGCTAACGGCACTAGCAAGCGTGGTATTTTCTTATATATCAATTTATGTATATTATCAGAATACTGGTCATTTATCAGCAAATATCCTGAAATCATGAAAAATATAGGTACAGCAGTAAATGCAAAAGATGTAAAAAAATTTAAAACTTGCCATGAATCATTAAAAGGAATATTTCTAAGCGGCACTGCCGCTACATGCATAAATACTACAGAAAACATAGCTAATATTCTTAAATAGTCAAAATAAAAAATATGTTCTCTTGTGTTATCTTTTTTTAATTGGTTATTCAAGTTTATATCCTCAATAAATTCGCAAAATAGATTCTTCTATCTAAATTTATTTACCTTTCTTATTATTGATATGAATTTAATATTCCCTCTATAAAATCTTTTTAATCTGTTAGGTTCTGTTACTATGCGATATAGCCACTCAAGATTATGGCTAACAAAGAATCTTGGCGCACGCCTCTTGCTTCCACTAAGAACATCAAAGCTTCCACCGACACCAACAAATATTCCATTATCAAATTTTTCAATGTGCTTATTAATAAGGAATTCTTGCATAGGAATTCCTAGTGCAACGAGAACAATATCTGGGTTAACACTCGCAATTTCATCAAAGGCTTTATCTTTATCTTGAATATATCCATTTTTTGCGCCAAGTAAAATCGCATTAGGATAGCTCGTTCCTATTTTTTGTACAAGTTTTTTTAATACCTCATCTTTTGAGCCAAATAGATATACTGACTTCTTCTGTCTATCGGCAGTTTCTAACAAAAACGAAGCTAAATCCACTCCTGTAATTCTTCCTGCACATTCAAGCCCCAGCATTTTTGCTGCTTTCACAACACCTATCCCATCCGGAACTACTGTCACGCTTTCATTAATAAGAAGTTCATTGAATTCGTCGTTTCTAAGCCCAGTCATAAGTGTTTCAGGATTTGCCGTTACAATAAACATCTTTTTTTTATTGTCCAGTGCATTTTTTATCAAGTTTTCAAAATTTTCCTGCCCACATTTATACATATTATCGAAATAACTTAGTATTTTTTTCGCTATTCCCTTTTCTTTTATCTTTTCACGCTTATAAGACGAATCTGTAACAAACACATAAAGATAAGAAAACACTATTACAATCAGTACAACCGCATCTTTAAAAAGTTCTCTACTTATAAGAATTGCCGCCATCCCCATGAGTGCAGTTATTCCATAAAGCATAATAACAGATCTTTTTTGATCATATCCGGCTGCAATAAGTTTATGATGCAGATGTTCCTTGTCTGCACTCATTATTGGCTGATGTCTTAACTTTCTCCTTATTATCGCAGAAAAAGTATCAAATATTGGAATTGCAAGTGCTATAACAGGCACAGATATAGATATAACCGTTGCCTGTTTTAAGGGGCTAACTACAGACATAATTGCAATCATAAAGCCCAGATACAAAGAACCCCCATCACCCATAAATGTCTTGGCTGGTGAAAAATTGTATGGTAAAAATCCCATACATGCTCCTGCTAACGCTGTGAGTGTACAATATACTACAGTAACTCCAAATGTTTCACCATGTATGAATGCAATATATGCAAGTGCCAATGAGACAATTGCTGAAATTCCTGCTGCAAGTCCATCCAAACCATCAACAAGGTTAATTGTATTTGTAACTCCTACAATCCACATAACAGTAACAAAAAAGCATACGATAGTGCTGAATCCCCACAAACCTGAACCAAGGTAGTTTGTAATAAATGATATTCTCAGTCCAAGTGCATACATTAAAATCGCCACGCCAGTCTGATAAATGAACTTAACTCCTGCAGGCAAATTCTTTAAATCATCTGCAACTCCTAATATGTAAATCAACGTTCCACCTAGAGCTGCAATTATCACATTTCGTTCCGTGCCTGCAAACAAAAATATCGAAATTAACGATCCTAGGACTATTGCAAACCCTCCAAATCGAGGAATTGCTTTAGTATGCATTCTTCTACTATCTTTCGGTATATCTATCGCCCCAATTTTTTCCGCAAGCTTAATACTAAATGGTGTCAATACTAGTGTTGCTGCAAATGCAACGCTAAACACTTCTATGATGTACCTTGCATTATCCGTAAATTCCATATATTTCTCCGTCAATGATTTATACTTTAAGTTTTCATCTGTTATAAGTTATATATACTGCTAAATTATGGCTAATCTTAATCTTCAGTAAAAACTTCTTGTATTTTTTCTTTGCATTATATATACTTCTTTTGCTCTGTACCATAACATGGCATAACATATGTATTAGATGCTGAATATGTTCTTTTTATAGAGTTATAGCCCTCAAGAGAATTCTTTTCGATAATCCAGTCTTGTCCTTCCAAGCTATACTTAAGTTACAGCTTAATCAAGTCACTAAATTCTCTAGAAGATAAATATATCTTAAAATATGATTGCATTGCATCTAACATTTTTGTATTTAAATGAAAGAAAATCTACAATATATACCGTCACTCATACTCTACCAAATTTAACATGAATATTTACATAGCTAATCATCATAGTCTTCATAATAAAGCCTCTTCTATTCATATGCATATAATTAATAATACTTACTTGATTTCAGATATGAGCGTTTGCATTTCTTTTTTATATTCTTCAACCCCAGGTTGGTTAAAAGGGTTAATTTCTAGGTAATATGCAGAAATTGCAGCAGACATTTCAAAGAAATATATCAGTGCACCAATTACATATTCATTCAATGAAGTAACATGAATTTCATTAATTGGCACATTAGCATTGCTGTGTGCCCTAATAACCCCTTCCTCAGCACATCTATTTATAGTCTCCATCATTTTCCCTGCGTATGGGAATCCTGCATACCATGGTATTTCAACATCGTCAGTTGAGTTTTCTACTCTGATAATTGTTTCGTAAAAAACTTGCCTACCTTCTTGTAGGAATTGTCCAATGCTATGCAAATCTCTACTAAAAAAAAGACATGCAGGGAAGACCCCTTTACCCGCTTTCCCTTCAGTTTCTCCAAATAACTGTTTTAACCATTCTCCAAAGTAGCCTAGATTCCCTTCAAAATATTCAAATATTTCGATCCACTTGCCTCTCTCCTGAAGCAGTGTTCTTGCTGCAGCATACCTTATCAAGTCTCCAGATTCGCTCCAATCTGAATGTTGAATTTCTTTAGCCCCTAAAAGCATTTCCCTAATATTGTGACCTGCAACAGCTACTGGTAATAATCCTACAGAAGTTAGTACCGAATATCTGCCTCCAATATCAGCCGGAATTACAAACGATGTAAATTGATTTTCAAAGGCCTCTGGGCGCAACTCACCTTTTTTTTCATCAGTTATTATAAAAATTCGCTTTCGTGCTTCTTGAATTCCATATTTGCTGAACATCAAATCTTTTAGAACCGCATATGATAATAGTGGCTCTACCGTCCTTCCCGATTTGCTGATTACACACAGGCAAACTGATTCACTTTCCATACGCTTTTTTATTTTAGCTATATAAGCTCCATTCATATTAAATCCAGCAAAAACAACCTCCGGCCAATCATCTTTGCTACCGTTTAATGCTTCAATAGTCGCTTTCGATCCTAGAAATGATCCACCAATACCTACTACAACAAACAGAGAGCATTTTGACTTGATATAGTCAGCTGTATTTTCTATTCTCGAAATGATACTCTCATTTGTATTATCCGGCAACTTTGCCCACCCTTTATATTCCGCACCTATATGCTTTGAATCACTCGACATTATAAGCTTATGCCATTTTGTTACATCTTTACTTCTGTTGTCCAGCTCCTCTTTTGTGAATATTGTTTTATGAATATTGATATTCATGTTATTTCAAATTCTCCTCTTTCTATTCCCATATTTTTTGCGGATACAGCCCTTCTGTTTTCATTTTTCTTAATGCATCTTCAACATTCTTTCGATCTTCCTGATACGTTACTCCATACCATGTATCGGTCGATTCAAGTACCCTTACCGTGTACTTCTTTTCAGAAAGCAGCTCTCCTACCTTGATAGGTAAAAGGTATTCACTTGTAAGCAGGTTGTCAGCTTTGGCAGATTTCAAAAACTGCGGAAAGCCCGCGATAATTTCTTTAAGCATAGATTCCGTAAAGCCCCAAAAATTCATCGAAACAACTGTATCCTTGTCAATCAGCTTGTTGTCCTCACTTAATATAATTCCTTCGTCGTTTCTAAACAGTCCTTTTGTTTCTTGTATATCTGTTAAGAAACCTTCTTTTACAGAGCAAATCCCCCTTGTAACACTACCTTGATCTGAAAGGGTGTTTTGCACCATGTATCCAATCATGCAAAGTTGCGTTTGTTCCCTGTTGTTTGCAAGGAATCTATACATTTCTTTGAATGATGATTTACCATAGTAGTCATCGCTGTTTATTACAGCAAATGGACCATCTATTAGTTCTGCTGCCGCCATTACAGCATGACATGTTCCCCATGGTTTTATTCTCCCTTCGGGCACCTCAAATCCGTCTGGCAGCTGATGCAATTCTTGAAATACATAAGATATCTTTGCATATCTACTCATAGGATTGATTACACGTTCTTTAAAGACTTCTTCCATTTCTGGTTTAATTATAAATATGATTTCATCAAATCCAGCTTTAACAGCATCGTAACAGGCAAAATCTAATATAATTTCATTATTGTCACTGATTGATTCCATTTGCTTCAACCCGCCATATCGACTTCCAAGCCCTGCTGCCATTACTATCAATTTAGGTTTTTTCATTAAATATTTCCCTCCACTATTTTGAAAGCATCTCTGCAATAAACCTTATATCTATATGGTAAGAGGATATCATTATAGCGATTTGCTATAATTACATCACTTTCTTTTGCAAATGATTCAAAATCATTTATTACATCCGCCGACATAAATCTATCTAATCCAATTTCAGGTTCGTACAAAATAACACGTACCTCTTCTATCTGAAGAAGCTTAATTATATCTGTAAGTGGCGAATACTGAAAATCCTTTATCCCAGTACGTGTATCAAAAGAAAATATTCCTACAACAGACGGTTTTCTCTCCAATATCCTTTTTACGACATGTTTTTTTCGAACATTATTAGCATTTCTTATGTTATCAATTATGGTTTCTGGAATATCTGCAAATTCATTTTTCAATCTGCATGTGCTTTCTGTTAAGTATTTACCTCCATAACCAAAAGAAGGGTTATTATATTTATCCCCAACTCTTTTATCAAATGAAAGTGCATTAATTATTGCTTTTGAATCTAAGCCTCTAAGTTCTGCAAAGGTATCGATCTCATTGAAAAATGCTATTCTCAAAGCCAGATATGTGTTTAAGAATAATTTTATAGACTCAGCCTCTTCATATCCCGTGCGCAGCAGTTTTCGATTATTGCCGATTATGCTAATTATTGTCTCTTGGAGCAGTGTGCTTCCCCCACCAATTATCAAGTGGTCACTATTAAACTCATCCTCAATTGCACTTTCTTTACGTATAAAGTCTGGTACAACTGCTACATCTAACTGGGGATACCTTTGTATTAGTCTCCGAGTATATCCAATCGGAATGTGATTTCTTATTACAACAGGTACGCTTGGCGAATATAGCATAATTTTGCCTATATACATATCAAACTCTTGCATGTCATACGAATTTAGCTCAATATCATATGGAATATCAATATTAATGAATATAATATCTGCACTTTCTACTACACTCAGTAAATCATATTCCATCTTTATATCTGTATCACATATTCCAAGATTTTTATCAATAGTCATTACATGCTTATTGAAAGGTTCTGTCTGTAACACGTGAACGTTACCACTTCTGCACATATAAATGCTCTCTGCTATTGCAAAATGTCCGCTTCCAATCATCGCAATATTCATAAATTACTCCAAATCCATTCGTATCTTTATTTTAGTCTATCGTTCCTAAAACAACTATGTCATTTTACTTAATAATACTATTAAAATATAGCAGCCATTTAGTCATATTATAGAGCCCGTGATAATTTAGCCAAGCAGCTATTTTTCGCTTTAAACTAATATCTCTATAAAATTGTTTTTTATTATAATCTGGTATCTCCGCCTTGCAGAATTGTAGTAGCGCATCTAGCACTGCTTTCTTTTCTTTATTTTTTTGCTTAGAAACGCGGTTTATAGAAGTAATAAGCACATGTTCGAAAACGATATACTTAAATGCGTCGCTATTAAACTCCCCTTCTTGATTAATAAACTGCTTTGCGTCATTTAAGATATATAACATATCCAAATTTTTTTGAGAGTTGTTATTAATCATTGTGGATACTTCCCTACAATGGCAGAAGTAATAGCCTTTTTTTATTCTGACCACTTTTTTTATTTTATTGTATAAATTGCACATAACATGCAAATCTTCATACCAATACCTGCTAAGAAACTCTATCCCTTCAAAAATTTCTTTTTTAAACACCTTATTACATACTGACGGTGTAGTCTCATATATTTTATTGAAGTCTGTTGTATTATGATAAATTTGCTTATCTGAATAAACGTCCACCATATCGCAAACAGCTACATCCGCATTTTCACTTTTTGCCGCATTATACATATCCCGTGCAAAGTTTTCATCAATATAGTCATCGCTATCTACAAAACTAAGATACTCACCTCGGGCATGTTCGATTCCTAAGTTCCTAGCACTACCCTGCCCCCCATTTTTTTTAATAAAATACTGTATACGATTTGGATGTTTATCCATTATACTCTTTATGATTTCGTAGCTATTATCAGTGCTTCCATCATTTACAACAATTATCTCAATTTCCTTCAGAGATTGAGATAATAGACTGTCTAGACATTTTTCAATGTAGTTCTCAACATTATACACGGGTACAATTATACTTACCTTTAACTTTGCATTTTCATCATTCATATACATCCTCTCCCACGCCCCTTCTATATATATAATTCAGTAATAACGCTATTATTACTGATAAGTATATATTTGCATTTGGCTTCCTTAAAAGGGCACCTGAATATTCTGCCCCACCAATTGCTAAAACTATAGTAAAGCAAAGCATCACAAACTTGCTTCCAAATATAATTTTAGGTTCATGAATAATCAACTTGAATGCCTGAATCACACAAATAAGAATGTATGATATGAAAATAACAGTTCCTAGATACCCATAGTAATAATAGAGCGCAGTCAAGTCATTTTCTAAATCCATTCCATATTTCTCAATGTCTCCATGATTAAATCCAACAATCTTTGTGAAATTATCACTATGTTCGTATATGTATTTTGCATACATCCTTTTAGTTAAACGGTTATCTGAAAGATTGTAAGCTGAAATATGTTCTTTCATATTATTATAGGTCCATTCGAAACCAAGATCTTCAATCATTTGCTTCGTAAGTGGGCTATTACGCATTATTTTGTAGGCTTCCTCTTTTGTCGGATTCTCACTAATTTTAATTTTAAAGGCTTTTGCGTTTTTATTCACATCATTGGTACGGGAAAGTGAGGCTGAATACTTATAGAACCCCAGTGTGGATACTATAAGTATGAGGGTAACAAGTACAGCCACCTTATTTCTATCAACTGTACTTGTCGTTAACAATATGTACAACATCACAAAAAGCATGGCAACTAACGAATAGTAGCATGCTCTAGTTCCGTTAAAAAACAATAGTATAAAAATCATTAAACTTACAGAAATATAAATGATGTTATTTTTCTTTGCGGATATATATAGCACCATTGGTGATATTGTTGATAAAATCATGCTTTGAGCATTAGGGCTCGTAAACCAACCATTAAGGCCAAATGTTTCATATGTGTTTTTACCTGTATGTGTTAATAATGATAATATTACACTTATAAAGATAATGATAATAGCCGCTAAAATGCCCTTTTCAAGCTGTAGCGAAGCACCTTTATTCTCCCTGGCGTAAAATGTCAATGCAATGGTAGATGCTGGAAGTTGCATTACAATTACCAGGTATCTAATATCGTCGAATATATTTAGCCCTGAAGTTCGAATAGAATTTGCTAAATGTATAATTGACAGTACAATTAACGGAAGCATCATCAACATATACTGTCGTTTATTTGACACTGAAATAAACGAATATATAATTATGACAAATAAATATATGCTCCTAGTTGCAAAGCTAATTATAGTCACATTACTGCTAAATGTAAAAAATGCAGCTATGTCTAATATAGGCTGTGTAGCGATTATGAACAATAGCCAGTTATTATTAAATGTATTCTTCATGCTACACTGAACAGTTATATTTTGCTTCATAAATTATATGCGTCTCCTATTTATTTTTATAAATCCATTCGATTACTCTATACATTTTATGATTAAGCAGATAATAAATGATTTTACGTCGTCCTGGCAAACTCTTCAGATATTTATTATTTTTGTAATCAGGATAGTTGATTTCTAAATAAAGTCTGAGTTTTTCAAGCAGCTCCTGTTTTTTGTTTTTGTTAGCATTAGACTTTAAAACTCGAACACTCGCCGCAATTAATATATGATCAACCGCCAAACATTCTATCACTTCATTATATTTCTTTGAAACGATCTCTTTTTTTAGAGTTTCAAATGCATCTAGAATTTCAAGGTTTCGTTCACAATTATTATTATTCATAGTTGATCCAAATCTTACAACGTAGTAATAAAGAGGTTCGTTTAAAAATGATATCTTTTGTGCTTTTGAAATAGCACGAATTGTAAAATCTAAGTCCTCATACCAAACCTTGCTACGAAATTCTATTCCTTCGATAAGCTCCCTTCGATATAGCTTATTCCAGACAGCCATCTTCCCAAAAATAGCATTTTCAATATCTAACTTGTGTATGTCTTGATTACAATCAGAAACCATATGCCCAGTTTTTTCATCTACATTGTAACATCCACAAATAACCATATCGCTATTATCTTCTTTGGCTTTATCATATAATTTTTTGAACATATTTGTATCTACATAGTCATCACTATCTACATACCCAATATATTTACCCTTTGCTATTCTATAGCCTGCATTTCTCGCGGCCCCCTGTCCTGCATTATCTTGATATAAATAAACAATTTTATTTGGAAATTTATCTGCATATTCTTTTATTATTTCTGAACTTCCATCAGGGCTTCCATCATCTACTAAAATAAATTCAATATTCTCAAGGGTCTGATTAACTAGGCTATCTAAACACCTCTTTATGTATTTTTCAACATTATATACTGGAATAATTACACTAACATCTACCATAATATATTCTCCATAAGTTTTGTTAAGTACAATTCTCGTTACTTTCTATATGATATATCTTTAGTTTGTAAAGTTAATAGTCTTTACTACTTTCGTTGTTTTTTTGCTTTCACAAGTCTATTTACTACTTCTTTTAATTCCCTAGTTATATATCCGTTAGCATCTGGAGGAGTCAATATATCCTGAATCTTATTTTTTGCATGTTCTATACTTTCCGGATCATCCTCCATTACATAGGCCCTTCCTGCTGAGTATGTTTGTTGTTCTGAATCAAATCCAGACAGGGTGTTCTTTTCAACAGTCCATTTAGTGCTTTCATTTAAGTTAGAAATCTGCATTTTAACTAGCGATCGAATTTCTTCAGAAGATAGATTCATTTCAAAATACCATGTTAGTGTTTTTAAAAGTTTATTGTATTTTAATAACATCGTTTTACTTGTCATTGCTTTTTTTAACACAGCTTCAAAGACCAGTTGTTGATTTTTAATTCTTTGATTATCCCCATCTTTGAACGCATGTCTTTCTCTTGCAAAGGAAAGCGCCGTTGCACCATCAAGATGGTTCTTCCCCTTCTTTATCTTTACACCTCCTTCACCATAGCCATAATCACCAGTAACAAATGTATAATCGGAGTGCACGTCAACGCCTCCAATTGCATTTATAAATTCTGCAACAGTGCTAAAATTCACTTTAACATAGTAATTTATTTTCGTATCTAACAAAGATTCAACCGATGTCAATGTATCATCAACTCCATAGAATCCTGTATGAGTTAGTTTGTCAACAGCATTTTTATGCTTTTTCAACCTTATTTTATAGTCTCTTGGAATCGATGTCAGTAGGATTTGATGGGTTTTAGGATTAACAGTTACAAGCATATTTACATCTGACCTTCCCTGTTTATCAATGGTTCCGTAAGTATCAATCCCAGTAATATAAATGTTAAACGGCCTCTCTGTAACTTCTACCGGAGTTTTATGTTGACTAGTTGAAACTTTATCTAAGAACTGAATCATCCCGAACGAATACATTGTCCCTAGTCCGTACAACGTCATCAAAATAAAGCTCAATATGATAGCACAAGTCTTTGCCCATATAGCAATCCTTTTATTGCATAGTTGAACAAGTAATATGACGCTTAAAATTATTAAAATTAAAGTTATTGTAAAAAATAGCTTATTGGGAAGGATATCGATTTTTTTAATCGTGTACTCAAACACACAGAAAGATATCATGTAAAGAAATGCCCAAAACTTACCGAATTTCTTGATTTTTTTTGATGTACTTGTTGTTTTTCTACTAGTATTATTACCCATCGTTTCTTCCTCTTTAAACTAGATTAATTCACCATTTATATTGTTTGAACTACGAAATATATTATTGCTTAAATATCTATTCGAATTCAATAGTATTAGAAATATTATTATCCATATTCTTTGGAAAGTCATATAGGTATTCTGTAAGCTTTCCCTCAATAATCATGTTTTCCTTTATAAAATTATCATTTCTGAAAATTTGTGTATTCCGAATAGAAAGATCAGGATTGAATCTTGAGAATTTCCTTTCATGGTCATTATCTGTAAAGCCAGTAAAATCCTCGAATTTCTTAACCGTCTCATCATACTTATATATCAAATCTTCAAAATTAATTCTTAAGACCTTCTCTGAACATGTTTTTTTCTCGCTCTTTCGCATCTTTTCATAGAAGTCACAAAATTGATGCACATCAGTTGGTACCGGAATTTGGCAACCTTTATTTACCCAGACATATTTGTTGATAAAAAAAACATCCCTGGGGTCGCGTTGAACAACCACCACTTTTGCATAATCGTCAAAATAATTGTCAATTCGGTGGAGGTTAAATGGGAGCACCAGTTGATCCGCAATTACATTATCACCGTCTTCGGCCATAGCTTTAAAAACACCTCTTATATAAGTTTTTGCCGCATCATAAAAAGATTCTTCATCAATAAAGGATATGTGCATCCCGTCATTATATCTCAATACTTTTTGTAGTTGTAGTTTTGGAAGTATTTTTTTAATCGGCTTCCTAGCAATTAGTTTAAAAAACATTTTGCAATCAATTTCTTCATGCGTGTACCAATACCCCTTAAAGCGAAATTGTTCAATACTATCTATAAATTCTCTTGTTAGTTTAATAAATTCATCGCCTATTATATTTTTGTAATTTCCTACCCACCACAACTTACTTCTATACAGTCTTTCCATCTGGTTTTCAAATGTTCTTAATGCCTCATCACTTCTAAGAGCATTGTTCCCTGTAAGAAGTTTATCTTCTAGATCGAATAGACCGTTTGGGCAGTGTAAAAAGACATATTCATAACTTTTATGTAAATTGCTACATTCAGAATATTCCGATGCCAAATCAGTTATAGCAGAACTTCCACTCCCCATGTATCCTGTAGGTATTATTACTTTCATTTAAAGAGCTCCTTATCCAATTTTCATTTTTATCTTTTTTAAGCACTCAATTAAATTTTCATCATGAAAAATCACCAACCCACCCGTATACAACATAGCACATGACAAAACTACAAGGATTGTATGCGCGGGTAAATTCATATTCACACTCTTTATAATGAATGCTACAGGTATAAACATTACCGATAATATTAGATATTTAATCGTTGCTTTCGTTATTATTTTTATTTTAATATTAAGACTATGTCTCGCATAAATTAGTTCAGTAATTGTAAACAACATATCGGCAATAGCAGTTGTGAGCATTGCTGTTTTATATTCAAAAATACCGGAATAAATCAATGCACCATTTGACAACAAATTTAATATGCCATACATACAGCAAAACACTGCAACTTTTCTTTCCTTACCATTGGGATACATAACAAGGTGGGTCATTACTGATTCCAGCGTTGTAATTATTCTTGCCATACTCGCTATCATTAGTGCCGGATATATTTCCGCATATTTATTACCAGCATAAAGCAAAATTATTTCTTTTGATAAAACAAATACTCCAAAACACATTGGTATAATCAGAAACAAAAGTGAAGAGATAATTTTGTTTAGCATCTGAGTATATTCATGCTTGGACGCATTCTTTACCATGTATGATAATCTCGGTATCGAAACCATAATTAAAGAATAAGGTATCGCTGCCAATGTCGAGACTATAAAATAAGGAATATAATAACTGGTAACCTGAACCCCGTTAATATATTTACCCAGCATTACCCTATCTAACTGACCGTATAAAAGCTCTACATTCGTAATTATCAAGATGTAAAACATTGATATTAAATGTTTTTTAAATTTAAGTTCCGAAAAATCAAATTTTATTCTTCTTTTTACGTAAATAAAACTAACAATATTATTGGCAAAAACAGTTAGACTAATAATAATACTATATATTATTATATCATCTGCTTTTTTTACAAAAACAAACAGTGCAATTAAATAGAAAATTTTTACAATTGCAGTCTTAATTGTTATGAATTTATAATTCTCTAGAGCCTCATTCGTAAATTCTATGTAAAAAATATTCCCTATAATCTGTATGACCATAACTAGATATATGGATCTTGTTATACCTGTTGAAACAAAGCAGCTATAAGCTATATATATACCTAATACAATTAAATTAGTTATTACCGTAATTACAAAAAGATTTGTAAATAATTTTGATACAGCCTTATTATCATCTCTAATTTTACTTATTTCTCGCACACCAAATGTATATATTCCAAATGATGCAAATGTCAAGAAAAGCTGAAATTCTGAAAATACACTATTATATATACCATATAACTTAACATCTAATAATCGTACTATGTACGGTCCTACAATCAACGGAATAGCAATATTAAATAAACTTAATATTGCCTTAAAAATTGTGTTTTTTATAAGTGATTTTTGCTTCATAATGCCTCTATTTGTAGATATGTCTTTAGTGTATCATATTAAATAGTATTTTCCGTGAATACTATTTAATATACATTCGTAAAAATTAAGAGTTTCTAGTTCACTTAATTTACATTTTCAAATTAAACTTTAACACTATCTAGCACATTTACATTTTATTCATATGTTTTAAGAATTGCATCAACAATTCTTTCACTAGAATGTCCATCTCCATATGGGTTAGAGGCATGACTCATTTTCTCATACAACTCATGATCAGTTAATAGTGCTTTGGCCGTTTCATATATTTTTTCTTGATCTGTTCCAACTAATTTTAGTGTGCCCGCATCAACCCCTTCTGGTCGTTCAGTTGTATCTCGCAATACAAGCACTGGTTTCCCTAGTGACGGTGCTTCTTCTTGAATGCCTCCACTATCAGTCATAATGATAAATGCATTGTTTAGAAAATTATGAAAATCAATGACTTCAAGCGGCTCTATTAGTTTCACTCTTTTACAACCATTAAGCTCTGCGTCCGCAATTTCTCTTATTATCGGGTTTAGATGTATAGGATATACAACTTTTACATCATCAAATTCCTCAACAATTTGTCTTATAGCTCTAAAAATTTTTTTCATAGGCATTCCGAGATTTTCTCTTCGGTGTGCAGTAAGAAGAATCATCTTGCTATTACCAACCCATTCAAGGACATCGTGAGAATAGGAGTCATATACAGTATAATGCATTGCATCTATTGCTGTGTTGCCAGTAATATATATCTTCGCTTCATCTATTCCTTCATTTATTAAATTCTCAGCACTTTTTTTAGTCGGGGCAAAGTGTATATCTGCAATATTACTAACCATTTGCCTATTCATTTCCTCTGGATATGGTGAATATTTATCATATGTTCTTAGTCCAGCCTCAACATGACCAACAGGAATTTTACAGTAAAATGCTGAAAGTGCGCCTGCAAAAGTCGTGGTTGTATCACCGTGTACAAGAACGATATCCGGTCTTACGTCTTCCATTACCTTTCCAAGACCCTTAAGTGCATTTGTTGTAACTTCAGTTAGGGTCTGACCTTCTTTCATGATATTTAGATCATAGTCAGGCAAAATAGAGAATGTCGTTAGCACCTGATCTAACATCTGTCTGTGTTGTGCAGTTACACAAACAATAGTATCAATTTCTTTATGTAATTTTAATTCATTAACTAGAGGTGCCATTTTTATAGCTTCTGGTCTTGTACCAAATATTGTCATCACTTTAATCATTTTCTTTCCCTCGTTTCTAACGACAAAATAAATTTTTGCCATTCATGTTTTGTTGCACTATAGCTATGTAAACTGGCAGTGTTAATAGCATTTCTAGATAATTGTTTTAGTAATGTTCTATTATTAAGCAGTTTAGTAACTTCCATTGCCATACTATTTATATCTCTTTTTTCTATTATTAGTCCATTTTCATGGTCTGTAATAATCTCCTCTGCACCTTTTGCGCTTGAAAATGCAACGCATGGTATCCCACAGCTCATGGCTTCTAATAAAACTATCCCGAATGACTCTGTGTAAGACGTCATAAGATAAATTGAACTATTACACATTTGAGAATATATATACTCTTTATTCTGAAATCCATGAAAAACTACATAGTTCGTTAACTCTTTTTCCTTAACCAATTTCTTTAGATCTTCAAGTTCTTCCCCATCTCCAATAATGTTAAGTATAGCAGTATTATTCATTCTATGAATTATTGCAAAGACATCTATTAAATCTTTGTACCCTTTTTCTGTCGAAAGTCTACCGACTGATATTAAATTGCTATTGTTTAGCAATGATATTTGATTATTTGCCTTATCATCAACACAAAATCTTATATATTTAGTTTTAACTTTATACTTCTCCATAAGCGGTCTGTAGTAATCACTTAAATACTTAGAAATAGGTATGAAATAATCAAAGCCCTTACAAGATTTTATCACTTTTGCAATATACTTATCATTATAATTATGGAAATTATGCTCCCCCGTAATTTTAATTATATGTTTTGCGGCATATTTTGATATTAGCTTATTATGAAAGATCCTTGTCGAAATAATAATATCGGAATCACAGTGTCTAATTGACTTCTTATTTCTTACAACTTTTTTATATAGTATTTTAAGTGAAAAAAAACCTTCTTTAATTATAGATATTAAATTCCTATTTGCAATTGCAACCTTTATTCTATCTCTATTGGGCTTTTTATCTGAGATTAGATACTCTATCTCAACACGTGGATCAATAAAAAATGCTGGCTTTGGTATTATCTTATATGTAACAACGATGCGAACTTCACATATCTCAATCAACATATTTGCTAATGTCGAAATATATTTCTCAACTCCTCCCACCCCGAGGTGTAGTGCGTAAATAGTAATTTTTTTCATATATCACCTTTATATTGCATGACTATATTAAGCTATCTGAACCGTATTCGTAAGTGTAGCCTTTGCCTTTGCACACGAACTTAAAGCCGGTAGCACGATTATCTACAGCCTTAACTGCTTGAAAATCCTTAAGTTCGGCTTCATTCACGCCAAGCTTCTCTGCTATATCTTTGAGGATCGATGACCGCGCATCTCTAACATACGATTCATCAAACTCCCGGAGTTCATCAAGAGTATCGAATTCAAAAATATAATCAGCATCATATTTTTTTAATTTCATCTTAAGCTCGTGTATGTGTTCGATATATATGTCTTCCCAGAGTTTGTCGACAATATCCGGATCATCGTAGCTCTGCTCAAGAATTTCGGCGAATCGCTTGCTGAATTTTTCATCCCAAAACACATGACCTAGCATATACCAAGCATCACTTCCTCCGATCGAAACGTCAATTACATATCCCT
>ERZ773267.368-NODE-368-length-31588-cov-15.665969_pt1 | contig 31588 bp, 21 predicted proteins | sample MGYA00511959_ERZ773267 | MGnify/ENA primary metagenome ERZ773267 (study PRJEB29015, sample SAMEA2738165) | human oral metagenome | biome: human oral; feature: human-associated habitat; material: saliva | place: China | collected 2240 ... | reverse complement strand
GCGATACGAGCGTACCCAGTTGGAAACAGTGGCTCCGGATATGCCGTACTCAGCCACAAGGCTGGCAATCGTGCATCCGTCCTGAATGTGCGCACGAACAACTTTTCGCCTAGTTTCGTCTGATATTCGAGTCATGTGCTTTTCTCCTCTGCTGACAATATACTCTATCAGGCAGAGGTGTTACAAATTCACTGTACCACTACAAGAATCCTTAATGGAATGGCCTTCCTTAATGCGCTTAAACGCGTATCCTATGCGCGTTACGACTTCAACAATCATAACCGGGATAGACAATGTACAGAAATGTATGAAGTCATAGCCCTCGTAATACATGCCCTGTACTATTTCCGCTATGGTCTGATCGTATTCTCCAATCTTACCGAACTGTAAAAAATCAAACAGGGACATCAGCGGCGCAGGAAGGCCCATTGATGTTGTGATGTCAGATTTAAAATGGATAATCTGCTTGGCTATGGCAGCAAATACATCCGTCTCTTTCCGATCGGCATAATTTTCCATTACCTGCGAAACTATTTTGCCTGTTTTATCAATGGTGGTCATCCTTCCGGTCAGAATATCTGCAACACCAAAAATCAGTCCAAGAAGGGGATCATGCCCTAACGACAGCAGGCGATGATAATATGCAGAAAGCCCCTCTACACGAATCGTAGTGTTTCGGTTGTCCTGAGCATCATATGGCACCTTACTGACTTTTGAATTGGCCAGTTTCTCCATTTCTTCTTCGGGAAACTTTTTGTCAAACCAATCCCGCACATAATTGGCGAGTGGTCCGCCTTTTAATCCTTCCGGCGTTTTTTGAGGAATGCCCACAAGAAGAATATCTACGACTGCGCCAAGCAGCCCGGCGACAGCATTTATAGCGATATCATACTTGTCCAGATAGTGAAGTTGATTATACTCCGTATTCAGGCGCCTAATTTCCAGAGTGTTCTGTTTAAATTCATCCTCAGTAAAAATCGATTCAAGCGCATGCCCTGATCCGACCGACTCTGCCGCTTCTGCACATAAAGACTCCCAAGAGGGCACCACCATTATCTTTTTGTCCTCTGCCGCCTAGGTGCCGATGGCATTTCTGTATACCCAAGCATTCTCAGCAGATCTTCGCTTTCCTGAATCTTTCTGTCGAGCTCAGATGAAGAGGGCATTAAAGCCTTGATCTTCTTAAGCTCCTCATCTTGATATTTCAGCACATCGTTGATCTGTTGCTCCGTTTCGGAATATTTGTACTTACTCATTGGCAGCCTTCTTCTTTTCAAGCTCAGCTATTAGATCTTTAAGATCTCGAATCTCGGACTGAAGATTGGTCATTTCTTTCTTGAGCGCCGTATCATAGGCCAATAATCGGTTCTGTCTTTCTCGATCCAATCCTGCCTTGGAATCCAGTTCTTTAATAACGGCATTATGTTTTGCCAAAGCTTTTTTATAGAGTTTCTCTTTTTCATCAGCTTATTTTTTATACCTTCTTATCAAGAAGAACGCTCCGACAGATGCAGGGAGGCTAGCCAATGCTCCGATTTGGAAATTACGATCTTTGACAACTTCCCCAACAACTTTTCCTGTCTTTTTAAGACCTGAACCTGCTTTTCAATCACAGGAACCAACTTGTTAAAATCGAACTTACTCCAGCTATATTTCCCCAAAACCGTACCTCTCTTTATGCCACACCCAGATCATGACGCAGATCCTTAATTGCCTGTTGTAAAAGAATATTAAGGCTCTGGAGATAGTCCGTGCGCTCCTTGTCTGCGTCTGCTTCTTCTTTCATCGCCTTTATTATAGCCTCATGCTTCCGCAGTGCTTCTTTGTACAAGCGTTCTTTTTCCTGCCGCAGCTGTTTATTCTTCAGATGAGATGCAATTCCGACCCCAGCCGCGGCAAGTCCTGCAACCGGCGCTGCGAGAACAAACACTCCTGCGACCATGCCTCCGCCTACAAGTGCTCCTGCAGCAGCAAGGCCAGATGTAATTCCTGCCGCAGATAAACCCACAACACCAAGCCCATACAAAGCAGCAAAAGAGCCTACGCCACCGATGCCAGCTCCCAGTGCTCCGGCCAACACTTCGGGTATTGCACTTTCTCTGATGGTACGGTTCTTATCATTAAGTGCCGCAGCTGCTTCATTGACAACGTTTACTACAGATTGCATGGATTCCACACTTTGGAAATTCATGTCCTTTTTCTTTTTGACATATGAGTCTTTTTTCTTGGACTCATCGTTCTTCTTTTCAGCCATAGCTTTTAAGTCTCCTTTTCTACCCTTTGGTTTCCGATATCCAAGAACCAGTGACCTCTACCCTATGAGTTCCCTGATTTCATCTATTGTAAGGGTATTCAGATGTGAAAGCTGATTTCGGGCATCCTTATTCTTTTTCAATTGATAATAATCCGCCGATGTCAAAAGAATTTTCCCATTAGCTGCCATGTAGACCAACGTACCAAGCTCAACATCTATTGGGTCATCATATATTTCTCCATAAGCAGATTCTATAGGCAACTCTTTCAATATAGCACCGCTATGTTTGGCCACAAAGCCGCCTCGGAATTCTTCGATCAAAGGGTAAATAGTTTTGATCTGTGCTTTCCAGATGCAGTGCTCAACATTTTCTATTGTTCCAGGGTAACTGTATTCTGAGCCATCACTTCTGTATTCAGTGTCGACAATCTCCCTGATTACTGTATACGGGTCTCGCAAAAACTGATCATGCTTTTCTATACAGGATGCCAGCAGTTCTATATCGTTTCCTGCAACATTTGCAGACAGCTCAGCGAGATAGTTTTTAACAGTCAGAGTTTCCTTAATGGAAGAGGACGCCAGCATTGAAAAGACCATCCGATCATATTCATTAATGTAATCATCCAGTGATACGGGACGGACTCCCTTTCTGGAAGCTTTTATTCGTTCACCTCTCCATTCCAGAATAAACACTGCCATCTCTTTGTTTTTGCCGCGCTCTTTGATGTAATCGGAAGCAAAGGCAGACCACTTATCCAAGTCTTTAGCAGATTCCAGATAAACCCATAAGTAGCGGGAGTGAAGAACTATATCATCACTTTCCGCCAAAAAACGGGCAAATGACTTGGTGGGGCGATATTCTGCCCTTTTTTCTGCTTTACAGAATTCATTTAAGAGAAATGCTCCCGGGTCATCGACATGGCGGATAACCTCAAACCGCTTAGATGAGTCCTGCTGTGTTACAGCCTCTTGAATGTGTTCGACCAGGGAGTCATGCCACGGGATGGTTTGCTCGGACTGAAGGATCACGCTTTTTTCAACCAGTAAGCATTCCGTTATGTGCTGAACAAAAGCCATCGCATTAGGAACTCTGCCCCACCAAATCTGATCCATTTTATGCCTCCATATAATCAGCCAGTTTGTCTTCTACCTCGGAACTTGTTCCCATCATCTGGAAGAAAGTGAACCGTGTAAAGAGATAATGCGTATCATCAGTGCTGCGTAGTACATTCAGTTCCTTAAGTTCTTCCATAAAGGCAGCGAGTTTTGTGATATCCAGGTCTGAAATCTTATTAATATCCAGTTCACTTCCTGTATTATGGATATCTGCGGCGGAGTAGCCTGTGTTATATCCGTTCTGGTGATACAGGTATGCCATGATCAGGGCAATCAGATAGTAGTAGTTATCTTCATCCAACCGTAGGGTGATAATGAACTTTTCACGTATCTGCTGCATGAATTCCGGATCGGCCAGGACCTTCTTAATATGCGATTCACTTATATCGTAAATCGGCGTATTCACTTCATCATAACCCGCATAGTCCTTGTTCCGCATTGCCTCCAGTAATTTTGCGCAATACATCTGGATAAGGCCTGGGAAATAGTTTGTATTTGCCAGAATCAATGTGATCAGAGATTCCTTAGCCTTCGGGAACCGCAGGCCGAGATAATGCAGAGGAAGCTCCATCAGTTCTCTTGCCTCCGCCGTATTAAACGGCTTTACAGTCATTGACTCCAGATGCGTCAGAACACTATTGTTTCCGAGAGCTACCTCCCGCTTAAACCGTACAATATTACGGAGACCGGCAATAACAAACTTGAACCGGTTTGCACCAATATTCTGAATGTCCTTAAGTGCATCCATTGGCTTATAATTCACTAATTCGCAGCTCTCAATGAAAGTGTCGGCCTCATCTAACAGCAGGAGAAGATAGGGTATCTTTTTACCGTTCTGATCCTGAAGCCGACGGCGAATAGCTCTTGACAGTTCTCCCCAATCAGTCGTGTCAATGTCCGTAGTAAGAACGTACTGGTCATAAAGTTCATGTCCGATCTTATTGGCGGCTTCCTCATAGTTCAGGCCCTTAATATCAATGTAAACAGCCCGATCACCATTCTCATTCCAGTCAATATCTTCTTTTGCCTTCTTCAGAAGAGCAGACTTACCCAACTGACGGCCACCATAGACGATATTGACACCGGTAGGAGATTTGATGCGCTCTAATTCTACCTTACGACCCATGAAAATCTCCGGCGGCATTACATTCACGGATTCCCACACATAAGGCTGATAATAACCAAACGGCATGATGAGAGAAATCAGCATACGATTGATTTTTGTTTCATCATAATTCCGCACCAGGAACATCATGACGGTCCGGTCGATTACACCAAAGAATTTGTCACCGAGCGCGTTCTTCGCTTTTCTGGCCAGTCGGCGGCGTTCACTCAGCGTGAGAGCGTAGTCATGCAAAATAAGTGTATGCTTGGAGTTTCCGATCTGCTTCATCAGATCAATCAATCCATCTGCATCATATCCCCCGTTAATGCAGACAACCCGGAAGCCTTCCTGCGATGCACCGGACCCAAACGCCGCAATAGGATGCGTGTAATTGTCTCTTTGCCCGCCAGTTGCAGCTGCGGTCATCACAATAAAACCTTCAAACCGGCCAGCAACAGACTGATCCTTAACCGATTCCACTTTGAAACCCAGGCAGTTCAGCAGATTTTTCAGGCGGTCTGTACCAAGCCGGCTGCCTCCCGGAAGCCAGTTGTCTGCCAGGCGCTTGGCGCCTCTTTCCTCTTTGTTTCGCGTCCGGCTACTTACCAAGCTGGAAAAGCTTGACTTATGTGTGGATACCGGCCTGTAATAATCATCATAGTTGTCCAGAAACTCTTTCAGAAAATCTTCATCTATAACATCTTCGTTTTCATCGTCCGTATTCGAAGTGCGGGCCAGCAATACTTCTGCTACAGTATAGTTCTGTATCCGGATCATTTCCTGAATACGTTTTGCTCTTCGTTCCCTTGCCTCCGCCGTAAGACCGGTGATCTGTGCAGTTCTGAATGTTTCCAATTGTTCCAGAAGATCAGCTTCTCTTGTCTTGGCAGCTTCACTTATATCCACCAGATAGCTCTGCATTACCTTCTTGAAGAAGCCATAATTCGATGTATATGTTGCCCATTCATACCATGCATCAACAATCTGAAGGATTTTCTCCTTTTTATCTTCTTCAGAGTTGTCAATCTGACCATAGCTCTGTGCAAGCTCAAGTTCGCCTATAAAGTCGTTCTTTCTGCGTTCAGCCTCATCCTTAGCGTAATTGATTCCTGTACCAATTTCGCTGGAAACTTCACTGGTATTGAAAGCAGGCTGCATATCCGACAAATATCTCACCAACAATTTCGCAGTCCCGTAATTATCTTCCTGGTTCTCCAGGATATCTGTTAAACGCTGTCCGTAATCACGGTCTATGCTTTCCATTTTCTTAAGATGAGCTAAAATGCGGTTTGCTGGATTGAGCACTGCTAATGAAGCTCCGTGAACATCCAAATCCGGAATGAAATATTCATCCAGCATGATATCATCTGTCAGAAGGAAGGGCGCATAGAAATACCGTCGTTCGTTTTCATCGAACGATGCGTTCAGACATCTGAATATTTCGCCAAGTGTATAGATTAATACACGCAGCCCTGCTTTTTCGTCTTCCTCAATGTCGTCACCGCAAACAGTTTCGATCTCATCAATCGACTTTTTGATATCATCCAGCAATGGCTTGCGCTGACGTTTGTAAGCGAGGCTACCTTCATCTTCAGCACTGTTGCTGGCCTGATCAACGAGAACACACCAACGGACAAGCAGCTGAATAGCATTCATCGTCGTGCTGGTAATATTGCTGCGCAAACGGCTCATCAAGTCAGCGTGCCGTCTGTACATCATATTATCTCCGGCCTTTTCCCAGAATCGAACAATATAATCCCATACTTTATCCGGATTGATCGATTCCTCAGAGATGTTTCCGTCGTCTTTAAGGAATTCTTTTTGCAAGAATTCCATCGTCAGCGGCAACATTTCCCTATCGCCGTCGACAATCGCTTTAATATGAAAACCGAAATCACCTTTTACCGAGAACAACATTTTCTTTGTTTCAAGGAATCGTTTCTGACTGGCATTCTCCTTCTTTCGGCTCATTACAAAATTATCATAGAAGTTGTTTGCTTCGTGCCGCAGCTTTGCAATTTCTTTCTCTAACTCTGCCTGGCTTTTTGCGCGATAATCTGCATATGCATCCATTCCCTTCTTATGGGCATCTTTGAATTCCATCAGAGAATAAAGCACATTACTTAATGCCGGGAACTGGCCGAAGAGAGAATACCCTTTGATTCCATCATAAAAAGCTTTGATCTGATAATCATATCGGATCTGATCTGAGAAAAAGGTCCTGATTGCCGAAGAAATCACCATTGCATCGTCGAACACACTGCGTTTCGACATCAACTGAAACGCGTTCTCCGCTGAATATGTGCAGTGTGCCATGGGATCATTCACAGCATAGGCGAGAGATTCGTATAACTTTCTGCTTTCATCAGTTTGGGAGCATGTTTTAGCGTACGCTGCAGCAGCATAAAAGTTGCTATTTGAGAGCATACAATAGATATTATTACGAACCTCATCTATAGCAATCGACCCCTGGGCAACCCCCTGTTTATTTGCTGTATCCGGTTCTGCTGCTGATGATGTATGTGTTTCTGTTGTTTCCTTCACCAGAACACTAATGTTTTCTGTTACAGGAGGCCCGGTCTCTATTTCGCTTGAATCTGCCTCAGTTTCATCTTCCCTAGTCAAATCTGATGAGGATCCATTCTCTGTCTCAGCAGTATCTTCCTGCACAACATCACCTTTAATTTCATCGTTGGTTTCACCTTCAGATTTGCGCGTCTCATTAATGGCAAAGACATCGGTCACTTCCATTTCTTCATGGGATGCAGCATAGTAATAGCTTTGTGCCGACAGGCTAAACAGTATAATCTTTGCCTTAGAGAAATCATAATCCATTACACCCATAAATGTTGATGCAATAGCCTGGGCCCGCTCAATATCAATCCCTGCAAAAATGATTGCCGCAGCCTCGTTGCAGCCACTAATGAAGTCCTGTATTAAGCTGGCTTCGTTGTCACATTCGATGGAGGAATCCCAAAATCCGCCCACAGCCACTACGCAGCGATCTGGTGAGTCAGGATCAAACATTTTAAAACAAAATGCATCCGTAAATGTGGCATCAGAAGTTGTAAACCTTTTACCGGGCCAGTTCGTTCTCGCTCCAATATGAGCATCAGCAAACACCCTGGAAAACGCAACTCTTGCGGCAGCACTTGTTTCTTTATCTTCTATGGTCTCTCCCCAGTCTTCCATACTTTTCTGGCGGACTCCGACAAATTTACTGGCTTCTTTGTAGCCGAGAGCTTTCATAAGCCTCGGAGATGCACAATAGAAGCTGCCGCCCGGCGTCAATGTATATAACCGAAGATAACCTTTTTTTTGTAATTCCATCAGGGTTCTGTCTACAATATCCACTGGCACACCTTTGCCTGCCATCAAATCAGCAGACACACAGTTGGAACTGGTAACCCACTCCAGTATTTTCTTTGCTGCCGGAACATTCATTTTCCGAATTTCATTTGTAAATACACTGGATGAAACTTTCTTGTCTTCCGACGGACTTACGTCTTTTGACATACGGCCAATACTTTCGCCATCGCGAATAAGCCCGCCATTTACTTCGAGCTTCTTCACAAATTCAGAAACATATGGCTCTACAGATACATCATCTGTAGCCTCGTCTGTATTTCCTGTTTCTTCGGCAGAAGTGACACCCACCAGATCACCTGTGCTTTCCTGCACTTTTGAAGACAGTTCCTCTGTCTCCGGCAATTTGGTTTGTTCAGGTTCTGTAGTGACATCACCTGTAGAAGCTGTTGTTCCAACAGCACTTTCTTCAGACGATACTTCCTCCGGTGACACGTCCACTGAGATAGCATTTAACGCATCCGTGTCCAGAAAATACTTTTTAGTTGCGAGGCCCAGCTGTACCTGATTGGTGAAGAATTGGGAAACCAGCTCCAGCTTCTCATAGTTTTCCTCTGAGTCATATTCTTCACAATCGAGTGCATCCATAAATGCGATCGGGCCTTGCATATCATCCGCAAGGGCATCTAATTCAGCTTCTTCCTGACTCACTATCCGGGAAAGCAATTCTTCTGCTTTTTCCTGGTAGGGCCGAAGAGCATTAGCATACCGCTCTATTAAAGACCTTACAGACACGAAAGCTTCCAGTGTCTTACGTATCGCATCAAGCTGCTTCTGATATTGAATTGACTTGCTGTTCTTTAAAGCTTCAACAAGTTCAGCTACCGGGCTTCCAGGAGCGGGCATTTCTTCAGCTGAAATCTGTGATGCTACACACTTTTCAATCGATGCATATTGCCCCTTCAGCCTTTGAATATTCTGATCAAAAGCCTTCACATCTGCATCTTCAGGTACTCGTCCAGCAGAAATTGCACGCAGCATTTCCTGTAAGATAATCGTTGAGTCATCTGCCGAAGTATTAAAATCTCGTACAAGTTCCTCAAAACTCATGTTCATTTCCTGTTCCTCCCCTGCGGGTTCTTTAGCCGGCAGTGCCTTGACCGCCTCTAATTCTTCTTCAATTTCTCTACAAGCATCTGCTGTAAGCTCTCTATCACTTTGAAGGAGTTCCAGTGCAGTCTCCAAATGATTTTTTAACTTCATAAGGCTTGGATTTTCCTTATTCATGATTCTCCTCCATAGTAATCAAATCGACTTTTCTGGCCAGCGCAGAAGATAGCTTCAGAGAAGCCAAAGCGCTTTTTTCGTCCATTTCATTGGTGTAGATCAGGGCAACCTTAGTCACTTCCTTCGCTCCAATGACTTTCAACAATGTTTTTTGCTCATCGGACGTAAAGGATGTGTCTCTAAGCCCAGCACACGTATATATTAGTTCTGTTGTTTCGCCTGCTGAACAGCCGAAGAGCAGTTGATTATTCTCTGGAAACGAGAAAATCATGAAATCTCTGGCTCCCAATATAGTTACGTAATAATCCCGCAACAGAATAGCTTTTTTAAACGTGCTTAGAGTCCATTTCTGCTGAGGAACGGCCAGCCATTCCGGCAATAGCAATGCTGTATATCCAAGTTTTTTTCTCAGCTGTTGTACTATGAAACTCCTTTGAAAACAAAGCCATCCTTTGGATGTCAGTACAAGGTATGAAGCACTCCCATTACTGGAAATAATCTTCAGTTCGGCAACATAACCTTTGTTTTTCAGCTTAGTAATCCGATCTCCAGAGAGCGGAAGTTCCATCTCTTTTGCAAGCTTTCTAAGCCCAATAACGAACAACGCCTCAACCGCATCCTGATCCTGCAGTAAGTCCGCAATGATATCATTGCTTTTTACGTCTTCTGCAGTAATGTCGGTAAATTCAATCTGGATATCATGTGTCTGATCTGGTTCTGCATCAACCCCGCCATTGGGAACTGCTTTAATATAATGCTGAACCAGAGCCTGCAATTTCGCACAGCTTTCCGAAGAAGGTATTTTGCCAGCATTCATAACTTGCAGCATTGCTTCTATGGCGGAAATCAGGTCTGGCTTTACTACAGCCATGGAAAGGCTTGTCTTTACATCTGCTAATTTATTATTCATAGTAGTAAAGCCTTTCTGTTGCACGGGTACATGCAACGATTCTCTGATTTTTCGTCATATCATCCGATATGACTAATACCACCGGAAACTCCAATCCTTTTGCCGCGAATATCGAATAACATGGAATCCTGTCATTGGCCAAACTGTCTGAGTTGGTGTCCAGGAATTCGAGCAGAACCTTGTCCCCAACCGCTTTATGCAGGCGAGTAAAGCTCGACTTATCCTTTACGATTACCGCAACATTCTTTTCGTTTAAAACCGGAAGAATTTCACGTATATTACCTAGCTCTTTCGGCATCCTTTTCTCTTTAGCCTGCCCGATATACTTCATTGAGCAGCCAAATTTACGATTGCAGAATTCAACAATACTCGCTTCATTTCTATAATTTCTATCCAATGAAAACACCATGCCAATGCCGGTCTCCTGTTCCCAATGGCTGATTCCACATGCAGTATGCAAGACCTGATCCGTATCCCCAAACACGTTGAAAACAGCATCCGGGAACAGCGTGCGAAGCATCTCATAATCCGCCTGATGTAAATCCTGACCTTCGTCTATGCAAAATAATGAGTATCCGGGAAGAGAATCGATACCGTGCAAGCGATAATATATCTTCACGTAAAACAAAAGATCTGACTTATACAAAATACGGGTCTCTCGTCTACGGTTCTCACCGAGGTCCTCAATATCTATTGTGCGGATACCAAACTGTTCTTTTTCAGGCGCTAGGGCTTTCCATACTTCCTGTTCAAATACACTGCTTTCGATACGGGAGAGGAAATATCTTGCCCTTTCCATATCCGCTCTACGAAGTGTACGTGTTGATTTCTCTCCCTCATATTGGGAAGCTTTGTTTCGGAGCCATTCCTCAAGTCGGGTCACTGCTTCTGTTTTTTGAAATAACTCCTGTGTAAGAGAAGCCATGCGATTCTCTACGGTCTTTTTTCGCTTGCTCAAATTACTTAAAAACCGATCTGCGGATTGACTGCCAATTCTCTTTTTCAGTTCCTGTTCAGTCTGAGCACAAAATTCATCCTCCAGAAAAAGGAGATACTCTTTATCAGCTTCAAAGGATCTACCCTCAGTCAGATCACGCAGGACATACAGCTGATGCATATATTGTGCGGGAGCTCCCACCTCAGCACCTTCTCCTGGGCCTTTATCAAAATGGGCTAGCGCCTTTCCTGCTGTTTCAATTCGTTTTTTTCTCTGCTCAATCCATTCTTTGCGTTCTCTTACGGCTTCTTCCCATTCTTCCAGCAGTTTTCTGGTTTCTGCCTCATCATTAACTAATACTTCATGTTCCTTCGTCAGCCGGCTTAATGATTGCTGAACCGAATCCAATTCTTTACGCGCTTTTTCATACCGGGATCGATGCTCAATATATTCTGGATCCCGCTGCAAAACAGACTCGGTGTTGTCAAATACCTCGATCGCCCTTTCCAGTTGTCCAACAAGGAGTGTAATTATATCCGCTTCAATGGCTTCTGGCATCGGAATACCCAACGCCCTACATCCAGCCTCAACATAACCTGTAATAGCACGATCTATCTCCGCATCTATACGAACAATGTTCTCCGGATCATATACTTTCTTCAGATAACCATCAGGCAAATACTCCTCTGAGAGTTCAAACTGATATTGCCTGTTCCTGAATCGAGAATCATAACGGTCCAATAATGAACGATATAGTTCAGAAATTGAACAGTCATTAATATCCGACAGCTGGTATCTTCGTATCAGATCTGCTGAATAGTTTCTGAACAGCTGTGTCGGAGTAAGAAGCAGCACGTGATTCCAGCCGTCCTCTAAAAGAACATCTCTTAGGAAAAACAAGCGGTGGAACAAACACTGTGACTTTCCGGACCCGGCGCAACCTTGTACAACAAAGCTTTTGTCAACATCTGTCTCTATGATACGAAACTGCTGTTGCTGAAGCGTTGCAATGATATTACGGAGCATCGGATTACTTCGATTCTCCTGTAGAATCTGTTCCAAAAGCTCATCTGCGTTAACAGAGACAGAATCCTGCTCTGGGAAAAGCTACATAACATTCAGCAATTCCCTGTTCCGAATTTCATCATCACAGATCAACAGCGTAAGGAAAACAAGTTCACTCCCATTTGCCCAATACCGCACTTCATCAGAATGCTTTGATTGATAGCAGTGAAACAGAGCGGATGTAATGGGGCGTTCTTTATCCAGCTTGAAGGGTACAAGATGACCATTTTGACCAATATTGATTACCTCATCAAAAGATTCATTATCTGATAGATAAAAGTGTTCCGACCCATCGTATCCTTGCTCCTGCAGTTCAATATGAGCAAAATAAGGTCTCATATATAATTTCTGGATCAAAGACTCGACCTCATGGCACCTTTGCCATGCGGCAGCTCGGGATCCATACGCCATAAAAGCATCCTGGTCTTCATAAGCCCCGGATCTTACATATGCCTCGCTATGGCGTACAGACTCATTTGCGTCTCTTTTCCTTCTATCGAATTCAGAATAGACCGCCTCCTTATGTCTTTCTTCTGACCGGAGAAGTTCATCCAATGAATAACCCATGCTTCAACCTTCCAATTGCATTTTATTTTTTCAGCCGGATATATTCCGATTGATGATTATCCAGAGTTCTTAATCTGACTCCAATGAATTCATACGCATCTTTTGATACTCGGCCTTCACCGATTCCGGTCCAAGTATCTTCATCGCTCCGTTCCAGCCAAACACCCATCGATAAAACGTAGGGGAGGGGCTGACCGTTACAGTCGCCTTAAAGTGATTATCGTCGATTTCCTCTGTCAGGACTTTGGTCCCGAAATGATCTACGGTAGCGTTCATTATGAATGTTTCGCACTGTAACTCCACATTGATCGTTTCATCACCGCCGTACATTCGGAACATTTTCTTCATGTAGTCGGCGAGTTTGAAACCCTTCGGCTCGGGAACTGCTTTCTGATCCTCAAGGACGTTGGGGATCCGGTAGATCCGGTCCAGCCTGAAATGCCGCATGTGCTCACGATTGTTGCAGTACCCGATCATATAGTAATAGTCGCCGTCCCAGACAAGCGCATACGGACTGACAACGTAATACTCGCCGTCATGCCGCAGTTCCTTATATTTTCGGTTGTTGTAATCCGCATACTGGAAGCTGACCTTGCAGTTCTTATCGATGGCTTCGTTGATGCGGTCCGGGATATAGAACGCTTTCTCATTTTCCGATTTGATGCGGCCTTCAACCGTAATATGCCGACGGAGTTTCTCGGCATTATAATCAGACGTCAGTGATGTCAGCTTCTTTATCAGCTCCTTGCTTTTCTTCTCAGTGATGAATTTGGAAGAGGAAACCGCATCAATTAACAGCTTCAATTCCGATACATCAAACGGCCTGTCATCAAAATAGTATTTATTCTGTCTGGATTTGATGATTTCAAAATGAATCCCTGCCTCCTCCATCATAGCAATGTCGCCAGGGAGAGTAGTGCGATGGACATCCATGTTATATTCATCTTTCAGGTACTTCAATAGTTCTGGCGTTGAGACAGGATGATCCTCATCGTACTGCCTGAGCAGATATTGATATATGTATAAAAGTCTGAGTTTGGTTCCGTTTTCCATAGCTCTTCCTCAATGAAAAACACATATTAGAACACTAGAATTCCCATTACCCATTCGTAGATACTTTTCACATAACTGTATTCATCTACAGGCACACTATAACTATCCTTCTGCAATTTATTCGTAATAGTATTTAGCCGGATAATCCAATCCGTTTTAGGGTCCTTTCCACCAGCAAGATTGATCTCCTCCGGTCTTACAAGGGTGTCTTCAAAGAATGAAGACCAGTTTTTACCATTTAGAACAATCTGCTTACAGTCCGCTAAAGTGATATAATTCCAGATCGGAATCTCAATCTCTTCGCCGTTATTTGAGACGTACTCGTATATTGCTTCATCAGCTTCATTCTTGACACGTGTATAAATTGGCTTTGGAAGTCCTTTTATTAACCAGCTATCACCAAAGTATTCTTCAAGTCTTCCTGAAATAATGTTTTTGAGCTTTGACTCAATTTCACGAAGCATTGATTTAGTCTCATCATTGTATATTTTCGTTTCATTCTGCCAGTATTCTTCCAACCCCTCTGGTTGAAAGTCCGGACGAGCATCTGCAATAGCTTTTTGATACGCCCTCCAGAATCTTGTGTCTGCGCCACCTCCAAAATAGCCTCTCAAATCTTTTCGCTGCTCTGCATTCAAAGCATTAATATAATCTGTCAAAGGTTTGAGATAATATTGAATTAAGCCAAACATATCATCGAGTTCCTGTGCCTTTGGCGTAATCATCCCCTTGTCAACCAGCATATTTACGATGTCATCAATGACTCGAATCACAGCCTGTATTCCGCGGTTCATCGTCAACATTCCGCTATTTCGGTCACCTTTGTCCCATTCAGAAAGACATGCTCTCCTTATATATAAAAGACATTTCTCAATGAATGGATAGAAGAGGTCACAGGTTTCCTGGTTGTCTCCACAGTCAAATGTACCTGCCCTTTGTAATACATTCTTTTTCCCATAGGCATCAAAGAACCGACATTTTCTCAGTGCAGATTGTATTGCTTCAACAGTTATGCATCGATCCGGTGTTGATTCATTCTCCCCAATAACGACTCTTGAATGCAGAGGAGAAGTTGTTTCTTCTCCAAGCATCTGCGCAATTTTGGATCGAAGCGCCTGCCTCCTTTCAGAATAATCATTTGACTCCCAGAGCATATCTGCATTTAATGTAACTCGAAGAGACTTAGGGACTGCCTTCTGGTTCTCGTTAATGTCCATAAACAGTTTGATTTGCTCACTGCGTTCGAGATCCACAAATGCCACTACGGGAATAGTGTTTGAAGATGCATACATAGAATCGGAATATCCGTACAAACGGTGTTGGCCATCAATGATATATGCTGATCGATATCTCTTTGGAATATGCAAAATGCCAATTTTAGATATCGTACTATCGACCTTTGCTGAAGCCTGATCAAAGTTCAGCCCTTTCCCATTAGTATCAATGCTGATGATAATGGAATTGGGGAAGTATCCGCCTTCATTTATAAATCCTCTAACTTCCTGAAGACGTTTCTTTTTGATCAATCGCTGATAAGTGGGCATCATATTCTTGTTTGCTTCAGATCGATGAAGGACATACCCTATTTTTAATAATTTCTCAGGCTCTATTGAGAAAGAGTAATATGTATAGCCACCCATCTTACCCTGTATAGCTGGAACACGATCATCCATATTTTTTATTTCCTGATTCGCAAATAAATTACCCAAGAGCTGATATCTCGAGCATGATCCCAGGTGTTTTGCTAATTCAGAGTAATACTCTATTGTTGATTCACTGAAATAGGCGATTCCTTCTTTATCGAGAAGAGCGAGATCGCGTCTATTTGAGATATAGTTATGGGTAGCCCATATAAATTTGGTTTTGCGCCCAGGGTATTGTTTTAAAGCCTCCTTTCGAAGCCCAGAAATCTTTCCGCTGAACACTTCTATTTCCTCTGCAAATGAATACTCGATCATCGCTTCTGATGCATGGCAGCTGACAATAAGGATGGTTTCATCATCGACAGCCATAACCGATATCCGCTCTCTCTGATCATCATTGCGAAAATCGTATGCCATTGAGAAATCTTTTCCTGCATTTAGTGCAGAGAACCCCATGTTGGCAAAAAGCATCCAAATCCGATCTTCAAACTGATCACCCACAGGTTTTTCTTTTGTGATCCCTACATACTTAGGATTCTTAAAGTCTTTTGCCTTTTCCCACCCAGCATCAATATATTCTGGGAGGTCTTTCGACAGAATCTTCTGGGAAATATACAGTTTTTTGCGAGAGTTTTTCTCAGAAGACAATTCCTTGCCCGAAATCATAAGGTCCCAATTGGTGCGTGTCATAATTCCTTCCTCTCCGGAATATTAGTAAAGATGTATTCCTGGATTTTCCCTCTATAAGCCTGCTTTCCTCCAATTAAGCTACTTCGTTCATGTATGATCACGCGCCCGCCACCTCTGTTCTGAAAAATTTTGAGAATAGTCTCATCATAAGCGTTAGTAAGGATAAAGTAGGCCTGGTGATTATCAATCCAATCAATTAAATCTGCCAGTCTATATTGATCCTCAAGAGAAAATAAAGTCTGGTTGTATTTAATAAATACTTCTGAGGACTCTTTCGGAACCACATATGGCGGATCCAAAAAAACCAGGTCTTCTGCTTTGATATTCTCTTTTGCATCTGCAAAATCTTGTGCTTTTAGGACTGCCTTTTCGAGTTTTTTGCTGACTCGGATTATTCTTTCATAATCAATACTGATATTCTGTCGATAGCCATAAGGCACATTGTACTTGCCCTGCTTGTTTACACGATAAATACCATTAAATGAATAAGCGTTAAGATATAAAAACCTTGCAGCTTTCTGGTATTTCCCACGAGGTTCACTTTCACGTACGGCGTAATAGCATTCCTCATCATTAGTGAACTCTGATAAATATCCGATCACTCTCTGAGGATTATCGCGAACGGCCGAAAAGGCACTTATTAACTCTTCATTCATATCCGACAAATAGCTTGTCCCTAGTTCTCCAAGCGCAAAAAACACAGACGCGCCTCCCATGAAAGGCTCATGATAGTTTTTATATTGAAGTCCAGAAACTAATTCCTGGACAAACGGGACTAGCCAGGATTTGCCTCCTGCCCAACGAATAAAGGAAGTATTGCGGCTCATTAGTAATTCCTCACGAGTTCTATCAGATAATATTTGGCACGTGTGTAAGCTATATAATTCATGTTTTCAGAGGCGGAAATGCTATGAATGTAAACCACCATATCTGATTCCAACCCTTTAAACTCTTCTACAGAATAGACACTTACATCGTTGCTGTTTGTTGGAGCACCGTTGACAAATTGCCACTTGGCGATTCCTGATGGATATTTGGACACGAATGTCGAAATGTCATCAATCAATAGAACCAAAGAAGCATTTGAAAGATGTTCCTCTTCCAGATATCTTCTTAATAGCGATTCTAAAGAGAGCGTCAGTTGTCCGGGCTCAGTTAATAATTCCGTGTTGGGAGTTGGGCCCTCTACTGGATTGGCAATCATATCTGTCCCCAGATTCGTTTTTTCAGATGTCCAGGTATAGATATTTGCCGTATTCCGTATATTCTCATGAAGAAGGTACGGTGCAGAATCTATTCCGAATCCATCACTGAAGCTATCTTCTCGTAATACTTGAACATCATCGTAAAAAATCCCCAGTCTTGATTCATAAGTATCCTTGAGCAGCCTTTTGACGATAGATGCCCATTCCCTGCTAAAATCCTGGGCCTCATCAACAAATATTGCATCATACACTGGGCAATCTGAATTTAGGTTCTGCTCATAATTAGAGCCATATAAATCCGCAAAGCTCTTGTAACCCGAGAAGACCTTCTTGAAGAGCTCGTCAAGACTTAACACCTCGACCCTATCATCTATTTGATCTCGTATCATTTGAGCCAAACGCGAGGAGACACAAAGAAACAATACCTGACTGTTTTCCTGTTGCGCTGCTTCCCGAGCCATTTTCATTGCAATCCAAGTTTTCCCTGTTCCAGCACCACCACGAATATAAAACTGCCGTATGTTGTTAATGAAATAAATGTAATTATCCTGAACGCGATTAATTACACTCATTTGTTGCTCTTTATATTTCACAAGGGCACCGGCTGCTGCAGAGATTGCAATTCTTTCTCTAACTAATTCCAAAAAGGCATCATGCTGGCTCTTTGGATAGAAACGTCTTCCAAATGACGATCCTCCCCATAAGCGAAACATTTTTTTGATTTTTCCATAGACATCGTTCAGATCATTCCCGTCAATCGTACATGTTCTATGTCGATTATCAAGGTCTACATTTTCTCCAACCGGATAAAAAGGGAAGATAACACCGGCACCATAGATTCCCTGGTACTGAGTGTTATATTGATTTGAAAAAAACTTTGCAAAAAAGTACATGCTTTTTTCCGCTTGGTCATAAGGCGAAGAGGAGAGCCTCCGCTCCCCATGTACCGTATCTGAAACGTACCAAACATTATCTTCAATCCTGATTCCGGTCCCACCTTTTACTTCCAGGCAAAGGAAACCATAATCCGGACTGGCAACTATAAAATCAGCCTCTGATTTAACCAGTGCGCCATTTTCTCTACTTGTCCACTTGACGGAATAAAAAACATCAAAAGAATCTGGTAGCTGGTTTTTTAGTTCCTGATATACGATACGTTCCGAATCTGTAGGCATATATTCAGATATGCTTTTCGGGTACATTTTTGCCATGTTACATCTCCCAAAACCCTATGGATGGTGCAGATACACCCTCCAAGGAGTATAGATATTTTCTGCCCAGCTCTGCATTAAAATGATTGCAGGATATTTCCGGGATAATCAAACACGCACTGCAGGCAGTATCATCCCGATCTGTACAGATTGGATCAAAAACGCAGTTCCTAGACTCATCCAGAGCTTTCTTCAGAAAGAACGCATAATTGGACTCCGCCATACCAGACAAAGCTCCCAGCGGGATGCCTTGGCTCGTCTGTGCGTAAATAAAGATACTCGCGGTTTCAACGATAATTATTTCTGTAAGCGAATTACCGGATAAGCCACTCAATTCTCCTGCAGCTTTAATGAAGGCATGGGACATCGAGTGGAGCAGTGCAAACACGTTCTTGGTAATTACTTCACTCTCATCAATATCCCCAAACATCGAGATAACATCACTATGCACGTATTCGGCAAACCAGTTCTTAATAGCCAATTCATCATCAAGGTCCGGGACCTGCTCTTCGCGAATGATCTTATTTGCATATAGCCATTCAATTATCTTCTTCTGGCTGATTTCAAAAAGGATGCCCTCTGTATCCAGCTGTGCCCCATAAACAAGATTAGCTGTACCATCCTTGGAACGGTCAAAGGCATTCAGTTTCAGGCGACAGTTCTTGTTATTATTGTTCTTCGGATCTGCGACACGCCTGGAATAACCATAAGTGCAATTTACTATCTGAATATCGCAGGATACCTGCATATTGGCGATTCCCATACGCTTATTCAATTGCAATATTTCATCAGGAGAATCAATAAACTCCATCTCCATCTGACGATCTATTGCATCCTGAAGAGAAATAACTCTCTTTGCATATTTGATAGTATCGTACTGCATTAATTTAAAAGAGAAGTTGTTCAGCCATTCGTTATAAGCGATCTCGTTTTCGGCTTTTTTCCGAAAGAAGAGCGAATCACATTCTGACACATACCGCTCAATGCTTCTGCCACTTTGTGAGGACCTTAGCAAATTACTCACAATAGCTTCACGTTGATCTTCAGGCATCAATCCACTATCAATTAGGCTGCGCGCTTGCTGCTCAGCCTGCTTTCTCTGCGCATCATTTCGGAAAGCATCACTAAAAGCCAATTCAATGTTGTTCAGGATACCTTCATAATCGTCCGATGATACTTTTCCAAACCATCTAGCGACGATAGTCTTTTGGGCTTCTATCCCCTTCTCATAAAACTGGCCGCTTCGATGGTCCACAAGGTTAATGACCTTTAATGTAAATGGCTTATAGTTTCTTCCAGAATTTGCGTTATCAGGCGTTAATCGAGAATTGCAGGTAGGGCACATCTGAACAAATTCTGCCGCCTTTTCAGTGTTCCCGGTCCTGTAGAACATTTTATACTGTGTCTCATTCGGCCTATACTTGAAGTCACGTACGCCAGAAACATAGGGGATTTTAATGGGCTGAGCATATCCACATTCGCAAGCGTAAATCATTTGAAGCTGCTTAACGGTATACTTCTCACATTCAGGGCATTTCCAGGTATACTTATCAACAGCAGATGCGCTTCTTTTGTCAAAAGCCTTTCCGCATGAACTGCAATAGAAGACCAATGGAGACATTTCACCTATGATATCAGGGATGCCTTCATTACAGGCTGGTTCGACAATTAAGAAGGAGTTGCTCTCAGAAGAGATATCAAATGACTGAATATCTCCACCCCGATCGCCAAACAGCTTGATCTGGCGTTTGATTTCACCCTGAATAAAATTCTCATAAATGCCGGGCATGCGAACGTAGTTCCAGTTCTTTATACGAGCTGAGACCGCTCTTCCGGTATCATCGTCTTTCTCTGAGATCCACATCTCCGGAAGGAATCTATATACAGCTTGGCTTTTGCTTCGTTCCATAGTCTTTCACCTTATATCTCGATTAGAATTTGCTCTTCAGTGTCTCTGAGGCTCCTCATCGGACTCTTTTTACCTTTGGAGAATTTAGCTATCGCAGTTGATAGAAAATCACTGGTAGTGAAATTGCCGTTTTGTATTCCTGATAGGATGTTTTCAACTTCCTCTTCGATGATTTCTCTATATGCAATGGACATTTTCTCCTGATCGTTACAACCATATGCGTGAATTAGTTTCTCCGTAACATCCGGGATCGAAATGGAACCATCCATCAATAGTTTTTTTACCTTCACTGCCTGGTACAAGTTATCAGAGTCCGTTTGTACCGTGTAATACTGCATAAGTAAGCCGGATAGCAATCCAGGAAGCGTACTGTAAATTGCATTTTTGGCCCATCTGTTAATAGGAACAGATTCCACAAGATCATCTCTGTTTTGATGAAATATAACGAAATTTTTTAAGTACGACCTATCTCTGACACGCATTAAACGGATAATGTCAATTACAATTCCCGTATATTTTCTGCCAGTTCGGGAATATGCCTGTATATACTCGGCATTATTATTCGGCATACCAAAGAAGTACATTAGGTTAAAGGAATCCTCATCGACACCATGGGATATCGTACTCGTGGCCAAGAGAAGATTGGTGCTCTCGAAGTTATGCCTATTTGCCTGTATATTGAACAGGGTTTGTCTGACCGTTTGAAAATCAACATCACTGGTCATCTGCTCAATCACAAATTTGGGAACGCCCTTTGCTTCAAGATAGTTGTTACCCTGGTTCTGGAATGCGTTTTCCAACTCCATAGCGTCTTGCTTACGATTGTTGTACACAAGCTCTATCCAGTAGTCGTAAACCATCTCTTCAAAGTCTTCAACGCTACCAGAGAATCCAGCTTGACAGATTTCGGTATATGAAGCGTTTAGGTCCGATATCATTTTGTACACTACAAGGCGCATGATATATACAGACTCCCACATGCCGTCTGTGATAGACCTGCCATATGGTGCATATCCTAAAAGGATCCTGGTAACGTCGTTTGTGTCCGTATATGAATAAAAATCCTCTCCGGTTTTGGCTGAAGGATATTCACAAGGAAACCTTCTTCCGGTCATATGATATAGATTCCGTATATGCTCTTTATACATAGAAATGGTGGCAGTTGCCCCAACAAAACGGATCTGCTTTCTTTGCGAAACGGGCGCCAATTCTTTCGCATAATAGTTCAGAAATGACTCATAATGCGAATCAAAAGTACCCAAGCTCTCTTTAACAAGATGCATCTCATCTTGGATAAACAGAGTTGGGATGGGAGCTTTTAATAAGCTGACCGGGCGTAGAGCATTCTTGTTGCTGCACGCAGAACAGGAACATTTTGACCCACTGGAAAAGCCATGAACAGAGCATTGCTTTTTCACCTGACCAAAGAGCATCCTGAAATCATTTGTCGTCCCAAGCATTGCCATCTTATCTACCGTACTCACTACCAAAGAAGGCAAGTACCGATAGATCTCATTATCGACAATTAAAAGCGGGAGGACAGTAATGGGGCATTCCGGATTATCACATACATGTTCAAGCTTCCAAGTATCCTTGTTGAATCGGAGATTAACATGCTTTTCACCGCAGTAGGGACATGTGTCAATAAACCGGTAATAATCATTTAACGTATCCTGGTCACTCTCGATGATAAGATCAGAGGGTTTATCTTTTCGTCCTCGATCACTTAACGGCTCAAAAGCACTAATGGTGTTCGGTGTATTATTTTTACCAACAAAGAATCCAACCTGAAATGGATTACTAAAACAAAGATCGTCGCTCGCCTCACGCACAATATTAGCTTTCATAACAACGGCGAGAACACGGTCGAGCTGCTGAACGGCAAGCAACCTTAACGGGTATTTGAGAATTGCCGTAATGCCATCATTTTTTCCGCGAAGGCGGTCAAAGAACATATCAAAGACACAGGCGCCTAAAAAGGCCTCTGTTTTACCACCGCCAGTTGGGAAATACAAAAGGTTTGCTACTTCGATATCAGCTTCTGAGATAATGCGATCATCTTTGTACTCGCTCCGAATCATCTCGCATATCATTGAAACGATGAACACGATCTGAAACAATCTCCAGCCGGAGATAATCCGATGCTCGCCTTTTAGCTTTGTTTGAAATGTCTTGTTCATATAGAGAAAGGCTTTCTTTACATAATCCTTATACTCTATCTGATCTATTCCCTTCTTGAAACGGTTAATCTCCCTGCCGTATTCCTCTAATGCTTCGCGAAAACGTTCTTTAGCTGCAGGGGTTTCAAATCTTGTTGCATTGAATTCCTGCTCACACTTGCGGTAATCTTTCCGCATCTCGTCGTATACGTAAGTCAGGTTCCCGACAGGGGCTTCAATTAGCTTATCGAAGGTCACGTACTGATTATATGTATCTTTAGTCTTGAGTCTCTTTTGATAGTATTTAGGAATATTATCGGTAATGATGGAATTAGTGGCAGCATTATAGTAAGCAGAGGTGTTTTCCGCCACTACATAAACTGGCTCTCTCCGCTTATAACTGTTCTTGAAATAATCAAGTTCTATTTCCTGAAACTCAACAGCTTCATTCCCGGACACTGTTATTCCTGCATTAAATATCTTTGGCAAATATCCAACATCGGCCTTACTATCTACAGGCGTTTTGTTTACCATCTGAAGCAGGAAGCGATATCTTTCACCTTCTTCCAGGATAGTGCAATAAATGTCGATCCCCCAACGAGGATTAACACGTTCTTCCCTGGTACCTGTAACAATCCGGAATCTCTCCTTGTTGGTCAAGTCAAAAAAAGTAATCCGATCACATCGGGTAATACATATTTCTCCTGTAATACGATCTGCGAGAGAAGACAGGCGAAGAGCAATCTCATCCTCCAAATGAAACTTTCTATCTTTTATTGAGGCAAGATCAATAGAAATACCTTCACTCATTTCATCTTCAATCCGCACTTTTTTATATGTTAAAGGCAAACTGAATTTTTCTTCAGGGTAGCATTCGCATAACTGATCAATACCTGTGTAGGGTATGTTATCTTTCTCCGAATATTTCTGGATTATATATTCTACAGTTTTTTCAAAATCTGGCTCTACCGCATAAAAAAGCAGGCCTCGGGGAATAACTCTAAGAACACCTTCTGGGTTTTTCTTCACTATGAAGGAAATGCTAATAGAGGGCACGCTTTCAAAACGGGTATTGTTGTTTTCAACATAACCGCCTGAAAAACTTTCATCCACTCTGTTTTCAGCCAACATTCCCACCATGACCCGGTCGGCAGGAGACTCATCAACAAATGTTTCTGTGATATCATCTCCTGAAATCCGTTCTATATATTTAGTGACAATATAATCGGCCATGATGTTGTAATTATTCGACATGGTTCGCTCCTCACTTCTTTAGAATCTCCTCCATAGGAGAGCCTGGTTTCAAATCGCTAAGTACATATAATATGTCTCTAGCCCTGGAACAAGCTGTATATATTGAACGCATCTGACTTTGAACCAGATTCTGTTCTGCTTCAGACATCTTCTTTATTCCAGCCCAAGTCTTTATTTCAACAGAGCTTCTTTCATCAGGGAAAATGTAGTTATAAGGGAATAGCCCCGCTAAAATTACAGCTTTAAAATCCAACCCCAATGACGACTCAATCGTTGAGACTACAACGCCTTTTGTATTACTGTAACGCGACCTACTTTGTTGGCGTTCCACTGAAGGAATAATCATTGAGTATGGAATACCGTCTTCTTCTAACGCCTGTGTCAGCCAATAAAGGAAATAATAACTAAGATATTTCTTTTGCCTGAACGGGAACAAAACGGCGATATCTGAATAGCTAACCTTATATTTCTCTACGATCTCTTTGATTGCTGCAGAAACCTGCTTCTTTATCTCTCCGCGTTTGATCCCCGTCTTGATTTGTAAGGCTATGGCTGGTTTATTTCCCATGGTAAACGAATTGTACTCATACTCCATGGAATTAATCATATTCAGCATTGAAAACCGCTTATTCATGAGCGTCAGCATGCCATAAATGTATTCTCCGATTTCCTTGCTGTTTCGATAATTCTTCTCTATATATCTGACGCGACCTGTAAAGTCCAGTTTTGCTCCTCGTATCCTTTTCCAAGGAACGTCGCCCTTTCTACTTTGTGCACGAACTGCCTGGTTAAGATCTCCTGCCATAAGGAAAGTCCAATCATCTTCCTGGTCCAGCAAAAGATAGCAGAGCTCAAGATAGAGCGGATCAAAATTCTGTACCTCATCAATAAAAATGGCTTTAAAACGCAACTGAATCTTTCCAGCATGAATAAGATCTATACATTTTTGAATCTCTTCATCTGTGGCAAAGGCAGAATTCATCCTTTGTTTTAAACATTCCTCATAGATCTTTTTGACGAGCTTGTGGAATGTCATTATATATAGCTTCTTGTTTTCGCCAAAATTCGCACACGCGCATTTGAAATTATATGAATCTGCGAGATTGTTATTATAGCATGTCAAGAGTACTCTTGAGTCCTTATACATACTGGCATATTTGAATGCCTTGGAAAGAAGCAATACGCTCTTGCCCGCTCCTGGATTTGCAAGTATTACACGATGGCCGGTGCCTATATCATTAACCTGGGCAACCTGATATTCATCGAGAAAGAAGGTCTTATATTCCATTTCCTTCCCGGTGATCTTGAGATCTCTATTAATGTGAATCTTTTTTTCCGGCACCTGGACATCTTCCGTCTCAGTCATAATGACAGTATACTCAGGAGCCAGTCTTTCAAAAATTGCACGACATTCTACGTCAGAGATGCCTGAAAATGAAGCATCATATGTCTTTCGGATCCTTTTAAAGATGCCAAGTTGTGAAACGGTTTTTTCCTTCCCTTCTGACGTAATCGGACGAAAGAAATCAAAAGTTGCATAGTTTTTCAACTGACTAAGCTGCCCTTTGCTAACATCGACTTTTCCGACACGTTCTTCAGGGAATATAATGATATGCTTATAAGGGAACTTCAGACACTTATAATCTCCATCTCTTACAATCAGGATTTTAGAATCCAGCAGTCTGTCATAAATCTTGTCTTCAACCATATGAACATAGGCCTGGTAAATGCCAATATTCTTGCCCTCTATCTTTCCCGGGTATATCGAAAATGTGATTAGCCCTTCGCTAGGAGAGATATACATTCCCATCTTCACGGTGGATGTGCTCATCCCAATGGGGTCAATGCTTACAACGATATGTCCACTTTTAAAATTGCGCGAAGCATTTCTAAGCAGAGACTTCTCTGCCCGTGTTATATGCTCTTTCCGCTCGTAGTCCTGAGGCCACAGACGTATTGCCATATCTAAAGTCCTCGTTTCAATAATGTCGAATAGTCTTAGATTATTTCGGCGAGGGCCAGTTTGCCATGGCCCTCAAAACAGTCATACGGTATTCTGCTCTTGAGTCCGTATATATTTCCCGCTCTTAATCCTCGCATCTTTAGGTTTCTCTGCATTCTCTGGAATAATCCACGTGTTTCCAACCAAACTTGCGCCAGAAATACGGTCATTAGCGCAAAGTATCTGGATCCTTCTCCTTCCAATTCCCCACTTCTTCGAAATCTCAGTTGTAGATAGGTATTTCATTGGCCACCTCACCAATCAACTCCTCACAAATGCCTACAATGCGCCAGATTTTATTATAGTCCTCGAAGCGAACAAAGTCAATCTCGACGTGATGCCATTTTCCGACAGTTGGACACAAATTCGTTTCTTTTTAAGGATTATCCCTGCTTCACTACTGGGCAAGCAATGCCAAAACATCCAGAGATGCCTTGGCGCCGCTTGTTGGGAATTCCCAAACCCTTTAAGATCGCACCTTGTGCGGCTACGCGTTTCTCCGAAACGCTGGAATTGCTGGACCAGCATAGTCCCAAAACCAGACTCTCATTCCCGAGGACAAATTAAAAAAGCCCGGAAGGAGAACACCGTCGCCTGCGGTATTCTCCCTCCAGACTTCATGCTTAATGTGCCTTTTCCTGTGACTGGCGTTCCTGTTCTTTTGTCTCTGCTTCGTAAAGCGAGGCGATGTTCCGTGCTGCAATTGCGAGCTCCTGAGCTTCGTCCCGTACCTTCCGATATTCAGCATAGGCGGCCTTCTTTCCGGTCAGGATCTCGGCATACTCGGCAGATAGTTCTTTCACTTTCGGAATCTTCCGGACACCCAGCTCATCAAAAGCCTGCTTGGCGGCCTTGTGAAGAGTAAGCTCTTCCCGATGTGCCTCAAAGAACTTCTTACTGTACCCCGCCTTACGGTAGGCTTCATAGGTGAAGCGGGTTTTGGAATAATTTGTGATGTGCTTCTTCAGCGTTGCGATCTCCGCCAGTCTTTTCTCGGATGCCTGGATTGATGAGAGCAGCTCATCCCGTCTGGCGCTTTTTTCGAAAGCAAGTGTCTGCAGCTGATCCAGGGAATCAATCTTATGGTCACGGAGCAAGTCCGGCGTTTGGTTCTCATTATCCATCTGTGTTCACAGGTGTTCATGAAACCCGCGTATTTCCAGTGTTTTTCGTGTTCTGAGTTGTCCTCTGTTCACAGATTTCTTTAGATGTTCACCGCTGTCTAATCGTTTCCATTAGACGGATTTTAGAAATTGCTAAAACCGGCGTCTTGTGCCCTTACCAACTGTCGCCATTTTTAGATACTTTAAACCCACAGAGCCTTCCTTTCAAGGTCCTGTGGGCTATGTATTCTTATGCATTTCAACTTAGCTTTTTCAACAGATTCATCAATAGCGTTGCAGTCGATTCATCACTCATAAGTTTCTCAAGCAGCTGCCTGTCACCAGCGGTTAGAGCGTCTCCTGTTTTTGTTTCGACCGCCGGTAAATGTTCTCCCGTATCCTCCCGGACGATATCCTTCCGGTAAAATGCCTTTTCAAAAAGCTTTGCATTCTGCTGCCGGTCATCATCCAGGATATGCGAATACTGGTCCGTGACCATCTTGGCCTGCGCATGACCGGAATCGCCCTGAACTGCTTTAATATCACCTCCGTTCAGTTTCAGCTTATAGGTGATACTGGAATGTCGCAGGCTGTGGAATACCACCGGCGGGAGCTCATGCTCCTTAATCAGCTTCTTGAAGGATTCTGTTATAGTGCTTGCTTCCGTGGGCATTCCGTAGTCTCCGGCAAAAACAAGATCATAGTCTGAATACTCAGATCCCAGGGCCTCCTTCAGTTCTTCCTGCTCCCCCTTCCTGATGACCAGCATTTTTGCAACCGTACGGGGGAGAAATACCTTTCGGATACTGGACAGCGTCTTCGGCTTCTTCAAAACGAGCTGTGTCCTGTTCTTCTCAGAGATAACCGGAAACGCAAAAATAACATCCTTTTCATCCAGTTGCTGCATAGCACTGCGGTTCACCCGCTGCAATTCCTTATTCACATAGACATAAGCGGCTCCCTTTTTGATGCTCTCATCCGAAACATCGATGCAAGACCAGGTTAAGCCGAGCAGCTCACCAATTCGAAGGGAGCAGGCAAATGCCAGATTGATGGCAAGCCTGAGCTTTGAATCCCCGCAAAGCTCAACTGCTCTCATGAGAGTTTCGGCATTCCAGATCTCACGCTGCTTTTTCGTTGACTTCGGTACCGTGGCGTAATCCGCCGGATTCCGTATCATCAGATCCCAGCGTACCGCCTGTTCAAAGCAGCTGTGAAGAAGCTTATGTATGCGCCTGACCGTTTCCGCCGAAACCAGCGCAGAGGTCTTCTTGTGCTTATTATCCGTGCATTTGGGAACCGCCCGCACCTTCAGCATCGTCTGGTAGTACTTCTCCAGTGATCTTGCGGTAACATCTCCCAGCTTCATTTGTCCCAGGTGCGGGAGAATGTAGGCGTTAATCATATTGACATTAGAAGTGTAGGTCGAAAGCGCCCAGTTGTTCTTGCCATACATGGATATGTATTCCTTCAAAAGGTCTGCCATGGTTTCGCACTGCGAGATTACGATGCTGCCGAGCTCTTGGCGGTATTCTACCTCCGACTTTCTTCTCTGCGCATCCGCCTTCGTCTTGCAGCTTTCCCATTTCTGCTTCTTTTCTCCGGCTTCGTTTTCGTAAGTGTATACCACATAATACCTGTTCTTCCTTTCAACAAGCGATGCCATCACCGTTCCTCCTTCTCATAAGCATTGTCCTGAGAGGACAGCCACCATTCCAGGGCGACGCGTCTAATCCGAACCATCTTTCCGATACGAATGCCCTCGAGAATATCATCTTCAATCATCTTGTATATCTCACGGGTCGTTGCGCCGATCAGGAGGGCGGCCTCTTTGACCGTAAAACTCATCTTGTCAGCATCCAACAATACCGTGCGCTCGGAATCATCGACCTCTTCGAGTTCTTTATCAAGCCCCGAAGTTTGCTCCGTGACCTTCTGATAACAATCCTGTCCCTGATACCAGCGTTCAAAACTGTCCAGTGTGACACGCTTTTTGTCCGCAACCATAATGATCTCGAAAACACCCCGATTACACTTTCTTCTGACCAGCGAGTAGGCTTCCTCACGGCTGATGCCCAAAAGCCTTGCCATCTGTGGCAGTGTCATGGAAGTATTTTCCCGCTCCGCATCTCGCTGCCGATCCTCCGGCATCCTGTACTTCGTCTGTGCCCTATACCAGGCATTAAAGTCCACCTTACGGACGCGCCTCCAGGAAGCAACCTCAAACGTTTCCAGCTTGTCCCGCTTGATGATCTCATAGACAGTCGAATCACTAATACCCAAAAGCGTTGCAATCTCCGGTATCGAGTAAGAGCAGGCCTTCAATTCAGCCCCGGGAGGCGGACCGGCGACCTTCTTGTATTTCACCTGATTCGCATACCAGTGTTCAAAGCTCTCAAGTACCACCCGCATCTTTCTGGCGACAAGAACTGTTTCAAAGAGCTGTCTATGTACCAGCCAATAGGAGTCCGTTTTCTTCAGACCAAGTATCTGCCGCATCTCCGAGACGGACATGGTCGTCTTATCTCTGTCCTTCATCTCACAACCTCCTTATCGTGATTTAGCCAGGTCTTATGACCTGGCTAAATCGTAGCGGATACACTTTTCAATTGCTAGGATGTCACCGATCGAACGGACATCCTTGATGCTTTACAGCTTGCTGTCCAGCCACTCATCAAAACTCTTTTTCGAAATCCGATATGTGGATCCGATTTTGAACCAGCGGAACTCATGCCGCTCATAGACATCTCCCCGTCTGTAAGTCCAATTATCACGAAGCATGTGTAATCCCTCCTTGTCTTCGCAGATATTCCTATGCAAATGGCAGGCATCGCTGCCTGCCGTATCCTAAACAGATCTGTTCTGACCTGCTTATTACGTATGTTATCCCCACATTTGTCCTCGACACCCCTGGGAACTGGCAGACCCTCTGTCCTGCCGGGAATACATTCAGGCGTCCGGTTGCTGCCGGATCCATGGGACTCTAACCCCTCCGTGGTTCTCACCGAGCTGCGTACAGAAGTATCATTATGCTGTGACGGATCAATGCTGTACTCCGGAAGCAATCCGAAGCTTACAGACCGGTTTGCGCTCCTGCCTTTTACGGACAATCGTTGCGCTTCCCGCTGATGTGGCTCCCCGTCACAGGGTCGTGCCTGAAGAATGTAGATTCAGTTTTCAAGGATCTAAACAGGAACTGCTTGGCTCCTGACATATATTAGTTTAGCTATACAGATGATAAAGCTTTAGGAACTGATAATACGGATTTACCATGCTGGTTATATGGATTCGCGAATTCAACGGTGATTACAATACTATGTGGATAAGAACGACGTGTTCTTGACTCAACAGCCTGGCATATTTACAGATGTTGTAAAATGAAATTTATTTTTGTCGAAGCCTTTCGTAGAAGCGGTGCGGTGGAATATAGTAGAATATAGTATTAGAAGAGACGTCTGAGACAAGCGCAATGGGATGAAGACAATGCGAAGAAATGAAATATTAATTCAACACATCAACAGAAGATACGGTGATTGGCTTACCTCTTTTCGTTCCGTTTTCCTTGACGGTCCAGATTAAACTGACTAAAATAGAATAAATTTCTCATCCGAATCGATAATTCATTATTGGCGCATACACATTGTGAAACGATTTCTAATGGAGTCCGACGATCTTATGAGTACACTTACTAAGCCAATGAAGTCCGCCCAGGACCTTGTTGAACATATGAAAAGCAAGGAAATCACGTTCAATATCGTTTCTTCGGAAGACGCCGTCCAGTACATGGAACAAAATAATAACTATTTTCGTGTGGCATCCTACCGCAAGAACTATAATAGACGACTTGATTCAAAGCAAAATCCAATAGACGAGTATGTAAATCTAGATTTTGGATATCTTCAGGAACTTGCCATTATCGATATGGAACTGAGATACACATTTATTCAACTCACACTTGATATTGAGCATTTTGCAAAAATGGATCTTCTAAGGGAAATTGAACGACATAACGAAGACGGTTATAAAATCGTCTCAGATTTTCTTAATGCTCAGAAAACCGACAGAAAACAACACATTCAATCAGAATTACGGCAAAATCAGAACAGCTATTACACGAAAGACGTCTATAATAAATATAATCCTGATTTCCCTGCTTGGGTTTTTTTAGAACTTCTTCCTTTTGGTACAATCCTTGATTTTTATCTCTTTTGTGCTAAACGCTTTAACTCTAAGCCGATGTGCGATCGCTTTTATATCATGATAAGATGTAAAAGTGTACGAAACGCCTGTGCCCACAACAACTGCTTCATCAATGATTTCCATATCGGTACTACACCATATAAGACCAAGTATCCTGTAAACCAAAAGTTATCCGTAATCCCCTCGCTTTCACCCGATTCTCGTAAACGTCGGATGCAGAATGAACGGATGCAGGAGCTAATATATGTTCTCTATATCCATCTCGAAATCGTAACCAGCATGGGTGTCCACAACAAGGCCGCTCAAAAATTACATGCATTTAAAGATCGGATGATGAGGCACGCTGACTATTACAATACAAATCAGTTGATTGCCGCGAATTTCAACTTTTTGAAACTGGTCATTGACAACTGGTTCTCCGTCGTTTAAACTAATGGCACGTCGAAAAAGCAGCACTGCTTTTGTAAGGGCTCTATCCTAGGATCGAGCCCTATTTTTTTGTCCAAAAACCTGCAGGTACCACAATTATAGTATCTGCAGGTTTTTCTTTGCCTCTGGAGCAACCAAACCAATTCCATGAGGTTTACATCAGGACTCAGATTGTCTCATCCA
>ERZ773267.367-NODE-367-length-31604-cov-4.715332_pt1 | contig 31604 bp, 35 predicted proteins | sample MGYA00511959_ERZ773267 | MGnify/ENA primary metagenome ERZ773267 (study PRJEB29015, sample SAMEA2738165) | human oral metagenome | biome: human oral; feature: human-associated habitat; material: saliva | place: China | collected 2240 ... | reverse complement strand
TCCGCTTGCGTTCTTTTCATGTCTAGGACCTTACAAGGGGCCAAGACTAAATTTTCCAAAACTGTCAAATGCGGGAAGAGGTTAAACTGTTGAAAAACCATTCCAATCGTCGTGCGCGCTTGATTTAAATTAGTTTTACGCCCCGTCATTTCGTGTCCATCCACCATGATCCGCCCATTAGTCACCGGTTCAATTTGATTAATCATTCTAAGCAAAGTGGACTTTCCCGTACCAGACGGCCCTACTATTACTACTACTTCTCCCTTTTCAATCGACAAATTCAAGTTTTTCAAAACTCGATTTTTGCCATAACTTTTGTCTAAATTTGAAATCTCGATCAAAGCCATCTTAATTTCGTTCTCCTACTCGTAAACTTTTTTCCAGCTTGCCAGTCATATGGGTAAATAAACTTGTCAGCACTAGATAAATCAACGCTACCGCAAACAACGACTCAAACGCTGTACCAGTCTGGAAACGAATATTATCTGCTCCGCGCATCAAGTCGTTCATACCGATCCAACCCACAATCGAAGTGTCTTTCAAAAGTGTTACAAACTCATTAATCAACGCCGGCAGGGAACTTCTCAGCGCTTGAGGCAACACCACAAAGACCATTGTTTGCACCTGATTCAAGCCCAAAGAACGCGCGGCTTCAATTTGACCCTTATCAACACTTTCGATCCCGCCTCTTATAATTTCCGCAACATAAGCCGCACTATTGAAGCCAAAGGCTAGCACTGCCACCCACAATTTCTGGACACTCGGTGCTGAACCAAAAATCACATAATAAAAAATCAAAAGCTGCACCAAAGCGGGCGTCCCACGAATAATCGTAATATAAAACCGTGCCAATAAATCAAATGGTCTAAATTTCTGCCAAAAACCTCTTTTGTCCGATTTAGCCTGCCGCATTAAAGCTAAAATTAAACCAAATACCAAGCCCAGTATTACTGCAAAAATCGTTACCAGTAACGTAATTTCTAGTCCATGCCAGAGAAATTGCCAACGATTACCATCCAAAAAAATTTGTTTCAAGTTCACCGCTGGGCTCCAAAATATTTTTGGACCAGACCATCATAACGACCATCCGCCCTCATTTTTCTAATACTTTGGTTAACTTGCCGGAGCAGCTCATCATTGCCCTTACGCACCGCAATTGCATATTCCTCACTAGTTAATGCCTCTGGCAACATTTTCAGTTTTGGATTGTTAGCTAGATATTGCAGCGCTGGGCCATTGTCCATGATCGCTGCCTCAATCCGCCCCGCGTTCAACTCCTGCATCACATTCGCAGTTTGCGGAAATTGCACCACTTTTGCTCGAGCAATTTTATGCGCTAAATCATCGCCAGTCGTCCCCAGTTGCACACCAATTTTTTTGCCTACTAAATCCGCTTCATTTTTAATCTCCGAGTCCTTCGGAACAATAATCATTTGCGCTGCTTTGTAGTAAGGTACCGAAAAATTCACGTTCTCTGCCCGCTCCTGGGTCTTCGTCATCCCTGCAATTACCAAATCCACTCGCCCAGACTGTAACGCTAATAAAAGTCCATCAAAGGCCATCTCCTCCACTCGCAGAGTTTTATTTTGATCCAAAGCAATATTGCGCGCCAAATCAATGTCAAAACCGACCGTAGTTGAACCCTTTTTGTACTCAAATGGCTTAAAGCCCGGATCGGTGCCAATGACTAACTCATTTGCTGAACCAGCCTGATTGCCACCCGCCTCATTCCAATTGACGTCCCATAACATTAGTCCAGTCAGCACCGCTAAAATCAGCACCGAAAAACCAATTTTCAAACGTCTCTTCGTTTTCCTTATCTGCTGCTGCGACTTTTGCATAACCACTTCCAGTATAATATATATCTCTATTTTTCACCACTTCTTCAAAAAATCTGTCACGAAACATTTACATCTACTAAAATCTATGCTAAAATACCCCTTAATATGGCAAAGAAAAGTAATACCAAACGCAAACTAGTCGGTCTCGTATCAGAGGAATCTGGCGTGCGGGCTTATTATACTAAAAAGAATACTATGAACACTCCAGATAAGCTTAGTCTCCGCAAATATGACCCTATTTTGCGTAAACACGTTGTCTTTACTGAAACCAAGAAGAACCTCGGTCGTAACGAAGTCAAAGAAAAGAAACGTTAAAAAGTCTCCGCGCAAGCGGAGCTTTTTAGCTCACAATATAAATCAGTTTTTCAAAAAATATGTTAAAATACCTTATAAGCCAAGGGGCGTAGTACAACGGCTAGTATAGCGGTCTCCAAAACCGTAGATGGGAGTTCGATTCTCTCCGCCCCTGCCAATTCAAAATGCAAGCACTAATTTCAGTTTTTCAATATTTCTATCGATTCGAGCGACGCTGGCTTCAAATATGGAGCCTTCTTTATTTTGGCTTTCTTTCACTCGGATTAATTTTCCCTCACTTTGTTGGTATCACAATTTTACGCTATACCGGCATTTGTCTCTACCTAGTTTATGCCTATCATCATTCTAAAACTGATTATCTCTTGTTGATCGCGCTCTTCTTTACTTTGCTGGCCGATACCATCCTCGTCATCAACAGCACGTCCATCGTAGGCGTTTTTGTTTTCTGCTTCTCACAATTCTTCCATCTTGCCCGGTTACGCAAAATCCAACCTAAAGCTCTAACCTTTTATTTTTTCATCATTATTTTGATCTTTTTCTTTAGTGTCCTGCAAAAGATTGAGCCAATTTTTGTCGTTGCCGCAATCTACGCCACCGCACTGCTACTTAACGTTGGACTATCTAGCCACTGGCATCACCAACAGCCCCACGATATCGCTGCCACTTCGGCCTTTTTCGGCTTTCTACTTTTCTTGAGTTGCGATTTTTGCGTCGCCAACTCTTATCTTTCTTACATCGGTTTTTGGCCAGCTGCCGTCTATCCAATTGCAAATTATTTAGCTTGGTTTTTTTATTTTCCCTCACAAGTGCTGATTGCCAACAGTTCAAATCTACCGTGCTTTACCACCAAAAATCATTCCAAGCTTGCCAAAGTGTGATACAATAACCTCATTATGGAAGGTAATAAAAATCAGCCTCGTGCTATTCTGGTCTTTGGTGCACCTTGTAGTGGCAAAACTACTTTTTGCGATAAATTCTCACACCGTTTCAAATTACCCTTTTTAAATTTTTCCGAACTTGCGGCCGAATATGATTTTACCCACGACCAAATCATGATCGCGCTCGACCTGGTTACTCAAACGGGTCACGATTTAATTATTGAAGGCGGTCTTGATACCGAATCCGAACGCCGCTACCTGCGCCGCGTCCTCAAAAATGCCGGTTATTCTACTTCATTGATTTGGATTCAAACCGATATCAATACCATTAAATACCGTCTCAAAACTCGCTTAAAATCCATCACCAAAGCCAAAACCATTTTCGAAAAACGCACTAATGCCATTGAAGCTCCCGCCGAAAGGGAAGCGCCAATCGTCATTTCTGGCAAACACACTTTCAAAACCCAACTTTCTCACGTCCTCTCACAATTAGCCTAATTAGGAGATTTATGATCTACCAAGACCCTGAATTCGGCGAAGTTATGGTTCGCAAGTCGCATCTTGCCACTGGCGTTAAGTTCTCTATTTCAACTTCTGGACGCCTCAGGATGTCTGTACCAAACTATACAAGTAATTTTCTCATCAAGCGTTTCCTAAATTCCAGTCGCAAGCAAATTCGCGCTCAACTACCACTCAAAAATCCCGCCACCCAACGCGCGCGCGATGCCAAGAAAAAACTTCTCACCAAACAAGCTCGTGCCTACCTGCCTTACCGGCTATCTTACTTTGCTAAACTCTATCATTACGATTATGACAAACTCCGGCTTTCTCACGCCAATACTCGCTGGGGCAGCTGTTCGTCTAATCGCACTATTTCGCTTAATATCGGCTTAATGCAGGTGCCAGAGCCACTGCGTGATTACGTCATTCTGCACGAGTTAGCGCACCTCAATCATATGGACCATTCTGCGGCCTTTTGGCAGGAAGTTTCCCTACACGATCCAAAATACAAAGAACATCGCCGAAGGCTTAAAATGTTTAATCCTGGCGTTTAACATAAGTGCTATAATAACAATATGAAAACCCTCGGTGCCATTACTGACCAAATTTATAATCAATATAATTCGCCTTTTAATCGCTCGAATATCACTTTTAATTTAGATATCTCCGATCGCACTCTACCGCTGACACATCCTGACAAGCTAAGCGCCGCTATTAAACTTTACTTTGATTTTATCATCAAAAATCATCCTGGCTGCGAGATTACCATTTCCGCTCAAGCAAATCAAATCGTCATCAAAGACAATAATTATTTCTTTTCCGTTAATAATCTTCAGCACCTCAATCAGGAATTACAAAAATTGATTCCTAATGCCACCTTGCGCACCAGAATCGGCTTTGGTGCAACTTTAACTCTTCCGCTTATTTAGCTAGTTTTCTAAAACTGCTCATGCTAGAATAAAAGCAATGAGGAGTGTCAAAAATCGGTTTAACCCGTTTAATTCTTCGGTAAAATTTGCCAAATTATTTTTGACTTTCGCCTATCTATTGATTGTGCCCATCTACGTCATTGTCGGACTGCAGCCAGCCACCGCCGCAAAACCCCAGTCTGACTCAAATCTCATCATCCCCAGTATCAATTTACATTCACCGGCTCAAAAACTTACCCGCACCGGCAATACTTTATCCACTCCTAATTATCTCCCCGGTTTTTACAGTGAACAACCGAATAAAATTCTTCTAATCGGTCATTCCACTACCATTTTCCAAAATCTACGCCGCCTGCAATCTGGTGCTAAAATTATCTTCGCTAACCGACTCTACAAAGTCACTCAAATTATCACCAAGCCCAAACAACTGATTTCTATGCGTTCAATCCTTGCATCTGCAGACCGTCCAACTTTAGTACTAATGACCTGCGCCGGCGACCCACTTGGACACCAAGACTACACTCACCGCCTCATTATCACTGCTGTCGCTGAGTAGCTCTTACTATTTCGCCTTTTATGTTTTATAATAGTTAAAAAGGAGGTTTTATGAAATTTTATTATTGTCCACATTGTAAAAATCTTGAACTAGTTATGCACGACGGCGGACCGGTACCGGTTTGCTGCGGCGAGCCAATGACCGTTTTGACCGCCAACACTACCGAAGCTGCTACCGAAAAACACCTTCCAGTCGTTGAGAGCAATGAACAGGGAATTACAATACGAGTTGGCGCCGTTGATCACCCTATGACCACCGAGCATTTAATCGAGTGGATCTTGGCCACCGACGGCAAAACTATCGAAATCAAACACTTGACGTCCACGGACCAACCCTCAATGCAAGCAAACTTCGATCCCTCTACCAAGCTCTCAGTTTACGCCTACTGCAACCTGCACGGCCTTTGGTTAACTGAAATAAATTAACAACGTATTTTGAAGTTTAGGTAAGACTCATGAAAAAATTTTTTGCCATTATCTGCATAGCTTTTACCGCCATGATCACTATTGGTATATTTCTTGGACAACCCGAGTCAAAGATCTCTAAAAATAAACCCATTGAGGTAATTGGCCTCCAAGATAACATCAATCTCGATTATCATTCTACTAGTTATAATTTGTCACTCCAGCTTACAAATCTCAGCGACTCCGCTCAAGCCACCATCAACGGCGACACCGCAAGAATTACCACTGACTACACAAATAATAGTAAGCTCTTTTACCGAATTAAAGATCTTAAGGAAGGACCGAATCAATTCGTCATCAAAATTAAAGATGGCTCGCATCAAATCGATAAAAACTTCACTATTCACCGTCAAACTAGGCAAGCCTATCTTGAAAATTTACAAACCACAAGAGCTTCCGAGACTAAGCAAGCCCAGCCACAACAAAAACCCAGCAACCCTCCATCACAAACGACCACCTACCACCAAGCGTCTCAGTCCACCGTCAAACCAGCCTCTCAACCAACTGCCCAGCCCCAACCGACTCCTCAATCAACCCGTTGCCCAAAGAACTGTACCGAGGCTAAAGCTATGGGTATGAATAACATCACAACTAACCACCCTTGTTACAGCTATCATCTGGACCGTGATAAGGACGGCATCGCCTGCGATAAATAAACCTATCTACATCTTAAAAGAACACTTGCTCCATAAGCGACCGAGTTAATAAAATATTGCAAACCGAAACTCCCCATAGTAACAAAATCCACTAGATATAGTATTTTAGCAATATTCCAAATCTAGAATCATTAGACCATCTATAAAAAATGGGTAAAATTATAGTAGTACTACCTTTCGAACTTTACTATAAGTCCGCTTAACAATACTAATCAATCCTTACTACGATAACCCACATAAAACAAACCTAGATTTTACACCGAAAATACTGTAACTAAAAATCATATTTAAGTCTTTTGATAAGCTTATAAACTTATCAAAAGGCTCTTATGGCTGGGGATGAGGGATTCGAACCCCCGAATGGTGGGACCAGAACCCACTGCCTTACCACTTGGCGAATCCCCAACGCCCCCTTATTTTATCACATTTAACGCCAGAAAAAAGCCCCCACCAGTCAAACTCCCTCAATTGACAACTATTTTCAAAATTTATAAAATAAAGTCCAGCCAAAATAAATTAAAATACCAATTCTTCAAATATTAATTTGAAAAATTCACCTAAAATTCAAAACTAATCCTTGCAAAAAATTTCCCTTTCTGCTATACTCCACTTGACAGTCTGGCAACAGACTATTTTTGTTAATAGGAGTAATTATGGCAAAAATCACACGCATCAAAGCCTCTGACTCTGCGAAAGGCTCATCTCGGCCCATTAAAAAGCAGGCCAAACCGGCAGCACAGTCCCAGCCCGCAAAAACCAAAACCACTCTAAAAACAGCCTTAAAAGGCGCAAAAACCCCAAAAACTGCAGAAAAAGCCCCAAAAAGCAACTTAAAAACCAAAAAACCGCTACCAAAAGGCATTAAAATCATCCAAAAGCCCTTTGCTTTCATCGGCAAACCTCTGGTTACCCTCGCACGCTACATCAAAGCCTCTTGGCGCGAAATTCGCCAAGTTCGCTGGCCCAATCGCAAAACTACCTGGAAAATGGTCTTTGCCGTCCTCATGTATACCATCCTGTTTGCCGCAATTATCATGATTTTGGACGCTATCTTTACATTAATCTTTAACAATCTTCTTAAATAGAAAGGATTTTTATGGCAGTCAACCGTTATGATGACACCCGCGCCTGGTACGCAATTAGCACCTACAGCGGTTACGAAGATAAAGTTGCCGATAGTATTCGTCAACGTATTAACACTATTGATCTTGCTGACAAAATTTTTGATGCAATTGTACCTAAAGAGAAGCAAATCGAAATCAAAAATGGCAAACGCAAAGTTGTCGATCGCAAGATTTTCCAAGGTTACGTCTTGGTCGAGATGAAACTTTCTGATGAAACTTGGTATATTATTCGCAATACCCCAGGCGTTACTGGCTTCGTCGGCACCGGCACTCAACCTACTCCTGTTTCTGAAAAAGAAATTACTAAAATCAAAAAACGGATGGGCGCCGAAGACCCCAAATATTCGGTTAACTATGCTCTCGGCGAAGTAGTGTCTATCACCGATGGCCCCTTCAAAGGTTTCGATGGCGCCATTTCTGAAATTGACTCTGCTAAAGGCAAAATCAAAGTTATGGTTTCAATGTTTGGCCGCGAAACGCCAGTCGAACTTGACGCTCTGCAGGTGAAGAAAATTTAGCTCAGCCTTTACAAATTCAATATTTTACGCTATAATCTCGAAGTTACGCACGATTATTTAATCGTATCTGGGAGCTTCGACCAGAAAGGAAATTACTATGGCAAAAAAAGTTATCGGTAATCTTAAATTACGCATCCCTGGTGGTCGCGCCACTGCCGGTCCTCCGGTTGGGTCAACGCTCGGTCAATGGGGTCTCAATATGATGGATTTCATCAATCCCTTCAACGACAAAACTAAAGAATTCAACGGCAAAAACGTCATTGTTCACATCCAAGTTTTTGAAGATCGCACTTTCGATTGGAAATGCCTTGGCCAGCCAGTCGACGATTTGATTCGTGAAGCCATCAAGATTCAAAAAGGTTCTGGCAAGCCTAATACCGAAAAAGTTGGCAAAATCACTCGCGCCGAGCTCGAAGAAATCGCCAAAATCAAGATGGAGCAGCTCAACGCGATCGATCTTGACGGCGCTATCAAAGTTGTTGCCGGCACTGCCCGTTCCATGGGTGTCGAAGTTGTCGACTAGTCAACCAGCCCCGAGTTCAAACTCAGCTGAAAATTAAAAAGAGCCCGAGAGAGGCTCTTTTTTCATCTCGCTATTATAATCTAAAACTAGCATCAGGTTCATCTCCTTTACAAAACCTCCTTTAAGAGTTATAATAGAACCTATTATTAACCATGTTGGGAGGGCAGAGCCCCGCTATCACCACAGAAAGGATATTATGGCCAAAAAAGCCACTTCTACCGACGAAGAAGTTGTTAAAACTCCAGAAGTCATCGAACAAACAAGCGCGGAGCAAAGCTCCGAAATCAACCCTGAAACCACAGAGGTAGAACAAGCCACCGAAAAATTTGCCAAATCCGGCAAAAAATCTAAAAAACACCTCGAAGAAGTCAAGGCTGAAGAAGAGCGTCAAGCTCGTAAAGCCGAAGAACAGGAAACCGTCGCAAAACCAAAAGGCGCTGCACCAATTACTCGTTCTAAATTTGAACGCCGTAGCAAAAAATATCAAGCTGCCCACAAAGAAATTGATCACAACAAACTTTACAGTCTTAAAGAGGCCATAGACCTTGCCCTCAAAACCAGCCCGGTCAAATTTGATGCCTCTGTCGAGGCACATGTCCGTCTCGGCGTCGACCCACGCCAAGCTGACCAGAATATCCGCACCACCGTCGTTTTGCCAAATGGTAACGGTAAAACAGTCCGCGTCGCCGTCTTTGCCCCACTTGACGAATGCAAAAAAGCCAAAGCTGCTGGTGCCGACATCGCTGAAGACGAAGAATTCCTTCGCCAACTCGAAAAGGGAACTATCAACTTTGATATTCTTATTTCTACTCCAGCCTATATGCCAAAACTCGGCAAATTCGCTCGCCTCCTTGGACCAAAAGGTCTAATGCCTAACCCTAAAGCTGGCACCGTCACTACTGACATCGAAAAAGCTGTTACCGAGGCCAAAGCTGGCAAAGTGGAATACCGCGTCGACAAACAAGCCATCGTTCACATCGGGCTCGGCAAAGTTTCCTTTGGCACAGACAAGTTACTTGAAAACGCCAACGTCTTCTTTGAATCTTTGAAAAGCCAAAAACCAAATTCTCTCAAAGGTCAATACGTCAAATCAGTTTTCTTGACTACTTCAATGGGTCCATCAATCGCTATCGAAAATCTTTATAATTAATCATTGATGGTGATATTTTCTACCGCGTACAATTTCTTGTGCGCGGTAAATTTGTTCCGTGAGCATTACTCGCATCAATAAGTGCGGAAACACCAATTTCGAAAAGCTCCAAACAAAATCAGCCTTTTGTCGTACCGTCTCCGACACTCCATAAGCCCCACCAATAATAATTACGATACTCCGCGCTTCAATCATCGCCCGCTCCATTTTTTGGGCAAATTCCACCGAACTAATATTTTCGCCTCTTTCATCCGCCAGAATCACTAGCTCCGAACCCCGAAACGGCCACTTTGTTAATAGTTTAGCCAGTTTTTCTTCTTCAAAAATTTCCCACTTTACATCAAATGGTTTCATTAGCCGCGTTTCATATTCTGCCACTCCCGCGGCTACCCAACCACTGCTCTTTTTACCACCAGCGATAATTTTTATCATATTTTCTCCTTACTTTTTAGTCTAACAATTTATCATCTTTTTTTATAGACCCTGTCGACGTGCTAAAATAATTCTATGTTGAAAAAAATTTTAAACTTAAGCAGTATTTTGCTTGGCAAAAGTATTCAAAAAATTAGTCAGCTCCGCGGCGGCGGCTCGGCGCTTCCCGGACTCGTCATTGAAAAAATTAACCCCAAATTCATCAAAGCTACCCTTTCTGGGCTACCGCACGGCGTGGTAGTGATTTCTGGCACAAACGGCAAAACCACCACTACTAAAATTGTTACCGAATTGCTTCGCAGCCAAGGTCTTCGAGTTTTTACAAACGACACTGGCTCCAATTTTGTGCGCGGCGTAATTTCTTCTATCATTTCTGCCGTGACAATCACTGGTCACTTTAATTATGATATTGCCGTACTGGAGCTTGACGAAGCCCACTCGCGTAAATTCGCTGCGGTCGCACCTATTAGTTATGCTTTGCTGCTCAATGTCTCCGAAGATCAGCTCGACCGTTTCGGCAGTACAAAAAATGTTGCCAATTTACTCAGTAACCTCGCTCGACACGCTAAGCTTAGCGTCATCACAAACCGCGAGGATGAGCTCCTCTCTCAAATTACCCACACCAATTTACACTATTTTGGTTTGGCCCCAAAGCTTCGTACCACATTTCTTACCGAAGACCAAGCCTCTCAAAAACCCTCTCCCAAGACTGCCGAAGTAATTTTACAAAAATTTGACCACAATACTGCTACCTTCAAAATCGGTCATCATACTATCGCTACTCCGCTCAAACTCAAAGGAGCCTTTAACGCTTTTAATGCCGCAGCTGCTCTTACTCTCGTTAAAACTATTTTTCCTGATAGCGATGACCATGCGCTGATGCAAGCACTCGCCCACATCGACTCCGCTGTCGGACGCGGTGAAGTCGTGAAATACCGTGGACATCCTCTAGAATTAATCCTCGTTAAAAATCCCGCCTCCTTCCAACTCAGTATCGCCTCCTTTGCCGATTCTTCGCATGATTACATGATAGCGCTCAATAATCACGTCGCCGATGGGCAAGACATCTCCTGGCTACGCAAAGTTAATTATTCTGCTTTTAAGACCGTCCAAGTCTGCACTGGCGAATGCGCAATTCGCGCCACTTCTTACCTCAAAGAAGACAAAGTCAAAGTACTTGCCACCGAACCTAATCTCAAAAAAGCTCTTGATCTTTTTGTCCAAAATTCTCGCCATCCTCAACGCATTTTTGCTAACTACACCGCCCTTTTCGAACTTCGTAAACTTATCAAAAAACACTAGCCTTTGGCTTGGCTAATCTTGACTAATCCAGCTGTTTTTGCTACAATTTATAGCAGTTACCAAAGACAGTGGCGGAGTTTCTCTTAATTATGCCACCGAGGCAATTTCTTCTCTAGGTTGGTAACGATTTTTAACAATTTGCCAATCTTTTTAACCAAAGGAACTTTTTATGACTATCTCAAAAGATAAAAAGAACACATTGGTTGCTGATTTAACCGAGCTACTTTCTGACGCCAAAATGACCGTTTATGCCCATTACCAGGGTCTTACCGTGGCAGATATGCAAGCGCTTCGTTCCGAGGCTCGCCAAGCTGGCGTTAAAATTAAAGTCGTCAAAAACCGTTTGGTCCGTGTCGCAATGGGCGAAATCGCCGTATATAAAGATACCGACACTACTGGACTCACTGGACAACTATTATACGCTGTATCTGATAGTGACGAAGTGATGCCCGCCAAAGTTCTAGCAACTTTCGCCAAAAATCACCCTACCCTTAATTTAGTCGGTGGTTTCAGCGATACTGGCGCCAATCTCTCTGAAAGCGAAGTTAAGGCGCTTGCCGCCCTTCCATCCAAAGAAGAGTTGGTCGCTCAAGTGGTGGCTCAGCTTCTCTCCCCGGTCAACGATTCCGTTTCTGGTCTCTCTGGCGGCCTTTCCGGCATCGTTTCTGGCCTCGAAGCCAAAGCTTCAAATTAGCAACTTTTTACTAACTACTTAACTTTAAAAAAGGAAATTATTATGGCTACTGATATCAAAAAACTGGCCGAAGAACTGGTCAAATTGACTGTTCTCGAAGTCAACGAACTTAAAAACGTCCTCAAAGACGAATATGGCATCGAACCAGCCGCTGCTGCCGTTGCCGTTGCTGCCGCTCCTGCTGAAGGCGCTGCTGCTGCCGATGAAGGCAAATCTGAATTTAACGTCGTCTTGAAAGACGCCGGTGCCCAAAAAATCGCCGTCATCAAGGCTGTCAAAGAAGCTACCGGGCTAGGTCTTGGTGAAGCCAAAGCTATCGTCGATGGCGCCCCTGCCACCGTCAAAGAAAAAGTCGCCAAAGCTGACGCCGAAGCTATGAAAAAGGCGCTCGAAGAAGCTGGCGCTACTGTCGAACTCGCTTAAATCCAAATATCAAATTAGGTTGGCAATTGTTTTAAAAACTCCTCAATCCGAGGAGTTTTTTGTCTACATTATTCGACTCGTTTTTTTTACAACAATATAGCTTTTTTCTCTGTTAATCCAGTGGAAAACTCCACATTCTTTTTCTTGACATAAAACCATTAAAGAGATAATATAATAATGATATTATCTAAAACAGACAGGATGCGAGGTATGTCTGAATTACCAGAAAAACAAATAAAGCGATTACGCAGTCTTATCCAAGAAGCCGAAACCAATCTATCGGCCGCAAAAGAGCTCCTAATTTCCGTACTTGGCGACGGCGAAGTGATTGCTACTCCCCGTGACGTCGTTATTTCCGGCCCTGAAGGTAAAATTATTGAAGGTGTTTTTGATGGTCAAATCATGATTGATAAGGATGGCAAAAATTACCCTGTCCCAGCCAATTACGCTTCTAAATCCAAGCTCGTTGAAGGCGATATTATGAAGCTCACCATTACTGAAGATGGCAAATTCCTTTATAAGCAAATCGGGCCTATTCCCAGAAAAGACGTCATCGGCACACTTGTTCACCATGACGACAAATATTTTGTAGAAGTCTCCGGTCGAGAATACGAAATCCTCTACGCTTCAGTCACTTATTTCCGCCTCAAAGAAGGGCAACAAGTTTCAGTCGTAATACCCGCCAATAATGAACATGCCCGTTGGGCCGCCGTTGCCGGTGCTCTCTAAACAGTGCTATAATATCCCTAATGGGAAAAGCTTTATACCGTAAATATCGACCAACCAAGCTCGCCGACGTCGTCGGACAGGAGTCCGTGACGCGTAGCCTGCAAAACGCTCTCGATTCTCACAAAATTTCCCACGCTTATCTTTTTACCGGCCCACGCGGCACTGGCAAGACTTCTATTGCCCGTATTTTTGCGCATGCCGTCAATAATTTTGATTATCAGCTGGAAGATGATTATGTCGATATTATTGAAATCGACGCTGCCTCTAACCGCGGGATCGATAATATTCGCGATCTCCGTGAAAAAGCCACTATCGCCCCCACTAAAGGCAAATTCAAAGTTTATATTATGGACGAAGTCCACATGCTTACTAAAGAAGCCAATAATGCGCTTCTCAAAATCTTTGAAGAGCCTCCTGCTCACGTTATTTTCATTATGGCCACCACTGACGCACACAAAGTACCTATTACTATCACTTCTCGCGCGCAAACCTTCGTCTTTAAACTGGCTGACCCTGAAACAATGTTCAAGCATCTTCGCCAAATTGCCGATTTAGAAAAAATTTCTATCGACGACGATGCCTTACGTTTAGTCGTTCGACGTGGGGGCGGATCTTTCCGAGATTCTATCTCACTTTTAGATCAAATTTCCACTCTGTCCGACCAAAATATTACTCTTGATAACATTGTCAAATCTCTCGGCTTGCCACAGGACGAAGCCATTACTGAACTTTTAAAAATTTACACCTCTGGCGACATCAAACAAATTTCAACTACACTTCAAAAGCTCCTCGAAACTGGCCTTAAGCCAGAAACCTTGGCCGAAGTAACTATTAAACAAATTCTCGAAAACCCTACGCCTGAATTTTTACCACTCCTGAAAACTTTGCCTTCAGTTCAGGCGCCCTTTTCCGAAGCCAAACTTTTGCTCGCTTTCGCTCAACTGACTCCTGCTTCTATGCCAGTCAAACCGAAACTCACCCAATCACTCCCCACCAAACCTCCGCTCACCTCCCCTGCGCCAGCGGCCGAAACCCCGTCTACTCCACAACCATTCAATTGGGATATTTTTCTTAGCCGCATCAAACAGGCCAGCCCCTCCATTGCCAATCAGCTGCAAAAAACTACCCAACACTTCGATGGCACCACCCTTCATCTCTATCCGCAAAGAAAAATTACAAAAAGTGTCCTGGAGTCCACCAATAACAAACAGCTCCTAAAAACCCACCTACAAGGCGTAGCTCTGCAAATTCACGACCTTAATGAACAAAAAACCTCCGACTTCTCTCAAATCTCTGATATAATGGGAGCGGTAGAGGAGGTAACAACTAGTGGCGGAGAAATCCCTTTCTAAAAGTAGCTCTGGCGGACGCATCCCGCCTCAAGATTTGGATGCTGAAAAATCTTTAATTGGCGCCTTGTTGATTTCTGATGCGTCGTTTCCCGATATTTTAGAAATTCTCCAGCCTCAAGATTTTTATGATCCGCGTCATCGTCATATTTTTCATGGCATGGTCTCGCTTTATAATAATCATCGACCTATCGATTTAGTGACATTACAATCCATCCTGAAGACCGAAAAAACCCTCAAAAATATTGGCGGCGTCCCATACCTTACCGAACTTTCAAATTTTGTCCCGACCGCTTCTCACGCCAAGGCTTACGCTGAGCTTGTCGAACAAGCTTCGATTCGCCGACGTCTCATCACTGCTGGCACCCAAATTGCCGAAAAGGCCTACAATGAGGATGCCGCCATCGGTGAGCTAGTTGGACAGGCTGAAAAAGACCTTTTCGCCGTTTCTGACAAAACCACTAAAACCGAATATGCCGCTCTCGAAGATTTGCTTATCGACACGTTTGATCGAATTGAAGAACTCCATAAAAACAAAGGCGCTCTACGTGGCCTCAAAACTGGTTTCCGCGACCTCGATAAAAAAACTGCCGGTCTCCAAAAAGGTGATTTGATCATTATCGGTGCTCGCCCTGCTATGGGTAAAACTACCTTTGCCCAAAATCTCGCTTATAATTCAGCTACTATTAATCAGAAAGGCGTTCTGTTTTTTTCGATGGAAATGGCAAGCAGCGAGATTGTCGATCGCATAGTATCGGATGTTTCCGGTGTCGATAACTGGCGCATCCGCACTGGCAATGTTTCTGATGAAGATTTCACAAAAATTGGCGACGCTTTAGCTGAAATGGCTGAAGTGCCTCTTTATATTGACGACACTTCCAGTATGACTATTTTAGAGCTGCGTAATAAAGCTCGCCGCGCCGCCCATGACCACAACATCGGACTAATTATCGTCGATTATTTACAGCTCCTACAAGGTTCCGACCGTTACGCCGGCAACCGCGTCCAAGAAGTCACAGAAATTTCCCGCGGTCTTAAAACTCTGGCCAGGGAACTAGAAGTCCCAGTCATCGCCCTCGCTCAACTTTCGCGCGGGGTGACTGGTCGTGATGACCCACGACCAGTTCTTTCAGATCTACGCGAGTCCGGTTCAATCGAACAAGACGCCGACCTTGTAATGTTCTTACATCGTCCAGATTATTATAAACAAAATCAAGATGATTTTGAGCCGACTAATATTACCGAACTTCTAGTCGCTAAGCACCGTCATGGTCCAGTTGGCAAAATCGAACTTTACTTCCATCCCGAGCTACTCCGTTTTATGTCACTCGATAAAACGCGTGATTAGTCTCATCTTTATTTTCAATCATAAGCATCTATGTTATAATCACCTTTGTGAAGAAAGTCATTATTAATAAGCTTTTTTTGTACCGTTATCGGTTCCTTATCGGCTACATTTTGCTTAGCTTAGCATTCATATCTTTATTATTATTCCTACCTCTCATCGTCCCTAACGGTCTTTCAAAACTCGAAATGCAATCTTCAGTTAACTCTTACCAAATTAGCTTTCATTCATTTTGGGCTGGCGACATCACCGACCTGCCTTATCGCGTTCTCCAAAAACTCTCTATTTTACTCTTTGGTTTAACACCGTATTCAATCAAATTACCCAGCATTATCATCGGCTTATTGCTAGGCGTTCTACTTATTCTCCTCCTCAACCGCTGGTTCAAAAGTAATGTCGCTCTTTTAGCCAGCATTCTCACAGTCCTTTCTTCTGCCTTTCTCTATCTTACCGGCTCCGGTACTCCGCTCATTATGTACGTTTTTTGGCCCACCCTTCTGCTCTGGCTTGGTTCTAAAATTCAGGGCGCCAAAATCACCAAACCTTTTTATTGTTTTTCATTTGCTATTATCCTCTTACTTTCAATTTTTACGCCCTACATGATTTATCTCGCTGCATTCATCTTCCTTTACGCCATTCTTAATCCCCACCTGCGCCACACTATCAAAAATCTCCCCAAAATACCTTTTATTTTTACTGCGCTCTTGATTCTAGTTGGACTAGTTATTTTCGGCATCAATCTCATCAACTACCCAACTAATCTTTCAACTATTTTTGCTAGTGAACAATTTTCCCTCGGTAATTTCTTTAATAATATCAAACTTTCTCTTCTACCATTTTTCTCTTGGAGCGGCAAAGTTGAAAGTCATTTCCTTGCCCCACTCATCGGGCTTGCAACTTTAGCCCTAGCAGTTACTGGCCTCATTTCCACTACTAACGGCTTTTTCGCCTCACGTAATTCTATCGCCAGTTATCTCATAATCTACACTTTACTAATCTCTGGTTTTAATCCAAATTGCGCAGTTCTATTGATCCTGCCTTTATCGATTTTAGTCGCACACGGGTTCCGTTATATTCTCGAAAAATGGTACGGTCTTTTCCCAGCTAACCCCTATGCTCGAATCTTTGGGATCTTACCAATCGGTATTATTCTCGGTATTATCATTATCTCCGACCTTTCATATTACGTTTTTGGGTACCGTTATAATCCTCCTGTTGCCAACAATTTTCACACCGACTTAGCCTTACTCCATAAAAATTTGCAACCTGGTGATACTTTATTAGTCGGACAAGACCAAACCGATTTCGAATTTTATAAATTACTTGGCATAAAAAACCCACAAGTCTCCATAACTCAAACCTTACCAAAGACTACTAGCACGCGTCTTGTTACACTCGGTAAGCCAGCCGTCAAGCCTAAAAAAGCTCACTTAAATCGCATTATCAGCTCGGCAAAATCTCAAAATTCTGATAGAATATACATGTATACAGTAAAATAGGAGTAAGTCATGGGTCAAACGATGGACCAAATGAAAATGTTGAACCAACTGCGCAAAGCTCAAAAAGAGCTTAAAAACGAAATCGTAGAAATTGAAGCCGGCGATGGCGCCGTCGTCGTCCAAATTAACGGGGAACTAAAAGTCAAAAAAGTCACCATCGACCCAGAACGCATTGATCTTGAAGATATTCACGAGCTCGAACGCTGGATCGAGAACTGCTTCCGTGATGGCTATGCTAAAGCTCAAGAAATTGCCACCGAAAAGATGAAACCGCTAATGGGCGGACTCGGCAATCTAGGTCTTTAATCCATGCTACCTAAAGCCCTCGAAGAGGTGATTGAAGCCTTCGGTCACTTGCCTGGTGTCGGGCCTCGAACCGCTGAACGCTATGCTTATTATTTATTTCGTAATGATCAACGTCTCGCAAGCCAGATCTCTCATACCTTGACAAAATTACACGACAATGTTAAAGCTTGCCCAGTGACTTTTGCGCTGATTGATGCCGACCAGGCTACCTCACCATTTTATTCAGACCATAGTCGTGATAAAAGTGTTGTTTTAGTCGTCGAAGAACCCCTCGATATTTACGCAATTGAACAAACGAAACAGTACCATGGCACCTACCACGTTCTTGGCGGCGCTATCAGCCCAATTGATGGGATCACTCCGGATCAACTCCATCTTAAAGAACTTTTGGAGCGTGTGGCCAAAGATCAAGTCCAAGAAATTATTATTGCTACGAATCCTTCCGTCGAAGGAGAATCTACCGCGCTTTTGCTCCAGAAACTACTTCTTGAGAAATACCCTGAGCTTAAAATTACTCGCTTAGCGCGCGGTCTGCCTCTCGGAGTCGATTTATCCTATGCTGACCAGATCACCCTTTCAGCAGCCCTCACTAATCGTACCGAGCTCCAGTAAAAGAACCATTTTAAGTTGCCGCTTAATCTATTTTTTCTGAAAAATCACCAATTAATTTTATGCTTTCGCTCTCTGGCAAAGTTTCGACGTTTTTCAGTTTACGTTCAATCTGCCGCGAAGTTACTTCTGCTGAGCCAATCTTGTTTGCCGTTTCTTCTAATTTTTTCTTCGTCGCAGCTAAAAGATCACCAAATTTGCCAAATTGAGCTTTCACCGCCCCCAAAGTCTGCCAAACTTCAGATGAACGTTTTTCAATTGCAACTGTCCTAAATCCCATCAAGAGCCCCGACAAAACTACCGGCAAAGTCGATGGAGAGGCAATCGAAATGTGCATCTTTTGACGCACTTCTTCATCTAGTCCTGGAATACGCAAAATCTCTGCGTAAAGCGATTCGGTCGGAACAAACATCATCCCAAATTCTGTCGTCATCGGCGGGTCCAGGTATTTATTCGCAATTTTTTTCGCTTGTTCCTTGACATCACTCGCTAAAGCTTTTGACATTTTTTCAATTTCCGTCTTATCGCCAGAATCATAAGCCGCCAATAACCGTGAATAATTCTCAACTGGAAACTTCGAATCAATCGGCAAAAATACCGGTGCATCTTCTGCCTTGCCTGGCATCCGCACCGCAAACTCCACACGGTCATTCGATCCTTTCTTCGTAATCATATTTTCTTCATACTGGTTCGGCGCTAACATGTCAGCAATAATCGAGCCTAGTTGCACCTCGCCATAAATACCCCGCGTTTTTACCCCCTCCATCACCTTACGCAGATCGCCTACGCCAGTCGCCAGGTTTTTCATTTCTCCCAAGCCTTGATAAACCTGTGTCAGCTGTCCCGAAATTGTCTTAAAACTCTCACTGAATCTTTTTTCAACCGATTTCTGTAATTTTTCGTCTACCGTTTCACGCATTTCTTCCAATTTTTTTGCATTATCCTCCTGCAAACTTTTCACCCTTGTGTCTACTGTCCGCTGAATTGTCTCAAAATTCTGACTTATTTCTTTTCGGTTTTCCCGAAATTCACCCGCAATCTTAGGTGTAATTTTTTCTACGCCAGCTTCAATCCGAATCATTCGCTCATCAATTTGTTTCACCTGTTTCTGGGTCTGTTCCACCATCTTAGCAAATTCTGTTGTATCTTGCGGTTTTTTAAGCATTATTACTAGCAACAAAACAACATTCAAAACACCAATTCCCAATATAACTATTTCCATAACCACTATTATAACACTCATAGATATAATAAAATAGCAACTATGGAACAGTTTTCTTTCCGCATTGAAAAACAATTACCCAATGGTCTTGGTCGTGCTGGTATTATCACAACGCCTCATGGCCAAATTAGAACCCCTGCTTTTATGGTGGTTGGGACCCATGGCCAAGTCAAATTTATTTCTCCTGCCCAATTGCATAATTTAAAAGCTCAAGCAATGTTATCTAACGGCTATCATCTACGCCACCAAGCTCTCAATATCGCTCAAGCTGGCGGACTCGCCAAGTGGTCGAACTGGCTCGGACCTACTTTAACTGATTCAGGGGGCTTCCAAATTATGTCGCTAGGTTCTGGCTTAGGTAAAGTTGTCAGCATGACCCGCGAAACTGTCGCCACTAACACTGCCCATCAAAAACGTTTAGCACATGTCAGTGAGCGGGGAGTCGATTTTACCGACCCCTTTACTGGCCAGCCAGACTTCATTGGCCCAGAAGAGTCCATGCAGATCCAATGCCGTATTGGCGCCGACATTCATATGGCATTCGATGAACTTACTTCACTCGCCGACACTTATGAATATAATCAAATTGCCTTACGCCGCACCGAAGAATGGGCCACACGCAGTCTAACTGAACATCTCAAACAACGTGATAGGCTTAATTATCGCCAATCACTTTACGGAGTTTTACAAGGCGGGCACTGGGAAGATTTAAGACGCCAAACCGCCCGTCGCATGAGTCAACTTTCAGTTCATGGCCAAACTTTCGACGGCTTTGGCCTCGGAGGGGCGTTTTTAAAAGAAGACCTCGGTCAAATTTTGCGTTGGTGCAACGAAGAATTACCTATTAATAAACCTCGCCACCTACTCGGACTTTCCCACCCTGATGACCTTTTTGTCGGCGCCGAAATGGGAGCCGACACTTTTGACTGCGTCGCACCGACCAGGGAAGGACGCCATGGCAAAATCTATACCTTAGACGGACCGATCAACCTACGTCGCTTCGCTGATTCACCTGAGCCCCTCGACCAGAATTGCGACTGCGCCACTTGCCAATCCGGCTTCACGCGTGGACAGCTCCGCACCCTTTGGCGCTCTGGCAGCCGCGTTCAAAAAGAACAGTTTTTCACCCTCGCCTCCATTCATAACCTACGTTTTATTGTTCGTCTGACCGAACAAATTCGCGCCTCAATTATTCAGGATAATTTTTACTCTTTCCGTAACCAGTTTTTAAAACGCTATTATCGTTAATCTTCTACTTGCTTACTATTATATAACTGCTATAATCAACGGTAGTAGGAGGTTTAATGGTTCAAAAAATCGAAATTAATACCAAAACATTTATTCGGTTTTGGCTCGTCTCTCTAGCTTTTTGCTTGCTGGCTTTATTCATTTGGCGCGCCGTTCCAGCAATTATTATTGTTGCGCTTTCAATTTTTCTTGCTATTGCCATCAAGCCTCTTGCCAAACGCATCGATAATATTGATAAAAACAAAAAACGCACTTCACTTACCGCAGTTTTAGCTGTTTTTATCGTACTAGGCATTATCGGTACTATTATTGCCATCATCGGTCCAGTCGTTATCAACGAAACCAGTCGTTTCGTTAATCAAATCCCAACCACCGTCGAAAAAACCCTGCATAATCAGCAAGAAATTAATCGTATTGGTCGCACTTTCGGCATCAATAATCTCCAAGCTCAAATTTCTCAATCCGTTAATAACTTTTCTAATAATATTTTATCTAATCTCGGCGACACCGTTATCGCCAGCGTCGGTACTGCTGCCGGCATTTTAACTAGCATTATCTTGGTCTTCGTACTCACTATTCTTTTTCTCCTACAAGGCCCAAAACTCCTAGATATGATCTGGAAATACCTTACCGCTTATCAAGGTCAATCCACCGCGTCAGCCTGGCAGCGCATCACTGGTCGCATGGCCGACGTCATTGCTAAATATGTCACGGGACAAGTTATCGTTGCTGTTCTCGACGGCGTAGTAGTTGCCTTTACACTCTTCATATTATCGCTGATTTTCAATTTTTCCGCCGGCCTCGCTTTTCCATTCGGACTAATCTCTTTTATCTTCTATCTCATTCCAATGTTTGGTCCTGTTATTAGCTGTGCTCTCAACTCCATTTTGCTTGCCCTTAGCAACCCCCTTGCCGGTCTAATATTTCTCATTGTCTATGCCGTCTATTCTCAAATCGAAAATAACCTCATCGCTCCTAAAATCCAAGGCAACGCCATGCGCCTACCCTCTCTAGTTATCCTCGTTGCCATCACTTTTGGCATGTATATGTTTGGTCTCATCGGCGCCATTATCGCCATCCCAATTGCTGGCTGCATCAAAGTTATCATCGAAGAATACCCTACCATCAGGAAGCTTTAACCAAAACTACTTCAGATCTTGTCTATTTTAAGTATTGCCAAATTGCGCCATGCGGCTCATCTAGCACCATCAAATTTTGCGCCGCTAGTAAATCTCTTATTTGATCAGCCCGTACAAAGTCTTTCGTTGCTCGCGCAATCTCTCGATCTGCTATCAGCTGTCGCTGCGCTTTAGTTAAGTCGGGGGTCGTTTCAAATAGTTTTAGTCCAAACACTTGGTCAATCTTTTGCCAAGTTGCTAAATCCGGCTGTCCCGCATCGATCACCGCAAACGCCGCCGCTGAATTTAAATTATTATCTAGGCAATCCTTGATCCGTTGCCATAGCCCAGCAGAATCCACCCCGCTTTGTCCTTGGCAGCAACGCGCTATCGCATTCCGCCACCTGAGTCGCCGACTCTGTGCTGCCGCTAAATCACTAAAACTAAAATTCCGCTCTGATTGATAGTGGCCTTGCAAAACCCAAAGCTTAAAATCCATCGGTTCAAAACCAGCTTCTAACAGTTGCTCAATCGTATAAGTATTGTCAAGCGACTTTGAAATCTTCTGACCATCAATTGTAATAAAGTTGCCATGCAACCAAAATCGCGCCAATTTCCGCCCAAACGCCGCCTCACTTTGCGCAATTTCATTAGTATGGTGTACTGGTATATGATCAACGCCACCAGCATGAATGTCAATCGGTTCGCCAAGCTCCGCATGAATAATCGCCGAACATTCCAAATGCCAACCTGGATAACCTGCCCGCCCTAAATACTGCCACTGCATAGCATGATCCTCGCCCGGCAGTACAAACTTCCAAACTGCAAAATCTGCTATACTGCGTTTTTCAGAATTAAACTCTACGCGCGCTCCTGCCCGCAAATGGTCCAAATCCAATCTCGCAAACTTCGCATAATCAGCAAATTTTGCTGTATCAAAATAAATTCCATCACTAATTTGATAGGTTAACCCCGCCTCAGTTAATTTTTCCACCAATGCCAAATCTTGCTCAATGTAATCAGTTGCCCAAGCCACCTTGGCTGGAGGTAGCAAGTTCAGCTGCTCCATTTTCGCTAAAAAATACTCGCCATAGTATTTCGCCACTTCCCAAACTGTTTTACCACTCCGCTTCGCTCCTTTTTCGATTTTATCTTCGCCGTCATCTGCATCTGACGCCAGATGCCCCACATCAGTCAGATTCAAAACACGTCTCGGCTGATAACCGTTTTCTAAAAGTACTCTCAAAAGCAAATCCCAATAAATATACGCCGTCAAATTTCCAATATGAGCATAGTCATAAACAGTCGGACCGCAGGTGTAAATTTTCACATTTTGTGGATCTTGTGGAATAAATTCTTCGGTCTTACGTGTCGCCGTATTATACAGTTTCATCATCTACCTCAACGCTCGATAGTAATTCAGGCACAATTTTGGCTAAATCTTTTCGTACTGTTTGATAATCGCTATCATAAGTTCGAAAACCTGCCGCATACGGATGTCCGCCCCCACCAAAATACCCAGCCACTCGATCTGCCACCGGCTTCGTAGCTCGAATCTTGCCAGTCACTTTCCCATCCGGGTAAGTCTTCACCGCTACTGCAACTTCTACACCTTCTACTAAACGCATTTCTTCTAGAATTAGCACGTTCGGGTTATATTCATCTGAGTATTCTCGAATTTCTTCCCACGGAATATGTACCGTTGCTAATCGTCCATCCAAACTATATTCAACCCGCTTGATCAAATCAGCCTTATAATCCAATATGCGCGGCGATTTCTTCATAAATTCCCGTCGTCGCTCTTCCAGTTGCGCTACATTTGCCCCCGCTTCTATCAGCGCAGCCGCCGTCCGATAAGTTTCCGCCGTCGTTGTCTCACTCGTCATCCCTAAAGTATCCGACATAATTCCGGCTAGTAAATTCTCCGCTGCCTGCCGCGAGACTTCCAACCCTTCAGCTCGTGCAATTTGGAAGATCACGTCACAACACGCTGGACGCCGTTCAATAATCGCCTGGTGCTCAAACGGCAAATCGTCCTCAGTTTCATGATGATCAATTACCAGGACTGGTGCATTAAATAATCGATTCCGCATTGCCTTATCATCCAGTAATTTCGACAACAAAACCTCCGCTGCTGTATCAACGACAATATAACCGTCCGCTTGGTAGTCAAATTCATTTCCTATCCGCGACCAGTCAACAAAATAACGCAAATACTTTGGGATGTCCACCGGACAATATAAAGAAACCTCTTTCTCTGGCAACAAATAATCCAACGCCAGCGCCGACCCTAGAGAATCACCATCCGGATTTTCAGCCTGGATTACGGCAATACGTTTTTTATCTTGCAAAAAATCTCGAAATATTTGGTACATAATATACTACCATTATAGCAAAAAAACGCTCTCAAGTGAGAGCGTCATTTTTAAATTCTCCATATCTACGAAAAATTCCTACTACTAGGTAAGTTAATGGGGTTAGCAAAACTTCCAGAATCATCCCAGCTCCATAAGCAAATACCGCCTGTTGACCGAACTGACCGATAGACAGCACGCCATAAAAAGCTATGGTTTCAAAAATTATAGTGTCAAACAACCTCGCCACCATTGACGACCCTAGGGTCCGAAGCCATAATTTTTGCTCTGCCGTTTCTTTTTTGATTTTCTCAAAAACCAAATTATTTAACAGCTGACTCACTAAATAAGCCGTCAAACTAGCGAAAATTATTCTTGGCGCAAAACCTAAAATATCCTGATAGGATTTTTGCAGGCCCCAGCCAGAATGTTCTGGCAGTTTACCGACCAACCAAAAAGTCACAACCGCTAGCAGATTAATTGCTAAACTCTGCCAAATAATCACCCTTGATATTTTGCGACCGTATAATTCCATAATCACATCACCTAAGATGTATGAGATTGGGAATAATACAATACCGCCATCAACGGCAATGCCGTAAAAACTCCATAATTTCGTTGCTGCGAGGTTCGAAATCAATAACACCCCCCCAGCGGTCACTGCTAAAATAATCAGCAGTTTTGTCTGTTTTTCATTCACTTTTACTACCTCCTTTTAAGTTTCTTGAGTATTCCTAACTAAACTCACCTATCTTCTTATTATACACCAAAATCTCAAAGAAGTCAAATTTACCTCTTCCAGCTCTTTGAAATACCGTGCTCATATGCTACAATATTCCAATGCTCAAATTCTTGAAACTGCTGAAGCCTTGTTGGCTCGAAATCTTAGCCCTCTTTCTAGCCACTGGCATACAAGTTTGGTGTTCATTACAAATCCCAACTTTAATGGCACAAATTCTCAACCAGGGAATTATGCAACGCAACTTGAATTTTATCTGGATCACCAGCCTCTGGATGATGCTCAACGCCCTGATTGCTACGCTCGGCGCCTTATTAGTATCATTTTTCTCCGCCAAAATTAGCACTATTTTTGCTCACCAATTACGACATCAAATTTTTCAAAAAATCATCAATTTCAGCATTTCCGAAATCGATCGCTTCAGCACCGCATCGCTACTCACCCGCTCCTTCAGCAACGTCAACCAGCTCCGCCACGCTCTCTCACTTTGTTTATCGACTATTATTCGCGCCCCCCTCATGTGTATTGGAGCTATCATTCAAGCCATTACTACCGCCGCCAATATGACCTGGATTATCGTTTTAGCCGTTATTGTTTTACTTTCCACTACCGCTACCATCTTGGCGCTGGTCCTGCCTAAAATTCGTATTTTCCAAAAATTATTTGACCAAATCACCCTTCTAACCCGCGAAAATCTCACTGGACTTCGAGTTATCCGTGCCTTCAACAATCAAAATCTCGCCAAACAAAAATTCGCCGAAACTAATGACAAGCTGACTCGCGTCGATGTTTTTATCGCCAAAGTTGTCTCCTTCCGAAATCCCATCATTTCCTTTATTTTCAATGGTACCACCTTACTCTGTGTCTGGATTGGCGTCAACCATCTCTCAGAGAATCTTGCCTACCTCGGTAACATGATGGCTTTTGCTCAGTACGCGGGTCAAGTCGTTATGTCATTCTTAATGTTAACAATGATTCTTATCACTATCCCCCGCGCCAATGTTGCCGCTCAGCGTATCTCAGAAGTCCTCGACGCTCATTCGCTAATTAAATGGCCCGCTGTCACTGTCAATACACCCAGTCAAGTCGCCTCCATCGAATTTAAAAATGTTTCTTTTGCCTATCCTGGTGCTGAGGAAGAAATTCTCCATGATATTAGCTTTTCAGTCCAAGCTGGCGAAACAATTGCCTTTATCGGTTCCACTGGCTCTGGCAAATCTACTTTGATCAAGCTCATCCCTCGCTTTTTTGAAATTACTAAAGGAAAAATCATACTTAATGGTCTCGATATCCATGATTATTCTGAGCTTGATTTGACTAGTCAAATTGGCTACATCCCCCAAACCAGTCGACTATTTTCTGGCACGATCGAGAGTAATCTTAAGTTCGGCGCGCCTCACGCCACCGACGCCGAAATGAAAACCGCCGCTAAAATTGCTCAAGCCGCCGGTTTCATCAATCGTCTTGATAAAAAATACCACGCACGCGTATCTCAGGGCGGGAGCAATCTTTCTGGTGGGCAACGCCAGAGACTCTCTATCGCTCGTGCCATCACAAAACGACCAAAAATTTATCTTTTCGACGACGCTTTCTCTGCCCTCGATGCTAAAACCGACACTAAATTACGTGCTGCCCTCAAAACTATCACTCAGAACGCGGTCACTCTCATCGTTGCTCAACGCATTGACACTATCAAAGACGCCGACCAAATTATCGTACTCGATAACGGACGTATCGTCGGACGTGGTCAACATTATACCCTATTGAACAACTGTCAAATTTATCAGGAAATTGCCCAGTCACAATTTTCTGAGGTTGAATTTACCACTGAACTCAAAAAAGCTAGGAGCCATCATGCCTAAATCGTCTTCGGAAGTTCCAAACATCCGCCAAACCTTATTACGACTTCTCCAATCTCTCCGCCCCTGGCGTCTCATTTTACTTTTCGTCATCATTTGTTCAATTTTCTCAGTTGTGTTAGTAATTTTTAGTCCCAAACTCCTCGGTATCATCACCACAAATGCCACTACTGATCTTATACGAACCGGACAAATCAATTGGCCACCTCTAGTAAATTTAATCCTAATTTTATTAGCTCTTCACATTGCTTCTGGCATCATTGAATATTTCCAAAATCTCCTGGTTAGTATCGTCGCTGCTAAATATTCCAAAGCACTTCGTGAGCAAGTATTAGAAAAAATTTTCACCCTGCCGGTCGCTTATTTTGACAAGCAGCCCATCGGCGATATTCTTTCTCGTATGACTAACGATGTTGATACTGTCACTACTGCCCTTTCACAATCACTCAGCGAATTAATTTCTGGTACTACTACGCTCATCGGCATCATTATTATGATGATGACTATTTCAATACCACTTGCCGCTATCGCACTCGTTGCGATTCCTCTTTCGGTTTTCTTTGCCAGTCGTTCTGCACATCAAGCGCAAAAATATTTCCGTGCCATGCAAAAAACTACCGGGAAACTTAATTCAATCGCCGAAGAAGCTTACTCAGGACAAATTATCATCAAATCCAATTTCCATGGTGCCGCTACCATCGCCAAGCTCGACCAAGTTGATCAAGAACTTTGTCGTCAATATCAAAAATCTAACTTCCTCTCTTCGCTCGCTTTTCCAATCACCAACTTATTTACTTACTGCGGCTACATCGCTATCTGTTTAGTAAGCGGTCACCTCTTCACGATCGGACGAATTACGATTGGTGATATCCAGGCCTTCATTCATTATACTAGCAAGTTTAATTATCCTATTACCGAAATTGCCCAAATCTTCTCCACTTTGCAGCAGGCTGTCGCTGCTGCTGAACGCGTATTCGACTTTCTCAGTCTCAAATCTGCTCCCGCCGATCCAGAGCCTGCTCAAACTATCACTAAAGTCCGTGGCGCAGTTGAATTTCATAACGTCAATTTTGCTTATCAAAACACTCCGGTCATCAAAAATTTCTCAACCAAGATTACTCCTGGTGCCAAGGTTGCCGTCGTCGGTCCAACAGGTGCCGGCAAAACCACTATCGTTAATCTTTTAATGCGTTTTTATGACCCAACTAGCGGCTACATTACCATCGACGGTGTTCCAACTCACCACATGAGACGCGCTACCGTCCGCCAGCTCTTCGGTATGGTATTGCAAGATACTTGGCTTTTCTCCGGTACTGTCGCCGATAATCTCCGTTATGGCAATCCTAAAGTTTCCGACACTGAAATTATCAAAGCCGCCAAACTCAGTGGCGTCCACCACTTCATCGAATCTCTCCCAGACGGCTATCAAACTCATATTAGCGAAGACTCCGATAATATTTCAGCTGGCGAAAAACAACTTTTAACTATTACCCGCGCCATGATAGCCAACGCCCCGATGATGATTCTTGACGAAGCAACCTCCAACGTCGACACCCGCACCGAACAACTTATCCAAAATGCCTTTGATAAACTTTCTCACGGCCGCACTACTTTTGTCATCGCTCACCGTCTCTCCACTATTCGGAATGCTGATCTAATTTTAGTAATGAAAAACGGCAATATCATCGAACAAGGCAATCATAAAACTCTCCTTCAGCAAAATGGGCTCTACGCTGAACTTTACCGATCCCAGTTTGAAGAATCTTAATATGTTAAAATAGCCTCAAGGCATATGATAATTAAAAAACCTGCGACTTTGAATTCAAAAATAACTTTTAATACTTTTTTGAGGTTTAATGCATCCTAGTTGGCAAACTTTTCTCCAAACCGAATTTAAAAAACCTTATTTTCAAGAGCTAAGTGCTTTTTTGCATCAAGAATACCAGACTAAAACAATTTTTCCACCCAAAGCTCAAGTCTTCCAAGCTTTTACCACCGATCTTAACACCGTTTCAGTCATCATTCTTGGTCAAGACCCTTATCACACGCCCGGCGCCGCTCACGGTCTAGCTTTCTCTGTCCCGCCCTCACAACCAATTCCACCATCACTCATCAATATCTATAAAGAAATTGATGCCGATTTACAAATTAATTCTAGAACAAAACGTAGCGGCAATCTCAAAACCTGGCAACAGCAAGGAGTGCTACTGTTAAATAATGTCCTGACCGTCGAAGCCCACCGCGCCGGCTCACACCGTGGCCACGGCTGGGAAATTTTTACTCAAGCCACCATTGAGTATCTCAGTGCCACCCGCCCACATTTAGTTTTTCTCTTATGGGGACGCGACGCACGCAGCAAAAAATCTCTCATCGATACTTCAAAGCATCTTATTCTTGAATCAGCTCATCCTTCTCCTCTATCCGCGCACGCTGGTTTCTTCGGCAATCACCATTTCAGCCGCACCAATGAGTTCCTTAAAGCTCATCAACTCCCCGAAATTAATTGGTAGCTATTTCATCCACTGGATTAATCTTTGATATTCTGGCGAATCTTGGCTGTAGGAATCTAAAATATCCTCAACATAAGTTTTACCATTACTTAGATTCAAGGTTTCGACTTCCGGCATTGCCATTAACAAGCGAATCACTGCTTCATCAGTATCAATCGAAGTCATTGTACGGGCTTTTTTATTTTGATAAGACTTGACTCGCAATTCCTTGTAAACAAACCGTTTAATTCCAGCCTGCAAACAATATTTTAAGCAATTCTCGCAAGTCGCAATCATATTATATACGGTACAACCCGTCACATCACGCCCCGCAAATAGCAGAGCATTCATCTCTGAATGAATTACAAAATAATATTTCATCGGACGCTCAGACAAGGTCATCTTCGTCTCATCCGCCCCTTGAATCATACCGTTATAACCAAAAGAAACTGGCCGGCGTCGTTCATCTACAATTACACAGCCGAGTTTTGAAGATGGGTCTTTTGAGCGTACCGCTACGCGTTCAGCGATACCCATAAAATATTCATCCCACTCGGTCTGAGAGCTGATTTTGTTTTGCATTTTTCCTCTCCTCTCTCCGAGCATAAATAAAGCCTCCGCCAAAGTCAACCCTATGCAAATAATAATATATTTCCTATATTCTATCACCCATCTTCCATCAACGTCCCAGCCCAAAATTATCCCAATCTCCGTTATGCTTTTAATTTTTCCCGAGGCACTTTATGCTCACTGCAAAAATCACAAGGAGCCATCATGAAATCAAGCCACTTTCTCATCGCCGCCATCATTACTATCTGTTCTCTTTCTCTGCCCACTAACACTCACGCCAAACCTTTCTGTCAAGACGTTCGTTTTATTTTCGCGCGTGGTTCTGGCTCACCGCTCGGCGACCGCGACTATCAGCAATTCAGAAGAGCCCTAAAAACTGAATTAAAAAAACATCGCTCCACTCTAAATTATCGTTTCTACGAACTCGGTACCACCGCTCACCAAGGGTTTAAGTACCCCGCTACCGACGTGGGCAAAATCGACAACGCCCTCGGTGCAGTAATTAGTTCAGGTCAATCATTTCACTATGGAGATAGTGTCAAACAAGGTTCTAGCGAACTTTTTAACTACATCGACACAATCACGCGTCAATGTCCTCATACTAAATTCGTTCTGGGCGGCTATTCTCAAGGGGCACAAGTTATTAGCCGCACGCTTCGGTTAATCAATCCTAAACAAATTATCTACGCTGCCACCTTCGGCGATCCTAAATTATATCTACCAGAAGGAAAGGGCCTCATACCTGACGCTTGCCGCAATAAAAATCTCTCCGACTATCGAGTGTCTGTACCCGACTGTCGAACCGACGAAGGGATTTTATCTGGGCTCATACCATATACTTTTCACAGCTATCGGGGAAAGCTTGGCACTTGGTGTAATGCCGCCGACTTTATGTGCGGCTCCTACTTCGATTTCAAAAATGGTGTGCTCTCTGCTCATCTCGCCTACAAAGATCAACAAGCTTATCAACAATCAGCTCGCATCATTGTCAATAAATTGAAAGCAATTTTTCAATCCAACTTTACCACCTCTATCAAACGTGACACCGCCTTTCTCGTCGATACCACTGGCTCAATGCGGGACATCTATCAAACTTATCTCAAACACGCCGAGAAACTTGCCGAAGAGACCTTAAAACAGGGTGGTCGCATTGCTCTCTTTGAATACCGTGATTTTACTCCCGATTCTGATTATCAATTCAAAAAATTATGCGATTTTTCTTGCTCACCCGAGCAATTCAAGCAAAACTTAGCTAGCCTAGAATTCCAAGGCGGCGGCGATGATAACGAAGCTGCTCTTTCAGCCCTTCAAAAAACCATGCTCTCACTCAATTGGCGTAAAGGCGCCACTAAATCAATTATTCTGCTCAGTGACGCTGGCTATCACCAACCCGATCTCGATGGCACCACTTTTGACCAAGTCGTCCAGACTTCTCTAAGTATCGATCCCGTCAATATTTACCCTATTACTACCGAAAAGGATCAGTATCAAGCTCTAGCCCAAGCTACTAATGGGCAAAGTTTTAATCCTTTCGAAGACCAAGTTGAATTGTCTAGCCAAATCCTCCTAGAACGCCCTGCCGCCGAACTCGACCAGGAATCTTATATAACTCCTACCGATCAGCCTGTCACTTTTGACGCCTCCAACAGCTATTCACAAAACTCAATTATTAAATATGAATGGGATTTAGACGGCGACGGTAGCTTTGAGACCCATTCCGACCGCCCAATTTTCACCACCACCTACCCGACTAATCATCCACTTATCAAAAAGACTATTGCGGTCAACGGGCAGGATTTTAATGGTTTTATTCAAGTCCGTATCACCGATCAAGCTGGTTTCACCAGCACTATGTCAGCACC
>ERZ773267.366-NODE-366-length-31714-cov-17.808238_pt1 | contig 31714 bp, 41 predicted proteins | sample MGYA00511959_ERZ773267 | MGnify/ENA primary metagenome ERZ773267 (study PRJEB29015, sample SAMEA2738165) | human oral metagenome | biome: human oral; feature: human-associated habitat; material: saliva | place: China | collected 2240 ... | reverse complement strand
AAGTCATAGCAGATAAGCCTTTTCAGCCGGTTCAGCTGGCAGTCGGAATTTGTTCCATTTAAAGGCCGAAGTCATAGCAGATAAGCCTTTTCAGCCGGTTCAGCTGGCAGTCGGAATTTGTTCCATTTAAAGGCCGAAGTCATAGCAGATAAGCCTTTTCAGCCGGTTCAGCTGGCAGTCGGAATTTGTTCCATTTAAAGGCCGAAGTCATAGCAGATAAGCCTTTTCAGCCGGTTCAGCTGGCAGTCGGAATTTGTTCCATTTAAAGGCCGAAGTCATAGCAGATAAGCCTTTTCAGCCGGTTCAGCTGGCAGTCGGAATTTGTTCCATTTAAAGGCCGAAGTCATAACAGATAAGCCTTTTCAGCCGGTTCAGCTGGCAGTCGGAATTTGTTCTATTTAAAGGCCGAAGTCATACAAAAAAAGAAACTGCGTTGGGCAGTTTCTTTTTTGGATCAGGCTAGGCTCTCTCAAATTTAAAATGAAGTCTAGCAACTTTTCTACCTTCTTTTTCAGGAATAAATTCAATCTTCCAACCATCCTTTTCAACCAATTCTTTAATAGCTGGTTCAATAACTCGAATCCGAAGATTTTTGAAATTATTCAAATAAGAATCAGGTACTTCCATTTCTCTAGCAAATTCTTCAACCGTTGTCTTATACCAACCACTGGAAGATTTTATACCGTCTTTTTTAGTTCTAAATTGTTCAAACTTTTCAAGCAACCTCCAAGAGTATAAGGAACGTAAGGAAGATGCTTGAAGTAACTGATATTGAGTAAATCTTTCTGTTACATCAAATAAAAAAGGGGCAATCTCAGCATTAAATTTTACACCAACATATCCTTCATTCTCCTCGTATTTGATAATTGAAAACCAAGGGTACATTGTAGTTTCTCGAATTTCATCGTCTTCTAAAAATACCGTAACCGCCCTGCTCAACATACCTTTAGCTGACTCTTTCATCTGTTCATAAGCCTGATTAAGCGGTAAATTAAATGTTTCGGCATACTCTTTAGCTGTAATTTTTGCCAAACCATTTAAACCATTTAGCTTCGCAAGAGCGCAGGCTACAATCCGTTTTTCAGACAAATTCAAACCCATTGCAGAACGATTCAAACTATTGGCCATAACGATGTTTTTAGATTGTAGTCCTAACAACCTTTTTCGCTGTTGGGGTAATTTATTGATTTGAGCCATTTAAATGAACCTTTTTATCCGATACTGGATTATCGGATAAAATTTAAAATGGTACAAGTATTTTTTTTGTACCATTTTAAAAATATTGATAAGTTCGATTGTGGATAACTTTAAAATTATAGGTGTTGAAAATAGTCGGAATTTGTTCCATTTATAGTCGGAATTTGTTCCATTTATAGTCGGAATTTGTTCCATTTAAGTCGGAATTTGTTCCAGTAAAGCGACTAAAAACCATACCAAATAAGGCTTTCAAAGTGCCTAAAAATAATTAAAAATAATTTAAAAATAGATGAAAAACCAATTCCAAGAAAAAATTTGGGGATAACTCGAAAGATTTTCAGCAGAAAATCTGCGAACTTGGGAAAGAAACTAAGCATAGTTTCGTTTGTTGGAAAACCGGTTACTGGTTTCTCTGAGATCGTGAATCTGCTGATTCACTATCCCAGCCCTCCGTTCAGTCTGCTGACTGAACTCAATTTTTTATTCTTATTTTTTTCTAGGCTTATTTCTTTGCCGATAGCAGTTATCAACAGATTTTGTGAATAAGCTGGGTATTAATAGGGGAGAGTATAGCTATTCATCATCGGCCATCCGTGAGATATAGCCGTCATAACGCGGATTTTCAGACATTTGATATTTCTCTTTCAGTAAATCCAACGCTTCATAGACCAAATCTACACGTCTGAGCTTTTCGCCGTTCTCTCGGCAATATCCCTGTTTTCTCAAGTTCAAAACAAGCATATCTAGCTCAATCAGAAAATCGTCATTGATATACAGCGAATAGCTGCGTTTGCTTTTGTCTGTCATAAAGCCACATTTTATAAAAAATATATTTTATAAAATTATAGTTTTAAATCATGCGCTTATTAAGCAAAATCATAAAATCATGATTTTATGATTGTGAAACTATTTACAATTAAAACAATATTGTTTACACTGAAAAGCATGAAGAAGGTATCAAATTCTCCATACGTCAAAACATCACTTTTAGAATCAATCAGTTGTTATTAAATACAAATATAACAATATCAAACGTCATCACAGCGGATACTTTTATCTGCGCCCCAAAGTTATAACAATTAAAACCGTTCCGTACAAAACATTACGGGATATGCCTTTTACATTTTCGTTAGTAATGACCGAACTGGAAGGAAATCCCATGAAGTACCTCGCTTTTATACTTGTTTCTTTTTCATTACTCGGCTGTTCAACAAACAAACAGCCTAAATCCCCTTGCGCTTGCGATTTTGTCCCAATCAATCAAGTGGTGGCTTGAATGAAAAAGTATCTTCCCCTCCTGGCTTGTAGCCTTTTACTGGCCTGCTCAGAATCTCCTAGTTCGTCTAAAACCCAAAACGGCCAGATGTTTGTCGGCATTTGGGTAAACCCAGTAAAACCAGCTCAACAAAATAGCAGCTTCGCTATTGATGACCGTATTTTGATTGAGCAAAAGGCCGATGATATTTTTAGCGTATCTGTTTTAGCTCGTGGTGTTTTCACAGAAATGAAGTTTGACCCCAAAACTGATTTACTGTGTACCCAAGATACCGACCGTGCCTGTTTCCGCTTGGAAAATGCCAATACTCTAACCATCGGCTCAGAAAATGGGTTGTTGACCTATCAGCGAACCAAATAGCTTTTACCTGAAAAAATTAAATCGAGTTAGAAAGGATATTCAAATGGAATCTAAATTATTCGTATTTGCTTTATTGTTTGGATTGGCGGCTTGTGCGGAATCTGTACCTGACGTAACCGGTACTTATCGTGATAAAGGCAAACATATCCAACGTGATTATGAAATCACTCGATTAGAAGCTGACCCAAAAAAATTCAAAATGGTTATTACAGAACGCTGGCGCGACAATGAATTGAAAAAGAACTATGTTTATATCTATACCACACAAAATAAATTTTGTGAGGAATCCACGTTATCAAGTTGCTTCACATACGATGAAAAACAAGGAATCAGGCTAGATGGATTTGAAAACTTTTTTCCTTTTTTCCGAAAGTAAATTGAAATGGCAAATTCTTCTTCGCAACAAAGTGTTGATTCATTATCAACACTTTCAGAGCAGCTAAAAGCATATTTTTCAACTCTTGATGAAAAATTTGATTCAATCATTTTGGAGAATGTTGAAAATTATTATCAGCAGGTTATGGAAAACACAATTCCAATTTTGGCGGCTATGTTGTTCTGCTGGACAGTTTATAAGGCAATACATTTGATGTATGCCAGAGTAGATGCGAAAAAGCTGACTTTGGACTTCTTCAAATTTTTTTTGATTCTAACCTTAATTGGCTCGTGGGCTGACGTGTATCACTATATTGGCGAACCAGTAATCTACGGTATACCTGAGCTTGTTGGCTCTATGGTTGGTCAATCGCAATCAGCTTTAATTTATTCTTTCGCTACTCTTGTATTCGATGAAATTTATAAGGGTTTTTCTTCCGTAAGTAGCGGTGGGGTTTTAGAAATTGCTTTTGTTCTACCTGTTGTTGGCGTGTATTTAGTGGTTATGTTGTTGGCTATTGTAGCGATTGGTTTGTATTTTTTAGTGTTTCTACAATGCAAACTAATTTTAGCTCTGATGATAATCACTGCTCCGATATTCATTGGTTGTGCAATGTTCGATTCAACCAAAAACTTTTTTAATAACTGGGTAGCTCTGATATTCAACCAATTTTTAACACTCCTGTTATTGGCATTAGCTACACAGTTGATTATGGGGGTCATACCAGCAATTTATAAAAAAGTATTTCCATCTGAGGTCGCTACTTTTGCCTCTGCTATTGGTATGGCGCTTTCCTTATTCGTCACATTAGTAACATTTGCCAAAATGCCAAGTATCGCCTCTAGCTTAGCTTCAAGCGGTTTCGGCATTACTAGTACAGGCGTTGGTAATGTAATGTCTGCTGCTAAAAAGTTTTTTACAAAAGGACTAGCCAAATAAATTAAGGGTTGGAAATGGAAAACTTAGATAAATTCAAAAAAGACAGCCAAGCATTTTTAGACGCACTCGGTGTGTCGTATGAAAAAGAGGATAAGCGTAAAAACAAGCTACTGTTATGGTGCTTGATTTTGATCAGCGTGTTGGTTGTCGGAATCATTGTTTTGGCATTTACCATCATGCGAATGATGCCGCTGAAACAGACTGAGCCGATTATTGCGGTGGTCGATAGTGCAACTGGTATTGTTGAAAAAGTCGTTCATCTTAAAAACGATTCAGACCCATCTGCTTTCAAAATGTGGATTCAATCAACCGTCAATTCAGTTGTGAATGCCCGATATGGCTATGCCTACATCGGTAGCGGAAAATCACTTGAAGAACGTTATAACAATGCTGCCGTATTCATGGATACCAATGTAAAACGTGATTTTTTTGCAGAAGTAGCGCCGGATAATCCAAACAGTCCTTTCTCTCGTTTGGGTAAAACTGGAACGATCGAAGTCGATGTATCTTCAATCAACGTAACTGATGATAAGCGATTTCAAGTTAATTTCCGTACTCGTATGAAAAATCAGGGAGCAGAACAGGTTTATTCATATTCTGTTGTCGGTTCGTATGTTACTGGCAATTACGATGATTTGAGCGTGGAACAGCAACGACTGAATGCTTTTGGATTCAAAATTACAGGCTGGTCTGTTTCGCAGAATGCTTCAACCGATGCTTTATCTTCTTCGTCAGCAGTCGGTTTACCTGAACAAGCGGCAGTCGTGCCAAATGTTTCAGAAACAACAGAGGAAACTAAGAAATGAAAACCGCGTTAATAACTTCTTTGGCGTTATTGGTTTGTTCCGGTGCAATTCAGGCGGCAACAGTGCCGAGAGCAGTGTCAGAAGATTCTCGTGTCCGTGTTGTCCGTTTTAATCCAAATCAGGTTGTTGAAATTGATACGGCTTTCGGTTTTGCAACAACGGTTGAATTTGGAACTGAACAGATTAAAACAGTTGTGTCAGGCGATACTATCGGCTGGCAGATAGTTCCTCAAGGAAACCGTTTATTTATCAAACCAGCGGAACAGCCGCAAGCAGGAATGAGCAGCACTAACGTAAATGTGATTACTGATAAACACAATTACTACCTGCATTTACGCAGTGGTAGCCGCAAAAACCCAGTTTTTGTAGTACGTTTTGATTACAGCCAGCCTACTGACGTAGCGAAGAGCAAGGCGGCCGCCAATAAAGCACCGACATTTAGGCAGAATAACTATAACTACTCACAAACCAAAGTAAAAGGTATCAAAATCAAGTCTGTTTTTGATGATGGCCAATTTACTTATTTTGAGTTTGATAACCGCCAATCTTTACCTGCAATTTATTTGGTCAATGCGCGTGGTCGTGAAGAATTAACCAATGTGCGCCGCGAGGGTAAATATGTGGTGGTAGAAAAAACAGGTCGAATCTTCGCTTTACGTTTAGGCGACATTGTGAAATGTATTCGCAATGAAGATTTCAAGGATTGAAGAGGTGTGAAATGAGCAATCAGGAAAATGAAAAAGATTTTTTAAATTCCGAACCCGAAGAAATTAACGTACCTCCTGAACCTGAATTAGGGGCGAATGAAAATATCAAAGTTAAACCAAAAGTAACTTTAAACAAAAAACCGATAGCTCAGGCAGTCGGATTGATTTCTGTTGCAGCTATCGTATTTGGCGGTTTGGCATATATTAAATTGTCAGATAAAGAAGAAAAGTCAGAAGATTTGGGTGTGGTTAGCAATCCTGTATCAAACCCAAATAGTACCGATTCCTCGGTAAATAAACTGAGTTTTAATCCTCCACAAGAAGCTATTGCTGTGCAGCAGGCAGAACAACCAGTACCTCCGCCGCCTATGCCTCAGCAACCGCAGGTTGATGAAGCAGCAGAAGCGCGTAAAACACAGGAAAGAGCAATGCTCGAAGCACGATATAAATCATCGGTTATGGTAACAGGTGGTAGTGGCGATATATCGCCGAATGCCGCACAAGCCAACGGTCAAACCGATATGCAGGCTTTTTTTGCTGCAATGGCTCAAGGTGGTGGTCAAAACGGTGCAGCACTCCAAACACAAAGCCAGTCGCAAAGTGCAGCTAGCACTCAAGGAGGCCGGTTTAATTCGGGGACAAGCCAAGCTCCTATTTCAAGTGCTTCTTACAATCCGAATCGTGAATTTTTGGTTCAGCAGGGAAAAGTAATAGATGCCGTGGTGGAAACAGCAATAAAAAGCGATATTCCATCAACCATTATTGCCCGCGTAAGCGATCCGGTCTATGGCGAACAGGGTAGATATGAATTGTTGCCTGCCGGTACACGGTTGTTTGGGGAATATTCCTCAGTTGTGAAAGCTGGTCAGACTGAAATCGCGGCCATTTGGCGCAGGGCAATCACGCCGCAGGGTGTTGAAATTATGTTAGACAGCCCAGCAACCAATAATCTAGGTATCGTTGGTATGGGTGGAAAGGTAAATAATCACTTTTTCCGTATGTTCAGTACAGCGGCTTTGTTATCGGTATTTGGTGCAGCGACAGCAACAGTTGATGTTAAAGGCAGCGACAATAACAACAGCGCGGCTCAATACCGTTCTGAGGTAGCTAAAGCGTTTAATGATACCGCTCAAAATATGTTGTCTAAACACGCAGATATTCCGCCAACTATTGAAGTCAAACAAGGTACGCAAATTAAGATACTGGTTGCCAAAGATTTAGATTTTTCATCCCTTTTGAATTGAGGTAGTTATGTCTGTTGCATTGCTCCACAACATCATGAAAGTCGATTTCGGCGAAGCATTTGAAGATGATGATGTAACGGAAATTTCCGTAAACAAGCCTTATGAGTACTTTATCGCAAAAAAAGGCTGCAAAGGAATGCAACGGATTGAACAGCCGAAGTTGAGTTATAAGCGGTTAAAGGCGTTTGCGGATTTGATAGCAACCAATACCCATCAGAAAATTTCTGATGAAACCCCGCTTTTATCCGCTCAAATCGAATCCGTCAAACATAAGGATTTGTTTTACCGGATTCAGGTTGTCAAAGACCCTGCCGTATATCAGGGCAGAATTGCACTTTCAATCCGGAAGCCGTCAATTATGAGCCTTGAATACGATATTTACCGCGATATGTTTGACGGCCTGAAAGCCTATCACGGAATGTCGCCAGCAGATGAAGAGTTGTTAGAGTTGTATGAAAACGGCGAATTTTGGCAGTTTGTCAAACGTGCAGTACAACTGAAAAAAAATGTGTTGATTTCTGCCGGTACGGATTCAGGTAAGACTACGCTGTTTAATTCGCTGATTAAGCTGATTGATATGAATGAAAGAATCATCACGATTGAGGATGCCAAAGAATTAGATCCGCCACAGCCTAATACTTTGCAGCTTTATTATTCACGTGGTGGTCAAGGTACATCAACAGCCAGCGCACAGCATTTAATGGAAGCATGTTTGCGGTTGCGTCCAGAGAGAATTTTTCTAGGCGAAATTCGGGGGGATGAAGCCTTTATGTTTTTGAATCTGATTTCATCAGGCCATCCGGGGGCAATCGCCACAATTCACGCTGATACACCCGAACTAGCACTAGACCGGATGTCGTTAATGGTTTTAAGAGCGGGTACAACGCTCAATGCTGAACAGGTCAAGGAATTTGTCAGACAGAATATAGATGTCATTATCCAATTAAAAAGAACGCCTACGGGTGGTTACGGTTGCGAAAACATATATTACAAAGGTTATGCGGAAAAGAAAGGATTGAAGTCATGAAAAAATCATTGATAGTTCTTCCGGTTTTGTTCTTAGCGGCCTGTTCGCAAGCAAACGGAGATGGCGGTGTATATCATCGGGTAGGGCAGACAGCTTTTGAACAACAACACGGCATGAGTAGTGCGCTGGTTATTGCAGATGATGAACAATCTGCCTACATCGAAAACAGTTGGGCAAAAACGCCGCTGGTTTTGAAAAATCAAGGCGGCCAGAAAATTGTTCAGCAAGACGGTTTTGATTTATACCTGTTGGAAGTCAACGGTAAGACAGCAATTCTTACCGATATTGATAACCCAAAACAACAATTCCGTTTTGAAAAAGGAGAACAACAATGAAGCCGTTAGCCTTGTTATTACTGCTTGCTGTTGCTGGGTCGGTTATGGCAGAACCGGCTAATAATTTCAGCAATATTGTTCAAAATTTTGCTCATTCCCACGGCCTGAAGTATGTTCAGACCGCAACCGATACACAAAACGGTTGGTCTTATAACTTTTATCCACAGGGAAAATGTACCGGTGCAGCTTGCGGTGGCCTATTGGTTAATTACCGCTATGTCGAACAGGAGAATTGTGTCGATAGAACAGGCTTGTTTGGCGATTTGCCGATTATTGTTAAAGGCCGTCTAGCATTGTTTACTATGCCGCACGTTGCCGACAATTCCAGTCAATTAAGGGACTATCTGACGGTATATGATAAGGGCGGATGTTATTCCATTTCCTATGGTACAGACGGCAACGGTTTTGAAGATTCGTTTTTATTGGCCGAACAGTTGATAGGAGATGAAGAATGAAACCATTATTGCTTGCTTTATTGGTTGGTTCTGCGTGTGCTTCAGTCCATGCCTTGCCACTGACCTATGACAATCTTGTCCGAAAGTACAGTGCCAAATATGGTCATGATCCGCTGTTGATTCATGCCCAGATTCAACAAGAATCTGGGCATAACGCAAGCGTATGTTCGGGAGCAGGTGCTTGTGGTTTGATGCAAATCATGCCTTTAACGGCACCTGAGTTGGGTTTAACTGCTGCTGAAAGGTTTAACCCTGAAAAAAATATTGCTGGTGGTACGCTGTATATGCGTCGTCTGCTCAGTTCTAATAACGGCATTATGGCTTATGCGTTGTATTCGTATAACTGGGGGGCTGGAAATTTTGGCAAATACAAAAAAGGTTTGAAAAAAATGCCGGCCGAAACCCGAAATTATGTCATCAATATTGCACGGTTTTACCAACAATACGGCGGTAAAGGCGATTATTTCAGCAACATTAAAAGTATTGGTCAAAATGGAAAAACGACCAAAACAGAAAGCATTGACAATACAAACCGTACCAAAATTGAAAATATGCAAAAAGCTGAAAATGTCTGCCCTCGTGTGAAATTACCTGAGCAAGAAATCAGCAATAGCGCAAATGTGGCGATTGAAGTTGGTGGAACAGTAGCCGGAACAGTTTCAGGAAGCGGTAAAACTGTATTTGACCCAGCAAAATTTGCACAACTCACAATGGCGATTCAGAAAGCCAAAGAATCATTAGATATTATGCGCGGCCAATATGATGCGCTGACAAAAGGTTTGGCTGGGTTGGGTTTACTAACAAATATTGCTACTGTCGCAGGTTATGAAATGCCAAGCACCATGAATGAAAATGTCATGGTTAAGTGGGGTAATAAGCAAGATGTTTCACTGTATCAGCAGTTACAGGAAATGAAAGCCGCTGATACCGGTGTTTATGCCAGTGCAGAACTGGATAAATTAACCAATCAGAATGCTGCTGCGATTAATAGGGCATATACAGAATCCGAACTAGCATGGTCTAAAGCCAACTGTGCGGCAAACAATTTAGATAGCTTGATGAAGGTAAAGGCTAAAACCCAAAAACAAGCTAAAGATTTAAATAATGCGATCCGTTTTGAAACGGCCGTAATCGAGGCAAATGAAGCCAAAATCAAAGCCAATTTGCTGATGATGAACAGTTCGTACCAATCTTACAGGATTAGTGCTTCTCAAATCTACGCAAATTGGAAGGCTTCAAAATGAGTAGAGGCAAACGACACGATAAAAAACAGATGATTGTCTATGTCAGTGAAAGTTTTTTTCATTTGATTAATGCTTATTACAAATCAATCAATACCGAATTGGCTAAAAAGACAACAATCGGGCGTATTCGGCGAAATGACTTGATTGTCGAAGCCTTACAAGATTGGTGTGAAAAAAAGGGTTTGAAATGCAGGGTTGCTTATAGAGAGGTAGAGGAAAATGAAAAAGTATAGTCTGTTTATTCCGCTGATTTTATTCATGCCGTTTGCGGTTTCGGCACAGTTTGACAGTTTGATAAATAAACACGCGGCATTACAGGGATTAGACCCGAATTTAGTCCGTGCGGTTATGGTACAGGAAAGCACCTATAACCCAAATGCCACATCAAATAAAGATGCTCGCGGCCTTATGCAAGTCATACCGGCAACCGCTATACAGATGGGTATCTCCCCAAAAGACTTGTATAAACCTGAACCAAATATTATTGCCGGTACACGTTACCTGCGTTACCTGACTAAATATTTCAATGGAAACCTAGACCTTATCCTAGCAGGTTATAACGCAGGGCCAGGGGCGGTTGAGAAATATAAGGGCATTCCGCCCTACAAAGAAACAACCAAATATGTTCGTGAAGTCAAAATTCGTTACGCACGGTTGAATAACGGTGAATCCCCTACGATAAAAGGCGGTAGCCGTAAGTTAGAACAAAGCACATTGATGGTTTACGGTTCTTGGTTGGGAAGCGGTAAAAAAGGCCAAACCGTTCAGACGGCCAGTAATCAGACACAGGCCGCTCCTATTAAAGTAGTGAAAAGGGTAGAGGTTAAAGATGCTCAACCTCAAGAGCCTGCCGCCAATACAACGGTATTTTCCTCTAATAGCCCACAACGCTCAGGTTTTGTACAAACACTTGATGAAAACGGCAATTTTGTAACTTTATAGGGAGTATGTAATGAGAATATCAATATTAGCCTTAATCGTTTTGCTTGGCGGTTGCGCTCAGGTCAACAGCGTATTGTCATCAGCCAATTCCGTATTGGGAACGGCCAATGATGCGTTGGGAACGGTAAACGGTAAGGTCAGTAGCGTAACCGGTTATGCAAGCGGCGATAAGGTGTACAACGTTGGCAATAAATCTACGGCTGCGTATGACCTTATCGGATTTAAAGTAGTTGTTGCCAACATTGATCCGAAAGGTGGTATTGCAACAGGGTTTTCAGGTAGAGCAGATGTGATATTTACAGGAAAGCTAAAAAATAAGACGAATAGGCGTATTGGCGTAAGTTTCTCAGTTCCAATATATGATAAATCAGGTAACTATCTGAGGTCTGCAACTAAAACAGCTTATGCTCCTGCTCATGAAACTGCGGTTATTGATTTACAGGAAATGGGTGTAATTGAATGGAACGCAGGGCAACGCCCTAACGTTCAAAAAATGAAGTTCGGTTTGCAAAAATTTTAATCTACTTTTTATTTCTATCGAAAGGAAATCACAATGAAAAAGTTATCTTCAACTCAAGCAATGGCCGTTATGCTGTTTACCGCTTCGACTTATGCCAATGCAGGTATCGGCACTAAAATCAAAGCGGCATTGAATAATGTCGGTACTGAATTAGTAATTGCCGGTGCAGGCGTATTGTTCGTTGCGGTCGTGCTGATTGCTATCAATATGTTCTTCACTCCTATCCGTAACCTGAAAACTTGGGTCTTTGGCCTGTTGGTTGGTGGTGTGGTTCTGGTGTTTGCGGAAGATATTGTGAACTGGATTCTTACGCTGTCAGGTTCATCAGGCTACTAAGGATTGAAAAATGGAAACCACTAAACAACAAAAAGACCCGTTGTTTGCTGGTTTGGCGAGGGAAGCTCGCTGGTTGGGGCTTCCTATCAACATCTTTATATTGTTCCTGTTTTCTGCATTTTTTCTGTTTTTTGGAATCAAGGCGGCGTTTGGCGGTTTCTTTAAACCCGTCTTATCTGTGGCGGCGTTGTATGCGTATCTTACAGCGTTGACTTATCAAGAGGACAGGGGCGTAAATTTTGCACTGTTTAAACACAGACGGCGATTTACGAACTCACAAAAGATGTACCACGGATATAGTTATGAAACGAATCCGCGCCAAAAAAGCAAGTTAGGATTGGAATATCGGTTCAGTCAGGAAGCGGAGAAAGAAAACATGGAAATCTCAAATTTACCTTATTTGTTTCATATTCGGCCTGAAATTATCAAGTTGGCCAACGGCGATTTAATGACCGTCATCGAATTAGACGGCCTGAATTTTGAAACAGAAAGCTATGATGATTTGGCTTTGTTGAAAAAATTCCGTGCTGACCTGTATCGGCAGATGAACTCACGCATTGTGCCGTATATCCATTACATAAGAAAAGAAGTTGAGCCGGAAAGACACGCCGACATCGGCCAATCATTTTTTGATGATTTTGAAGCACATTATTTTCAACAGCAAAAAACAGCAAAGGTTTTCAAAAATCGAATCTTCATCACGCTTGTGGCACGCCGTAACGATCCAAACGCGCCGCCGTTCGACCGTATGAAACTGGCGTTCACATTAGACAGTGAAACTGTTGAGAATGGTTTGATTACAGAATTGGAAGAAGCAAGGGATATGATTATGGAATCATTATCCCGCGCTAATCCGCGTGTACTGACAATGTACGAAAAAGACGGTCATCGTTATGATGAAACTATGCAATTTTTAAGCAATATCATTAATCTTGATGACACACCTGTACCAGTCTTTCCGGAGGCGATCAGAAATTATCTGCCGATAACGCGCAAAATTTTTAAGGAAAACGGAGTTATCCGCTTCCATTTGGCCGATGGTACGGCTCGGACTGGCTGCATATTTGGTTTGCCTAATTCGACCTATCCCGAAGAGAGCGACCATTCCATGCTCGACCAGTTTTTGAAAATCGACCATGAACTGATTATTTGTGAAAGTTTTGCCTTAATGAGCCGCCAAACGTCCACAAGACTGAGTGAACGCAAACAAAATCAGTTGAAAAGTGTCGGCGATAAATCGGCAAGCCAAATTGAAAGTATTAATGAATTGGTTGATGATTTGACAAGTGGCCGTCAAATCAACGGTATTTTCAATATGAATGTTTTGGTCTATACCCAAAATGACAATGATTTTTCAGACGCGGTACAGAAAACCAGAGAGGCGTTTGCTAAAGCGCATTTAATCCCTAAGCGCGAAGATGTCATTGCTGAACCTAGCTTCTATTCAATGTTGCCGGGCAATATGCACTTGTGCCAACGCCCAGCAACATTGAATACAACTAATTTTGCCGGTTTTGCTAGCTTACACAATACCAGTAGTGGTTTTAAAAACGGCAACCATTGGGGCGAGTACATCATGCGGCTGAAAACCAGCAGCAACACGCCGTATTATTTCAATTTCCATGAACATGGATCAGACGTAGGCCATACCCGATTTATCGCGCCGACAGGTGGCGGTAAAACTACTACGCTGAATGCAATGTTGGCCAGTGCGCTTAAACACGACCCTTTTATCTTTCATTTCGATTTTGAATATTCAGCGGCAGTCTTTATGACGGCCATCGGTGCTACGCATACTGTATTAATGCCGAATATGAAAACCGGCTGGAATCCGCTCCAACTGCCCGATACTAAAGATAATCGTGAATTTCTGTTCCGGTGGTTATCGTTCTTAGGGGCAAAAGTCAACGAACAGGGAAACCGTGTAGCGTTGACGGCCAGAGAGGAAAAGAAAGTTCATGAGGTTATTGAACAGATTTATACCTTTGAGCCACATTTGCGCCGATTGGGTAATTTTGTTGACCTGTTCGGTATTGACGAAGAGGGTTCTTTAGCCGAACGTATGCGGAAATGGTGTAATGATGGTAGGCTGGCTTCGCTATTCGACAATGAAACAGATTCTTTCTCACTTGATGGGGCAAAACGGTTCTGTTTCGAGATGAAAAATGTCATCAAAGAGCCTGAGATTCTGATGGCTTGCTCGATGTACATTTTTCATCGGATTGATACGGCCATGCAAGCGGCCAAACCGTTTATTGTTGTTATGGAAGAGGGACAGCGTTATATTGAAGATGAATATAACCGTGAATGGCTACGGATTATGTTAACAACCTACCGCCGCCGTAACGGTATGGTTATCTTTGTAACGCCAACGCCGGAAGTGATTACGACAAGTGCCGATTTACGCCAACAATTCAGAACCAGTATTTTACTGCCAAATGCTAAGGCTTCTGACAAGACTTATTTAGGCGAAGAGGGATTAGGCTGTACTTCAACGGAATTGGCATGGATTAAAGAAAACGATAATCCAGCCGTAAAAGCAAAACCTTTTTTAATCAAAAGTTCTAGTCAGTCAGTCATTACCAAAATGGACTTGTCGTCTATGCCGGATTTTGTAGAAATTCTCTCAGGAAACGAAGTAAAATATAATGTATTACAAGATGTTATTTCTGAGGTTGGCAGTAAGGATTATAGGGATTGGGCTGAACCTTTCAAAGCCCGATTGTTGAAGTTGAAACAGGAGGCAGCATAATGAGAAAATCGAAAAAACTTGTTGCGGTGGCTATTGTCAGTATGATGATGACCCGTCCGGCATGGGCTATTTTCGGCGTGGGTGATGTCGTTTTTGACCCTGCGGCGGTTGGTCAAATGGTGCAGCAGTATCAGCAGTTGCAGCAACAGTATCAGCAGTTGAAACAGCAGTATGAAGCCGTTACCGGAACAACCAACTATCTGCAAGGCTTAAAAAAGTCTGATATTGTTTCCGGCTCTTGGCAAGACGTGGTAAGTAGTCAAGGTAAAGGCGGTACATGGAATAATGCCAAAGCAGTTTATGATAAATTGCTTACCGTCATGAATGGTAAACAACTTGATTCTTTGATGGATTCTCAGCAATTTAAGCATAATTATCAAAGTGTCCGCATGGGTATGGCTTTTAGTGAAGCCTCTTACAATGCGTTGGAAGTCCATATTCAAAACCTTGATAATCTGAAGTCCAAAATCAATACTACGCAAACCATCAAAGAAGCTCAGGATTTGGCAAATGCGATTGCTATCGAACAGGCTCAAATTTCAACCATTACCGCACGATTGAGCGCGGTACAGACGAATTTAGCCAGTGATACTGGTAGTAAAGGCGTTACGTCCAATCAATCTTATAGCGGTTGGCTGGGTAACTAAAACAAAGGCTGGCATTACGCCAGCCTTTGTTTATGCTTTTAATAAAAAACAATAAAATGTTAAAATGTAAATACATTAAGATGTATTTACATTTTTTATTTATCCTGAGAAAGGAACAGTAAACTTCGTTATTTCAGGCAAGCCTATTAATCGGATATAGCCGGTCAAATTCGGCAATGATGAAAACTCTGATTCCAACAGTGTTTTACCGGTAATGCGTTGAACATTGTTGGCCACGGTTGAACTGCTGTTACCGCTGCTGAACATACCGCTGGAATTTTCAGAATAATTCTGTTGTCTGCGGTTGATTTCCTGACTACCGAATACGTCAGAGAAGTATTTTGCGGTATCGCCGGTTACGGCCATAGAAATCTGAACTCGCGTGTTAACGTGCAAGGTATCAGTAATCTGTTGGCCATAAGTTGCACGTAATTGGCTGATAGCCTGAAAACCAAGAACAATCGTTGCATTGTGCTTTCTGAGCTTGGTAAGGCCGTGGCGCAATGACACAATGTAGCCCAAGCTGTCCACTTCGTCTAGGAAGTACCATAGGCGTTTATTGAACTTAGGAACGTCTAGGGCTTCCTGAAAGGCTAGAGCGTAAAAACAGCTAACCATATCGCGCAAAGCCGATAATTCTGAATCTTTAACTGTTAGATAGATACTTTCCGCCGGTTGTTGACGTATCCAGTCCCGTACACTGAAATCAGGAACGCTTTTATCATCATGAATCAGATATTTCCATGCTTCCAATTTGCTCACGGCAGTGGTGCGTATGCTTTGAAATACCTCTTCATTACCCTCTTGAACATAGGCGGCTGCGGTTGAACCGGCCAAAACGTCGGTTAAGATGATTTGATCGGCTTCAAACGCATAATACAAAAAACGCTCTACCGAACTCATACCGCTTTCAAACATAAATTCCAAAATGGCCGTCAGAAACGCTTTACTGTAATCTGCCCAACGTTTACCGGAAACGTCTGATTCATTGACTGCGGTAATGGCTTCAGCCAAAGTCGCGCAATCGCGTTTTTCACGAATTTCTTTTAATGGATTCCATCTCACACTTTCAGAATCAAACGGATTGAAGATTTTATCTTGTGGCCGTTTATAGCGTTTAGCAAAGTCGCCGCCAATGTCAAAGACAATCGCGTTTTCTTCCCTCGCTTCAATGACTTTGAAAATCTGAAACATGGTTTGTGATTTGCCTGAGCCGGTCGTACCTGCAACCGATATATGATAGCTTTCAACCGATGGAGGAATTACAACCTTTCCCAGTTGGATTTTAGCTTTTTCGTCGTTATCGGCGTATTTATAGGCTTTTTCGATAGCACGGTTGAACTCTTGTTCAGAAACCAGGCGCGTACCTCTGACAAAGTAGTCTTTATACTCTTTGCCTTTGCTGATAATGATGTGTTTTCGGTTGTAAGAAATGAGTGCAGAAATACCCAAAAACAGAACAACCGGCCAAAAAAATACGGCCATTATCAGAATGTCTTTGGGGTGGTTGATATGGCCGCCGGTGGCAGGAAGCCAGTCAAAAAGCATGAAAAAAATCGCGCTGCCCAATACAGCTAATATCGCGCTGACCGTTGTTTTCAGCTTACCCAGTTGCCGGATAAAGACCAGTTTGCCGCTCAAGCGGTACACAGCTAGCGCAAGCAATAGCGTAGCGATCAGCAGTAAAAAGTACGCTATCAGAAAATTGATTTTGCCGTTCATATTCCATAACGGATAAAGTAAATAGCGTAATACCTTGCTGTCAAAGACAAGCTGATAAACCGAATCCATAGTAACCTCCAACTTTACAATTTCAAGCCACGCTGCATTTTTTCTGTTTCAAAACGCTGTTTCATTCCCCTGTTTTGCTGCTCACGGATATTTTCCGCGTTCTGCTCTTTGGCAGATTTGAGCAATGTTGCTTGTGTCCGTTTGATATAAGCGGCATTAATACGTTCGGTAAAGTCGCCGCCTTTATTGTAAGCTGCGGTATAACGTGCCGAATATGTATAGCTTCGGTAAGTAGTCGGAATTTTAATTTCCTGTCCGTTAGCCGTTGCCAAAATATGATTGTCTTTATCATTTATCACAACCGCTTTAACCTGAATTTCCGTACCTGCCGTAATACGCAATTTTTTGAACAAACCGGTTTTCAGTTCAAAATCCTGCTGCAAAGTCAGATAGTCGCCAGCGGCAATCGAGATACTTCCCAGTTTGTAAGATTGGATATGTTGCCCCTGTTCACGCTGGGAAGTCCGATATAAATCTACCAAAGTCGGTAAGGCTTGAGTGGTAGCCAGCCGATCATAAGGTTTGGATTTTTCGACAGACAGTAATTCAGAAAGCTGCCGGTCAATCGCATTTTCAAATTTTAGATTTGCACCGGCTTTATCTGCTAAAGTTTCGCGGCGATTTATCAGTTGTGAAATTTTTGCGGCTTCAACATCTTCAATCAGGGATTTATCGCCTACAAACTCTTTCTGTTGGCCTTTACTTAGGGTATTAACCATTTCATGATAACCGCCTTCAAATTCTTCGGCAGAATAATAGATTTGCAAATCCTGTCTGTGTCGGGTCATACCCACATAGGCAAGATTGGCATTCATGTTTCTTGAAGCTAAGAGATAGGCGTTATCTACGGTAATACCTTGAGATGAGTGAATGGTACTAGCGTAGCCGTGTTGAATACTGTTGTAATCGTTCAAACCAAATTCAATTACACGACCAGAATCTAATGTTACTGTGATTTGTTCGGCCTCATTATTATAGCCACTTAGAAATGAAACTGTACCGATACTACCGTTGAATACACCTAATTCGCGATTATTTTCACGGAAAATAATCTTATCGCCAACGGCTAAATCAATCGTTGACGTCCGCTCTCCATGTTTCACAAAAGCCGTATAGTCTTTACCCAACAATGTACCGTCATCACGCAATAAGGTACGTGCTTGCTGATTAAGTTTTGCTACGTCTTTATTGGTATAGGCCAGCATGACTTTTGATAGTGATTTTTCAGTTTGATACCAATCAGCAACCAAATGGCGAGCAGCAGATTGTTGCATTTCATATCTGTTGAATTTATCCAAATTCCAATAAATATCCATGCCGGATTTAACATCATGTTTGGATAATGCAATACTAGCTTCTCGCATTTCTGCGGATTTTTGGCGCATGATTTGAGACAAAGAAGCCTGATAATCATTGCTCAAATGTTCTTGAACTTTGGCAAAAGCATTACCAGCGGAAACGGCTGTAAGTTGGAATGAATCGCCTACCATACGGATTTTTGCATGATTAGATTCGACAGCAGAAAGCAATGCCAGCATATCACGGCTTCCGACCATACCGGCCTCGTCCAAGATGATGACAGATTTATGATCTAAACGGATATTTCCGTTTTCAATACCCATCAAAAATCTGGAAATCGTTGAGGATTTTACACCAATATCCTGCTGCATATTGTCGGCAGTTTTGCTTTGCAAAGCCACGCCATAAACAGCATAACCATTTTTCTGATAAACCTCATTAACTGCACCCAAAACATAAGATTTTCCTGTACCTGCCGCACCATTAACTGATGATACAACCGAATCAGACGTAAGCACTTTGAAAGCGGTTTCTTGTTCAGGGTTGAAAGTCCGTTTTGCAATAACCTGTTTCCGCGTTTCTTCTAAATCTCTATTTTTAGCAACAATGGTTTTATTGGCTCGCGCAATGCAGTTCAGTAATTCAACTTCAGTTGCATACATCTCAAAACTGGTATAAAAACCGTCTTTTGCAGTTTGTTGTAACTGCTCTGACATTAGAACGGCATTATAGGCTTCTAAATATTGTTGTTCAGAATCGGTATGTGTAAAAATGAATTTTTCCAATTCTTTTTTTGTGAAATAGGATTGTTTACTGGTTAAGACTTTTAAGGCAATTTCAGGATTTTCAATAATACGCTGGCCATTGATTCTACGGATTTCAGCCAGCCTTTCACTTGTTGCAAAATCATAAGATTTTTGCGTTTCAGTATTGGAAAAAAACTGTTTTTGCCAATGCTGAGAAACTAAGTTAATTTCGCGCTCTTTATAGCTACGCTCGTCAATTCGGATATGAAGCCCTAACTCTTCCATATAGTAATTTGCAGTTGCTGCCCATTCTTTTCTGATAGCATGAATGAACAGGCGACTGTTAAAAAACCGGTTTTTTTTCGCTCCTCCAATTTCGGGATATTTTGGATTGTATCGTCTGAAAAACTGCTCTTTGCTTCGCTCTATACCGTCATTTTCTCGCTCGGTAAACATAAAATGAACGTGCGGATTTTTTTCCCCATCGGCAGCCATAGGGCAATGATAAGCCCAAGTATAAGCATGACGATTTCCGACCGTATTCTTTACTAATCGCTCAATCAACTCAATATGCTGTTCTTCGGTTAGTTCTCTTGGTAGAGATACCTCAAGTTCACGATAAGTCCTTCCGTTTTCTCTCTCGTATTTATCCGCTGCTGCCCAAAAATCATCAGCCTTTTCCGCCCATTTAGGCATATTGCCGCTACGGGTTTCAATCAGGTCTGATTTGTGTGCATATTTGTTTTGTCGGGTAATGTATTCATCATGGCGTTCGGTACTTTCATCAGTAACAGAATCAACAGGCAAATAGGTATCATCACGCTCAATATATTGAGCGTGTCTGAGACCGTTGCCTTTCAATCCAGTTTTCACTTCAAGATTATATATAGCCATGATTTTAAATAGTTTTTAATTAATCCTGTCGTTTCTCGAAGAGAAACGAGTAATCGTGCTTGTATTCTACACGAAAGTTCTGCAGTTGTCCTTATTACTAAGGACAACTGCAGAATTAGAAGTTACCTGTATTCAAAATCAACTTATTTTGAATACTCCGAAAAACAAAAAATTCTGTACACAAACTAATAGATATGCTATATACTGACTTACCGAATTTTTGAGTTTAAAGGCTAATATATGGAAATCAAAGACTTTGAAACATGGAAATCAGAATACTTTTCAGAATTGGAAAAAAAGGAAAAACTAACATCAAATGAAAGAATGATTTTTGATTTAAACAATCAACCTGAAAAGTCATCAGTCGAAAAAAACGCATTATCCAGCCTTTTAAATAATCACTATCGTGAATACAAACGTGATACTGAATATCAAATTGAACGCGAAAAATCCAAAGAGCAACAAAAGGCAATTCTTGCTAAATTAAAAAAAGCGGATTCTCAGCGAAAATCAAACAATCGTAAAAAGAGAGAACACGAATTAATCACAATCGGTGCTTTAACCGATTTAACAAAATTCCCAAAAGATAGAGGCACAGTTACAGGAGCATTCCTATATATTCTTGACCGTATCAAAGAGAATCCTGGATTTGAACATCAGCTTAAAATTCGTGGCGATGATTTATTGCGACAACGTGAAATTGAGAAAAAAGGAGAATCAAAATGAGTTTTCAACGTGTAATTCTTGAGGGTTTGATTGGAAATATATACGATTTGAAAGAATATGGCGAAGATGGAAAAGCAATAGATTTTTCTATTGCTACGCAGGAATATGATTTCAAATCAAAAGAAAATAGAACGGTTTGGCATAATCTGACTGCTTTCGGTAAAAATGCAATTTTTATTGATGAACAGTTGGATAAAGGTTCTTCTGTTTTAGTTGAAGGACGTTTAAATTATGATTCGTATGATAAAGATGGCGTAAAGCATGAAAAGACTAAAATAATCGTTGATTCTATCCGGTTCAGTGGAAGAAAAGACAAATCTAAAGATTAAAAACAAGCTCCCTTTCGGGAGCTTGTTTTTAATAATAATTTGAATATGGGTTTTCAGAATATACTTTTTTTCCTGAAATTTCCTGATATTCAGCTTTATGCGCTGTAATAATTTCATCAATTTTAATTCGGCCATTAGTTACACGACGAATTAAAATTTCATCTGAAATAAAACAGTTTTCAGCAGGGGTACATACACCGCTAAAATATCCGGTTTCTTTTCTGTTTGCGGCAATCTCACGAACTAAAACCATCGATTTTCCGCGATAACCGACAACCTGATAATAATTGACGTTGGTCTGTTCATATCCCCATGACGATTCAAAAATATCGCCGATTTGAACATCTGCATTTGTTGGTCGGTTTTGTTTCCGCTGTTCTATTTTTGCTGCTTGTGAACGGAAAAGCCGTTTATAGAAAGTCTGAATATCTGCTTCCACTTCTTCGGCAGATTTTACATAATAATTAAAATCCGGTTTTGTCCGCTTTCCTGAAAAAGCGGTAACGGTAAAAAATCCTGACCCAAATTCTCCGATATAAACAACCGCTCCCACATCTTCAAACCAGTATGCACCTGTTACAGTTTTCTGATTTACAAAATATCCACGCAGCTCAAATACTTTCTCATAAAGTGGCTGTTTTTTTTCGGGTAATGCCTGAATATATTTTTTCAAGGCTTGATTTAATTCACTTAAGGTTAATTTTTTCATGATGATTATTCCTTTTAAATTTGGTTTCAGACGGCCTAAAGGCCGTCTGAATAATTGCTTTTAATCCATCATCCGCCGCAGTGTTTGACGCTCGGCGTGTTCTTCAACATACTGTTGTAATAGGTCATAATTCTTGAGAATACGTTCATCGTTAAACCGCCATGACAATTCAGCAAGTGCCGCTGTTGTGGCAAAAATACCGACTGAATCATTTTTTAAATCGGCTGATTCTCCGGCCATATTCACACAATGAAACAATGAATCATCATCAGGCCGACAGTAAAAACCGCCGTTACTGAGTTCTACAAAGTCCCACATTCCGCCTGTGTAGTCTTGTGATAAATTGGCTGTGATTTGATACAAAATATTTTCAAATGCCCAAAATCCTGAACCTACTTTTTTAGGCAGAAAATTCATTTTTTCTCTATCGCTGATTACGCGCTCTGTAATGCTTTTCATTTTTACTTTCCTTTCTTAAATGACCGTATCGGGTCTATAAATGGCCTGAATTTCCTGTTTAGCTTGTCGTAAACCTGAAACTTTTATTCTCGGTAAAGTGCTGAAAATGGCCTTGCTGTCGTTATCCCTTTTCCAAACAGCTAAATAGCCTTTTGAATAGGTAGCAACATCAATTTCAATGCCACGCTTGGTGCAAATTTTGATAACCTTGAACATTTGCTTTCCTTTCTCTTTGGTGAGCTTGAGCCAATCCATTAAAAACATCTGTTTGCGTAGCAAACTCAATTAATTCAAATTTTTAAAGAACATCGACTACTTAAAAAATTTCTTTCTCTTCGGAGCCGCTTTTACCAATCCATGATTCCAGCAAAGGCTTGTTTTTCGGATTGGACTAGGATTTTTTTCTGAATGGTGCGGCTCGCAGCGTAGTGAGAACACGGTTCAGAAAAAAACTTGCAAGAAAGGGCTGACCGCCTAAAAGCGATCAGCCCTTTCGCCGTCCTAGTCCAATCCGAAAAATAAGACTAGGATTCATGGTTAGATTGGTAAATTTACGGATTCCGAAGAGAAAGTTTATTTGGGGAACGGTTGATACTCGGAAAATTGGATTGAGTGTGCTTTGGCCAATATCGCTTTTCATGGATTGGCTTAAGCACACCAAAACTAACTATGGCCGCCCAATGCGGCCATTCTTCACTGTGGCCGCTCAAGGCCGGTTTATTGGATTGCACAATCCATTAAATAAATTGTTATACTAATTCTTTAAATTTTTGTTTTTCATGGATAAAAGATGGATTGAATATTTCAACTAAATTCTGTATATTTTGGATTGTGCAATCCAAATAAAAGAGAAGCTATGCACACCCTGCCTACTGTTGAAACTTATGCGGCCATTCTTCACTGTGGCCGCTCAAGGCTGATTTATTGGATTGTGCAATCCAAATAAAGGAGAAGCTATGCGCACACTGCCTACTGTTGAAACTTATAATGAACTGCAAACTGCTTATGATTTTTTCAATACCCGCCTATTTAGTGGCGACTTGCCGCCCTGCCTGATTACCCTTCAACGTGAAAAACGTACTTACGGCTATTTCAGCAGTAAACGTTTTGTTGGAAGTAAAAGTGGGCAAATGGTTGATGAAATTGCAATGAATCCTTCTTATTTTGCAATCAGAAGCATTGAAGAAACGCTTTCGACATTAGTTCATGAAATGACACACTTGTGGCAATTCCATTTCGGAAAGCCAGGACGGAGAGGCTATCATAATAAAGAATGGGGATCAAAGATGGATTTAATCGGGCTTTGCCCTAGTAACACTGGCGCGGAAGGAGGAAAACGAACCGGAGAAAGAATGTCGCATTACATTGTAAGCGGCGGCGATTTTGAACGAGCTTGCAGCGAGCTAATGACCGATGAATTTAATTTGTCATGGTTTGACCGATTCCCTCCTGAACGGCCTACGGCTTTAGTGTTTCCGCCAACAATCGGCAAACCGATACAGCCTGCCTTTGTTGATGACGAAGGCGGCGAGGATAACGGCGAAGGCGATCAGGAAGATGAAGATTTGATTGTTTTGCCGCCGACCGAACCAGTCAATAAATCCAATCGCATCAAATACCGCTGCCCGTGCTGTTCCGCGCAAGTTTGGGGCAAGCCTAACCTGCTTTTGAAGTGCGGCCAGCCTGATTGTAACGGTGCAGATTTTCAAGCTGTGGAAGAATAAAATTAACTTGAACACCTAAAGGATCGTTTAAATAGCTCAAAAATAACTAGCTCATTTAAATCCGTTATGGTATTATTGAGCCAGTTAAAACACTCAAGATTTAACTGGCTCATTTATATATACCCAAACGAACCAAGGAGAGGTACAATGAACATTACTGCCGTAACCCGAAAAACTGACCTGTTACACATCGTTATTCAAGACCGTCTGAATGTTCAGGCCGAACGCCGTCAAAAATTGTTACAAGCCAAAATCCAACTGAAAAAACGGCCATATAACAAATTACGGAAAACAACCGCAAAAGAAATGCGTGATACCAGTCGAGCAACCCGAAACTTTATCAAGGCCGCCGGTATCATTGAAGAGTTAAAATCATTGTTGAACTGAAAGCGCAGAACAGCAAATACAAAAGCCCTTATCCTTATTCATCACAAAACAACGAATAGGATAAGGGCTTTTTATATGAAGAAAGAAATTGAACATGAACTGCCGTACTACTGCCCTACTCTTAGCGGTATTGAATGCTCCGGCTTTAGCAAATACAGAAAGCTCCGGAACGGATCAACCAATAAGCCTGTGTACACTAACGATTTCCGGAAACAGAAAAGGAGAATAAGATGAACGAACTAGTACCAGTTAAAATGGGAACATCTTTATATCTTGTAGAAGCTGATTCAATCTGCCAATTCACTCTTTCTGAGGTATTTATGGCTGATGAACCGCAGGAAACATTAACGGCCATTATCAAAAAAACTACATTTAAACCGCACAAAGATATTGATAACGAATGGCTGTTTGATGTTCACTCTTATAGAGAAGCCCATGAGATAAAAGAATCATCACGAATAACTAATGACATTTGGTATTGGAACTTCGCTGCCAATACCATTATTTGCTTAGATTTCAATGAAGCCAAACACAGTTTATTATTGAAACTCGACTATCAGATTCAAGAGGCTGAAAGATACTTATGAAAATCGCCCGTATATATTGCCGTGTCAGTACCGAACAGCAAAACTTGGAACGCCAACAAAAACTAGCCGATGAAGCCAAGCGGCTAGGCTATTACGTTGCAAAGGTTTACGCCGAAAAAGGCAGCGGCGTAAATCCTAACCGCCCTAAATTGGAAGAGTTGATTGATGACCTCCAGCCTAATGATGTTGTGATTGCCGAACATATCGACCGGTTAAGCCGTCTGCCGTTAATAGAAGCGGAAAAGCTGATTGCACGAATCAAGGAAAAAGGAGCGTATATCGCTGTACCTCAAATTATCGACTTGAACGAACTAAATCCAAGTTCGGAAATGGAACGTATCATTTTGGAAGCCTGTCAAAGTATGCTGTTGAAAATTGCTTTGAATATGGCACATGAAGATTATGAAACACGCCGCCAGCGACAGCGTGAGGGGATCGAAGAAGCTAAAAAGAAAGGCCGCTATCAAGGGCGGCCAGCAGATTTGAAACAACACGAACAGATTATTTCAATCCGTCCACACAATACAATTAAGGAAACCGCCCGATTGGTCGGTTGTAGCGAAGCTACTGTAAAAAGAGTATGGGCAGAATACAAGCGAAAACTAGCTGATGAAGAAGCTACCACTAATAACTCTTCTTTGCTCTCAAAATAGCGCGTATATCGGCAATTTTTTCTCTGGCTGTTTCTTGCGGCGTTAATATCACAAGTTTTGGTATTTCCAAGCCTAATATTTTTGCCACATTGCTAATATAGGGTTTCCGGTTTCCGGCTAGCTTCTGTATCGCCTCGTTTACTGCCTCCTGCCCTACGGTCTGAATCAACCATTGGGCGGCGCGGCGGTCTCGGTCATTATCTAAAATTAGCTGCTCCATCTTCATCTACCTGTAAAAACATATTTATATTTTAGCATTTTAATGTAATTATGTAAAAACATAATTACATTTTTACATTAAAGAGTTTTTATGTTTAATACGATGCTTATTGACTTTGACCGTCTGAGCCTTTTCGGTCATGCCTTCCGGCTTAAATTTCTCAGCCCGAAGTGCCGCCGAAACTCGGTTTTTATGCGCGGTAACATCGGCCATATACTGTTCTGTCGCATTGCCGCGCTGTTTGGCAGATTCAATCACACGCTCCCAGCCTTTTTGAACTTCCTGCCAGTCCTGAACACTCATTTTACGGCCAGACTGCAAGGCTTCGTAAGCCGTCTGTGTATTATCCTTTCTATGTGAATCATAGAGTTCCTGCCCCATTCTGTTTACAACCCGAACACGGTCAAACAAATGAGCAGTTTCTTGAAATGTATTGGTAAAACCATCAAAGGCTTTTTGATGGTAATCAGCAGGGACTAATCTAGGATTGGAAGCTCCTGAACTGAGTTGTCGCTCATACCTTTCATGAATCCCCAATAAGCTCTTTTCAAAGCTGGTTGCAACAGCAACCATTTCTACCTGATAGCCTTGAGACTTCAAAAAAACCAGTCCTTGTTTTACCGATTCACTATCACGGAATGTACCCTCTTCAAAAAAGTTTATCCTTTCTTGGATCAGTCTTTTTCTCAATACACTTACCAAAGCTCCTGCATCTTTCTGAGTTTGTTCAGACGGATAAGCAATGCCGCCCGTAGGTAATTTTTCCCTCATACGGTCGGCATCAACTGGCACGTAACCGCCATTGTCTTTTAATTCAGCTTTTACTAAATTTGCCGCTTGAGTTTTTCCAGCACCTGACTGCCCGGCAATAAATATCGCTTTGGGTTTATCTTGAGCTTCAATTAGATGAATTTTATCTTCAAAGAACTCATTAGCAATAGACTGGATACTTTCTTTTGATAGCTCTTGGTATTTAGTTTCCATCACAGCAACTTTCTCAGAACATCATTTTTATCCAATATGCGTTTAATCAGGTATTCATCATCAGGTTTCAAATTGCTCATTAGCTCATCTACAACGGCCATACGGCTACGTAGAAATTTCAAAAGCTCCGGATTCGGGTTTTCTTTATTGCATTCATCATAGCGAGCCTGAACTAAAGGTTGCTGACTTTGGCCTAAAATCTCTAAAGCCACTTCATAATCAAAATCTCCTAACATTGGATAACTCCTTTTCAAAATACATTTTTACATTAAAACATATTTACATCTTTATGTTTTAGCCATTACCGCTGCATTTCATTTTCCTTTATTGCTTATATTACGTTTGTTTTAATACGCCCAAAAAATATCCTGTTTACAATAATATTAACAGTCTTATCTATCAAATAATATATTGAAAGAACTACAGTAATTGATGCCGCAGGGCAAATCACTGATAATATCTGGTTCGGGTCAGATACCATAAAATCAGCCAGCAAAATATAATTCATATAGACAGCAACTCTGAATACAGTTATAAACAATATAATAGTTTCCATTAAATTCAGTATAGAATTAACTATTCCAACACGAGATATAGTTATTCTAAAAACCATTACAGGCATTAAAGATACAATTGCGGCAACAAAATACGCTTTATAAAATGGAATATATAGTATTGGTAAATCTAATTTATTGGGAATACTTAGATTAAATAATAACAACAATACAGCAACACTTACTCTATTTATATAATATGCTTTCTTATCCATGTTTTTTTCCATCCTGAATGTCATTTCAATTTCCTGTATAAACGTGCGTTATATTCGTGCGATACGCGTATTCGTAGTAACTTCATCCGATATTGTTCCTTATCTAAACACATACCAATAACTCCATCTAGTTTTTAATCATCTGATACCCACATACCAACAAGTGCCATAAAACTCAAGAAAATAAATGGACTTGCTGTAAGAATAGTTTTCAGGTCGGCCGTATATATTAATTTGATTGTCACTGTTGAAAGTAATATACCAACTATTATTACAATAACTTTCACATACATAGGAATCTTCTTTTGAATTGAAATGAGCAGTTTTTTGAAATGTATTGGTAAAACCATCAAAGGCTTTTTGATGGTAATCAGCAGGCACTAATCTAGGATTGGAAGCTCCTGAACTGAGTTACCGCCGCATTTCATTTTGAATCGCCTGAATTACAAAATCTTTCAAAGAAATACTATGCTGTGCACAATAAATTTTTAATTCTTGGTGCATCGATTCAGGCATTAAAACGGTAAACCGTTTTATTGGTTCTTCTGACACATTCTCAGATTTAGACACAACCACTTTATTATCTCGGTTTTCAACCCATTTATCGATTGCGTTTTGATTATTATTGGCTGACTTATCAGGTCGTTGAATTGCCATTTTTTTATCCTTTCAAAGATACAATTTCATCAGTTAATTGTTCAATTTCTTTCGCCGCTTCTGAATACGGGTCTAATTCGATAACAGATAGCCCCTGTGTACCGGCATTGCCAAAAGCTACACGCTGGGTAATAGTTGTCTCAAAAAATGACCAATGATTTTCTTCCATATCGGCAATTACTTCTTTTGCTAATTTTGTATTGTTAATAACAGCATTTAGACAGACCGCTGTAATTATTTCCGGCTTATAAATGCGTGCTTCATCAACCATACTTTTTAACTCTTCCGTTGCCCAAATATCAAAGCCGGACGGTCGCATTGGCATTACAATCAAATCGCTAACAATAATTGCTGCACGTGACAATTCTGTCATCCGTGGCGCACCATCAATAATTACAAATTCGTAACCATCTTGCTCCTGCATACGTGGTAACTGTTGACGCAAACTAGCATTTGCCATACCGACAACAGTAAACGGCAATTCCTTATTCCCTCGAACAGCCGCCCAACTAATCGCACTGCCTTGAGGGTCAGCATCAGCCAACAATACTTTATACCCTCGCTGTGATAAAGCATACGCCACATTGGTACTGAGCGTAGTTTTACCAACACCGCCTTTCTGATTCAAAAACGATATAATCATTTTAATACTCCTTTGTGAGTTTTCATAATTGCATTATAATGCTTTTTATTTTTAATGTAAATACATTTTTATGTAAATATGTATTTAATCCTAATTAAAAAGCCGTCTGAAGATTCAAACGGCTTTTATTGTCTTTATGCTATCGCCAGTCTCAGCTTTTTAATAATTTCCAAATCCCAATCATTATCTAAGTCCCATGCGGCTTCATCTTCTAATTCCTCACGAATCAGGTTAATTACTTCTTCGCGTGTATCGAAGATATAGGTGAATCCGTCTGAATCATTAGCAGCTGAAGAAATTGCATTTTTTAGATTAGTTAAGTGTTCTGCTGATTCTTTGCTCAGACCTGAAGCAATAATTTTCAAACGGTCATATCCATCTGCTTCAAATACAGAATATCCGTCATCATACTTTTCTGAAGAGTAAACCAACATATCTGGATTACGAACCGACATTCGTTCAAAATCTGCTTCAGATTTACCAAACAACGCAATTACATCAAGCTCAGAAACTTCTACAATTTTGTATTGTTTCCGGTCAAAGTAAAACATTTCAATCTCCTTTTGCTTATTTATGAATGAATTATACCATAATGCACAAATAAGTAAATACTATTTTATGTAAATGTGTAAATGTGTTTTTATGTAATTATGCTTTTTATGATTACATAAAAACATATTGACCAACCGTAAGGGCGGTAGTTGTTCTTATGCTATCGTATAGTACATAATATTCAATTTAGATTATTCAACATTTGTCAATCTTGCGTATATTCTTTCACAAAGTTTCGTAAGAATTCAGTCTTACTTTGTAAAAACATTTCATATGCCAAAACAAAGGCGATTTTTCCATTCTCTAATTGAACGCTCTCGCAAATATTATGTGTTAAATCAAATACTCTTACTGGGGTAAACTCTTCAAATTCAGAGTACATTTCAGCACTATCTAAAGCTTCTTCAAGCGTTAGCCAAAATTCATCCATCATTTCAAAATTTTCTGTTTTTTCATATCTTATAGATAAAAAATAATAGTTTTTCTGGCGTTGCTGGGACATAGTTTTTCCTTTCAAAAGCATGACTTATTTTCCATTTAACTCAGGAATGGGACATAAGTAAATTTATAAATCCTAGAATAATAGTAGAACAGTAAAGTAAAAACGCTATTACAAAAAGTGGAATAAAAATTCTCAAAATTAGCTGGTAGGCTTCGGTTTTGTCAAATCCGAATTTATGGGAGAAAAAAACAAATAGACCAGATATCAAAACCATGCCTGTGGCAGAAATTATTATAATCATGTTAGTTCCTTACCTCTGAGCTAGAAATTGTAATAATTCTAGCCATTTTGTATGTGGCATGTTGATGTAGTTTTTTTGTCCCGGCATCATCTCCCATCGCTGAGCCGTCGGTAGTGCTGACTTGGTTATGTCTGCGACCTGTTGTTGCGTCAAACCGTATTTTTGGCGTAATCCCTTAAGGTTAGCTGGGGTATATCCAAACTCCATATTGTTAATCATGATTGTTGCTCCGTTAAAAAAGCTGACATTTTGCATGCCAGCCGTTACGTGTTATTGCGCGTTATAGGGCGATTTGTACAATCTTAAATTAAACGCCGCCTGCTCCTCTAGGTTTGCGGGGCGGCTAAAATTAAAATCATCGGGGTTTTCGATTTTGTCCATCAGCTCAGCTACTTTTGGGCTGTCGGTTGGAAATTCGCGTCGTTGTACAATCAGCCCGATTGCCTGCATTGGGTTGTGTATTGCGTATCTTTCTACATTAGATGGTATTTTTGCCTTCTCGCCGTAAATGACAATCAGCAAATCTGCCACAATTTCAAGGGATTTAATTCGTTTAACCTTATCGGTTGGCTCGGTATCTCCTGTTAGATGGGGAGGGATATATTCTAATACCTCCGGCGGTGCTACTATGGCCGCACCTGTTGATGTAGCTAAATTGGCTAAAATCTTTGTCGCTTCTGTTGCGGCCGCAAGTGGGGTTAACCCACACTTCACTCCTCGCTTAGTTGCTTTGTCTGAAAACAGGTCATAAATATAGCCTTCGCCGCGTTTTTCGATGGTTAATGTTGCTTTCATTTTCTTGCTCCTATTGGTTTGCCGACACTGCCCGTCGGTATGGGCTGCCACCCCAAAGGGTGGCGGATTAATCAATAAAAAGAATCTTGCAGGACTAAATCAGTGCTGCCGTCCCAGTCGCTGATCGCAATGCAGCGACCGTCTTTCGGTGTGTGAAATGTATTAGGATAGTAAAAGTGGATTTTTTTGATTCCCCAGCCGTCTTTATATTTGACAGCTTTAAATTCGGGTTGGCTATATTCGCCGTGGGCAAGGTAATAAGTGCCTTTGGGATAAAAGTTGCCGTTTGACATTTCTTCCAAATATTCGATATTTCTCAAAAATTCAACGGCTTCTTTTTTTGTATTGAATACTAAGTTTGACATTTTTTAATCCTTTACTTGGTTAATAAGTCCGAATCTCGCCCCGATTCGGTGGGGTAGCAGACCTTGCTGTCTGTCTATATGTGTATATTACATCGTTTTACGTAGTATAGCAAGTTTTTTTTTAAATATTTTAAAATTACAACAAAAAAATCATCTATTAAAAAGAAGATGGCCTGCGTTTTATGTCACTATTTGTCCCTTTTCAGCCGGTTCAGCTGGCAGTCGGAATTTGTTCCATTTAAAGGCCAAAGTCATAGCAGATAAGCCTTTTCAGCCGGTTCAGCTGGCAGTCGGAATTTGTTCCATTTAAAGGCCGAAGTCATAGCAGATAAGCCTTTTCAGCCGGTTCAGCTGGCAGTCGGAATTTGTTCCATTTAAAGGCCGAAGTCATAGCAGATAAGCCTTTTCAGCCGGTTCAGCTGGCAGTCGGAATTTGTTCCATTTAAAGGCCGAAGTCATAGCAGATAAGCCTTTTCAGCCGGTTCAGCTGGCAGTCGGAATTTGTTCCATTTAAAGGCC
>ERZ773267.355-NODE-355-length-32597-cov-6.842941_pt1 | contig 32597 bp, 44 predicted proteins | sample MGYA00511959_ERZ773267 | MGnify/ENA primary metagenome ERZ773267 (study PRJEB29015, sample SAMEA2738165) | human oral metagenome | biome: human oral; feature: human-associated habitat; material: saliva | place: China | collected 2240 ... | reverse complement strand
CAAAGCATGTTTCAGGCATCCAGTTCAGTGATGATTCTTTCACCCATTCGATACCGCCATACCCCAGCAATGAACCGTCACCATTGTGAGTAACGGTAATACTGCCTGACACATTTATGGTCTGGTATCCGGCAAGGCTTGTTACAACCGTATCTGCACTTAAGTATTTCTCGCCCTGTCGATTATCGTGCCAATATAGTCTGATCACGCCTTGTCCGTTACCGTACGTATCGAACAGCGTTGCGCCATCAGGGTTATAAATATATCCGCTTATATGGATTAGTGAAGTATTATTCGTAACATTAGCACTATCTTCATACCATTCCACATGCAGGTTCATATGCCCCCGACCTGCTGGTGGTACGACCTGCAAATCACCTATATATGCCATGACTATTCACCCCCGATCCAGTAGACATTTGTACACACAACAGTTTCTCCGTTGATTTCTTTCATCGTTCCACGCTTAAATTTGTGTGCACCTGTTGCAAAAGAGCCTTCCGCTTTTAAACTTTGTACTCTTGTTTCGGTTGAATTAACATCAACCATAACTTTACCGTTTGCGACAAGTTTCATTGATTTTTCGTCAAGAACCATTTCTGTAGTGGAACCTTCTTTGCCTTGAATATGTACGGCGTCTGCCTGTACTTTGAACTGTCTAAGTATTTGTGTCTTGCCGTCTATCTCTTCAGAAATAAGCGTACTTACATTATCCTTCGTCAGTTGCAATTCCGCCTTAGTGGCATATTGTTGTGCCTGTGTTTCCAGCGCATGCAAATCATCATTTGTTGATTGTAATGATTTTTTGATTGCGGTCGTTTCCTTGACTGATAAATTAATGGAATTATTCAACTGCTCGATAGCAGATTTATTGCTTGATGTGACATCGTAAACACCATTCAATACATCATCTTTAGTAGGCTCTGAATAGCCCACGCTTTCGTCTGTGAATGTAGTTCTGTATCGTTGCCATATCCAAGTGTCAGCCGTTTTCTGTGGCTGTGTTTCTTGCCATGTTCCGCCTGTTACTTCCACCTTTGAAGTTGATAGATAGTATTCTGGTGTTACTTGTTTAACTCCTCGTCCGGTCTTTCCTGCTATTGATGGAGAGAAAACTTCCGACGTCGTTTCGTCGCTGTATTTATAAACCGCACGAACCCATAAAGTGTAGCCCTCATTAACTAACGGAATATTGGCCAGCCACTCGCCTGTTGGTGGCGTTGTCGCGCTGCTTCCTGCTTGGTATGTAATTTCTGGCGTACCTACTATTCCGCGCCCTGCTTCGCCTTTTATGCCGGTTAATTCCAGCGGTTCATGGCGCACCTCGTTGTCGTTCGCTGTAATATCTGCGAGCATGTACCACATGTGCTGCCCTGCTATTGATGGCGGCTTTGTGGTAGACCAGTCGCTGTCATTCTTCGATGGTGTATCTTTCGACGCAGTCTGCAGGTAATATTGGCGCGTTCCTTTATTCGCGTTTCCTACCTCTGTTGCAATATTTGCAATCTTACTTTTAAACTTCTCGATTGATGTTTCGAACTCGTGCAGCTTCTGGTTCAATATCGTTATTGTGCGGGCTGGCTTTGATTGGTTCTCACGCTGCTCTTTCGCTTTTGTTTCCAGGGCGTCCTTAAAGAACTGCGTTCCTGCAAACGTGCGCTTCATTAGCAACGTTTTGATTGTTGCTCCTGCTGGTGTATTGAACTGGATCGTGTCGCCTGGCTCAATATATGGCACGCCCATCATGCTGGCCGTAAACGGTATATATTGAACGTCTTTCAATTCGTTAAATATTGCCGTTGCTATTGGTTGTAAATCGGACGACGCCATTCCATAAAGCAGAGGGTTGCCTTCTATCAGATATGGGTTTTTCCCATCCTTATTTCCTGCAAGAACTCCTATATCGTCCTTTGTTGCTCTTATCTGCAGCACATCAATTTTTTTAATGTTGTAGTCTGCAATTTCAACCGTGCCTATATAATGGCTTCCGGTGTAAACCATTCCTGGTGTACCGGTTGGCTGTGTGATCTTCTTAATCGTTAACGTTCTGCCGTTATCCAGAAGCCTGGAAGTTACGAAAAAACAACCGGCCATTTCCTGGAGATAACCCAGAAACGTTGCACCTGTTGCTTCGTTAACGTATATATTTCTCTGTGCAATTACTGCGTTGCTATTCGTGTATGTTTGCGGCAGTTGGTAATCAATACCGACCTTATTACATAAAGAAATTAACAACTCTCTGTGTGTAATTGGGAACTGTACTTCTTTGTTCCACCATGCGCTGACGTCCTGATTGAACTTTGCAAGCATGCCGCTCGCCTTTATGTTGTACAAGTGGTCGTTCTGCTTCTCTGCGTTATCAACAATATATGTTCCTGCCGGCATGGCCATAGAGCCGACGGTAATCGCCAGCTCTACTTCCTTGCCTTTTAATAAACCGATATTTCTTTCAAGGTTTAATAACGTGAACTCAATCGTAGGCTTTTCTACTGCTGCCAGGTCAAACGAATTGTTAGAACTTAGGCTCTCGGTAATTGAAACGCCGCCATCTGACAGGTTGTTTCCGGTGTATGTAGGGCCGTTCTTAATCTTAATGGTGTAATTCTTCGGCCTGCCGGTTTCTGTCGTAAATTCGCGCTTTAAGGCTTCCTGGATGATTATTTTTTGACTTGTGCTTTGTGCCATTCTTAACCTCCTTCTGCGCCTTATCGTTCAACGATTGAAATAGAAATATCTTTCCAGACTTTCTTATTCGTTGCGCCCTTGTCGATTGTGTACTTCAATGTGTTGCCGCTGTACGCTTCTTGGATCACACCTGCGGTTTTTTTCTTTCGGTCGTAATACTCAAATTTGAAGTATTCCTTACCCTTTGTTAAATCTGCAATCAAATTTAACTCGTCATCTGTTAGGCGCGGCCACGACAATTCGATTTTTCTTACACCAAACCGTACGGTTTTCTTATGTGTAAAGCCTAGCGCGTCGCGGTACGCTTCTTCTGCCAGGTCGTTTTCGCTGTACTTGGCGTTGCCTCGGATAACCGGTGGCAATGCCACGCCATCAACTTTATAAACGCTCATTTTTGCCATTGTTTATCCTCCTTAAAACGAAAGAACAGGACTGTTTCCTGTTCTTTCTGTTTCATCATTGATATATTCGACCGCAGCTGCGCCAGCTTCTCGTTTGGTGATTGAGAAGTTCTTTGACGCAATGATTCTCAGCAGCGCGATTGCTTCCTGGTTAAAGCCTCCGGTTTCTTCTCTGACAATCTGTCGGATTAAACCTTCCGGTGCTTCCAGGTTGTTTCCATGTGTCTGGTCGCCCAGCATTGCGACGAACTGCTTATTCGGCGGAATGACTGCGCCTTTTGCTAAGTATGGAATGCTTGGGATATTTATTCCCATGCCTCCGAAACCTGGCACCCAGCTCGGAATTCGAACCTGGTTAATGCCGCTAATAAAGCCGTTAATCAGTCCGATTACGCCATTAATTGGCAGTTTGAAAATAGAAACAATACCGCCAACTATTCCGTTAAAGATATTAACGACGCCCTGCCATGCCTGGCTCCAGTTCCCTGTAAATACTCCGGTTATAAACTGGATTATGCCGTTAAAGATTTGCTGTATCGCATTAACGGTATCGTTGAACGATTTTGCAAGACCGTCAAACGCTCCCTTGAATGTGCTAACTATCAAGTCGGCAAACCAACGAACCAATGCTGCGAAGCCGTCCAGGGTTGCTTTGAATGCTGTCGCGATTGCCTTTAATATCTGCAGCGTGGTTTCTTTGAATGCATTAAAGAAGTCGCCCAGCGGTGTAAGAACTTTATCTTTGAACCATGCTGCAACTTTTCCGAATGCTTCCTTTATTCCATTAACGCAATTTATCGCGAATTCTTTTACCTTATCCCAGTTAAGAACTAATGCGACCAGGATAGCGATTAACGCGCCTATTGCAATAGTTGCTATGCCTATCGGACTAGTAATGAACGCTAATGCTCCGGATACGGCAGCAATGCCGCCGGAAACTAATTTGCTGACAACATCAACGGCTTTCATGGCGCCGCTTATTCCCTCAAACGCTCCAACTAGCGCAGCAATAACTCCGACTAATGTCGCGAATGTTTCCTGGTTGTTGTCTATCCAGTCCGACAATCCGTTCAATGCGTCCGCCACGACTTCTATCGCTCCGACGAATGCGTCGCCCAGGAAGTCTGCGACCGGTTTCAAAATGTTATCCCAGAGATCTTGCGCTAATGGTGCCAGGGCTTCTATTGCTGAATGAATGGCTTTCAGCGCGCCCTCGATAACATCAAGGCCGGCCGGGATAACTTCCTCTAATAGCAGCTTCGCTATCGGTAGGACGACATTGTTGTATATCCATTCAAGAATACCCAGAATATCGTTAAATACAGGCCGCATGGCCTCTACCGCCTTTGCTATTGAGTTGAATAGCGGCTCCAGGTTTAGGTTCTTAACCCACTCAATCGTTGCGTCAAGAATACGGTCAAACCAATTCCATAAATCGCTCGCCATTCCGCTCAATGCTGACATTATTCGAACGCCGTTATCGTTGGCGGTCCAGGCCTCTTTTATTTTCTTGGTTGTTTCATCCCACAATGTCTTAATTTTGCCGAGGGTGTTCTTCAATCTCTCGCCCAGGTCAACCTGTTGCAATAAATCGCTGAAACCTAAACCTCCGGCACCGCCTCCGCCTCCGCTGTCGGTGTCATTTTTTTGCATGACTTCGATTTCATCGAACGACGCCAGGCTTCGCTTTCTTTCGTCCGCTTCTTTCTTGGCTGCTCCTGCCTGCTTTTCTGCAGACGCAGCCGCCGCCCTGGCCAGAATATCGACTCCGGTCAATGCCTTAATTATTGCCGCAATGAAACTCACGGCTTTGGCCAATCCACGAATTAATCCCTCCGCAATCGGTTGAACCGCTACAGCCGCCACCATCTTGATTGAGGCAATGGCTGCCTGCAGTTCTTTGCTCTGGCTGACCGCCTCGCCGATAGCTTGTTTAATTCCTCGGAATGCCGACATTACACCGAAAGTCATCAACGTAAATCTTCCCATCAATCCCAGCATATTTTTTATGCCGCCAGATGCGTTACCTATGCCTTTGGCCAAGTTGGAAATTCCGCCGCCGTTGGATCCTGCGCCTTTTCCTTTATTCGAGAAAAATTCCTTAAACTTCTGCATTGCAGTTGCCTGCTTGAGAAGTTGACGCTCGTCGTTCTTTTGTCCGTCAACCTGTGCCTGCATTGTATTGCGCAGCGCTGTTTGCTTTAATAACTCGCGGTTCTGCTCACCTATTTGATTGGCCACATCCTTTGCGCTTGCTGAAATGTGTTTGAACCCACTGTCCGCTTCTTTCTGCTGGTCGATGATCTTCTGCATGTGCGCGTCGAACGCTTTATCGCCTATTTCTGACGCCTCTGCTTTTGACTTGCCCTGGGCCAGCGCGTTTTTCTCTGCAAAGTTACCCTCAAGGCTCGCCTCGAAAATGTTTTGCTTATCATTCTTGACGCCGCTTGCGATACTGTTTTCTTTTGCAACTTTTGCTTCGGCCAATTCTGCATACTTCTGTTTTAATTCTGCAATCTTGCTTTTAGTCTTTTCGACTGCCTTTTCCTGGATAGATAAATTCTTTTCCATCTCCAGGGTTTGTTTCTTCATGCCGTCAGAAACTGCCGACGCATTTCCTATGCGTTCAATGCCGCTCTTTAATTCTTCGATTTTCTTTTTGATTTTATCCGCGCCGGCACTAAACCCAGAGGCGTCGAGTTTCGTGTTTATTCGGATCATGCTTTGACTCATTTATGCACCTCCGTTCTATGCTCGCCTTGCAAGCATGTTTTTATGTTTTAATCATTTCCCTTTGTTTCTCCTCGTAGTAGTCTGTCGAATTCGTCCAGCGCTTCCTGCTCGCTCTCTGTTATCTTTTCTGGTAATGCAACCAGACGCTTTGCCTGGATTAACTCTTCCATTGCCTTTGGATTGTCTTTGTAATCTCCCAGGTCTTTGTTACGAATTTCTCGCACGCGGTTTAGCGCTGACTTTGGACTTAGGCCGTTTAATAAATCAATGAACTTCCACCAGTGCATTGTTTCGTTTTCTGGTTCAGATAAATCTATTTTGTAATCACTAATGAATGACGCGATTATCAAGCCCATGTCGAACGTGTAGTCCATATCTGGCTCGCGTTCGGTCAAGATTTCGTCCATCTCTCTTATCTGTTCCGGCTCTTTTCCGCATTGCAAATATTTGACAAGCAATTCTTGCAACCTCTTCATTCCGTCAACGCTTAGATCCTGCGGAATGTCACCCAATAATAGAAGCATTACTATTGCGCCGCGCTCTGCGTCTGTCACTGCTTCGTCCTGGACGATTTCGTAACAACGGATGGCCGTCTGGTACGATGTATTTATCGGAAACCTGCGGCCGTCTACTTCGATTGCCTGTGGATATCTCATGCCTGCCTCTTTCAGCTCAATACAGCGCCGTTATCGCCGCGGTTTTCGCCGATATGATATTTCTTCTTCAAGCGTTCCTTGACGCTGTCTACGTTTATTTCTAGGCGGCTTAAATGCGGCTCTAATTGCTCGAATAAATCATCAAACATAGTCAAATAATTGCTATCACCAAACAACGCCTGCATGGTTCCTTTGCCCAGCAATTCATCCATTGCCTCGCGGTCTTTTTGATACATTTTTCTGTACTCGTTCTGGATCTCCAGTTCTTCCTGTGTCAGCATGCCTTTTTTTGTTGGCTTCTGGTTCTTGTATTTATTTCGAATGGCCACAACATTGCCCTCGCAAACTTGGAGATTTCTTTCGACGTCTGTAAATGCTTTATTGACCTTATATGGCAGGTTAATATCCAATAAATCGAAGACGATTTCCTGGCCGTCGTCGCTTATGTTAATGCGATAGACTTCATCCTCGCGGCGTTTAATTCTGATTTTATTGATTGCTTGTTGATTACTTCTGTCTGTCATTTTTTATTCTCCTCTTGTGCTTGTTAAATATTTGCAAGCATGTTTCCTTTACTTAAAACTTAAAAAATAAAGAGGCAAGCCACTGATGTGAACTTGCCTCATATTGCGTTATGTTTAACCGCCGATGCCAGGTGCTGTTGTTGCTTTCTTGAACTTAGCAGCGCCGTTTGCTTCAAACGTAACCGTTCCATACACTGGATCGCCATTAAGCGCGATTGTGAATGGTGCTTCTAATGGCTTTCCGCCGTCTGCTCCGAACTCTGTAATCTGAATTGTTACCTGGTTTAATTCCGCAGAGAATGAACCATCTGTCTGCTTGTCGTATGCATTAACGACAAGGAGTTGTGTTTCGCAATCTTCACCGACTGCTCTCTTCTTTCTTAACGCGTCTACGTATTCAAAGATTGGATCTCCCTTGAATGCTGTCATTGGCGTTTGAACGCTAACCTTATAGGAGTCTACCGATGTTGTTGCGCTATCTTCACCGATGTATGTTTCTGTTGTTGTTTCTGGGTTGTACTGGAACTTCTGTGAAGTTACGCCCTTGTTAATCAACGCCCACTTTTCCTGGCCGCCAGTCTTTGTTGGATCTGTGTTCAAAAATGATTTTAATAATGAACGCTTAATTTTTCCCATTATCTCAATTCCTCACTTTCTGTTTTTTTATTTTGCTGCTTTCGTGTCATGAATGTACACAAGTTGCAGCTGCAACTGATATCTTGCTATTCTCCAGTCTGCTGTGACCGCAAATAGATAACCAGTTGTTGTGATGTTCAATTCCTCCGCTTCATCCCCTTGCGGCAATTCTGGGAGTCTTTCTTCGTCGCTTTGTTTTTCAATCCATGCGGCCAGTTCTTCAAAGAACCGGCTGTTTTCGATATTCATGCGCGCCTCTTCTGAATAATTGAAACGTGCGACCAAATTAAAACGATATTGGCGCTCTGATACGCCGTCCAAGTAATTTTCAATAATTGACGGCCCTGGTACTGTTTCAATGCTGAACGAACGCGTATCGTCCTTTAAGAACTCTACCTTTGTTTTCGCTCCCATCTTCTTTATCAGTGGGCATTCATCAAAATATTGTTTAATTGCCTCGACAATGCTTTCCGGTTTGCTCATTTTATTTTATGTACCTCCGCATGATAAATTCTTCGACTTCTGCAGTTATCTTTTCGCCGTTGTCGGCCCACGAACGCTCGGCCCACATAGGCCCTGCAAGTGGGTGCTTTGACGTGTCGTATTGCAGGCTTCTGCCGTCTGGATCCAGAATTTTCGGCACGCCTGGTCTTGACCAGAACATGTTGTTTTCTTCATCGTGGAACGCGCCCTTTAATGTTTCAGGATCTACCATCAATTTGCCGTAATACAAATATTGCGCGTATGGCGCATAATAAACTACGGCGTCCGGCTCCATAAACCTCTGCGCGCTTCCTGCAAGCATGCCAGTATCAATTGGCACATATTTATCCGTTTGACGCATCATTTCTTGTGTAAAGAACTTTTGCGCTGGGCCGTCCGGTTCTAACCCTAACGTCCTAGTTAGGTTTGACGTTGCAGCTCTTATTCCGGATATATCGACCGTCATCAATTTATCATCAGACACCGGTAATCACCTTGTTATCGTTTGGCCGTCCGCAGTAATTCGTGCTAATCGAACTAATTGTAATTGTTTCGTATTGTTCCAACTCTCTCATGCTCGTTATCTCTGGGCCTGTACCTTTTACGGCGTAATCACCTTCTGCAATCTCTGCCGTGTCTGCTATCTCTTTTGGTATAACAACCGTTGTGTTGGTCGTCGCCTCAACGCCTTTGCCGCTTAATTTTAGCAGCTGCGGGCCGTACCAGAATACGCCCTCCAAAACCTGACGCTTATATTCATCGTCACCGTGTTTGTGGTAAATCGTGCATGTATGTGGGAACATTTCGACTATCTTGTTTGTCAACATGTGCAGCCAAGCCCTCTATAAAGCAGGCCTGTTCCAAACAGATACATTTCAACAACTCGTTTATATTCGATTTGCTTTTCTGCTTCGGTCGTTTTCGCTTCATTTCTGAATGTGACGGAATGTGGGCCGATTGTTTCTGATGCAATCTTTGCCGCTTCTTCCTTTCGCTGCATTTCTTCTATCTTTTCCGCAACCGCGCACGTGCAGTCCTTTACGTCTTTTTCATACGGTTGCCCCTGCAGCGCGTCTGCGTTAATTCTTCGCATGGTTAATCTGTTGACGATTGCGGAGGCTTCGCGTGCTAGTTGGTTGAATTCGTCCTCCTGCAGCGAACCTTTGAATTTGTTTTTGTAATATTCAAAATCTACAAATTGCATTTATTCCTCCGTTCTAAAAGAAAGCAACCAGGCGCTCACCTGGAGGCCTGGTTTTGCTCTTTGTATATCGCGGTTAGTTACTTAACTTTGATACCTGTTAATACGCCGGCTTTTAGAGAATTCTTCAACGCAATAGCAGCCACCATTTCGACATCGCCTGTCTTAACTGCTCCAGGTCGTTTTAAATCTGGAAGGTTTGTGCTGATAATCTTGTCGCCACGTGGAGTAACGCCGTGTAATGCGTCAAGGCCAAGTGTAACAGCATAAATGGATGTTGTTCCTGCTGGTTCTGCGATTTCGATACAGTCGACTGTCTTATTTTTCGCTCCATCGTAGAACTTACCGAGGTCAAGCATTGGGATGTTATCCCAGCAATCAACTGGGCGGCCGAATGCGTCCTCAACTCTTGAATAGTATCCCTTGCGACGTGCGATACCCTTAATCTTTGTTAACATGACAGAATTCATTAAGAGCATTGTTGGCTTGCCTGCTAGGTTTGCCATAAATGCATCTAATGTGTCTAGGAACGCGTCTGCGTTGTCTGTCATCTTCTGCGTTGTGGATAGATCAATTCCTGTTGCTGCGATTTCTGTCGATGTTCCTTTTAACATCTTCGCAAGGCCATCAAACTGATTGTCATTTGTGTTGTCGCCGTTAATTAACGCCCAGTGGAAAAGGTTGCGTGCTGCTTCAATCTTTTGCTTCACCTGGAAGTCTAACTCGTCAACCGCACCTGCTGTTTCGATAATAACGCGGTCAAGAGAGAACGCGCCACCGAAGATAGCGAGCTTTGCTGTTGCTTCCTTGCGCTTTGCCTCATTTGTTGAGTATTCTGAATTTAATGCACGGAATGACGCTGTTGATGGTGTCATCAATTTTGTATATCCATAAACTAATGTTGAACCGCCTGTCGCTGGTGAAACCGCGTTATCAAATACTAATTGATCAAGTAAGAAACTTGAACGACGGAATTCATCTACTACTGTTTGCTCGACTTTGTCACGCATTCCTACTTTTGACTCTGCTAGTGTAATTGGCATTTTATTTTTTCCTCTACTTTCTTATTTTAATTCTTTAGTTTTTGCCGTTTAATGCGGCAGTTAATGCTTCTTTTAATGACAACGGTGCATTGCTTTCTTTCTCGAATGTTCCATGCGCCGCGCCTGTTGCAGTTCCGGTAGCGAAGTAATGCGGATATGACTTTCTCATTTCTTCTTCCACAGTTTCGTAACCGTCGATTGTGTCTTTATTCGCGTCATAATGCGCTCTTAAGTCCTCGACGTCGATGTGCGCCAGATAACCGACTGTATCTTTAATGCCTGCTTTTTCCATTGTTCTTTGCAAGCATGTTTCGAACTTGATTTTGTTCGTTGCCTTTTCGACCTCTGCCGCAATCAATGCGCCGATATCGTTCGGCTTTTCTGGTGCTGCTGTTTCTGGATCTGAATTGTCGTTCCCTGTTGCTTCTTGTTCCGGGTTAATGTTCTCGGACTTCTGTTCGGATGATGAACCAACGGCCACATCGTCTACGGCTGGCTTCTGCTGCGTTCCGCTGTGGTTCTGCTTGTACGTGTCGATTGCTTTTGCAACTCGACGGTCAAACTCTGCTTTGAACGCTTTATTTGAATTCAAAAACTCATCCAGGCCCTGGCTTGCTCCAGCTGCGTTCTGTGGTTGTCCTGCGCTTTCTTGTGCGCTCTGGCTTTCTTCTTCTACTGGTTGGCTGCCTTGCTGTGCTTCGGCCGTCGTGCTTTCTTGCGCTGCAACCTCTGCTCCTGCTGTGTTTTCGACTTCCTGGTTCTCTGCTGCGTTTGTTGCTGTTGTGTTTTCTGTTCCGTTCATTTTCTCCTCCTGTCTGGTTCCGTCCGTTCGCTTTCGCGGCCGTGCGTTCCCTATCTTGTATGAACATTGTTCTGCTTCTATGTGTCGTCTGTGTTTGCGTGTTACGGCCACCACAGACGTGTTCACCTATTTTGCAAATAAAAAGCAAGATTTCTCCTGCGACTTGTATTTTAGTTTTTTATATGCTATATAATAACTAGGCACCACGTGTGGACCGCAAAAATTGGTCTGCGCCTGGTGCTTTTTATTTGTGCCATCTTATGACTTTTACTAATTTATTTCCTTCTTTAACAATAATATCTAACTGACTAAACGCATTTTGTTGCCTCAGACGACTGACAATAGCGGCATGTATCGTTTCTAAATCGACATGCTTTGTGACGTCACATAACAGAAAGCCACCCTCATGAAAATTAGGACTTCGTGTTTTCTTTGCTGTTATCTGGTGAACGGCTGATTGAATGTGCTTATCGAGGGCGTTTTGTGATGTTGGGGTTTTTCTTTCAAAAAGTCTATTATCCCATGAATAATCAGGTGTCTGTAAATCTCTGTTAGTTTCTTCGCTGCGTTCAACGTTTAGTACGGTAATATTTCCGCCGAATGTGTCACGTATCCAATATGCATTATTAATATCCTCTGTCCTATCTTCGTTTGGATGATATACATCTGGTTCAACAATGACATCGCCAATGCCTGGTGACGCATTATCAAGATATTCTTGTGTTACATCTTGGATTTTAGCACCGACATTTACGCGAATTCCACGAATAGTCACCCATACAGGTTCACCTATATCATACTTTCCCATCAAAAAACCACCTATTTTTTGTAGTGAACTTGTAAGGCGTCTTTCATACCTGCTTTCTTTTTTATTTCCTCTTCTTCTTTTGGTTTATCTGAATTTTTGAAAATTCCAAATTTGAACTTTATACTATCATTTTCTGATTTATTATCATCGACTTGCTTCTTATCTTTGATCTTTAATTTTTTGAATTCTTTGCTCATGCTCGAAACCTCCTGTCTTTTCTTACTTGTATTGCTCCCTTGCGGATGATCTTCTTAGGTCGTATTTGTCGCAGTGCGCTTCCAAGATTTGACTTAATTTATCAATGTGCTGCTGCGCCTTATCTGCAGCCTCCATTGTTTCTGGTGTATCTTCCATCGCCTTCATTGCGTCGCGTACTTTCTTCCAACGACGGATATTACGTTCCAGCCTGCGCTGCTTCTGCGTTGCCTGGTAGATTTCAGCGTTTTTATCTTCGTCGTAATGCTCCGCGGCCTGGGTTGTTATCCCTGGAAAGAATGCAAAGAAACGGTGCCGGCAATTAACGCCACCTATGCCGTCAACCTCGCCATAACCTGTGGTATCTGCAAAGTTTTGAATTTCATATCCCACGGCCTCGTTCGCTTCTGCACTCCCTTTGCCGTGCAATGCGTAAACCTTGCCCTGCCACCAGGCGTGGTTTGTGTGGTCGTGTTGGCCGTCGCCTATCCTGGCACCCAGGTGTGAAGTTGTTTCGACATATTCTGCGCCCATCTCTTCTGCGCATTTTGCCATTGTATCGTTGGCCAGCCTGGTGCTGGCACTGATTGCGTCGCGTCTGACTACTGCCTCTATGCTCATGCGTCGGATTGTGCCATCCTCGCGTCTGTACGTCGCTCCGTATATGCCATGTTTGGCCATTGCTTCGATCGCTCGTGTAATAGCCTGGTTGTGGCTGTACGTGCCGCTGGCGCTTTCAATATATGCCTGCTTCGTGGACTCCAGGGCCTTTGTTTCTATCAACTTGATCGTGTCGTTGACGAAGCCTTTATATGCCGCATTTTGTAACTGCTTAACGATTGGCAACTTCTGCAGCTGCTCCATGCTTAGTTGGATCATGCCGTTCTTATATGCTTCCTGCATATCGTCCTTATCAAAATTTGCGAACTGCGCTTTCTTCAGCATTTCTCGGATGGCTTCTTTGCCTCGTCCGGAATACTTGGATATCGTTTCGACCGCCTGGCGATTTAATAAACCCAATTCTTCCAGTTGGTTCAAGTTCCACTTCAACGCTCCAGTTGCTTCCTCGTATGTTTGGAACCGCATTATTACGTCTTTGAATAGTTGCATTTCCATTCTGTTATAAATGGCCACCAACTCTTCGCACAGGGCCTCTATTTGCTTATCTGTTAGCATTTCTCGTCACCTGTGGCTACTTCTTCGTCTTAATGCGAATGAGGCCTCCACGCGCTTGTTTCGCGCCCTCATGGTCGACATTATCTGCCGGCTTTTTAATTGCTTCCTTGACCGGATTCTTATCCGGCTTTTCTTCGCCATTGGCTGTCTGTCTGCCGGTCGTGATGAACTCTTCGTCGCTATCTTCATCAACCAGCGTCTCTGCTGGTTCTGCTGCTGCTTTTCTATTGCGGATTTCCTCGTCAAACTTAATAGCCTGCTCTTTGGTCATCTTATAAACGTCCTGGTAATATTGGACGTTGTCGATTATTCCTGCATTTAACTCCAGCAATGCCTGGCGTTTAACTTCTGCGCTGTCCTCTACGATAGAGTCGTCAAAGTCGATAGTGATGTCTTTTTCGTACGTCGCGTTATTGCGCAAATACATGACCGCTTTGATTAAATCTTTCAACGCGCCATCCAGTACCTTTTCGTGCTGCTTTATATTTGTATATAATTCGCTCTTCGTTGATATGATCTGCGTTGTGTTCTGGTACGTTCCGTTGCCTTTGAACGTGAAATAATCAAGGCCAAACCCTACGGCCTTGCCAACTGTGTTTAGCGCTGTCTGCATGCCTTCTGTGTGTTCCTGGACGCGCAGCTGCGGATTGCTCTCTTCGATTAGTTTTTGCTTTCCGCCTTCATCATCTACATCCTGGATTGCGAAGAACTCTGTTTCGTTCTCATCAAAAATAGGCACCGTCTGTGGTTGCCCTTTTTCGTCTGTAATGATCTTGTAATTAACCGCGCCCTCGCGTAGGAAGATTTTTTTCTTTCCAAGTAGGAACTCATTTTTGAAACTATCGTACACGAGGTCTGCTGTCTTTATTTCGTCCAGCGCATTTCCATAAACGGAAATTCCGAACGGTGAAAAAATAGAAATGTTGTTTTTAATGTTCGGTGTGTAAATCTGGAACATTTTAACATCTGAAATGTATTCATCTACGACGCCGTCTTTTTGGATAACTTCGTACTTGCTGCTTTCGCTTGCTTTCTCTACAAAGTGATAATTGTTGATTTTGTACGTATCGTTATCCTGGCGCTGGTGTACTTCCACAAAGTATTCGTTGCCGGTGTATGATCCAAACGCGCAGCTCACAATCTCGCCGTTTTCTACTTCCAGTGGGAATATCATAGGTGCGTAAATGTAATTGATTTTAACGTTTCCTTTTGCGTCCTTATATTCCGTTGTTGCTCCTGTTCCTAATGCCATATACATTTCGACCAGATTGTTGAACTTAACCGAGAATTTATTTTTTTCTAAAATCTCCTTTAATATGGCGTTATCGTCAAACTTTGCACTTCCTGCTTTTGTGTCACTGTCCAGATTGAAACAAACTTTATCATTGTAAAGCAATGACGCCCATTGCTCGCAAATTTGTTTCGGTAATCCTAAACTGAAACGGTTGCATTTCTTGTATCTGTGGCCGTTGAAGTGATTGTATGTGTGGAAACTTTCAACCTTTCCCTTGTACCAAAGCAGCCACTCGTTTATATATGCGTGGTATTCCGTCGCAAGTACTTCGCGGTTTAGAACCTGCTTAATGAAGCCGCGGATGGCCGTTAGACAATCGCTTTCATTCATTACCAGTTTTCTTTCTGCAATCTCCAGCGTTGTTTCCGTTGTGTTTTGAATATTCATTCTTCGCTTGCCTCCTTTTTATCGCCAAGTGCCAGCCCTGGCAAAATGGCGGCCATGCGTCGCCAGTAACCCATTACAAGGTATCGCTGTGCGTCGCATGCGTGGTCGTCAACCTTGACCGGAACTTCTTTTCCTGCCTCGATTGACTTTTCGTCGTATTGATATAAATACATTTCCTCCTGCAGGTTCTTCTGTGTTGGGTGGTATGTCATAGCCTGCAGGCTTAATAATTTGCTAACTCTTTGAATGCCAACTGCTACGTCGTTCTTGGCGTTGTGGATCATAACGTCCGGACACAAACGCCTGATTTCTTCAGCCAGGCCTTGTGCTGATGGATCTATGAACACATCTGTCACTTTCTTCCTGGTCGTCGGAACGTTTGCCTCTGGGTTATGCTGCAGCTCATCCGCTGCCTCGTATGTTGTCGGCTGTGGGCTTTCCAGGCGTTCCTTAAATGCCTTAAAGTCCTGCGCGTATTCGCTCGGACTCTTCTGCTTTCCTGTATCTCTTCCGCTATGCCAGTACTCGCCTACGCCTCGCAGCTTGCGGTTCTTCATATCCAAGCCGAACGCCTGGTATGTCGTCGCGTTCTTCTGGCCGTAGTCGACGCCTATGCCTATGTAGGCTATATCCGCCCAGTTAAATCGGTCACTTACGTGCCGCTCTGGCTCAAACATGTAATATATTACGTCGTCAATTCCGACGCATTCGCCTAACCAAATCCAGCGGTACATCTTCTCGTCATTCCGGCGCAATTCTTCGGCGCTGTCTATTAACTTTTTACCGAGCCACTTAACCGGTACATCTTTGAACGTCGTATGTATGCGGATTGTATCTGGGCGGCGGCACATCTTATCAACCCATTGCATGATTGGTGCTTTCTGGTTCTTCGGTGGGTTGAAGTAGTATTCCATTGTGAACTCATCTGAATTACCACGAACGAATGTTGCCTCAATGTTCAGTAGTTCATCTTCACCATCGCCGTCGTCGAAGAACTCCGTCAACTCGTCAATGATTACCAGTTTGATTGGGTTTTCTTCGTCGATGATACCCTTTGTATCGTCTATGCCGTCGGATCCAGTGAAATATATCGTGGTTCCATATTTCTTGTATGTGATTTCCATCGGTGAGACTGTTATCTTGAAGTCCTTTTTGCTTAACCCTAAACGTCCAATGGCTCGCAGAACTTCTTTATAAATTGTTTTCTTTAACTTGTTGTGGTGCTTTCTCAATGCCACAACCGAACAATGCGGATCACTTATGATTTTGTAAATCGCTTTAATGCCAGCCCTGCTGGACTTTGTTCCTGCACGTCCGCTGTCGAAAATCTTATGCGTGTATGTCCTGCTGGCGTTGAACGTGCTGTAATATGCAGGGATTATGATTTCTCGAATGCTCACCACTTTTCCTGGTGTGTCTGTAATTCCTGCCATCAATTCTCACCCTCCTGCTGTTGCTCGTTTCCGTGCGTTTCTGGCGCGTTCCCTGCCTGGGTGGTGGAATTGCTCGGCTGTTGTTCTTCCTGCGGCTCTGGTGCTTCGTTTTGTGGCTCCTGCGGCAAGTCGTTGATGATTGTTACCTTTTCTTTATCCTCGGAGCGCTCATCCTCTGCAAACCGGTCGCGTTGGCCTAACAGGTTTTTACCGAGAAATATCTGCATGGTAATGTTTCCGTTGGCGGCTGACCTCCATTGCAGCCGTCGCAGGCTTGCCCTGGCGTCGTTCAAGCCGTCCTGGTACGCCTTATTGAATTGCCTCCGGCGTTGCAGCGTTTTAACGCTACAGCCCAGAACGCTCGCTATCTCCTCCTGTGTGCAGCAGATTTTGGCTAAGTTCTTCACGGTGTCATAATCAATTTTGACTTTCTTTCTTCCCATGTGTTTCTCTCACCTCCGCTCTGCTGTACCTCCTGTTTATTTCTTTTTTCTGTTTGGGTTTGTTTCTTCGTTTAGAAGTTTTGCCTTCTTGCCGGTCATCTTCTGCCAGCGGTCGATTATTACATCGACAAAGCGTGGATCTAACTCCATCAAGTAGGCCTTACGCTTTAATTGCTCCGCTGCTATCATCGTCGAACCGGAACCTCCGAAGAAGTCCACTACAATTTCGCCCTGGTTGCTACTATTCGCCATCAATCGACCGACCAGTTTAATCGGCTTCATTGTTGGATGCAGGTCGTTGGCTGCCGGCTTATCCTCATGAATGATTGTTGACGCTGCTCCGTCGTCCTGGTGTTCCTTGATGTATTCAATCAGCTGTGCCTTAGTCATCTTGCTAAAGTTCAGTTCATTCTCTATGACTGTTGTCTGTGAACGGTCATCAATGAAGAAGTGGGCACCACCGTCTTTCCAGCCATAAAGGCACGGCTCGTGCTTCCAGTGATAATCTTGGCGGCCAAGAACGAGTGAATTTTTTACCCATATCAAGCACTCTCTGACTACCCCCCCGCTCGTTTTAGAGCACTTCTGAAGTTCGCACCTTCGGAGTCCGCGTGGAAGATATAAAACACGCCTCCTGCTTTCAGACTGTTCAGCATGTTGTTGTAGAAATCTACTAGAAAGTTAAAGAAGTTATCATCCGACATGCTGTCGTTCATTATGTTCCCTGCCTTGCCGTGATAGTCGACGTTGTACGGTGGATCTGTAATGCATAAATCTGCAATCTCGCCATTCATCAACTGCTCGACGTCTGTTGCGTCTGTGCTGGATCCACACATAAGGCGGTGTTCGCCTAACTGGTATATATCGCCAAGCACCGCATTCGGTGTGGCTGTTAATTCTGGATCATAATCATCTTCGTATGCCTCCGGTTCTTCTTCCTGGTCTAGGCCGTCAAAGAACCCGAAGTCCGACATGTCGAAGATGTCGCTTAAACCTTCCAGCTCGTCCTGCAGCAACCCTTCGTTCCACTCGGCAATCTCTGCCACTTTGTTGTCGGCTAGTCTGAACGCCTGTACTTGCTCTTGCGTTAGGTCTGTCGCAACGATACAAGGCACTTCTTCCAGTCCGAGGCTTTTGGCCGCTGCTAGCCTGGTATGTCCACAGATTACTGTGTGGCTTTCGTCCACGACAATCGGAACCTTGAACCCAAACTCGCGGATTGAATTTGCAACATACGGAACCGCCTTTTCATTCTGGCGTGGGTTCTTCTGGTATGGGTGTATGTCTTCCGTCTGCAGATAGACGATTTCTTCGGTTTGACTCATTCGTTAGTGTGTCCTTTCTTTTTTAGTGCAGAACTTAATCACGCGACTGCTTTTTGCTCTTTCGTGTTTATCTCTGTTTTGACTTTTAGTCAGTTCTGCTTTTTCTGTATTGAAAAACCGCAGCTCACTCGTTATGGCTCCGTTGCCTTTTCTGTGTTCCACGGTTTTGTTTCACGATTTTGTTTTTTTTGATTTTGCTTCTTGTTCCTGGTCTTTGTTTTTGTTTTTGTCGCTGTCCAGGTTTTAATTTTTTTCGCCTATATAGTATATATTTATAAATTATATATAAATGCTTATATTTACTACTTAATATTATCTATGCTGCAAATATGTATGCTTCCACGCCTTGTATTTTGCGCATCTTACGCCTGGACACATGTGTACGGTTCCTGGTTCGCTATATCTGCAATGAAAGCACGGACTCATTTCTGTTTGTTTCTCGGCGGTATGTTTTTCGTGGACGGATGTTTCCTCGTACTCGTCCGACTTCGCGCTGTTTCGTGCGTTTCTGCTTGCGATGCGCTGTTTATTTCCGCAGAGGTTACCTCTCTGTTTTCTTTCTTGTCTGGATCTTCGATTTTGATGTTTAATTTGCATATTGTAACCTCCAATTATGGCGCTGAAGCGTCTTTTTCTTTGTTTTAACTATGTATTTTTATGTTTTTCAACTCAATTATTGGCACTTTTGTGTCGTTTATCGCCCTTTTTTGGCGTTGTTTACATTCAAAATCGACCACGCTGGAGGCTTTGCGTCGTGATCTGTGCGATTTGGTCGTGGGTTTCACGTCCACCTGCCTGGTGGCTTCGTGCTTTGCTCTGGATCATGATGTTTTGCAACGAGGAGGTCACCGGAGCCTGTGCTTGTCAGACCGTCAAGCTCGCCAACTAAAGGAGGGTTAAAAAACCGTTTTTTTTTTCGGCTTTCGTGGTCTGATAATTCTTTCTACAAATATCAACATGAAACAATATCTAAAAGCCGGCAGGTTCTTGTTCCTGTCGGCTTCTAGTGTTTTCTGAACGATTGCAATTTTAGAAAGGATTTGATTGTCTATGCCAGATAATCAACTTTGAAGAGAATGCAGATATTTTCTCTTCATGACCATTATACACAAAAACTTAACTTTAATTTTATAGTCTTTCGGACATTTTATCCAGGATATTGTTGCGGCGCCAGTAGACGCCTGGGATGGTAATTATCAATGCTTCGGCTATTGCTCGAACCGGCAGTTTATCCCAGTAAATCATTTCTAGCAGTTCTATTTCCTCATCGGTCAATCCGTAAAGCATGCGGTCTACGTCGTTTACGTTTTCCTCTGCCTGGATCTTCTTCCTGTACAATCTTTCAAGCTGTGCTTCTATCTCTCCAGGTGTCGGCCCTTGCGAAAAACCGCTCGAGGCTCCCTGTTCTGGTCGTGGCTGGTTGCCTTTGGCTGTGGTTGTTTTTATTTTGTATTCGGCATATTGGTCGCCTGCGTCCAGCATGCGCTCTATATTTTTGCGAAAGTTCTGCAGCTGACGGTGAACCTCTGCGGTTTTGCTATTCATCGTCATCGTTCTTCACACCCCAAATCTGCAAGCATGATTTTTCTTGCTTCGATTTCGTCATCAATTATTTCTAAAAATCTTTGTGCAACGCTTTCAGGTACAAACTTAAAATCAGAGTCAAAAACAGAAAATGGACTATCCTTTCTTCTGAAAAATTTTATTTCTTTTGTTGTTCTTACAAACCACCCAAATTTACACATCTTAGGATCGTATTTTCTCAACTCTTCCAACTGTTCGATTTCTTCTTGTAGTCTGTTTCCCTCTTTTAATTGTTCAGGTGTCATCGCTTCCCCCAGTCTATTGCCTGTCCACAATTTGAGCAAAATTTATCTATGTCAGTGACACGTCTTTCGCAACAAGGGCATTTGTATTCAAAAAACGTAAGTACGGACACCCCGTCAGGACTACGCCACCCTGAATGCTTAGCGTTTGGTGCTTTAGGTGTATCCCTATCAACTAATTCTTGTAAGGTTTCTAATTGTCGTATTGCATTATACTTTTGCAATTTTTTATATTTTTGCGATTGTGCATAATAATATCGAATGTTCAGCAACGCTTCTTGATATTTATTCATAACCCCAACTCCTCTAAGGTGTAACGTTTGTTTACTTCCATACCTTTGTACATTGTGTCTTTTTTAAATAATGGAAGGCAGCAATAGTCATTTGTTAGTGAAATGCATAAGAATTGGTGTTGGTTGCCATTCACGAAACTATTATCCATTCTTTCAATCCATTCAACATCTTTTCTAAATGGCTTGATAACCGCTGATAAATAAGCCTTTTCTCTTTCGGTTAGAATTTCAGGAACATATTCTTCTTCTAGCCATTCAAGAAATTTTTTAATGCCAGCTTCATTAGTGCATGCATACTCTTTTATGATTTTTCCGTTATATTCGATTTCGACATAAGTTATATAGCCATCAAGTCTAGTTGTGCCGGTGTGTTCTACTATGTGTAAGTGTGCTAGATTATATTTTTCTTTATTCTTCATAACCCTAAGTCCTTCAAAGCAATAAGGCTTTCAATTTCTTCATCGATAAAACTGTTTTCATAATCTGAATCATAGTCCAAAATAAATTCACCATTTTCCCAATACGCAACGACATATTTGTCATTTTTTAATTTCAATAAATATTTTTCCTTTTCAATAAACGGAAATGGCTTTAGTAATAATGTCTTTGATGTCTTTTCTTCTGGTGTTGTTTTATTTGCTTTGTTCATATTTTCCCCCTTTTTGAATTTCTGGATAAATCATTCGGCAAGCAATTTCTGCAGCTGCCTTTTCATTTCCTTGCATTTTTCTGATTTCGTAAATTTCCTCAAGGCATGCGTTCAATGAATTACATTGTCGCTGTGCGATGAACTTCGGCCCTTTTAGCCCTTGCGTTCTCTTCATGACTAGCCACTGACCATTGTCATCGTGGACGGCGTAATAACCGCCGTCCAGATAAATCAATTCGAGATTATTTCTTTTCTTCTTTTCGTTCTGCTTCATGCTGCCACTTCCTCTCTGGTATATCCGTAATAATTGACGTACTCCTGGTCTGTCATTACAAACGGCGCTTTGATTAAGTCGTCCACCAGGTAAGTCGTGTATTTCTGCATTGCTTTGAATTCTCCGTTTTTTCTTACCTGCAGATACATATGCTCGTCATAATAAGCGCGTTCTTCCAGGCCGTGCTTTGTAGGTTTGTGGATCATGCGCTGGCGGTCGAATTCTAACAAATTGCTATCGCTCACCAGCGTTACTTTTACGCATTTATGTATCTCCTTGTATCGGTGTAGGATTGCTCTTGCTTCAACTGGTAGGCTTGGGATTTTATCGCCGTGTTCTGCGCTAACTTCTGGCATGCTTTCCTACCGCCTTGTCTGTTTCAATTTCCATTAACGCCTGGATTAGTGCTGTCTTATTCACTGCTACTCGTCCGATTGTGTTGAATGGATATTCTGGGTTCTCCTCGCGGATATAAATCTTTTCATCGTTTGCTGAAATTCTAAAGCGTTGATTATTCTTTCTGTCGTTGATTATAAATTCCTTTTTCATGGTTTAGTCCTTTCTCCATATCGTCTGTACTTCTGTTTCTGTTAGTGGATTATCTGGATCTGCGTATGTTTTCCACCAGGTTTGCAGCTCGTCTTTGGTTCCTGCGTCATGTGTAGCGATGCTTACAGCACATCTCATCAGTGCGTTTCTTCTGTGTGCGTAGTCTTTGAAGCCTCGCAGGTGCGCTTTAACTTCTTTATCGTCCGTATGGTCGTACAAATAATCTAGTAATCCCCACGCTGTATTTGGCCGGCACGCTGCGTATGCCTTTCGAACTTGATCGTCTGTGTAATCTTGGAAGTGTAATTGATAGTCTAATTGGGGCGTTGTTTGCTTGAAAAAGTTTATTGTCTTTTGGCTTATCAAAATGGGCACTTCCCCTCTTTTTCTAATTCACCAAACGTCTTTTCATCGACTTGCGATCGCATATACTCAGGCATTTTTATGACGTTTACCTTCTGTCTGCTTGTGCTGAATTGACGCCTGTTCCAATTTTTGGCTGTTGCTTTCCAGTCTTTCATGTGATTTTTACCAACCATCCAGCCATTGCTTTCGTAATAGTCATAGAAATATTGCGCATCTAAGTTTCTTAGATTTTGTTCTTTTGCAAATTCTTCGATTTCTTCGATTGTAGGTTTAACGAACTTTTTTGTTTTCTTGTGTGCAACGGCATCACTATTTTCGTTTTGGTTGATAGTTTCCGCTTGTGCGTGGGGTGCAACGGCATCCCCTATATTCTTTTCTAACCTATCCTTACCTAACCTATCCTTACCTAACCTATCCTGTGTCGACGGCTCGTCCACGTACTCGTCACGAAGTTGTAACAACTGCATTTTTTTGGTTGTATATGCATTGTTTTCGTCGAGCGTCAGCTGCTCTTTTTCGTCTTTGTATTTTGTTTCAACATACGTGTCTTTTCGGATGTAGTTGTGAATTCTCCAATGCTTAATTACAACCACTCCGCTATCAAACGGAATTATAAATTTTCTCATGATCAGGATGTTCATGTCGTCGCTTGACGCGCCTGTTATGCGCATTGTCTTTTTTGGTGAATTGACAAACCCATCATCATCCGCTCGCATTCCTAAATCGTAATAAAGCAATCTCGCTGTCACCGGCATATCGAGAAATGCATCACTGTCGATTATTGTTTTTGCAAACATTCTTCTTTCTGCCATCAGATCATCCCTCCTGCTTTCTTACAGACGAACGTCTGCACTCCTGTTGCTCTCTGTACTGCTTCTTTGAACTTAAATTGTTGCGCATGCCTATCGCTTAAATGCATTAAGAATATCGCCTTGCACTTGGTTAGATCTAAACGCTCCAGGTGCTTTATACAATTGCTTAGGCTCATGTGGCTGTTTATTATTCTTTCGTACCTGCGGATGTTTCCGAGGTCGTTCTCTGCCTTTGCATTCTCCAACGCGAAGTGTAAGACCTGTCCGTCATAATTGGCCTCAATCATTACATAGTCAAATTGCAAACCGTCCATGCGTGCTTTGTAAAACTTGGAGTCATTAACAAACAGGATTGTTTCTGCTCCTGTGCTTATGACGAAACCCAGCGGCTCGTTTGCGTCGTGTTCGACCTCGAATGGGATAACTGTCGTATCTAGTGCTATGACCTTTGTCGTACCTGCTTTTAGCGTTGTTTCTGGATCGCCTGCTGTAATGTATTGATTGGCATAAACTCGCGCGCCTCTGCGTTTGAAATCTGCTACTGAACGGCAGTGGTCGGCGTGTCCATGCGTTACGAGCACGCCGTCAATCTCTGCCAACTTGACCTGGTTGATTGCTGCCTTTGCGGCTATTTCTCGGTATGGCAACCCAGCCTCCAGGATTAATTTGACCGGAGGTTGGGTGCCTTTTCGTTGCAATTCGATGTAGTAACAATTTCCTGCAGAGGAACTTCCGAAACATATCATTTTCATATTTTCGCGTCCTCTCTATTCCGTGCCTTAGAATGGGCAGTCGTCTGCAGTAATTTCCTGTACTGTTTCTTCTGCTGGTGCTGCCTTTGCTGTTGCTTTCTTAATAGTTGCGCGTGATTCTTTCTTTGGCTCTTCTGTTACTTCGTTGATAACCTCGCCTGTGGCTTCGTCAAATTGCACTGTATGCGCGATTTGTTCCGTGCCGGCGTGTTGTTCAACTTCCGCCTCGAGTGCCTGTTCTGCGTCAATACGCGCGTCACGTGGCGTTTCGTCGATTGTTTCTGTGTATGTTAATTCTTGGAATGCAGAGCTGAACTCCTTAGAATAACGTCGCGTTACGTTGTTTCTCATCTTTCGCAGAATCATGCTTTCGCGGCTGTGCGGTGCTGCCCATGCCGGACTCATGATCTTCAAGCACTCCTGGTCTGCAAATAATTCGTCAAGCGTCATGTTAGCGATACGTTCGGTTAACTTTGCCCTCGTCGTCTCTGTGTAGTCTTTGCTCTTCATGATGTTCTGGTTAATGTGCGCTAGTAAGTTGATTTTGACTTCTTCGCGTTCTGCAATGTTCCACTCGATTGTTCCGTCTGTCTTTTCGATTGGATATACAACTTTTGTAACTTTGCTGTAGTAGTCTTTTGGATGCCATGTTGGTGGCGTAATTTCTAGGCCGTTGAAACTTGGATATGTGAACTCGTCGTGTTCTCTTACAACCCAGAATTTATGAACTTTCTTAACGTCGACTCCGTATTTACGAAGCAGCTTGTCGTTGCCGTCGCCCTCAATTCCAAACTCGAATTTCTTAACCCAAGAGTCGCCGACCTTTTGATTTCTTGTTATCAAATAACACTCGTGCGGTTCTGCCGCTACATTCAATCGGAGCATGGTTGCTTTTTGCAAAATCTGAATTATTTCGTTTCTATCAAAGCCGTTTAGCGCAACTCCTGCTTTTGCTGCTTGGTTATACATCGCGGAGATCATGTTGTTTCCGCATGTTACCTGTTCGGTGTCGAGTGCGACTTTGTTATTGTTTGCAATGGTTCCGATTTCTGCCATGTAGTATTCTTGGGCTTTCCCTAGTCCAGTTGATGATTTGAAATTCAATTGATGATTGCTTCCGGTTGTTGCTGCCGGAATAGATACTTTTCCATACGATATATTGCTTGTTTTTTCAGTCATATTATTAGCCTACGATTACCTTTCCAGATTTAATTTCCTTTTCTAATTCTTTTGACAAATATTTGATTATTGACTGCTGACATTGATATTTCCATACGCCACCATCCGCGTCAAACAGTGCCACTTCACCGTTTTTGTTGATTCTCAACAAGAACTTTTCAAGTGGTTGCGAAACCTCGTAGAACGTTCTGATTGGAATTAAGTTGATAAGCGGTGGTAATGTCACAAAACCTTTTAAATTCACGCCTTCGCTGGCAACTACTGTTTGTGTTATTCCGTCGTCTCCGATTTCAATCGATGTATCTTTTGATAACTTGCTGATCATTGCGATCAGCTTATCTTTGTTCCCTGCATCATCCTGTACGAAGCATGTTTGCAATTGAATAATCATTGCTTCAACGCTAATGTACTGATTGAAGCGAATATCCGGTGACTGTGCAAATGCCATAAACGGCTTTTGTCTGTCTTTGTTAACATCGTATGATGTGTACACATACACACTCTGTTCTTCGACGTTTAATAAAAGTGGTAGATTGTGCTGATCACCTAATTCATTTTTTACGTTTGCAATCAACATTGATAGATTATTGACCGATAGCGTTTCGCATTTATTAACATGCGGTCTGATTAGTTTTAAATTTTTTTCTGTATAGGTATCATTCCCAATTTTGATCTCATCTTTTTTTGCTGCATTTGTTACTAATTCTTCGATATATTGCATTGCTTCTCTAATCATTTTTTATTTACCTCTTCTTTCTTAGACTGCATTCCAATAACAATTATTTCCGGCTCTGCGATGTCTCCTGTTAAATTGATTTGCCCAGGTAGTACATCCATAACTTCTCTCAATATAGGAATGATTTCCCCTGTCTTTTCGTCTACCTCTTGACTGTTGAATAATGTCGTTTCAATTGGTGCTGTTGGTTCAATTTTGCTTTTCAAAGTTGTTGACATTGTTATTTTCTTTCGGTCATTACTTGGTACAAAATTTACTGTGATTGTCATGCTTCTTTTTTTCGTTGGTGCAGTGTTAATATCGGCGATGTTTGCAATGATTCTTTCCAATTCCACATCTGCTGCTTCTAGGATTGCTCCATGACATGCTTGCAAAACTGATTTTTTTACCTTAACCATTTTTTAGTTTCCTCGCTTTATCTACCTTTCTTCGCTGTTAGCGTTAACTTGTTATGTTCAATATCGTTGACCTTTGTCGTGACGATCTGTGCATTGGTTTCCAATGCCTTGAGACTCTGTGTATCCAACTTGTCACACTCGTCAAAGATGAATGGTAAATCTTCAATATTTAACTTCTTCTTAATGCATTCCGCGATGTAAATGCCGGCAATGATCTGTTCACTTCCGGAACCATTCAAGAATGGCGTTTCCTTGTCGCATACGCTTGGATAGCACACTTCGTTCCAGCTGCCCTCCTTGATATTGTTTTCTATCAAGGTGAAGTGAACTTTTGTTCCGAAAACCGACTCAATGCGTGCCTGAAATGCTTGCAGCTTTAATTGGATAAATCTTTCGACTAATGCTACCGCTTGCTCGCATGTGACCAGGTTCTTTTGTTCTGCTGTAATCTGTGCCTTAATCTTTCCGATTTGCGATTGATTTGCCGTGAATGCATGGTGCTGGTTCAACACTTGCTGTGGTAGTTCTTTCTTCGCTTGTAGCGCTGCAATTGCTTCGCTTACGCTGTTGTCCTGCGCTTCAATCATTCGCTGATTTTCCAGCTCGCTGCGCGTGTCTGCTATTTGTGTTTTTAATGCGATTAACTCGGCGCTTGCAACGTATGGTTTTTCTTTGATTGCATGTGCCTCGTTCTCGTATGCTTGCAGGTTCTCGTTGGCTCTGTTTAATTCCGCCCTTGCTGGAGCCTGCTTTAATTCGATTTCGTGGCTTCTTTCTTGAAGTTCTTTCAGTTTGAACTGTAAATTCTGCAATTCTAACGTGGCCGTTTTTCCGTCTGCCGCTAGTTGCTCCAGGCGTTGGTTATGTCGCAGCTTCTCTGCCTCGATTGCTTCCTGGTTTAGGATGTGGCCGCAATTCGGACACGCAACTTCTTCGGTCTGGATTGCCTGATTTTTTGTTGCGATGTATTCGGTTCTTAATCTCTCGATACGCTTTTCTTTGTCGGCAATTTCGAGCGTTGTTCTATTTGTCTGCATGTCGATATCTGCCAGTTCATTTTCGACTTTGATTGTTTCGTTTCTGGCTTCGTCTTTCGCTCTCTGCGCCGCTGCAATTTTGTTTTGAATGATTGCTCGTTCTTCTCTTACGCTGGCGTTCTGCGCGTCATTTTCGGCTCTCTCGGCCGTTTCCGTTTCAATCGCCAACTGTTGCAATTTTTGCAGCTCTTTTTGGATCGTGTCGGATATCGTTGTGTCTTTCTTTCCGGCCTTTGTATTTGCAATCGCTACATCAATGTTTTCAATCTCTGCCTGGGCTGCTTTGAGGTCGTCTGCTGATACGTCTTTGACCATTTCCAAGCCCTCGATTTGGCCCTGTAATCGCGTTATATCCTCGTTAGAATTCTTAATCTGCTGCTTGTAGAATTTCTTTGACTTGTCTGTGTCGTACCAGTCCTGCGCCAGTCTATTTGCGACCGGTTCTATTTCTGGATTATCGTTAATTACTGCCGTGTTTTCTACGTCGCCTACAAGTTCGATGATGAATTGGCGCGTTACTTTCCAGTCGTTTTTTGCTAGATAGTATGGATCCATAACTGCACGAAGTAGGTCGAATTTGGCGATGTCTGTTTTTCCGTCAATTCCGAACTTTTGCATTAGTTCTTTCTTTGCATCGGTGACCTTTGTCTTTATGTCGTCGATGTAATAATCGGTATTATGTCCGGTCATTGTTTCTTCTTCGCTTCCGCGTGTTTTCGTCCACTTCTCGTAAAATTCTTTTTTGAGTTTAAATGTGTCGAATTCTAACTCAACGCTCACCTTTTTCTTGGTGTCGTCTAGTGGTTTAAAACTCGCGAAGTCGCTTGATCCATCCATCAGGAAGTCTGTTATTGCCCAGTAGATGGCCAGGATTGTGTTTGTTTTTCCTTGTCTGTTTGGCCCTTGAAAAATGTTCAAATCTTCGAGGTTGTGTTCTGCATGTGCTATGTTTCTGAAATTGTCAATTATGACCTTTTTTAATTTCATTTATTGATTTTCCTTTCTTGCTAAATTGCTTTATAAATCGTTAATCATAGAGATTTGGTCTTTCATTCCTAACAACTGTCTGACCTTTCTCGTTTGCTGCAGCATGGTTATTGCGCGTCTGTCGTTGTCTGTGATTGAACGCTTAATCTCTTCCGTGTCGGTCGTGATTTTATACCCTAATGTGCAGCTATGAACTACGTACTCCCTGTTGTTTCTGTTATCGTAGGCTTGGTTAAAAATCTGTATGCATTTACGGAGCATTCGCTCGTCCACCTTGTTCCCCTGGGCTTCGTTGATTTCTAGGATTTTTTTCTTCTTGGCCCACTCTGTAGGAATTTCAATTCCGCCGGCAATTCTTACCATAGGTCAATCCCTACCGCGAATGTGAAGGCTTTGATTAAGAACAGCAGGAACATTCCGTAAGCCGCAAACTCTTCAATACGTCCGATTAAGTTCTTCATTTTATATTTGGCTTGCATATTCAATTACCGCTTTTTTAACTTCGTCCAAAATTTCCATCAATTCTAATAACCGTACGATAGTTGCCTTTTCTCCTACTTTGTATTTTTCAACTTCGGTTTGGTCATTTGAAATTGCTTTCGACATTACTTTTACAATTGGCTCAATATTATCTAACTTATCCAATTGGTTTAGAATTGTAGCGAATTCGTGTACGATTTCTTCATCTGTACCTTTCACTTTTAGCGATGTATTTCCGTCTTTATAAATTGCCTCGATCATATTTGTTTTTTTCCTCTTTTCTGTTTTTGTGTTAAAATCTGCTCGATGATATTCTTCATCGAATTAGCGCTCGTCTTGGTCGGCTGGCGCTTTTTTGTTTTCGTGCGTTTCTCGCAGTTGTATGTCTTTCATCAAGTTATCCTGCGTTATGTGTATCGCTTTTAATAAATTCTCTTTCTGAATCATGTTCGGCCAGACGTCATATTCTCCTAGCTTCTCTTTTTCTCGTGCTTTCACTTTTTGAAAAAGAATTCTTGCAGGCTCTCTTGTCATACCCAGGACCGTTTGTATATCGGTTATGCTTAGGTATGTTTTCCCAATAACTTGGCGAGCCGTTGTTGTGGTTGCTTCTCTCATGCTGCCTCCTTTCTATCTTGTCTTAAATTTTGGACTACTCTTGCAAAAAAAGAGTCTGGACTTTAACGCTTAGTGCGTCCGCGATTTTTCGCAATGTGTTAACCGTCGGACTGTACTTTGCGTTGCCCTCCAGCTCTGCTATCAGTGATCTACTGACGCCGGATAATTTCGATAACTCGTCTTGGGATATTCCCTTTTTTTCTCGAAGTTCTTTAATCTTGTACTTCATCCTTTAACCTCCTGTGGTTACAGTCTAAAATTTTGGACTTATTTTGTCAACAACTTTCTACCAAAATTTTGGACAATGTTGTAAAATGTGGGCGAAAGAAGGATATAAAAATGAAACTGTCGGATTTGATTAAGAATTACAGAAAAAATCACAAATTATCCGTCCGCGACTTTGCCGATCTTTGTGGCCTCAGTCGTTCCTACGTTTCCGTCCTCGAAAATGACACCATTCCGGAAAATACCGGAAAGCGTGTTATTCCGTCACTTGCAATCATCCAGAAATTGGCTAAAGGCATGAACATGGATCCACAGCGTTTGATGAGCCTCGTTGCCTATGCTGAAAACGACGACTTTATCCCTGTCGACGACGAAGATATAACGCGTGCCTATGATTTCTTTATTGCCAGAAATATCGACACGGAGGTTCCTCCTATTTCTGAACTATCAAACTTTGAATTGGTAGAATTATATAAGAAAATGGCCAGCGATGAACTTGCTGCAGCTTCTCCTGCGCCTGTTACTCAAATCCCTGTCCTGGGCGTCGTTCCTTGTGGTGAACCTATCGAGGCAATAGAAGAAATAATCGAATGGATAGAGGTTGTGCCAAGCCAGGCAACTGGCCACTTCGGCTTAATCGCAAAAGGCGACTCTATGGCGCCATATATCCTCGATGGTGATATCCTCATCGTGAAACACAGCCCTGTCGTTGCTTCTGGCAAAATTGCTATCGTAAAGGTGAATGGTGACGAGGCAACTTGTAAACGGCTTGTTATTAACGACGCCAGCATTACATTGATGCCTTACAATCCAACGTATCAGCCTATGATGTTCAGTCCACAAGATGTGGAGGATAAACCTGTTATTATCATCGGTGAAGTTGTAGAAATAAGAAGAAGATTTAACCAAATATAATTAGAAAATAAGGAGGATTGAATTATGGGTTTTATCTTAGGGCTTTTAATCGGAGCAGTAATCATCTACTTTGTTGTCAAGAACGGCAACAAGAGGCAAACAACAGCCGGTCACGCTGAAATCACAGAAAGGCAAAAATCTTTTACAGAGAAAGTGGAAGAATTCCAAAAGCCTATGAATGATTTTAAATCTGCCTTGCCTGGTGCAGCTAAGCGTCAACGAATTGCAGAAAACAGAAAAAACGGCATTGCTTGCTGTCCGAAGTGCGGATCTACAAGTATCACAGCAAATAAAAAAGGTGTAGGAATTGGTAAGGCGGCTGTAGGCGCTATTGTCGCAGGACCAATTGGATTGTTAGCAGGTGGTATTGGAAAAAATAAAATCACCTGTACATGCCTGAATTGTGGTCACAAATTTAAACCAGGGAAGCACTAATATATTAAAAAATAAAAAGTAGAATTTAAACTGTGCATTCTCTTAGATGGAAACACACGCGTATAAATTCTGCTTTTTCTTGCCAGAAAAGGTTTGACCAGTAACCTTTCTGAACGTATTTAAACATAGGGTTGCTGCGCTGTCAAAGCAAAATAAAAAAACGTCGCTCTCTTACGCCCGACGTATAGCGTGGCCCATACAAACTCTAGCCGGCACAAGGCGATTGATCAGATCACCCGAGTTGTTCAGTACTTCCGCAGGATGTTCTCACTGTCCTGTCGACAATCTAAATATATCTATATTCCCGCATTTTGAAAAGGATATTATATTAACATTTTCAATTTTTATATTAACAAAAAAAGTAAATATAACCATATTATAAAATAAAAAAATACCCCTCTTCGCTTTCGCACGTCGGGCATATAACGGTTCTTCTCTCGCATTCAGAGAAGTGAGGACTATATTGTATCACATTTACTTGAAAATGGTCAAAATTACTCGAAACAAGAAAGGAGCGTTTTATGGAACAGATAGAAAAGTATCTTGATGAAATCGAAGCTGCGCTCTACAGAATGTCACCAACAGAACGCGAGCACTTAATGGAAGTTCTACATCTAGCATTTGCTGATTATTTTGAAAACAACAACAGAAAATCATAGGAAGGAGGCCTAGTATGATCGGATATGATGAAGCCAGAAAAACATACTTCGTGCAGATTAAATATCGCGACCAGGATGGAAAGCAACGCGCCAAACGCAAACGTGGCTTCTCTACCAAACGCGAGGCGCATGCCTGGGAACGTGAAACGCGCGATAAATTATGCCGGAACGTCTTTGACTTCCAGGCCCTTGCTACTGCTTATTTCGATACGCTGGAAGTGACGCGCTCTACGCGTGACCTTCGCGACCGTCGTCTTAATAAATATATGGCGACGCTTCTTTCGCTGGACGTGCGCGATATAACGAAGCCTATCATGCAAACCTGGCGCGTGTGGTTATCAGAGCAAGAAATATCAAGCACGACTAAAAATAACATTTTAACTCTATGTAAATCTATTTTTCACTTTGGGTTCCAGGCTTATGGCCTACCGGATCCAGCTGCAATCTTACGGCCATTCAAAAAACGACCGGATGAAGTTAAAGCCATGCAAGTGTGGACGGTCGACGAATTCAATCAATTTATTTCCGTTGTCGACCACCTTGTCTATCACGCATTGTTTCGCCTGCTCTTCTGGTCTGGAATGCGTCGCGGTGAAGCGATGGCTCTAACATGCGACGACCTGCTGCCTGGTAATCGAATAAAAATAAATAAATCATTCCGACGTAGAATTGATGGTATAGGGCCTACAAAGAACGCAGCAAGCGTCCGGACGATCGTCCTGGATGAAATAACCTATCAAGAATTGGAGGCGGTCTGTGCGCACGCAGATGGGCCATACATCTTCGGAGGAAAGCAGCCACTTGCAACTCAAACCGTAAATCAGCTATTTGACCGAAAGATAGCACTTGCAGGAGTGAAGCATATAAGATTGCATGATCTACGACACAGTCACGCGTCTGTTTTACTGAACGACCCTACCATTTCTGTAGCTGCAGTGTCTGCACGGCTTGGCCATAGTAACGTTGCGACCACCATGAAAGTGTATACCCACGTTATCGATAAAGCGACGAATGAATTAAATTCAAAAATTGCGTCACTCGCTTCTTTGGAACCATGCAAAAATTAAAAAAGGGTGCCAAAATGGTGCCACGAATAAAGAAAAGCCCACAAAATAGGGCTTTTTCTTTATAAAGTGCCGCTTAGCAGAATTGAACTGCTCGTTCATCCTTACCATGGATGCG
>ERZ773267.354-NODE-354-length-32629-cov-36.539111_pt1 | contig 32629 bp, 46 predicted proteins | sample MGYA00511959_ERZ773267 | MGnify/ENA primary metagenome ERZ773267 (study PRJEB29015, sample SAMEA2738165) | human oral metagenome | biome: human oral; feature: human-associated habitat; material: saliva | place: China | collected 2240 ... | reverse complement strand
AGAAACCCGAACCCTAGCAAGCTTTTCAACCCACCGAAGGGATACAACAATCATGGCAACCATCTCCCACCTCGCAGTAGCATACAACGGCTATTACGTCGATAACAAGAACGAGGTAACCACCCGCCTTTTCGAAGGTGATGACATTAGCCTGGTAGATGTGGACATTGAAGACCTCTTCCTGGAAAGCATTGATTTCGAAGAAGTGGCGGGAGAGCCGGGTCTTTTCGAAGGCACCCTCTATGCTCACGAAGGCGCAGACCAGCTCCCGGTATGCATGGAAATCGGCTCTGTAGATTACCTCATCAAGCCCCTCTTCCGCCTAAATGCAGAAGATGCCGAGGAATTGCGCCAGGCAATGCAGAAGCAGTCTGAGTTCCCCGTAAAGTTCAGCCGGGAAACCGGCGAGTATTCCCTCCACGTATGGTAATCACACCGTAGAGCCACCCCTGGAAGGGCATGAAGCAGTCCAGGGGTGGCTCTATAGCTCTTACTATGAGCTTGGATGAAGTATTGCCACGCCCTATATGCACCCCGGAGTAGCTGGGAGCTTCCTCGACTACTTATGACGCACACCATGATAATACGACTTGCAAAGAGATTTGAATCTGTGGCATAATAGAACTGTCAGGAGGTATTAAAACCCGCACCACACAAATCTATGAAAGGGGCACCACGTGTCGTATCCAGCTTTCGCAGTGGCGAATACCCTTATCGAAAGGTCTAAGATGACCGGCGTGCCGCTCACCCCTTTGAAGTTACAGAAGGTTATGTATTTCTTGACCTCTGAGTATGCAAAGGAGACTGGCGGCGAGAACCTCATGCTGGATAATTTCCAAGCGTGGGCGTATGGTCCTGTCGTTCCGGCAATTTACCAAAAGTTTAAGCCGTTTCGTGCTAACCCGATTACTGGCTACGCGACTGATAGCCAGGGTTATATCCTCAAGGTGACGGTTGCAGAGAATCCTGCTTTTGAGCGAACTCTGAACCGCGTATGGGATGCTACGTCTAGTAAGACCCCTACTCAGCTTGTGACTATCTCTCAAGCTGACGGCTCAGCATGGTCTCAAGCTTGGAATGATGAAGCCGGGGATGGTGACCCGATTCCGTTCAAAGCAGTCAAGGACGATTCCACGTATAAAGAGTACTTGGGTCTGTAATGGGGGGGGTGAAAGTTACCGAAGCATAAACAGTCAGCAACACGCATAGGGGGCGAGTGAGCAAGGAAGCAAACCGCTACGGTGAGATGGAAATCTTCTACGAGACGCACAAGGATGAAATTGATTCCCTCGACCTCGACGCAATCCTTGAAAACCTCAAGGAAGACGTTCGTGCTCTAGCTCAGAACCTCTAACAAAGAGTATGTCCCTGGCGGTAAGTAATCCCGTCGGGGACACATTTGCCCTAAGCCCCCTACTGTGCGTCGATAGAGGGCTATTTTTCTGCCCAAAACCCTGCCCCCATGTCCCACATGTTCACCTCACATCATGTATAATGGGTGGTGAAATTTATCCGCCCGAACAAGGAAGCACCCCCCCATGACTGACACCATTCCGACCCCGTATGAAGACCTGCTAAGGGAAATCTTTGTAGAGAATGCCGCCGCCATTGCCGCTAATGCTAACCGTGAAGACCGTACCGGAACCGGAACCTACGGTGTGTTTGGGCGACAGATACGGTTCAATCTTCGTGAGTCGTTCCCGCTTATCACTACGAAGCGTGTTCATTTCAAGTCTGTAGCAGTTGAACTGCTGTGGTTCCTTCGTGGCTCTACTAACGTTCAGTGGCTACAGGAGCGTGGCGTGACCATTTGGGATGAGTGGGCGGATGAGAATGGCGACCTTGGGCGTGTCTATGGCGCACAGTGGCGTTCATGGCGTGACCCTGACGGCGGTACGGTAGACCAAATCGCTAGGGTTATCGAATCCCTCAAGAATAACCCCGGTTCACGTCGCCATATCGTTTCGGCATGGAACCCTGCTGAGGTGGACGACATGGCGCTACCGCCCTGCCACACGCTCTTCCAGTTCTATGTGAACGAGCGACCGGATGGGGTGAAGGAACTGTCCTGTCAGCTGTACCAGCGTAGCGCAGACATGTTCCTTGGCGTACCGTTCAATATCGCCTCATACGCACTACTGACCTACCTCATTGCCGAAGAGGTGGGCATGGTTCCCGGCGACTTCGTATGGACGGGCGGCGACTGCCACATCTACTCAAACCACCTGGAACAGGTGAAGAAACAGCTAGGTATCGGGCTAGACCCGGACGGCAACCCCTACCCGGCACGTGAACCCTACCCGTACCCCAAGCTAGTTATCAAGAATAAGAAGGCTTCCATCTTCGATTACGAGTACGAAGACTTCGAACTAGTGAACTATAAGCATTACCTTGGTATTACCGCCCCGGTAGCTGTATAACCCTCAAGAAGATAAGGAAACGTAAAACTAATGCTAATCGTAGGTGATATTACCTGGCACGCTGAAAACATCGCCTTCTACATTAAGCGTATGCATCAGCTCCAGAAAAAAGTTGAGGCGGCAATCATTGACCTCGACAAGGAAGCTACAGAAACACCCTACGGCGTAACTGAAAAGTTCGGTGTAGAAGACCAAAACCTGCTAGAGGCTATTGACCGAATCGCACACGCCGACGAAGAGGAAATGCTGAAAGCCTCTGCTGGGCTAGTGGATTACCTGAGTAAATTCAGCACTCATAATAGGTACAGCGCGCGACGTGCTAACCTAGCCCACATTTCACTGACTCTAGAGTGGTGCTCATTTGATGCCCTATCCGTACTGTATCGCATCCTGGAACAACGCGAGAGCAAGGGCGACGCTACCACCTATTACAGTCTGAAAGACCTGGAAGAGGTAACCTCAGAAATCCTTGACCGTTGCGAAAAAGCTTACATTACAAGCGGGGCACCTGTACCTACACTTGACTCCAACCTGAGGCTCAAGCTCAAATCAGCCATTCAGCGAGGGTAACCCATATGGCACTTACATTAGGCGCTATCTGGGCGCAAACCATAGATGGAGTTATTGGGCGTGACGGGGTAATGCCCTGGCATATTCCCGAAGACCTACAGCACTTCAAGGAAGTAACTTCCGGTAAGCCGGTCATTATGGGTAGGCGGACATGGGAATCACTACCAGATACCCATAAACCCCTGCCAAGGCGCGCAAACATTATTGTCAGCCGCTCCGTGGGTGCTGTAGAAGTACGCGACGGGGGTATCTGGGTATCTAGCCTGGATGCGGCTTTAGAGGTGGCTCACAAGGGACAGGAAGCCACTAACGCAGGCTCACTAGCTGACGCATGGATTATCGGCGGTGGCGCACTATACACTGAAGCCCTCGCCCGCGAAGACCTACCCCACTACAGGCGTGTTCAGGTCGTAGAGCAAACCGCACTCGCCGCAAGCGACCTAGTAGAGATACCCGGTGACGCCAAAGTGCCCAACCTACACCTAGACGACTGGACAATCGCCACGAACCAACAACTACCCGAACTGAGCGAACACGGATACCTGCTAGACAGTAATGGTGGTAGGCACCAAGCCGTATACCAGTTCATCACCTACACGCGGAAATAAGTTCAGGAAAGGAGCCAACCATGCCTAAATACGACATTCCGATAAGGAACCTCAGATTTTATGGCGAAACCACGAATGATGGGGTTAAAACTCTTCATGCGCGCCATGAGCCACAGCGCCTAGTCAGCGCAGAAGTCGAAGAACATATCATAGAATATGTCGTGAAGGTAGGTGAGGGTGAGAACGCCGCCGAAGTCATCATGCGCGCCACCGTCCAAGGTACCCGCGCCTTTAAACGCGCCCTACTAGAAACACTTGTTAAGGTACTCCAAGCCCGCGAGAAGTCAGGACTTCCACTCTGCTGGATTACCGGCTCAGACCCCTACTATGTTTTCAACGGTTACGTCACTGTCGGACTCATCACCTGCATTGTTATGGACATGAAAGACCTGCCGTAAGCGGCGCACTCAACTCGCACCACTAAGGAGGTAACTATGCCCAACCCTGAAACCGGGCTAACCGCCATAGCTGTAACAGGCTTTATTTTCCTCATCATCTTTGCGGGCATTATTCCCATCTGCATATCTGCTAAGGCGACCAAAGATGAAGAGTATGACGATGAGGAAGCTTGGATGAACGCCCTTGTGGGCATGTATTGTTTTTGGGCAGCCTGCGCAATAGCGCTCCTAACCACCGCGTATGTGCTCAAGAATGGGTTGGTTGGGTTTGCAGGGTTTGCTTTGCTTCTCGCGTTAGTGCTTGGCGGCATATTCTTCCTAGTAGACCCCGGCAATAGCGCTGGTGGCGCATATTGTAAAACGCTACTGATTGCCATCGCGTGCCTAGCCGCAACAGCCTCAATAGTAGGACTTGCCATATCCTCAAACACAACGGAGAATGCGAAGAAAGCGGCAAACGCAACATTCGACCAAACCGTCACCTATCACCTGGACGCTAACGGACACAAGCTAGAAGGTGATACCCACACCTACCCCATCAACAGCTTACGAAGCAACACCAGTGGCGACACCTATACCTGGGTAGAACGCAAGGAAGATGGAGCCCTTGCGACACGCTCTGTTCAAAAGGTGAGCGATGACCGATACGAGGTCATTCTCAAGGATGACTTACCAGCTATGGACACGGAAGCCCGCGTAGAACGCATTGTTGAGTACCAGGTGAAGGGTGACGCTATTGCCGCCGGGAAGGAAGCATGTATCTACAGGTATGCTCCCGAAGATTTCGGTCTATACCCCCGCTGTGATGACAGGACTGAAACAGTGAAATTCGCGAAAGCACGCACCATTATCCACATTCCCGCCGGTACTGTCGATAAGATGGTGCCTGTCAGTAGTGAATAACCATCAAGAGTAATCAACCGAAAGGAGAGCACCTAATGACTTCTCAATCTCTTTCAACTACCACCCTTAGTAAGGCGGAGCTACCAGCGCCAACGTTGCCGGTAGACACGTTCACTGAACAGCTCACACATGAACCACAGAGGAAAGCAAAGCTTTACTCACTTCCCCTTATCCGAACAGCTATCGCCTTAATTACTGTGTTCTGGGTTGTCGGGGTTTATGCAACTAACCCGGATGGTTTCTGGCAGGCTGGCACTAATAACGCCTTCATGGTTGGCATTGCGGGGCTTACTGTTGCCTGGGCTGTGGGTGGGTGGATGACATGCCTCATTCGTCGGAGTGTGGGGGTAGCTCCCCCTAAGTGTGGCGGTGATGTTGAGGTGGATAGCTTCACTGTTCCTCTAGCGATACGTAAGGAATCGTCTGGCGAGTGGTTTAAGCTGACTAATAGGCACCTTGTCGTGTCGCTAGAAGGTGACGCTTTAGACCCTGGAGTAGCCGTCATTCCCCTTGACCTGCTAGAGGTTTCTTATGACCTGCTGGAGGGCGATAGCCCACGCATGGAAGCACACCTTAGCGACATCAAGTACGATACGCGGTACGGTACGTGGACGCTTCACCTACCCGGCTCTTACGCGAAGCGCTGGAAGCCTGTTTTTGCAGATGCGAAAGCATCTGAGCGTGTGACAACTGGTAGAGAGCCGAAATTCGACTCCAAGGCTGTTCGAACATATACCTGGAAGACTGACATTGAGTGGGATGCACCTTATATTGGCATTCTACTAACTACCATTATCGGCTATGCTATAGTCGCCTCATTACTCGCTGGCTGGGCTACTTCACCTCAGCGAAGCGCAACTGAGTTAGTTTTGGCAGGTGCTCTATTTACACTTATTGTGCTTGCAACCTCTGCCGGGTTTGCCTTTAGCGGATACATTAGATACGAGGGTCAAATCGGATACTTAAATCCGTGGCGTTACTATTGCCAAGAAGCGGTTCCGATGCTGACAGACTCCGAAAAATCTGTTATTTCTTTAGCTGGCGGCTGGGTGTTTCCGCTGGTAAAGTTCAAGAATGACGGCAGGTATGGCGGATGGGTTTCAGAGTCGAAGGGCGTGCGCCAGGTGGCGCTACTTGCGCCCTCTGGAAGGCAGTACATTCTAGACCTCCCACGCGACACCACCATTCATTACTCCTCCGACCCAAAGCATTCTTGCGCTATCGCTACCTTGAAGATTGGCGATGAGGTGGTGGGTGCTAAACTAACTCTTCCTAAGGATGCGGAACCCGCACTGTAACTTCCGGTTATTCGCGGTGAGTAAAAGCCCCTAGAAATCCCTTACTTGGGCTTCTAGGGGCTTTTACATATTGCGGGCGCAAAATGCCCTAAAGGTTGCCTGGTGCACTAGAACATATAACCATGAATGAAGCCCTTACCCAGGTCATCAAAACTTGGGTAAGGGCTTCATTCTACATAGGTGGGGTTACTGCTTGTGGAACTCAACCTTTGTAAGGTGCACGGTTTCGCCGTTGCGAGCGCCAAGGTAAATGGTACCTGCCGTGCATACCTGACCATCAGTTTCAGTAACAGAGCGGACAGCTAGGATGTCGTTCTCAACGTCGCTAGTGTTGCCTTCCCAGGTTTGCCAGCCTTCATCCGGGTTGGTGTAGGTGCCTGCTTCGCGCCATTCCATCTTGCCGGGTAGGGAGAGTTTAGCGGATACGAACGGCTTGGTTACGTTACGTACCTCAACCTTAGTTTGTGCAGTGGTTACGTTGGGGTTACACATGGGTAGGTCGCCAATGATGATGTTGTTAATCCCAATTACGAGGGCGAAAATGGCGGCTAGAGGCAGACAGACGATAAGTAGCGCGAACCAAGTATGGTAGGTTGCAAAATCTAGCACCCAATCCCAGGCATCTACCACTCGACCCCACATCTTAGAGGCGACGTTACGAGCGCTGGAGGTGAGGGAGTTTGAGGAGTGCATGGCACGTCTTCTTTCTGTTGAAATAGATGACTACATAATTAGTGTATCACATATTTAGCCGCATTTACAGGCTATTTAAGGAGAGGCTTTGTCGCAACATTGCGTGCGACTGCAAGTATGTGGTACAGTATACTTACTGAGAGGCTGAGGTGCCTATATCCTTAAACCATCCACCAAAAGGAGAACCCATCATGGCGCAGACCACCAACCGACCCAACATTACTTTCGACCGCAATGTAACTATCTCGATGCGCTTCCCGCGCCTGTCCTCCAATGGTTACCCTTCATACCCCCTGGAGGAAGCTACTGCTTGGATTTCAGAACATAAACCCGCCATTCGCTTGATTGGCGAGCTCAATGTCGAAGAAGTGCCTGACTCTGGGTACTACAATGATATGGCGCAGACCTGGGAAGCTGAATATTTTGGAGTACCCGACACTCACACCTACGTCAAGTATGCCGACGTAGCAACCTTGCTGGCTGTAGTCATCCCTAATGAAGACGCGGGGCTTAGTGTTTTATTGGCAGGTATTGGCATGATGGGCGGACACATTGAGCGCTATAGTATTGACTGGTCTAAAGACAGTGAAGGCTATATGGTAGCGCACATCACCTTCCGTGAAATTGCCTGCAAGGGCAACTAATTAGACCATCTGAAAGGAGTATGTGTAATGAATACTGCCAATCCCGCAGATGTGGAAATGGGTAGCGCCTGGGTAGCAGGCGTACTCACCTGGGGCATCATTGCATCCGGCGTGACCGTGGCACTCAAGCTACTCACCTGGTCTTTCTAAATGCTAACCACTTAGAAATGCCTATCTAGACACCCCTGCAAGGTTCCCCATGTCTGGTGTCTGGGCTTACAAAGCGTAAGTAACCTTGCAGGGGTACTGAAACTCTATGCGCTATCAAACCTGCTTAAACGATTATTCACCTAGCGCACCCATACCCTCACAAAAGGAAAAGTAAATGTCTAATACTCGACAAGCTTACGTTGAGCTCAATTTCAAGGAAACCTCCCGTAGTGGAGACTGTAACCTCCGCGAATGGAACGAGTCGGAAGCAGTTCTTAAAGATGTAAAGCTGGAGGGTGAAACTATTAGCTACACGCTTTGTGCTGGTCGTGATGCTACGGCAGACCGCATCACCATGTCAGCATCCATTAGCGGCTCACCTGGCTTCAAGTTCGCCGTATTTAGGGCGTTTGAGGCGAAGCTTAACGCCCGCCTGAAAGCACACCGCCCTATCGTTTGGCGCGCCGATAGTAGCGCGGGCGCGACCTTCGTTATGCATGAGTCGGTTACCGTGGGTGGTTCTACTTATGGCGCATTGGCATTGGGTGGCAAGCTGTAGAGTGCTCAGCAGTCCATCTGGTTAGCAGGGCTTGGTCTGTGTGGTGCAGACCTAATAGCCCCTCCCGCAAACTCTATTTACCCACTACTTCCCCCCCCCTCTAGTTTCGCTATCGGTGACCTGGAGGGGGTGGATGTGTTGCGCATCACTTTAAATTGGCTTGCATGGCATTTAAAATCTGTGGTATAGTATAGATATAAGCCGGGAAGTCCCGGAAACAAATCATCTCGAACACGCACAGAAAGGTGCTTGCAATGCTTGAAGTAAACATCGGAGACCTGGTTATCACCGGCAAGGGTGTATTTACCGTCGAATCCATCAATACCACCCAGACCCAGGAAGGGGCTTCCATCTCCATCGCAGGTCACTCTCGCTCTAACTGGTACCGCTCTGTCAAAGTCGAAGAGGGTAGCGCATATAAGGTTATTGCAAACCCGACTATCGAGCAGGTAAACGAGGCATATACCCGCGAACGCCAGCTTGAACAGCTTGTAGCCAACATCCGTGCATACGAAGAAACCCCCATCGTTTCTCGCTACTACGAGCAAAACCCCAACGCTAAGCTTGCATTGACCCTCATCACCCCCAATGCCGTAAAGGGCACCCGTGCAAAGATGGGTAAGCTGGAACGCGAACTCACCGCCCTGCGCGAATGGGTCATGGAACGCTACCTTGAGTACTCCACCGAGGTTACCGCCGCCCTTGAAGCACGCCGCAACCCCTTCGCCCCCGTAGAAGAAGGTGCCACCGAAAAGGTGACCATCAAGGAGCGTGAACTCCAGGTCGGTCGAGTCTACAACTACTCATACCGCCACCCCCACTACTACTGGAACCAGACTCGCGAAACCTACGCAAAGGTCTACCGCGTCACCGAGACCCGCGCATACGTGGAACTGTCCGGCGGCAAGAAGGGCTACATCACGAGCAACCCCTATGGTGGACGCACCGAAGCTATCCGTGTAGTCATTGGCGAGAAGGAGTACCCCATCCTGGGTGTTCCTGAGGTGATGCCCTTCGGTACCCTCCAGGAAGCCTCCCGCTACTACGAGCTGACCAACAATCCCGCACACCCTGAAAAGCTCATCTACGCCACCTTTGCGAACATCTTCTTCCCCGAAGAGGGCACTACCACCCCGGCGCTGTTCGGTAGCCATGAGGAAGCACTCAAGCGAATTGCCAAGCATGAGCGCTACCGCTACGGCGAAAAGCGTGTAGAGGCTATTGAGAACGCGGTGTTTGAAATCCTGACCGAAATCGACAAGGCTATTATGGGTGCCCGCCAGGTCACCCGCCAGGTAGAGAACTTCTACGCGGGCAAGTAGGTAAAAAACATCCCTTCGCTATCTTGAGTGGTAGCGAAGGGATGTTTCTGTGTGGTGGCAACCATATCAATACGACTTGTATTAAATACAAAATATGTGGTAGACTATATGTAGTAAGTTGAGGGATTGAAGCTATCAAGCCCCATCCATATGCCAAGAGAGGCACTATATCATGTTTATCGACTTTATCAACCTCTTCCACGACCCCACCGCCTTCCTGAAGTCGCTCCCTGTGTGGGGATTCTTTGTCATTCCACATGTTGCCACGGTGGTCTATCTCGTCGCCCTATACGTAGCCTTCAAGATTCCTTTCATGCAGAAGCTTGCCAGTGGCAAGTTTGCGTTCTTCATGTTTGTAATATACCTAATCTGCGCAGAGGTTGCCATGTGCCTATGGGGAGGCTACTCACGCGGTGTACTAGAGCACCACGGAGCTATCCCTGATAGTTTCGCTATCGTCCTGGGATACACTCTCTGGTACGTAACTAGCATTGGCGGCATGATTATCGGTCTCATTATTCAGACCATGATTATTCTTAAATGCGTTTACGATAACCTTGAGGATTCTGAGTAGTGTGCCACGAGCGGCTAGACAAAGCCCCTGGGAGCCTTGTGTAGAAAGGGTTCCCAGGGGCTTTACGTGCGCCCATCACATGCTTAACCCCGCCCCACACCCCTCTCTGCCCTGAGTGACAGTGAGGGGTATTCACTATACGGCAACAATTACATCAACACGGCTTGCATTGAGTCTAAAATCTGTGATAGACTATAAGTGTAGCGAGGAGGGAAACCTCCATAAGGCGCTACAAGCCACTAAGCAACTAACACGCAAGGAGTACACGCCATGTCTAAGGCAACCGCAATCAGCAACTATAAGAACATGTACGAATCCATGAAGGACGCATACGAAACCCTCATGGCGGAGTTTATCGAACTCGTTAAGGCGGGCAAGGCAAAGGGTGAAAAGCTCACCTCCCTGACCCATGTAGCAGGTAGCTCCATCTCTAACATGGGTGAAGAAATCGCCCGCCACAAATACGCCCTGGCGCTACTTGAAGTTGATGCCAACATGAATTACGACTTGAATACCCCGCAGGGTATCGAAGACCTGAACGCCTACACTCAGGAAAAGACCGACTCCCTTAATAAGACCCTTAATCGCTGGGTAGAAGTTCGCGAACACTGGAAGTCCAAGTTCGGCATCGAGAACTAGCCGTCATTGGCTACACGCCGCCTAGCAACCGGTTGCTAGGCGGCGCAAATAGTATCTACAAAACTAAACAGGAAGGTATGTGAGAAGGCATGAGTAATGCTGTTGTCCCTATTAAGCGCCTCGACATGTTCACTAAGTCAAACAGCGTACTGATGGGCTGTCTCAATGGCTCTTTGGTGTACCGAAAGGGTGAGCCGTATGCCACCATTAGCGACACTCTAAGGGGTGTTGCCATGTGTAAGGAATCTACTGCCTGGCTCGCATCATATACGGATGGGTTCTACGCCTTTAGCTGTGTGGGCTTTGGGTTTGTGGATGCGGCATCTGGCTATGCGGCGCTTCTAATGCATGGCAAGCCTGTCGCATATGTGTCAGTGGAAGCTGTGAAGAATCCCCGTCTACTCATTGGTGAGTGGATTGAAGGTGATAGCAGGCGCTACAGAGTACTGGATGCCCTGGTGACTGAATCAGGTGTCCCGTATATTGCGTACAATTAGTTTTTTAGAGATGGTAAGGAAGTTTAGTAATGGTTGATGGTAAGGCTCTGGCGTTTCCTCTTAAGAAGATTCGACCCAAGGAGGTCGCGGAGCTATTGGAGGTTGCATATAAGCCCCTGGATGATGGCTCGTATGGCGTGGACACCATCATGGAAGCAATAGATAGCATGGATGAAGGGTACGCTTATGCGAAATTCTCCCACGTATTTAAGCGCGCCTGGTTTGGCGTACCTAGTCGAGGTATGGTGCCTATCTGTGATGGCGCTGAGGTGCTGGGATATGTTACGGCAAGCGCCATGATGCACCCTAGTAAACTCATGGGTGTAACGGTATCGGACAAGAATGGTGAGGGTGGACATGTTGTCGGGTTTAAGGTATCGAGGCGACACGGGTTCATTCTGGCAATCGAAGAGAAGTAGATAGGGGTTGCAGTGTAAGATGGCTGTTGCCAACGAATATAGGTGAGGTGTAATGTGTTCCACCTCACCTATATTTGACTTGCATACGGTTTTAAATCTGTGCTAAACTATAGATGTAGTAAGGAAGACTGCTACGAATCATCTAGCCACTACCGAAAGGTTACCATCATGAACACCGCCCCTATTGAGAAGCGCGCAATTGACCCCATGACCTTCCGCCTGTCCTTCAAGCACATCAGTGGCATCAACTACGAAGACCTTGAATACCTGGCTACGGATAAAACCACCCGCTACATTGAACCCCACTTCGAAGACTACGAAGATGACGGTCTGCCCATGTTCGACTTCGTTATGGAAGACGGCGACACTCAGGATGTTATTAGCCCCAATGACCCCCTGGAGCTGAGCCAGGAAATCGAGGCGTACATTGATGACGTTGATGCTACTCAGCGCGAGAACCATCAGTACCTCATGGATGAAGGCTTCTTTGGAGCTGACCCCGAGTTCACCGTTGATGAGGACGGCTGGGTATGGGTAACCATCAAGTCCGTTATCAATCGTAGCGAGTTCCGCTTCTAGCCCCCCCCCGTCAAGCACTCTAGTCACGTATCTTGTGGCTAGAGTGCTTTTGCGTGCCTACCTATGCCTCACGTCCTAAGACCTGTGATAGAATACTTGTATGGGAAGGAAGTACTCTTCTGAAGGGGTAACCAATTATCACCCACTCTCTGTAAAGACTTCCATACTCAACACCTCGCCTGTGAGAGACTGGGAGAGGTGGATAATCTAAACGGACATCGCTAATGCCTAGCCGGGCGGCGGCGGTGTCAAGACCAGGAAGGCTGGTTCTTCGGGGCTGACTGGAGGGTTACCGTCAGGGAAAATCCCTGGCCCGCATAGCCGCGCAAGGAGTGACGCGCGCGGGCGGCTCAATTGATTATGAGGAGACGGAGTATGATGAGCAGTTCGGTGAGCCTGGCTTCAAAATCTTCATCCTCATGAAGAACAGTAAGATTTGCTTTGAAGGCAATGATGCATCCAATGGTGAGCCTTACTATGGCTCTGGCTTCTGGGTAAACGCGACCATGCCCGCAGACCGCGAACGTGAAGCCGAGGAAGCAAAGCGCAAGGAAGAGGCGCGCCGTGCCCGCAACGGCGACACCCTCTGGTGGTGAGTCACCCCATAAACATGCTTTTCAATGGGGGTTCACTAGTGCTTGATGGTGGCTACTGGGTGACATGTGGGTAGTTACCATCTCTCGCATAACCCCATGCCGAATGGTTGCCTGTCTGCGTCGTGGCGTGTGGTAGCACCATAACTACATAAGGTTCCAACCTAAGAATGCTCCTAGAAGCCCCTAGAGCAACCCTCCAGGGGCTTTTTAGTTCTCTTGGGTAAAACTATATGCGGGGATGCATTTCACCCCCTCTCAGGGCTTTCTGGGAGGGGGTGAAATGTTGTGTGTTGTGGCTACTTGCCGTATGCCTTGTGGATGAGGCGTTCTGCCTCGAAGAAGAACTTCTCTTCACTGTCCGTCAGTTCGCCCTGGAGCTTCTGTGCGGCGTTCACGAAGTCCTGAACGTGACCAATGGCGGCGGAGAGAGTGGATACATGGTAGGTGTTGTGGTTGGCAATGCGTCCGTAGTCGCTTACGCGGGTGCAGTTGGCGTTTCGAATCATGCTCTGCATCTTGCGGTGGTGTTCTTCTACAATTTCGATTACCTTCCAGGTGAGGTCATGGAGCTTGTCCATTTCGGAGGGGGTGGAAGCCGGGTAGGTGGCGTAGTCGCCGTATTCGCGGTAAAGCTTGTCCACAGTAGAGGACTTCTTGTTGGTGAACTTGAGTCCGTCTGCCTTGCTGGAGCTGATGTAGCCGACTTCTTCGCCGGTGTTGTCGGTGACATGTGCGCGGGTAGCAGATACGCGGCTAATGGTGTACGACTTATCTTCGCGCATGATGGAGGTTCCTACACGGAAGGCTCGGGGGATGCTGTACGGGCGCTGAGCAGTGAGGAGGGCAACGTCTTCGCTGTAGGTGTACTCAATGTTGGCTTCCTGTACTAGTTCCATAATCTGAGTATATGCCTTGCGGGACTCTTCGATAATGGAGCTGAGGAGGCGGGTTTCCTTTGCAGACTCCTTGTCGCACATGTCACGAACAGTATCCATGAGCTGACGCATCATCTGGTAGCCCGTGGCAATGTCCGAAATGTAGCTGTTGGTACCCTTTTCGGGGGAGTGTGCTTCCTTGTAGAAGCTCTCAATGAACTCACTTACGGGAAGGGGGAGCATGGAGTCATGGCGCGACTCAAGGTGAACTCCCAGTAGGTGCTCAGAAATGATTCGCTCACTCAGGCGCATATCCACAGCCTCATCGTGCGACATCTGGAACGCCTCAGCAATAGCCTGGGGGTCTTTAGTGTCCATAGGGGTGAGGGTGAACTGGTTGTCGTCGGTGGCGACAAGCAGGTTGGTGGAGGTGCTGTCTGCCTTCGAGAGTACGACGGCGCGGTTAGTAGTATCTACAGCCTGAACAATGTACATGCCAGTAAACAATCCCATGTTGCCGATGTTGTGCCACTTTACCTTGGGGCTGGTCAGTACGATGTCGCCAATGTTCAGGGTTTCAAAGTTGAGGGACTGCATGGTGTAAGTTCCTTTCAGGAAATGATTTGATGGTGTTTGCGAGTGGCTTACCCGCTCACAAAATAAGTGTACCACAGATTTTGTGAGTAATGCAAACTATAGGTGGGCTAAATATTTCAAGAGGGATAAGGTGGATGCCTTCTTGTATTGCCTAGCAAATATGTGATACACTTATTACTGTAATCAGATTGGCACACTCTAGCCCCTAAACTCTTGAAAAGGAGATATTGCATATGTCTGCAACTACTATTCAGCGCTTCGCCGCAAAAGCTAAGGCTATCGCCTCGCAATACACCCCTGGCGAAGAACGAAGCATTTTAGAAACCCATGCCGCCAACCTTGAAGAACGTCTTATCGAACTGGATGAACTGGTTCGCAGTGCACCCTCGTTTAAGAAGTGTGAGCATGATAAGACCTTGGAAACTTTCTGGATTGCGAACGTCCCTAACTTCATTGCCTACCGAGACTCAGCCACAGCAGATAAAAAGCCGGATACGGTTCATTGGGGAGATGCCATCTTCCCCACCACCAACCCCAACCGCGTCTCCTACGACTGCATTACGATTGACCAGAACAATAGTAGTGGCGGATACTGGTGTGTAGGTAGCGGCATGTGCCACCGCCGCTGGCCCGACTCTGACGACCGAACCGGAGATTGCCCCGAATGCCACATCCCCTGGTGGGTAGGTGCTGGCTGGATGGAACCCCGCAAAACCTACGTTGAGGGCGCGCTAGGCGAAGGACTGGAAGAGCTTACTGCCCTCTTCGCCAACACTGTCCGCAATATCGTATTCTTCAAGGGGCGTGAAGTCCCTCGACAGGGACACCTGTTGGACAAGGATGGCGACGCTATCAAGGTAACCCATTCTAAGGTTTCCGCATGGCGGACGGCTCGCCTGAGCGTGCCTGAACGCGCCTAAGCCACATACTCTCATGCAGGGGTGTTTCCCGGTAAGCAACTAGGACACACCCCTGCATTACTCTCACCCCTAGCAGAAAGAAAGAACCTAATGGAAATCAACCCCCAAGACATTCTCATCAGCCGAAGCGGTGAAGTGCTTCACGTGCAGGAAGTCGTATCTGAAAGTAACAGTTCACAGAATGATACGCTAGTCCTTAGAGTGAAAGACTATGATGGGATAGTATTCACCCGTGAGGTAAACAACCCCGAATCTGAAATCTGCCGGTATGCTACCGACGTTTCCACAGCAGATGCAGAGACATATTACGAACGTGAACGCATCCTGGACATTCTTTATGAAGAAGCAGGTAGTAAGGACTTCAAGGCGCTACGCAATTACAAGTACAATTACCCCCGCTTACTAAATGCACCCTCCCTCATTTCAGCTAACTCAGCAGATACTCGAAGAATGTTCAGTTATCTAGAAGTCGCTGAGAATGATATTAGCGCGGCGATTGAGTGGGCTGAAAACACCCGAAAGCAGTACCTCGCTAAGGTGGAAGCCGCTAATGAGCTGGTAATTAAAGCACCTAGCTACAGTAAGCCAGAGCTAGGTGAGCAGTCCATCCGCCTGGGCGATAACAGGTTTCACGTCGGCGGCATCTACCGCTACCGATTCAACCCCGAAGATACTATCGTTGGACACAAGCTTGGTTATGCCCGTGTTACGTCAGTCAATAGTAGGCGCGCATATGTAACCTTTGCGGGTGGGCGAGAGGGGTACATTGAAGGCACCCCCTACCACCACAACCTCAAGCTCGTAGTAGACGGCAAGAACTTCTCCCTCTACTCTCGTGCGGTAGAACTTCTCCCCATTGGCTCTTTTCAGGATATTCAGCAGTACCTCACCCATGAATCCATGACAGACGCATTTCTGAAAAAGGTGTTCGTAAACACCTATCTTGACATGTTTAGTGCTGGTGAAGGTAAGCCGCTATGCCTCCCTTACCGCTGGGAGCTAGAAGGCACCCTCTCTGAGTACTTGAGTGCTGAGCGTTGCCGCGCCCACATCTTGAAGCGCATCACCGAAATGATTCTAGATATGCGTAAGAGCATCAGTCATGTGCAGTGGGTGCGTAGTGAGCTCAAGAACTTCTACGCGGGCATATAGGTATCTTGTGACGGACGCTACACGCCAGTATTTCCAGCAAGCATTGAATATGTGGTATAATTAAGAGGTAATTCACCCCAATGATTCATGCCGCAGAGAAAGAGGAGTACCCGCATGAGCAAACCCATTATCGAGGATATTACCTATCGTGAAGGTATTGGTTTTATCGTCCCTGAGGATACGCTCAGGGAAATTATTGATGCTGAGCTCGTAAAGAGTAGCTCTTATAAGCTACGCCTGACTGATGAGTTCTGCTACTATCGCTCCGAAATCCTTAGGTACTACGGCTACGAGAGCGGCGAAGAGGCGGTAGAAGCTGAAATTGCCCGCATTAAGAGCGGTCAGTAATACACAGCCCTAACGAAATGCACCCCCTAACGTGAAAGTTCTTGCGTTAGGGGGTGCATTTGTGTCCAGCGGAGCAACGGTTATTAAGCTTTCGTGCTCACCATTCTGTCTGTAGACCCAGCAGGAATATGCACCGTGACAGAATCATAGATGTGGCGCGCATTTAGTGGGCAACCAGTGTCACGCTTCATGACGCAGAGGGCATCACCTGGCTTACTGTAACTATCCAAGCTGTACTGAGGCGTGTAGGTGACGTAAGGCGCTTCACCGGCAGGTAGGTCATCGGCAATGTTGAGACCGCCCCGCCCGCCCGTATCGATAGAGACGGTCTTTATAGAGCCGCTAGAGTCACGTTCAAGCCAAGTTGCGACAGTGCTCGTAGCTTCCCTCCGCTGATGGTTCTTCGAAACATAGTCGTATTCTTCATATTCACTCGTTGCGGGCGCTATAGTGACAGCTACACCGTTAGAGGTGAGTTCAATTTCGCCTCGATACTCCACTACTCGCCCATCTATAACCTCGGTAACGACCGTTTTACTCTCATAGACAGTGCTACCGACGACGGCAAAAATGGTCGCAAAGATAGTACATATTGCAGTCAGTAGAAGAGTGTCGAAGTATGTCGCCTTATACTGCGATATGAGGTCGGATTCGCTGGGGGCATCCTGAGGGGCACTATCATTACCTATGCCTTGAATGACGTGATAGAGGACTAGTACCATCAAGGGTATTGCTAGACCCGTCCAAAAAACAGTGACAAACATGTCCTGGTTGTCCCCTGCCAAAGTAAGGGCAATGATTAGGTGAAGCAGAGCTACGACACCGTATGCGTAGGTGAACCAAGAGGAAGCGCCGCTTGGTAAAGCCAAACCCTTCCTTACCGCCCGCGCATCAAGATAGCGGCGAACAGAGGCAATAATGGCGATTAGTAGCGCCGCCGTTAGGAAGCATGTTAGGAGCGCGGCGGAAGAGCCCATCATATACTTTTGAAGAATGGTCATGTCATGCCTTCCTGTGGGTGGGTGGTGGTATTGCTACACCCCGCCCTGCGTTGTAGGTGCGGGGTGTAACAGGTGGCTTGTGTTAGCTGGTGTAAGTGGCATCCATGAAGAGCATGTCACCTTCACGGTCGAGGGAAAGTTCGATGCCGTGACGCTGTACATACTCTAGGGTGCCCATAAGAAGCTCTGCGTGCTCTTCGCTAAGGGGTTCAGTGGTGGTGAAGGTGAGGGTTTCGGGAGTCCAGCCTTCCAGCTTCTCGTCGCCAATGTAGTAAGGCTCTTCAATGGTGGCTTCAATACCCCATTCAGTCTTTGCTTCATTATGGGTGTATGCGAGCGTGTCGATGTAGTAGTAGTCGTGCTCCAGGAATGAGTCGCCTGCTTCCTGGGCTGACACTGCAAGGCGGGCGGTGTATTCGGTGGGGTACTGGAAGGTTTCTGCCTGAAACATTGTAGACTCCTTTTGCTGGAAGTATGATTGAGGGGTTCCCTCGATAACAATATAATGCTACCACATCTGGAACTATTATGTCAATTATTTAGGCGGGATACAAAAAGAAGCCCCGGCAAGCAATCTGCCAGGGCTTCCACCGTCACTAGTGAGCAATATTCACGAAGTCAATATTGGGAGCAATGCCATCCTTAGGAACCACAAAGGTTACCTCACCAAGCATCAGCTGGGAGTCCGTAGCATAAGCGACAGCGTAATCCATGTCCTCAGCAACTACCTTTACAGCATCACGAATAATGGTGTGGCTGTAAATAGCACCATCCTGACCGCGCAACGTATAGGCAATCATAGTGACCTGCTTGCCGCTATCATTGGTGCGAGTGAACATATGCGCTGAAAGCACAATGTACTGCTTCTGCTTAGTGGTTTCTGAAGCGGTCGGACTTGCCGCCTGAGACACGCTGGTTCCAGTGGGTGCCTGAGTCGAGTTAGCGCCGGTATTGGAGGTAGCGCCTGCACAACCAGTGAGCAGAGTGCCAGCGAGAGCCAGCATAGCAAAAGCCTTGCGAGTGAACATGTGGTAGTTCTCCTTTTTCATGCGGGACTACCATTCAATCCCATCTACAAACAATATAGTACCACACAGGGAACTAAATTGCCAGTATCCCTGTCGATCCAGTCGCCCTACCCACACATACACATGCACAAACCCACAGAGATGCCACTACTCGCAATACGTGGGGCTGGTAACCAGGGTGGCAATAATACCCCTAACCCTACTGACGGCTGGGAGAACAGTGGCTTCCGCAACGTCGTCATCAACCGCCCTAGCTAGAGAAAGAAAAGCTTCGTACCAGATGGTCAAATACTTTAATACACTCCGCTTCTTCACATCATTGCTCGACAGCGCCGCAACGAGCAGACCATAGTCATCGTAAACATCGTCAAGCAACTTGACATAGGTCTGCTTCTCAACCAGCTCCCTATCCAGGCTCAGGAGTCGCCACCGACTCTCATTTGCATCCTTTTCATGCTCAATATAAAGCGAGATAGCGTCAGTGATGTATGGGTCTGATAGAAAACCGCGCAGGGCTGAGTCCGCATCCGCCGGGCATGTAAGCACGTCAGTCACCGCGACAGCCGCATCAGACTGAATATATGAATGGAGGAACTGCCTGCCACCATATACGTCACCGACGGTATGGCGGAAATAGTCGCCAATCATGCGCCACGCATCAGCTGAAAAGAGAATACTCTTACCATCCCGAATAGGTGCGACACCATCACTGTACGCCACCTGAACCTCAGCATGTACAATACGCCCGCCATGCATAAAGAACATGGAGCTAGGCAGACCTGCCTTTTCAGCAGTGGTGGGCTTGCCGACAGCGGCGAGCAGTGCCCCATCTACAGGCGGATGGAGGTGCACATTCTCATCTTTGTAACGGAAGGTAATAACTTCCTGAGAGTCATCTCCACCCGCATCACTCACTCTATGGGCATAGAGCAGACCGTCCGCATCCGCACTGGACACTTCATAGAGCTCAATAGATACATCGCGTCTATCAGACGAGCTAGAGGGATAGTGAATGTAGAGCAGACCGTCGCCAATGTCCGGGTAATCGGTCACAAACTGAAGACGCATAAAGGGCTCTCCTTAGGGGTAGTAGTTTCTTGGGGTTACCTCATTTATGCTACCACGCAGGGGTAGGTGTGGGGCGGAATGCTTGACTTGCGGTCACTATGATGTACGCCACCTAAATATGGTCTGCAACCACCTTCATATATGTGATACACTAGAATATGAGTCGTAAACGAAAGGAACCCACTCATGGAAGACTATTCAGCTGAAATAAAGTTCAGCAACCCATCATTTACCACCCTAGCCCTAAGCTACGACGCAGACATCACGCATCAACTAGAACGTGGTGAAGATGTCCACCTAGTCGCCGTGGGTGAGATGAAGCACGAGCTGACCGGAGCGTTCGAGAAGACAGGCTTTAGCGGCGACCATAGCCGAAACACTGCCCCTGCAACCTTCACATGTGGCTCTGCAACCGTGACCAAGAAACTTGACCTAGGCAACGACTTCATCGAAGCTGAGCTCATCAAGTCAATCACCGCAGACACACTGCCTATCAAGGCATCCAAAGTCACCTATGAGTACGATAACGAATTTGCGCCAGGCACACTTTACGTTACCGCCACATTCCAGTTACCAGACTTCACCGTGAAGCTGTAACACCCACACTCACCCACCACAGGAGGAACCCATGCACTACGAAATCAACCACACCATCAAACCAGCCAAAGTAAAAGACGTGCTACAGACGGCGCTACCGACGCTTAACGCATCTATTGAAGAGCGCAACAAGAGCGGTTTCACTATCTCACTCAAAGACGGCGACGACAAGTACACCGTCCGCTTCACCAAAGTACCCGGCGGCTACAGCGTCACTAACCGCGCGCCGACCATCTGGGCTGAAAACGAATGGGACTACGAAGACGAGGACAAGGCTCAAGCCCGCATCATCAACCACATCAACCAAGCTGTCGCATCGCTATTTAAGGCATAACAAAAGCTGACCCACAAGAAAGGAACCCGCCACCATGAGCAATGAAATCATCCACAACGGCATCACCTCCCCCCTGAAAGTTGGAGACACCATCGGACTATTCCCCGTAGACGGCACAAGCATCAACTGGGACGCTACCGAAGAAGGCGCAGAAGCAGTCACCATCACCCACTCCGACCAGAAGTACGCATACTTCACCTCCAACACCACCGGCAACAGAGGCAAGTTCACCTGGACTCTCCGCTCTGCCGCCCCGAGTAGCGGATACCCCCAGCTCTACTACAAGCCCGACAACTTCCACAACTGCTACGAACTACTCAACCGCAAGAACTAGCAGAAAGCAGACCACCAGGGGTAAGATAATCCACGAGACAACTCACCCCTAGAACATAACCACCAAATAAGGAAAGGAACCCCTAATGACTTCCCCCACTATCGACTTCGAGACGTTCTCCCACGTCTCAGAAGGCGTACCCGTAAACCTGCTACTGTTTGCCGACCAGGAGGGCGATAAGCTGTGGTTCACCCACGGATTCGTCCACGCACCCTTGAATGCAGAACAGAGCGTCGTCCTCCCCATTCACCCATACCTTGCAGAGGTTATCGCCCCTGAGTCTCCCGGCAACGTGAATAGCCTTGATGAATACTTCCACGGCATCGCAGAAACCCTAGTAGCGCAGGGAACCCATTGTTACTCCGCAAGCTACGCAGACCCGTTCGTCAGCTTCTCCGCAGTCAAGAACTCACCTGTGAAGGTTGTGAGCCCGCTCCAGGTATACCCTGAACTAAAGGACATGTTGCGAGACACCCCCGCCTCCCAGCCATGCTACATGGTCGAATGCATCGGCAACGTCATTCAGCCTAAGCGAGCGCAGGAACTTGCAGAGCTACCCGGCATCAACACGTCGGTAGTAGCGGCATACCCCGAAAGTACCGCTGGCTGGCTTGTATGGGGTGACCCAGGGCGCGACGACGACGTGATAATCACTGTCTACGCGGGCGTAGGTTTACCTGACCGTCGCTCTGACAAGTACTTCCGTTCAACCGCCTCACCCAGCCTTTCAGGTAGCCTTAGGGATTTGGTTGAGAATAGCGGCGAGTATGGACGTTTCGTCGCATCCATGCGCGGGCGTGAAGGGCTAGACATTAGGACTGACCCGCCTGCTTACATGTGCTTTTCCGGCACGTATAAGCCTGTCGCGCTAAAGCCCCGCAAGATGGGTCTGTTCTTCGACGACATGTATGTTCTGCCGGTGTTCATTAACTTTGATACGCTGTCTATTGCGAGCACGTGCGAGATTGTCGGCGCTTTTGGAGCATTGGCATCCAGTGAAGCGGCATAACGTGTGACCTGCTTACCCGCCGCCCCATACATAGTAAGCCCGTATGGGGTGGCAAAGCCCCTTTAGCTCAGTGGATAGAGCGCTAGAGTCCGAATCTAGAAGTCGCCGGTTCGAACCCGGCAAGGGGTACATCTATATTTCCTCCTTGGGGGCATGTTTTAAGCATCTAAGGAAAGCCGTAGCGCTTGCATAGATGGTTCATTATGTGGTACTATATGATTATTGGTTCGGAAGTAACCAGTAATCATGAATGACCTACCTTCAAAGGAGCTGACCAATGACCCTTCGTGAAAGCACTAAGCCTACCGCTTGCATCATCAAGACCTCCAAGAATGTCACCGCGCAGATGAAGCTTCCTGCTTGGAGCCGCGCGCGCCACGGCTTGACCATGCCCACCAACAAAGCAAGCCTGCATGAGGACAGCCTGAGCCTCCACAACCCCGTCCGGGAGCTCTCTCAGTTCCGCCGCGAAGCCATGCTGAACCGCCCCGGAGCGGTACTCTACAGTGGCACCTCCGTCCGCCCTAAGGCTACCTTCATTGAGACCCTTGATGCTGTAGCCGACCAGCTCCAGGTAGAAAAGGTGCGCAACAACCTCTACACCTGCAACAATGAGCTGAGTAAGCGCCTGCTGGGTTGCAATGCCATTATTGACAAGGCGGGCGTAGCTCTCGACCAGCTCTACATGGAAGACACCGTGCTTATGGGTCACGCTTTCGCCGCGCGAACCACCCTCAAGAACTGTGTCATTGACGGGTACAGTAGCGTTATCGGTGGTGAACATGAAGGACTCAGCACCACCGGACAGGTTATCGTGTACGACGTAAATACCTCCGGCGCTCGACTGTCAGGCAATGTCATCTTGTCCGCAGAGCCCGGCAAGGCAACCGTCAATAACTACCGCCTCGCCGCAGATGGAACCGTGAACGGTAGCCCCGAGTGGGGAGAAGCAATCGAGGTATCCGATGCGGCATGGCGATACGCTGTCCGAGAAGCATCTGCGCCCCTGACCCCCAACCCCACTAGCAACCTCGACACCTTCTGCCTCAACAACGCGCTCCACGAAACCAGCGATGACACCCCCTGCAAGTGCGGTTATGTAACCCCGCTGGCGCTCGCCGGTCTCCCTGTGGCAATCAGCTACCTACTTAACCGCGCAGGTCTGACCGAATACATCCCCGCAGAATACGCAGGCATGACCGAAGAGCAGATGCTCGCAGAGCTGGAAGGCATCTACGTCTACGCCAACAAGCTCTGCGGCGACACCCTCATCATCAAGAAAGACGGCAAGCGCATCCCCACCAGCATCCGCAACCTGGACGACTGGAAGAACCTCATCCGCACCGAGTACGGTCTGGAAGACGTTCAGGCGCTCTACAAGTACCACTAAAGGCTTTGGGTGGGCATCCCGCAGGTCACCAAAGGATACCCGCCCACCGGCGCGCCCCACCACCCATCATCGGGCAGTGGGGCGCGCAACAAACACTCAACTACAAACCCCTGCAACCCCGCAGGGCATCCACAGAAAGAGAAACACCACCCATGACCACCGAAACCACCCTACAGAACTTCCTCGACAAGCACATCGAAGCAACCCTCAACCGCACCTCCGGGCGGTGGGAATACATCTACTACCCAGCAGGCGACAACACCAACCCCACCCGCTTCCACACCGCGCCCCTACCCGACGGCGGCTACGCTATCAATGAGGGGGCGTACATCCCGCAGATGCATATGACCTACCGCTCAAATGCGGACGCACACGAAGCCGCCGTAGCATCCCTTTTCAGTATCAATAAGGCGGGCAGGTATGTTGAAGTTGGGCGACCCGACACCCACCCCGCCGAAATGACCCGTCAAGAAGCCCAGCTCGCCCTCGTAGGACACCTCGCTAACGACCACGGGCGCGACATCATCGGTTCCCTAGACGAGTTCACGGAAGGATATGCCCTATACCTGTACGCCCTAACCCGCAGTCGCAACACCAGCATTGAAGCCAACCACACGGCGGCATCCGTAAAGCGCTTCCTCATGGCGCACCTTGAAGAACTGTAGTACACGCAGGCACAGTAAAAGCCCTCACGACCAGGTGAGGGCTTTTACTGTGTTTCTAGTATTGAAGGTGGCGTAGAAGTTCCAGGGCTTCCTGAGGGGTTAGCCCAGCTTCTTCCCATGTTGCCTTAATAGCTTCCGCCTCAGCAATAGCCTGCATGAACATGTCTCCAGCGGTGACCACACTCGCTCCTTTCTGATTGACTGCTTCCATTATACCGCAAAAAGTGGGCTGAATGGAGAGGTGTTTAAGCGGAAGCTTTCCATTGGGGCTAAGCTACATGCGGCTCCATAAGCCCCTAATTTCATCACCAAGGCAGGGAAACCTATTACGCCCGCTTTATTGCCTTAGAGCGGCATACGTGCCAGCTGTGGGTGTGTCATTCGCCCAGTAGTACATAGGGATACATAAAAGTGCCTTAGAAGCATCCCGTAGGAGATACTTCTAAGGCACTTTTCACGCTCTCAGATGACTACTTGCCGTAGGTCTGGGTAATCAGACGCTCCATCTTGAACATGCTCACCTCAGCCTGCTCGTGCAGGGCTTCCTTTACCGCTTCAATTTCGGAAAGCAGGTCATACAGGAAGGAGGTAGTGGTGGTAACGCCGTGAGGTACGATATTGCGGCGGTATACGCGGCTCAGTGCATCGCCAAACTTATTGCTGGCGGCAATGTCGAGTAGCAAGCCTCGAAGGTTTACCATGCACTCAGTAGCAATGTCGTGAATTTCGCGCTTAGTCGCATTAAATGCCTGCATGTCATCCGCATTAGCAACCGGGACAGGGGAATAGCGGAAAGACACAGCGGGCTCGCCATTGCCGACATGCAGGCTCACACCGCGGCTCTTCGTGTAGGTGACGTAGCCACCATCTTCACCCGTATCAGTCTTCACTACATAGGCGCGAGACTTAGAGATGCGAGTAACCGTGTAGTTTACATCATGTACAGCGAAAGTGCTACCCACGCGGAAAGTGTGAGCGTCTTTAGTGTATTCAAAGTGGTGCTGAATGGTGTTAGAGTCAGTGGAGCGGTTGGAGGTCATGCCAGAGTTAGCAAGGAGCGGGTTTACCTTAGCGATAGCCTCATTCACAAGTTCGACCATCTTATCCAGAATCTCACCTTTTTCTCGCAAGATTCGCTCATACTCATTCTCTGCAACAGTGTACATGTCCTGCGTTACCTTGCGGGCGTGTTCCAGGTCGCCAAGAAGGGTGTTAGGCTTGCCCATGAAGTAGTAAATAGAGTATTCCTTTGCTACCGCATGGCGCACCTCATGGTGAAGAGCGTCGTCATTGATGGACTCAAGGAACTTGAACAGCTTACCCTCCGCATTCAGGCGACGAACCAAACCCTGTTCCTGAGCTTCGGCGGGGGTGAACTGGAATACCTGAACCGGGGTGAACTTATTGGTGGCATCAGCGAATCCTTCAATGGTGATGCCGTCTTCGTTAATGCTCAGCAGGTGCATACCGTAGTTTCCCTCCCCGGCGGCGGCGACAATGGCGGTGGAGCTTGCCGGGTCTACAGAGTGTACGACCAGCAGGTCAGGGTGAACACCCTTCCAGAAAGTGCGAACGAAGTTATTGTTATACACTGCGAGCAGAATGTCGCCTGCGTTCAGGGTGGAGAGGTTAAGGTTGCGCATGATGGTTTCATCCTTTCAAGATGACTAGTGGTTAATTGTTGCGGCTCTATTTGAACCAACAATTAAATAGTACCATACCTGGAACTGCTTTACAAGCGGTATTGTTTAGAGATTCCACTAACAGCCATCAACTTTGGGTGCGGCAATATCGACAAAATAGTCCCCTTCATGGTACTATTACCCCAAATGGCAAGGTGAAGCGCGCCACCTATGGTCACCCACAGTATCCAGTAGCGGCTCGCAAACCTGGGCTACCACACCTTAACCGAACACTCACAAGACAGAAAGAGAAAAATGGCTAAAAAGCCCATCATCTATCTAACCACCGAAGAAGTCGCCCAGCTAACCAACTTCTCCAGGCGAGGCGTAGACAAGGCGCGAGAACGCGGCGAACTTGAAGTCGCCTCCAAAACTGGCACCCAGTACGGGTACACCCTAGAAGACGTAGAAGCCTGGAACAAGCTCCGCGCAAAAGCAGGAGCCACCGATAAGCGCTACAAGCACACGCCCCCAACCGCAAACTAACCCCAACACCTCCACTCTACAGAAAGCTACCCATGAAGTTCGCCCCATCCAGCACTACTAAGCCCAACAGCGCCGCACTACTCTACCACCGCAACTCAGGAACCTACCAGGCACGCCGCATAGAGCACATCAGCACAAGCTTCACCTACATCACATTTGCCGAAGAGAACGGCTTCCGAAGCACCTGCCACACCTACCGCCACGAACTCTACACCTACCCCACGAAATACAGGAAAGGCGCGTTCTTCGAAATGAGTACTGAAATCGCCTCAGTCCTCATCATTGGAGACCTTAACGAACTCGAACCCCTAAGCAATGCACTTAACAATGTAGTGACTTTAGCGAAGCAGGTGTCTACTAATGCAAGTCAGGCACCCAGCACGCCCGCATTACTGCATGTCGCTCAAGTGTCCCCGCATGTCATGAGTGAACTGCAACTGCATATGCTGGCGGAGGAGCTTTGCGGATGGGGTGTAGAATCCCATTCCCTCGCAGGCGCTCTAGACACGCTGGCGAAACACAATGTTCAGGGGAGTCCCGCACCTGATGAAGGGGTCGCATACCGCGATTACGCCTACCATGCGGCAAGCATTGTCGGCACACACCTACACTATGGGGAATGCCTAAAGATTACCTTGGTCGGTAGACCTGATGAACCTCGCTTCTTCTGGGTTAATCATAATGACCACAACTTCCTCTCTGTCACCCCTGTTCAAGGCATTTCAGGTGTGCGGTCGGTCAGCATGTGCATTCAGGAGAATGCATCTGGCGGTCTAGCATTTTCTGTATTCAACACCAGCGGCAAGGTTACTGAGGTTATCGGAGAGATTGAATCCCTTGAAATCATGCCTACCGTATGTGCGGAGCCACCTAGTGAGCCTCGCATTAACGTGGTAATTACTGATGACTGTGACTCGGAAAGATATTCGAACGTTAGGAGTGTCAGCACCCCTGATGAGTTTGGGACTGTCGTCATTGTCACTCGAAATATGCAGTGCATCGCGACGCATGTTTCAAAGGTTCGAGTGGATTACTCGTAGAGCCATCTAGGGGTAGAAAAATTGGGTATTCCGGTATACGGAGAAACGAGCCTTTCCCCTAGTCAGCAAGTTATGCACTATGGTGCAATAATTGGCAATAATTGCCGGAAAAGTTCCCACTATCACCGCTTTCAGCCGTAAGTCCCAGACAGCTACCAGTCAAACACGCTACGCGGGCTACCCATACGAGATAGCCCGCGTAGCACCACCTCAGAGAGGAATACATATCACATGCCTGCCGGTGTCGAAACACCCCTTATGGGTCTCGCCTTGTGGCTTGCTTTCAATGCCACAGTTCATTACTGCCTCAACAGCGCCACATTCGCCCCTGGGATAGGTGCCAATAGTAGCAAGGAGCCAACTGGTAGAGTGCAGGCGGCGCTACTTGCAATCTACCTTGTGGCACTTATTGCACTAATGATTGCTCTATGTCCTGCATGGTCATACAAGCCCGCCCCGTTCGAGGTGTTCTTCTATCCGCTGTTCTACATTGGAGTACTCATGTATAAGATGCTGGATGGGGCGAGGGTAGATACTTGGAGGGGAGTTAATTGGTGCATTGGGGCGATGTTTCCGGTAACGGCTCTCAGTATGATGTCACTTTTTGAATGGCTCCTCCTTGGAGTCCTCATACCGCTTACTCTCAGTATCTACGCACTCTTTGTCCTGTTCAAGAAAAGTAGCGACTAGAGGGCGGGTACAAGGTGTGGCGGCATGTCAGTAACACGAGGTGCAGGTATGCCGCTTTCACTGCAAAGATGCTGTGTAGATAGCCGCCTAGGTAAGTGGTAGTACCCCAAGCGGCTATCTCACCAGTTGCGTAAATTGCCCCAGAGGAAACCAATATAGCCGCTTGCCTGCACTCATAAATATGTGCTACACTATATGTAGATAATCATTCATTACCCACAGAAAGTAAGCCAATGGGCGTAGATATTCGCGTAAGGCGCTTCGCACAGAGCGACGCAGAACGCACCCTAATGCACACCATCGACAAAGGAAACCGCGCACCCCTCGCAAACGCGCTGAGCAACTACTACAAGAAGCTCAAATCAGACGAGCGGAGCATCACCAAGGAAGACCTTGAAGAACTCCTCCGCGTCGCATTCCGCATCAACATCCGAGAAGCAAGCCGCAAACTAGACCTACTCGACAAGTACCAAGCATTCAAAGGAAAGCACCTCTATAACATGCGCGAAACCCACCCCAACACCGCAACTCTCAAGCACCTACACGCCCAAGCACGCCAAGAGCTAGGTGAAGTCGCAGAACCCCACGGCAACCTCCAGAACCTACTGGCAAGCTACAGGAACGAGTACGAAGCCCTCGCACGCCAAATCGACGCCTACGGCGGCAACCCGGAAGACCCAGAAGTACTCGAAATGGCGGCGCGCTACACCTCCCTCCAGGGCTCCATTGAGCACATTAAGAAGAGCATTGACGACATCAAGCGTCACATGCAGGCGCTAGACGCGAACATTACCACCCTGGAAATTAACATCAACCAGCTGGAAGCTCTGGGTAGAATCGCCAACAGTGCATCTACCGCATCGAGCATCGCAGACAGCCTTGGTGGTGAAGATGCAAGCCGAAACATTAAGAAGCTTGAGTCTCAGCTAGAAGCCGCCGCAGAAATCGCGAGTGAATCCCCAGAAGAGCGGGAACTCACCAACCTAGTCCTAGTGGAAAAGGTGAAGCAGATTAAGGGGATGCACAATGACTAGAACCACTCTTGGTCACAGTGTCATTAAGTCCTGCGCACAGTACGCCCAAGCACTTATGCTGATGGTGGGCGTAGCTAAGCAGGTACCATCGTTCAAAAGCACCCTTAAAGACATCTACCCGCGATTCGTAGAAGAAGGCGGCGGAGAGATGCATATTCACCTTGGCGAATATGGATACTCCCTCGACCTGACATCAATGGAGAATGGTATCCACAAGGAAATTCAGCTTCCCCTTGAAACCACTGAGCCGAAGGATTACTTGCGGCACCTGTGGGCATACAACACTATCCAGCTCCCGTACACGCCGCTACCAGACGATATTAGTAGGGCCATTAGCGAGTTTCACAGTATGCCGAGCTCAGAGCGCCCTAAGTACTTCTCTGTGAGGGATGACAGGGATAGGGTTCTCAAGCGCATTACTGAGTACGTTGAGACCACTCAGGGCGGCGCTATCTCTCTTGAGGAAGCCGAGGAAATCGTGCTCAAGACAATACTTAGCATTGGAGTACTTCCTGCTCAGGGCTGGGACAATGAACAGCTCATCGGCTATCTGGACTTTAGCAACTATAGCCAGGAAATTGCGGCTCTCAAGCCTCCCAAGAAGCCGAAGAAGAAGCGAAAGGGTGTCGTGTTGCCCCTGGTGGGTAGTTCGACCCCGAGTAGTTCAGATTCGAGCCATACGGCAACCGCAAGCCAGGTGAAGCAGACGGTATATAGCCACCCTGCAATTGTGACGCTCCTGCTAGTACTCCTATTCCTTGCAGGATTCATTCTGGGACACTTTATTCTCTAGCCGTCATGCTGAGAGTTTAAACCCAAGAGCCCGCCGAAATGTGTTAGGCGTTTCGGCGGGCTCCCCCTTAGAGCCACCTACCCCCCACGATACATACCACAAGCAATCAAGACCACCCGTAAACATCTACAGCCTAATGCGCGGCAGGAAAGGATAACAACATGACCACCGACCTCGAAAACCTCACATTCGACACTCTCCGAACCGTGAACCCCGGCGACATTGTAGAAGTATCACCTACTACAGATGATGCCCACCGCGAACGTAAGCATATTCGCGTCTCGCGCGTTGGCGACACAGGCATCATTGGTGAATACGTGAACATCGATACCGGCGAAGTAGCTAATATGGACGTACTAGCCGCCCTGCTTGCTCCTCACGGTCTGTACAGCGGCTACAGGAAGACCGTGTACCTAGGCGAAATTAGTCACGACGGAACGCTCCCCGAAGGTGCCCACAAGGAAGCTGTTGCCGTATACGTGACCCTAGCGAAAGAAGGAGATGAACCCCGCAAGGTACCCAGCGCCTACCGCGAAGAATTGCGTGAGTTTAACGCCGACAGCTCTAACCCCATTCCTCTTAGCGAAAACGCTCAGTTGCTCATTTTCAGGGGCGACCGGGTAGAGTTTAAGGTTGATGGTCAGGAAGGCGCAACCCGCACCTACCGCGCATACCGAAATATGCGGCTTTTCAATGAGCAAGATGAGCATGTAGGTCACCTGCGGCATGTGATGCGCCGTCACGACTGCGAAACATGCAATCTGCTACTTGATGCAGTTGATGACGACCCGACCAACCAGCGCCTTGTAGAAGAGTGGGAAGAGCATCGCACTACATGCGGCGGATACAATACGCGCTCAGTTGTTGAGTATGTAGACGAGACTCATAACGTAATTGGTGAGGTGCATGACCTCAAGGTGAACTGGGACGACCTACACCAAGGGACTCTAGGCGCAACCAGCCGATAGTAGAAAGATAGGCGCTAGACCATCACCTAGAAGCGCATATGTGAAACCACACCCCCAAGAGAGCAATAGAAGGGACGCGCCTCTAGCTCAGCGCAAACTTGATTAGCTCACGGTCTACGCCAAGAAAGGGGCGACACACCATGACTGCCAATATCACAATACCGCTTATTGGACTCACCGTATGGGCGGCGTTCAACGCCACCATGTTCTACTGCATCAACAGCACAGTGTTTGCGCCCAATACAGGCATGTCGCCTGATGGTGAGACATGGCATGGAAAGCCAAGCACTCTGCTCACTGCGCATAAAGCGGTGCTTGCGGCGCTATTCTTTATAACTTCCTTGCTGGTATCCTTTGATGGCGCTCAAATGGTCGCATTCTTCCCCTCTCTCTTTAGCGTCGTCGTACTCCCCGATGAGAACCCAGGAAGTGACGAACCTGCTACATGGAAAGACGTAAACAATAGCTTGAAGCTCACCTTCGTTGCAGTGGTAATCGGCACTATCGCCATTCTTGGCGTAGCAACGTTTGGGACAGGTGCAGGTATCCTTGGGTATATTGGCGGGTTTGCGCTACTTGTTGCGGTGAAGGAAAGGTTCTTGCAAAGCTAGAAGCTGAGAGTAGAGTACCATGAAGCGGTATGTAGTCGTATGTAGAGCATAAGGGAGCCGCCTAACCCGGTATGGGGTTAGGCGGCTCCCTTACTTCCTTATTGAGGTTTACTTACCTTATGCCTCTTCGATGAGCTTCAGCTTGTGAGCGACAATCTCATCAAACCACGGGTCTTCGGCTTCCATATCCTCGTGCTCTTCTACGTATTCGCGGACGTAATCGCCGCGCGCATCATCCCAGCCACACCAATTATCTACACCTGCCCATTCAAGCGCAGAGAGGATAGCGTCAGATTTAAGGAGCCCTGCAAGCTCATTGCGGGAAATCTTAAACTCGTCGTTACCGAGGTACTGAATAGCGGACATAATGACATACCTTTCGTTAGGTCTTTTAACTCCAGTGGTGGGATTACCACCAGGTTTACATGAGATGAAGCCATGCAGGGGCAGAATATTAGCCTGAAGCTTCTCACCACCCCATATAGGGGGTGGCTAGTGTGCCTGGCGGGATTCGAACCCGCACGTCCTGTGTCGGACACCAGCCCCTCAAGCTGGCGTGTCTACCATTCCACCACAGGCGCTAACTCAAAGCTAGGGGGGTTTCTCACTTAGTGTCTAGGGGGTAGTCCCCATCCGGGGCAAGACAGTAAGTGAGAAACCTTCCGGGCGGCTTTCCAGCGCCCCTTACCTGGCTCCCTTAAACCCCGTCCGGGGCTTGTTTGGGCGGTTTCTCAACCGTTGATAACTCTACTGTATCACAGAATGCTTGAGGTGTGCAAGTCGAATTGGTGTGAGGTGCGACACGTGACCACGTGTTGCGCATTCCCTAAAATATGTGGTACGATATGTATATGAGCTTGAGAGAGCAGAAATCTCAAGCTGGAAACATTTAAACCTTACTGAAAGGCTTACATCATGTCCAATATCTCCATCTCCAACGTCGAGTTCACCTTCTCCACCCCCGAGCGTTTCCAGGAACTTCTCAATGAGGGCTACTCCCCGAAGGTGGTAGGAATTGGTGTGAAGCTCGACTCTCCCCTCAAGCCCCTCTCTGACGCTTTTATGGATGTTCGCTTCTATGAGACTGGAGCCCTGTTCCGCCTGCCTCTCATTAACCACTCTTGGGAAGCCCACTTCG